>Ga0256839_1000833_pt1 | contig 39433 bp, 35 predicted proteins | sample 354166metaG_FD_185968 | JGI IMG/M metagenome (GOLD analysis project Ga0256839, IMG submission 185968) | Hydrothermal vent microbial communities from Mid Atlantic Ridge, Atlantic Ocean - 354-166 | ecosystem: Environmental > Aquatic > Marine > Hydrothermal vents | place: Atlantic Ocean: Mid...
ATAAAGCCAAGGTTGCACTCGATGCCGGTGACTTGGTGCTGGCGTTATTTGAAGTTGATGAATCCTTACGTTCAATGAGCACGGCTGCGCGCCTAGTGCCCACGCCGGAGCAACTACAAGAGCAGAAATTAAAATTTGTTGCGCTGATGGAGGAAGTTAAGGTCTTTGAAAAATCATACAAGCGCAATGTTGAGCGGATGGAAAAAAGTGGCCGAACAGATGTGCGTGACCATTTAAGCTATGCCGAGCTAGAAAGCACGATTGAGGCTGCTGAAAGCCTTCGTGACATGAAGGAGATTAGCGCAGCGAATCGCCTCATGATAAATTTACAAAGGACAATCACCACCGCTTTAAGTAAGATACTTGATAGCCAGACGGTGGTTTATGATAAAACCTTTGAGTCGCCACAAGAAGAGTATGAATATGAGTTGGCGCGTTACTTGAGCTACGAAGAGCTGGTACCACTGGCGATAGAGCAGAAGCGCCCATCAAAACGTGCGATTGAGTTGATGGATCAATTTGTGGTTAAGGGTAAAAATACCTATGAGCAAGCGCTGCCTGTGGCAGAGCAGAAAGATTACAAAAATGCGATTTTGATGTTGCAGGGCGCAACATTTCAGATCAGGCGCGCATTACGGATGGTAGGGGTGAGATAGTATGACGCAGGCCATGGGTGACCGATCACAAAAAACACGGCCAATAATGGGTTGGTGGTGTGTGCTCGCGCTGATGGCCTGCCTAACCTTTAGTACTCAAGGCACGGCTGCAGATTCAGTTTTTTCTGACGCATCCAATCCATCAGAGCCAGGCATTACTGCAGTATGGTCTCGTGGCCTCCATTTTCAGACAGAAGGCGAAGTGGTGCCGTTGGCGGAAGATGGCATTCATGACCCGACCAATGATGCGGTGCATCTGCTGCAGGAACCCTATGAGTCGATGGCGGAGTTTCCTCGCGACTCGCAGGGCATCATCGATTGGGTTCAGACCCTACGTCAGGGGTTGATTGACCCTCGTATGAGCTTGACCGGTGAAGAGAAGATGTACACGGTCGACTTCGATATCATATTTAAAAATACAGGCTCGATGCCGCATGTCCGTTTTCCACATCTACAGCACACCGAGTGGCTCACCTGCGCGAACTGCCACCCGTTGATTTTTGTTCCTCAAAAAGGCGGCAACCCTGTCTCCATGTCAGCCATTATTCAGGGTGAATATTGTGGTGTTTGCCATGGCAAGGTCGCCTTTCCACCTACGATGAATTGCGGCCGATGCCATTCCGTTCCAAATCAAGCCAACTTGCGGCGCTAATTGCGCTCACTTCATCCCTCTTCATTGGGGGCTGCTCGATGCTCCCTTTCGGGGGCGCGAGCAGTAGTGACGCGCGTACTGCACCCAAACAGCAAACGCTTTATGGTTGGGGGTGGCGTGATATTGATGGTGGACGTGAGCTGGAAGGGAATGCGATTTTAGGTCAGCGTCATGTGCGCTTTGTACGACCAGTACAAGTGGCCGCACGCGGGAATTTTGTTTTTGTGGTGGATGCCGGCGTGCAGTTGCTCTATCGGTACGACTTGTCTCGTGATCAGTTGGCGGTGGTTCTGGATCTACGTGCGGTGACCGTGGGCGAAGTTTCTGACATCTACCTTTATCAGGATCACTCCTTTTTGCTGGTTGACCCGGATGCCGGGCGGGTGCTTCATTTTGACCGCAATGGGCGATTGATCCGCACTTTTGAAGATCGTCTGAATCTGATCCGCCCGGTCGCCGTAACCTACGATGAACAGATGGGGCGTGTACTCATCGCGGATGGTTCAAGTGACGATATTCTTGTGTTCACCTCGACCGGGCAACTTCAGGGTGTGATCGGTTCACGTGGTCTCACCGAAGGAAAGTTTCTTAACCTTACGGCCATCACCTCAGGTGAACGCGGCATTTACGCGACCGCGCGTTTAGGGCATCGGGTACAACTGATGGGGCGTGATGGTTCGCACCAAAAAACATTTCAGCCTGATACCGTGGTTTTTCCACTCGCGATAGCGGTCGATAAAAGCGGTAACACCTTTGTGAGTGACTATCTCGATAACTCAATTAAAGTGTTTCAAAATGATCTGTTCCTTGAGAGCATCGGCAGCTCTGGCATCGGCCCGGGAAGATTCAAACGTATTACGGACCTGTGGTATGACGACGGTTTTCTCTATGCGGTGGATAGCCTGAATGGGCGAATACAGGTGCTGCGTGTTGAAATGGTGGAACCTGAAGCGCTGCCTGAGAGTGCTGATGAGCTTATCGATAATGAGCTCGATGATGTTTTGAGTGATGAATTTGATGATCTGGCGGAGAGCCGTGATGCCGATGCGATGGTGTTGGATGAGCCGCAGGTGTTGGATGCCGCACTGTCTGAATCTGAGAAAACTCAGGCCGCCCAGACGGAATTAGCGGCGGGAAAAGCAGAAGTAGCAGGTGAGGTGTCGCTTGAAAGCCCCGTGATTTCTGATGAAGTGCTGCCTGAGTCATCGCAGGTGAACGGCACACCTGATCGCACCGTTCAGGAATAATTCCCCATGATTGATAAACCCCACCACTGGTTGGCGGCGCTACTATGCCTGTTTATTGTTGGCTGTGCTTCTGCGCCTCCGGTGCTGAAGCTTGACCTGCATGAGGTTCAGGGGTATGTCTGGCCGAGTGAGCCAGAAGTGGCTCGTTACCAATATGTTGGCCAACTGACGGGCGAAGAAAACTTCATTAAAGAGGTTGATGATGTTTCAATGACCCGCAAGGTGTTTGAGTGGGTGGTCGGGATCGTGGCGGGTGAAATGATCCCCACAGTGTTGCAACGCCCCCAGTCGGGCGCAGTGGATAGCGACGGCCGTATCTACGTCACGGATGTTAGCCGAGCTGCGGTTTATGTTTTTGATGGCGTGGCTGGCAAGCTGGATGTGTGGGAGATGGCAGGTGAACAGCTGCGTTTTAAAACCCCCATTGGGCTGGTGGTGGTGGAGCGTGAAGCGGGTGAACGTGAAATTCTCGTGGCTGATGCAGACCTTAAGCGCATTGTTCGACTAGATCAAAACGGGAAGCCAATAGGCCATTTTGGTTTAGACGTTTTATCACGCCCCACCGGGCTTGCACGAGACCCAGAGAGTGGCCATCTCTTTGTCGCCGATACCTACACTCATGAGATTAAAGTTTTTAGCGCTGAAGGGGTGCTACTTAATACCCTTGGAGCCGGTGCGCGCAGTGCTGGGCTTGGCGAGTTTAATGCGCCAACACATCTCTCTTTTGCTGCTGGGCAGCTCTATGTGACAGATACGTTGAACTCACGTGTTCAGGTGTTGAGTGGCGCGGGTGAATTTGTGCGCACCTTTGGGCGGCGGGGGCTTTTTGTAGGGGATCTGCCACGCCCTAAAGGCGTGGCGGTAGACAAAGAGGGTAATGTCTATGTGGTGGAATCCTATTATGATCATCTGTTAGTATTCAACCAAGAGGGGAGTCTGCTATTGCCCATCGGAGGCTCGGGCAGTGGGTTAGGTGAGTTTTACCTGCCGGCAGGTGTCTGGACAGATCACCGTGACAGAATATATGTGGCCGATAGTTTCAATGGTCGGGTTGTGATATTGCAGTATTTGGGAGGGGCATGAAACGTCATTTTTCGAGCACGTTATTGATCCTACTTGCTATTTTTACGATGGCGAGTTCAGCCCTTGCCGCGCGTATTTCTGATATCGCAAATACCAAACATAATTTTTCGGCAACCGTCGCCCCGAGTGAGACGGCGCGCGAAGCGAGAGCGGTTTCCGAGTCCCAGATCTGTGCTTTTTGCCACACGCCTCACGGTGCTACCAATGAGGCGCGAACACCCCTCTGGAACCGAACGCTTTCGAGCGCCACTTACACGCCGTACGGGTCAACATCACTGGATGCCACTGATCTTGGGCAGCCTGAAGGAAAATCCAAACTCTGCCTGTCGTGCCACGATGGTACGCTTGCGCTCGGTTCAGTGAATGTATTGAACCGTGTTGAACTGAAAAAAGAGGGGCGTGAGATCCCTTTTCAGGGGACGCGCGCGGATGGTTCTATTCCTGATGGATTGGGTGAAACCACAGGCTTTACTCGCCGCATTGGTGTTGATCTGAGCAATGATCACCCCATTTCATTTACCTTCGATAGCGCACAGGCTGTGCGAGACGGGGAGCTCTTTAACCCTGCCGCTGTGTCACATATCAAAGAGCGCAGGCCGGGCAGTGGGCCGGCATTTCCGCAGTCGCAACAGACCGGGGTGCAGGGCTATCTGCCGCTGGAGGATGGTCAGGTTGAGTGTATTACTTGTCATGACCCCCATATCCGCTCGGATGATCCGAACGAAGGCAACATCAAATTTCTGCGCGTAAACCGTATGCAACGCCACGCTGAGCCGGTAGATGGGCAGTTTAATGCGGATAACGATATCATCTGCATCGCTTGCCACGATAAAGAGGGATGGGTCGGCTCAGCACACGCTAACCGACTCGCTGCGGATGAGAGCTATGACCTTGCTGCGGGCAACCTGCGTGAGTTTCCTCGGGATACTCAAGTGTGGCAAGCGTCTTGCCTGAACTGTCATGACCCGCACACGGTGCAGGGGTCTCGTCGCATCTTGCGCGAGGGAACCGATGGCCCGACGACGGTGGATCCGGTGACAGGAGCAAGATTCAAACAGGGGGGGGATCACGCCATTGAGGAGGTCTGTTACGCTTGTCATTCGACCGATGGTGGTGTCTTGGTGGGGCAGGGCGGCGTGGGTTTTCAAGTGCCCGATGTGAAAACTGATTTTGTGACACCGGGCAATATCCATATGCCGATCGCAAGTGCCGACCAGCGTGCCGGGCGAGAAGTTCACTCCATTGGTACCGGTAGCGATGGGCCTGAAGGGCGAACGCGTGGGCAGGATTTTGTTGAATCACCAGAGAGCATGGGCAAGGGAAATTTAATGAACCGCCATGTGGAGTGTACAGATTGCCATAATCCGCACCGGGTGGCTAAAAATCGCATGTTTAATGCCAATAATGCGATTCCTGATGAAGCGGGTACCCATCCACACACACCCGCAGATATTGCGGCAAATGGCTTAACCATGCATACCAACTTAGCTTCTGGGGTGCTGCGTGGCATTACAGGGGTGGAGCCTGTTTATGGCTCTGCTGCTTTTGGCAGCGAACCAGTGAGCTTTATACTTAAGCGTGGTGACCCGGGTACCGGAGGCGGCACTAATGTAGAAGAGCCGTATGTGACACGTGAGTATCAGGTTTGCCTCAAATGCCACTCAAATTATTCTTACGACACTCCACCACCATTAGGGCTGCATGGCGGGAGTACGCCGGTGGGCACCAATGCGATGTTTGAATACACTAATCAGGCGATGGAATATCAGGCACCGGCATCGCATATGGGTGAGTTGAGCTCCTCTCCAGCACCCGGCTGGGGGCCGTTTGTCGGCATCGATATTGGTGGGAATAGCGTCGATTATGAGGCCAACAATCACCGCTCATGGCACCCGGTGATTGACAGAACCGGGCGTACCGCTGATGCTGCATCGAGCGGGGGTGGCGAGCGCCGCGCCTCAAAAGATGTCTGGCGAACACCCTTTAACATCGATGGCGCAGTCGGTAATCAAACCATGTACTGCACGGATTGCCATGGCAATAACACCGCGAATGACACAGTCATCCCCAATGGTGGTGTCAATGGTGAAGTTTGGGGGCCTCACGGCTCGCAAAATAACTTTCTGTTAAAAGGGCCGTGGGACGACCAGACCGGTCGCACCCAGCCAGATGGCCTCTGTTTCAGATGCCATGACTACAACCAATATGCGAGCAACGCCAATCCCATTACTACACCTGTTTTGGCCAGTGGCTTTAAAGCGACTGGCGGGGCTGGTTGTATTAACTTTACAGCGCAAAACTTGCATTTGGCACATGCGGGTGCAGGCACGAATGGTGCCCCTGTGACTGGTGTGACAAACTTTCGTTGTACCCTGTGTCATATCGCGGTGCCTCATGGCTGGAAAAATAAAGTCTTTCTGGCAAACCTAAATGATGTGGGTGCTGAGGCTGGCATGTTACCCGGCACTCAGGTGAGGTACACCGGCTTTGCCCCCTCTGGCACCGGTCGATATTATGCGGGTCCGTATTACAATGGTGCAGCCTTGAAGGTCAATACCTTTGCTCGTAGTGGTTCATGGATAGACCAAAACTGTGGCTCTTCCGGGGCGCCTGGCAATAGCGCGATAGGCTTCTCTTGGATGGCAAGTGCTGACGAGACATGCGCCAGCCTGCCGTAAAATCTGTTTTACGTCGCCTAGCATCAACCAAACTGACACTGTTGTGGATGGTGTTGTTGGGGGTAGGTGCGACGCTTAGCTATGGTAATCCGGTGGAAACCTCCATTTGGGTACTGATCGTACCGATGCTGTTGTTGGCGATCAACTTGGTGGCGGCGATTATCAGCAACCCGCGCATCAACCGCCGTGGTGGCCTGCTGGTCTTTCATATTGGTCTATTAGGGATTGTGGTACTGGCGGCTATCGGCCGCCTGACCCATATGGAGGCACGTGTTGAGATCATCTCCGGCAATGAGTTTTCGCATGACCATCTGATTGAAGTACGCGCCGGGCCTCTCCATAATGGTGCCATCAATGAGGTGCGCTTTGTGCAAGGCCCCTACACTGTTGAGTACCGAGCGCGGATGAGTCGTGGCCGCACTTACAGTCAGGTGGCAATTCCTGATGGCGAAGGGGGCTGGTATGAATCTGTGGTGGGGGATGATCGCCCACTCGTCATTGAGGGGTACCGCTTCTACACCACTTTTAATAAAGGGTTTGCACCGATCATGAGCTGGATCGGTGAAGAGGGTAATGTGATCGAAACGGGTGCGGTGCACATGCCATCATACCCCTTGTTTGATTTTAAGCAGTCAAACAGTTGGACGCCCAAAGGTGGCGATGAAATAAAATTCTGGTTACAGCTAGAGACCGGCCTCAATGCAGAAGAGGCGTGGGTACTTGATGGAAGAGAAGCAACAGGCACACTGGTAGTGAATGTTGCGGGCAAGCGCACAGAGTTGTTGCCGGGTGAGAGTGTGAAAATGGCGGGCGGCTCGTTGCGTTACGAGCAACTCACGACCTGGATGGGTTACAAACTCTATTATGACCCCACCTTGCAGTGGATGTTCTTGATCTCGGTGATCACTGTGGCGGGGCTTGGTGGCCATTTTTGGCGTAAGTTATCGGCGGAACCGCTTGGGTTGGATGATGCGCTTCGTGGTGAAAAAAAGCTGGTAAAAGGATCGGTGCCCGCACCGCGTTCAGCATCGGTGTAAGGAGATGAGTGTGATGACAGAACTACCATGGTTATATGCGGCGCTTAGCGCTTATGCGTTAGCGACAATCGCCTCCCTCGTTGGCGTCGGGCGGCTTGGTACACCGGCCACAAGCCCCGCGGATTTTGCTGTCAGCGAAGACCAGCGAAATAATGAAAGATTAGTGCTGGCGCTGATGACCGCCAGCGTTATTTTATTGGTCGTCACCCTGACCGATCGCTGGCTGCGCATTGGCCATGGCCCCTTTGTAAACTTGTTTGAACTCTTGATTAGTCAGCTCTTTAGTTTGGGGTTGGTCTATGCTGTTGCCTATTGGCGCATTCCCGTACTGCGCCCCACATCCGTTGTGGTGTTGCCGTTGATGGGGGTACTGGCTGTCTGGGTGTTGGTGCTAGAACCTTCGGATAGCGTTTTTCCGCCTACCTACCACAACCCATGGCTATGGGCACATGTCGGTTTTGGGAAATTCTTTCTGGCGTTCAGTTTGATTGGCACCGGCTTGGCGGGGGTGATCTTGCTGCGCAGTCGAGCCTATTTTAAAAACCTCTTTCGTCACCTTCCCGATAATGTGATTCTCGACAAGCTTGCTTGGCGCTTCATGTTGTTGGCGCTGGTATTTGACAGCCTGATGCTCATTGCCGGTGGTGTCTGGGCGCAGGATGCGTGGGGTCGATACTGGGCATGGGATGCGCTTGAAACCTCATCCTTTCTAAATTGGCTCTTGCTGGGTGCCTCGATTCACGCTCGCACCACCTACAACGTGCCGATACGCGTTGGTGCACTGCTCATTATCGGTATTTTTGTGTTCGCCTTTGTCACCTATTTTGGAACGCCTTTTTACAGTGAAGCAGCGCACAAAGGTGTTATCTAGCGGAGCAGACGGTCGTGGTGGATAAAAAAAGAAGCAGCAATGAGTCGACGATCGCAACGCTATCCATCTTAATGGTGGGGATCGTTTCTGCTGCGATTGTAATGTTAATGATGAAAGATGACCCGAGGCAGCAGGAATCAGTCACGCTAGCATCGTTACAATCCGCCTCCTCGATGCCGCTATCCACACCCAGCAAGGTGAACACTGAAGCGGTTGAGGCGCCACCTGACGCGACACCCATGCCAACGGTTGCATCAGCGCAGAGCCCAGAGGAGAAGCGGCTAGCGGAGATCACCACCCGCTTTGAGCAAGCCATCGTGATGCTGCATGCTAAAGAGTATGAGCATGCCGCCACCGCACTGCACCGCGTGATGGAACTCTCCCCGCGCATGCCAGAGGTTTATGTGAATATGGGCTATGCCAAACTTGGGCAAGCGTTGCCACAAGAGGCGCTGGTCTTTTTTGAGACCGCCACGCAGTTGAAGCCCGAGCAAGCCAATGCTTACTGGGGGATGGCCGTAGCACTCGAAAGCATGGGCGACCTTGCGGGTGCGTTGGGTGCCATGCGCACCTTTATTCACCTCTCCCCCGGAAATGACAATTTTGCACGACGTGCACGCTCTGCACTGTGGGAGTGGGAAGAGACGCTCGCACGAGGGCCGCTGCCAGAAGAAGAGAAAGAGTTTCTGGAGCGTGGTGCACTGCAATGGGAGTCGCGCAACACCCCGCGTGATGATGTTGAAAGCGGTGAACAGAACTTGCAAGTTCAGCCGATCCAATAATTGAGTGCCGCTTATGAAACGCGTGACGATCATTTTCTTGAGTCTATTTTTTATCTCTGCCATCGCGCAGGCGACGCCGCCAATACAGCTCTATCAAAAAGGTGTTAGCTACCAAGAGATTGCAGGTGCAGAATCTACTTATCAGGGGGATAAGGTCGATGTACTTGAGATGTTGTGGTATGGCTGTCAAAGCTGCTACATGATTCAGGGTGACCTTGAGCAGTGGGTAGAGGGTTCTGCAAAGGTGATCACCTATCGCCGCATGCCAGCGGTGACAGATGACAATATGATACTGCTTGCTAGAACTTTTTATGCGGCCGAAGTATTAGGTGTGATGGATAAGGTCCACAAACCTCTGTTTACAGCCATACATGATGCCAAACGGCAGATGACGACGGAAGAGGATGTGGGTGAGTTCTTTGAGGAGCAAGGGGTGAGCAGCAAAGATTTCTTCTCTGCACTGAATAGTAATTACGTGAACGGCAAGCTGCGTCGTGCACGTATGATGAGCAGTCGTTATGGCATCAAGGGTGCTCCATCAGTGATTGTAGACGGCAAGTATCTGGTGGACCCCTCAATGGTGACAAGCCCTCGCCAGTTTGTGGCGGTCATCAATTTCTTGGTGAATAAGGTACGAACAACGGTGCGTCCTTAACGGCGAAGCGAAAAGGAGGGTTCCTTTAATCAGAATCAGCCTTCAGGTGTGGTGTTTTTTGGTCAGCCGTTGCCCATAGTTCTGGTTTAGCCAAAGCATAGCCTTGCGCATAATCGACCCCCATGGTCACCAGTGCTTGTTCAATTTCCGAACTTTCAACAAACTCTGCAATGGTTTCGATGCCCATCACCCGGCTGATTTGAACGATGGATGAGACCATGACCCGGTCTACCTCATCGCCCAGCATATCTTTGACGAATGCACCTTCAATTTTCACGTAATCTACAGGCAGGTTTTTCAAGTAGCAAAATGAGCTTAGGCCGCTGCCGAAGTCATCAAGTGCAAATTTACACCCCAATGCCTTTAATTGATGCATGAAGGCCACAGCCGATGACAAATCCAGGATTGCAGCGGTTTCCGTAATTTCAAAACAGATCTGCTTTGGGTTTACGCCGCTGTTGGTAATCTCCTCAGTTACAAAATCAAGGAACCCCTCTTCACTGACCGATTTCCCAGAAAGGTTGATGTTATAGATGAAATCATTCTCTTTCTCCAAGGCGATGCGCGCAAGCGCAGTGCAAAGTACCCAGCGGTCAATGGAGGGCATTAAACTGTACCTTTCAGCGGCCGGAATAAAAGCCATTGGTGAAACTAATTGACCATTTGCATCATGCATGCGAATTAAGATTTCATAATGTTTGGGTGCGTCGGGGGTTTGAATGGGTAAAATCAGCTGACGATATAATCGAAAACGATGATGTTCAAATGCATCATGAATTTTGTGTGCCCAGTGCATTTCGCCTTGTCTAATGGTGAGTTCTTCATCGGTGACCGAGTAGACGCATATTCGATTACGCCCTTTCTCTTTGGCCATATAGCAAGCAGAGTCTGCCGCGCTTAATAGATCTGATGCGGAGCCCATCTCCTTATCGATAGAGACAAGGCCCATACTGGCACCCACATTGAAGGTTCTACCCTCCCATACAAATCGGCTATCTTTAAGTGAGTTATGTAACGATGATGTGATTTCCATTGCCTTTTCAATGTCGCAATCAAACAGTATTAATCCAAATTCATCTCCGCCAAGCCGTGCCAATACATCCGAGGTTCTTATTTTTGCTCTTAATAAAGAGGTCACTTGTTTTAAAAGTTTGTCGCCAACAACATGACCGCAGGTATCGTTGACCACTTTGAATTGATCCAGATCGATATAGCAGAGAACATCGCCAACCGATTGTCGATGACTTATGTGAAGAGAGCTTTCAAGTTGTTCTTCAAATTCGCGACGGTTCAAAAGCCCTGTTAATGCATCATGGCGTGCTTGGTGAGAGAGCAGCTTTGCCATGCGGCGCTCTTGAGTCACGTTGCGGAAGACGATCACCGCACCGATCACATCGCCATCCCGGTTGCGTATGCCTGATGCTGTTAAGTGGATTGAGAAAGATTCACCATTGCGGTTGTTGAGGGTTAGATCCAAATTTTTAAATTCATCAGTCGGGGTTGCTTGTATTTTGTTCAGCTGGTCTTCTAGCCTTGCCCCTGTAGTGGCATCAAATACGCTAAATACGTCGGTGATTTTTTTACTCAATGCAGCGGTGTTGCTATAGCCTGTGAAATGCTCAGCAACTTCGTTCATGTACTCTATTTTTCCTTGCACATCGGTGGTGATGACGCCATCAGCAATAGAGTGCAGTGTCACTTCTGCAAGGTCTTTTTCTTTGAACAGCGCATCTTGAGCATGTTCATTCTCGATGTCATGTAGTAAGTCCCCTTTAAGTACGCGGCGAGAGAGGAGCGACATTATGATTGCAAAAAGAAGTATGATGCCGGGCGTGACTAGATCTAGGTCTTTGAGGCGTATATTTTTGCTGGCTTGAAATACGAAGGGATGAGGGTTTGTACCACTATTCATATCGACTAAACGTGTCGCAGAGGGCAGCAGTTGGCTGAGTAGCGTGGTCTCTTTAAGTTTGTCTTTCTGATAAAGCAGGCCGGCCTTGTTTTGCTTGTTGAAACCTTGGTGGCGAAACAGTATTGAAGTGTCATCATCATTGATGGTGTTAAGCACATCGGGCAATAACTTGTCCATTGAGACGACAATGGCAAAAATACCATCTATTTGGCTTTTGCGGTCGAAGGTGTTGTTTGGGGTGATTTTCCCCTTATAGGCGGCTTTAAGCACATAAAAGACGCGCTCACCACTGGGGGTGGTTTGTGGCGTTGAGGTGATGGTGCCCCCTGTTGCAATTGCTTGCTGAATGACAGGAAATAGCACGGGGTCAGATAACGCATCAATCCCTAATGCCGAGATGGTATGGGGCTCTAAAGGTTCAACGAATGTGATTGGAAAATAGACCTCTCTGTTTTTAGGGGCTGAGAGACCTGTTCGCATGTCACGAATCACAAAGGTTGCATAACCATCTTCTTGCTTGTTGCGTTCAAAATTTAACTTGTCACGGTTATCAATACGCGTCATATATTCTAGGGCATAGATGTGCGGGTAGTTTTCCAGCATATCCTCTGCAAAGATCGTGAGTTCACTCGCATTGACCTGTGCTTGAGAGTGGTGCCAACCTGTTAATGCGGAAACTACGGCATGGTTTGCGTTCAACCTATTCTGTATTTGAGCATTTACAGCACTCACTTGCTCATTAAAGGCGCGTTGCAAATTAGAAATATTGATTTGGAAAACGATGGTAATTAACAGGCCTGCGACGAGCGCGCACAACACTAACGCCATGGTTAAACGGTAGCGGTAGGTTGAGAGGTGTTTCTTTTCACTCAGAGGCATATACTTTTTTGCTTTTTATGAGGAATGATTCAGGCAGTGTGACACCGCTGCTTTGCAATAATGAAACATTAATGAGCATGTCCCATTGCCGGTTGGGAATGATGGGGATGGTGCGTGGTTCAGTGCCTGTTAATATTTCTAGCGCAACCTTTGCGGCCCATATGCCTTGTTCCTGAGGGACTTTTGTCATGCCGATAATTGCGTATTCCACCATCCACTCATAATCGGTTAGGCTTAGCACACGGCCACTCTCTTTAACCGTGCGGTAAGCGAGTTGATCATTCCAGTCATTGATGCCCGACTTTGTACCCAATATGATGAAGTCAGCACCTTGGCCTTCTTGAAAGGCTGCTTGCCACTCTTGTAGTGTTTTACTGAGCCTGTTTACAAGACGAATATTATATTTCTCAGCTGCGCGCTGGTAGCGATAAAAACTTTTCTCTTCGGTTAAGGTATCGGCGGCTATGTAATATGCGACAGAGGCGAGTGGCTTTACTGATTTGATCAGTTCATACATCTGCCGAATGGGTGCAACTTCGATCATGCCGGTAGCATTATCGTATGGATAGCCATATTCAGCGACAGTCCAATTAATGCCGCAAAAGACAAAAGGGAGTTCACTATTTTTGAAGTAGGGCTTTACTAGATACTTGGATGCGTTGTCATCGGCAACAATGACGACATCTGGTTGCCATTGCTCAATGAACGCTTTTATCTCCAAGGCTTTTTGCTTTATAAATATTTCGCTTTTATTGCGCTTGGTATCCATATTGAGCTGTTTGAACTCGCACTGGCCAGCAAGGGTTTGCCGCACACCCTCTTCGATGCCGTCGGCCCAGTGGTAGCCTTGATGGTAAGACGAGACAAAAAGACATTTTGCGGCACTCGCACTTTGAGGAGCCGCGCATAATAATAGTAGTGTGAGAAATACCCTATATTTCTTACTGTTCATATCGTCTTACCTTGGGCGCTGTACTCAGCGGCATGAAGGAGGTAATTATACGGATCTTTAAAGATATGGCAATATTACATGTTTAGGCGGCGACTGCGAAGCAGAAAAACAGCGAAGCGATGATGGCCAGTAACGGCTAGGGGTGCTTGAACTCTCATTCTGGTGGTGAGCAGAGAGTCAGCGCTACTTAAAGTTTTGGTCGCTGTTTGGGTCAAGCAGAAGGCTCTTGACCGTATCGCTGGCTTGGTCATGGGTGAACTCGACGTTGAGTAGCAGTGCTAATGCAGCCATTTCATCTTTGTCTTTGAGGGCTTTTGAGAAAGCGTTGAGAGAGCCCGCTTGGGTTAGGCGGTCTGTTAGTGACATCCCCACATATTTCTTTGTGTTCATTGGCTCACCCAGCCTTTAGTTTCATTGCGCTCAATATGTTGAGGCGTTAGTCGTTATGATCGACAAACTATAACAGCTTATGCGGCGCTGTAAATGCTTCGGCTCGCCACGGCTCTTTTTCTATTTTAGAGCTATTTTGTGCGGTGATCTTGCGAGTCAATTTTTCGATTCCCGCTTGCAAGTGATTAATCTCTTGCCTCTCTTCACGCGCCCCATAACAGTGGCGTTGTATTTTGTGAATAATCGCGCGCATTTCTTCATCAACGCCGTGGTGTAGCTCCCACTGGGTGAGTCCCTGCTCAAGGGTTTGAGCTTTAAAGGCGACCAGTAATTTCTGCTGCAGTGGGTGCGTTGGGGCAGTTGGCAATGCATGTTGCTTTTTAGCTTCGATAGTTGCAGTGGGTCTATTCATTGTTTGATAGCGCCATACCAGCAGCGTAATGAGCCAGAGTAGCGATGTGATAAGCGTGGCCACTTGCCATGGCAGTACCCCTTGTTCGGAACCCGCAGCAGGGGTTAGATCAGCGGTTGGGGGTAGCGAATTCTCGATGGGCGGGATCGGCGCTGCGGCGACTTCAAGTGTTTGTCCTTGCAGGCGCGCCTCGTCCATGATGCCGCGCTCTGGGTCGAAGTAGGGGACGCGCCAGTTGGGCAGTTGAAAGCTTCCCGCAGACAACGGCATGAGTTGATATTGATAGGTGACTTTTGTGCTGCCATCATTGGAACCTTCAACCGATTGGCGCAGTCCCCTGTCTGCATAAGTTTTAAGTTGTGGCGAAAAGGGGAGGTCAGGCGCAGTAGGAGAAAGGTTGATGATGTTGCTGGGGGCTTGCAGCGTAAGCTCAAGCTGAATGTTCTGGTACTGTTTTACACTTTTAGCAAGCGGTGACTGTGTAAGTTGGGGGCGTCCAACCAAGGTTAAAGGGGGAACACTCTCAGGCAATGGCCGTGTTTCGATCTGGATATCTTTAAACGGAAATCGTAGCTGCTTGCCGGCCTGGGTCTCAACCCACACATCAGGTAGAAAAAGTTTGATCGGCTGGTTAATGGCTGGTGCAACGCCCCAGGCGGAGCGGGTGACATTGTAGCGAATGCCGTTGTGTATCTCGGTGCGATCTGTTTGTGGCAGTTGGCTAAGTTGGATCTGTAGTTTTGGCTCACTGTCGATTGCACCGCCGAGCTTAGCACTGGCAAGTTCAGTGCGGTGATAAAGGTCGATATAAGCAATCGTCTGTTCGCGAAGCCATAGTTTTGATTTATAAACTCCGCTGCGTGTAAACACTTCAGGTGTATCATCAGGTGCAGCGCTATGTGCCACAATGGCGATAGGTTGTGATGCTTCACCATCGACACTAAATGCGGGAATGATGAACTCACCCTCATTTTTAGGAAAGAGTGTCACGCTGATCTCAGAGCTTGCCCGGCCACGATTCCGGAAAGGGCTATAACGATTGCTTGCTTGAGGAATGCCCAGCTCGAAGTGGTCAGTGAGTATCGTCAGGTCAATGTTGGGGTTTACACCGGTCGCACGCAGGCGAGTGTCGCTATTAATGAGCGCCAGCGTCAATATTAAGTGCTCGCCCACAAGCAGTTCTTTTTTATCAACACGCGCCTCCAATGTGGCAGCGAGCAGCGTGCTGCCATACAGCGAAAGCATGAGCATAACTAAACAGCGTAATAGATAACGTGTTACCACGGTTTTTCCTCTGCTTTAAGTGATATCTCACCTTCTTGTGACATAAACCGCTGTAGCATGAATTGATGCCCGAGTTTTTTGTTGATGGCCTCAGCTTGTTGCCGCGCGTTATTCCAGTTAATGGCTGGGTGGGCTCCACTTTTTTGCGCTGATGGCTGATGTTGCCTATCGATACTTTCATCCGGCTGTTGCTGGCTGGCGGGGTTATTCGTTGGCATTCCATTCTTTTCTGAATTTCCCGGTAGCGGGCGCTGTTGTCCTGCCTGTTTTAACTGTGCTGAGATTTGAGTGGCCGCGTTATCGTGTGATGCATTTTGGAGTGATTGTAGCGGCGGTTGTATTTCACGTTTTTGAACGCCGCCCTGTTGTGTGCGGGCCTTATTGATTAGGTTGAGATTGAGTGCCGCACGAGAGAAGTTACTCTGAAGCTTTAAGGCCGCCTCAAATGCTGCGGCAGCTGCATCAAGTTGCCGCAGCCGACTGAGCGCATTGCCACGGTTGTAGTGCGCTTGTGCTCGTTGCTGGTCATCATCGGCATACTGTAGTGCTCGTTCAAATGCCTCTGCCGCAACTTGCCACTCCTGCTGTCGATAAGCAGCCACGCCGTAGCCGAGTTGACCGCGGTAACTTTTAATCTCACTGTAGTGGTAAGCCGCTTCAGCATGTCGCCCCTCATTGAGCGCACGGTAAGCTTGTGATTCACTCCAGTGTTCGAAAATAGCGCTGGCTTGTGTCTCGGGTGTGGGCACAAACAACAAGAGCAACATCGGAATCATAAGCAGTGCGCCACTTCCTCGCTGTTGCTTTACCGTAGCGAATATAAATAGAAAAATTGCAGCACCCATCAGCCACGGGAATAGCTGAAATTGTTGCGGTTGATATGCGGTGCGGTAGTGGTTAAGGGGTTCGAGCTTGTCCAGTTCGCGAAAGATAAATTTCCAATCACTATCGTCGCTACGGACTGGGGTGTAGACGCCACCACTGGTGGTCGCAAGCCTTTGTAGCGTGGTGGCATCGAGTCGTGACACAACGGGTTCGCCTTGGTGTTGAAGGCGCCTGCCAAACTCATTAGGCACTGTGCTGCCGCTGTTTGAACCGACACCCAAAATCAACAACGGGATCTGTTTTTTATGGAGCCGCTGCGCGACCTTCAGGTTGGCTTGCGGGTCAAAGCTCTCGCCATCAGTGAGCAGTACAATGGCACGCCCCTGCTGTTCGCTGCGCATCAATAATTGCATGGCTAGTTCCAGTGCTTGGGTGAGATTGGAGCCACGTTTGCGTGTCAGCGTGGTGTCGAGTGCGTCGCTGAAGTGGTGCAGGGTGTCGCGGTCGGCGGTGAGCGGCAGCACTTTATAGGCGTTGGCTGAATAGGCGATGAGCGCGGTGCGATCTGCTTTGAGTTGTGCAGTAAAGTCGCGCAGTTCAAGTTTAGCGCGTGCCAAACGAGAGGGGGTGATGTCGTCAGCCGCCATGGAGGGTGAGATATCGATGACGACTGCGATATCAATACTGCGGGCGGTTGCCGTTTCGCTGCGGTCATTCAAGTACGGCCCGCTTGCCGCAAGTGCGATGAGCCCCCATGCGAGCCAAAGCGGCCACGGCATTGAATGGCGGTGAGGGTTTTGTGGTTGGGTGAGCAGCCAGCCCCACAAGCGGGGGTCGATAAATTTTGTGAGCCGCTGCAGGTGTTGATGGCTGCGGGGGCGCAGTTGTCGTACAGCCATCATTGCGAGCGGGACGAGCAGCAACAGCAACCACCACGGCTGGCGTAGCGTCAGTGATGTCAAGTTTTCGATCACGGCAACACCTGCTGCCGAGCGTTGCGTTCGTTAAGTAACAGCAACGATAGCGCCAATAAAAGCGGCAGCCAGAACCACTCTGCGCGGGGGGGCAATGCAGGGTCGTCAATATCGACAGGCTCCAGTTGGTCAATCTCGTTAAAGATCGCTTGCAGTGCCTGACTGTTATTCGCATGAAAGTAGTGGCCGCCGGTTCGATTTGCGATCTGTCTTAATAAATTTTCATTAAGGGGCAGCTCAGTGTAGAGCGGCTGTTGTTGTGGCCCGCGTGGAAAGGCGACCGTGCTGTTTGTGCCTACTCCAATAGCGTAAATGCGTAGCTTGTATTCTTGTGCCAATAGAATGGCTGATTCAGGAGCCACATAGCCAGCCGTGTGGCTGCCATCCGTAAGTAAAATTAGGATGCGTGACTTGGCTGCGCGCGTTCTCATGTGGTCGGCCGCGAGTGCAATCGCATCGCCCAGCGCGGTGCGCTCACCTGCGAGGCCGTTGCTGATCTCAGCGAGAAAATCGTGCGCAATTTTAAGGTCGGTTGTGAGTGGCATGAAGGTGAACGCATCATCGGCAAAGGCGATCAGCCCGATGCGGTCGCCGGCGCGCTGTTTTATGAATGACTGCCCCATTGATTTTGAAATATCGATACGACTGGTGGAGCGTCCTTCATGGATAAAGTCCTGCGCCAACATCGAGCCAGAGATATCAATAGCCAACATGATGTCGTGGCCGGGGCGCTTGATCGGCTCATCATTATGGAGCCACTGGGGGCGCGCAGCCGCGACAAACAGCAGTGCGCAACCCAGTAACCATAACCACGGTAGGCGGGATCTATTACGAGTAGCGCTGGCGAGTTGAATCAGCAGTTCAGCTTGACTATGGCGGATGGCGGCAACGTTGTTATGGCTCGGTGCCGTATCGGGTGGGCGTTCTGCACGCGAAGTGATGAGCCACAGCAGATAAGGGAGTGGCAGCAGCAGTAACCAGAGCGGGGCAGCAAACTCAAACATCTGGTTTACCTGTGGGCTCAAGGGGCGGTGTTGATAACCACTGCCGAAGCATCAAAAAAATGCTCTGTTCTATTTTGTCTGCGGGTTGCGGCTGATAGCGCAATCTTGAAAGCAGTGTCATCGTCTGTTGCCACGCTGCCTGTTGTGTGTGGAGTTGCTGTGGGCTATGAGCGGTCAGTTGCGCCAACCTAAGTCCAAGGCGTAGCAAAGTGCTGAGCTGATAGGCTGTTTCACGTGCATCAATTTCACCTTTTAACCACCTTTGTTCAACGGTTGCGAGGCGTGCTAGTGCCTGTTGTGTGGTGTTGGAGGGCGGTGCGCGGTGCTTTTTGTTGCGGTGGCGATAGATCAGTGAGATGAGTGCGACAACCACCAGCGTAACCGCAGCGAGCATGAGGAGCGGCCACCATAGTGTGGGTTCACCCGGCAGCTCAACATCGGCCATGCGCTCAAAAAAAGCGGCGTTGTTGATCGCCGTGGGCGGTGAATTTAACGCTGTCGGTATCATTGCAGTTGCGCCAGCTGTTGCAGGGTGTCGCGATGATTATAGAGGGTGTGCAGTGGCAGTTGGCTGCGTTGGCAGAGCTGTTCGAGCTTGCGTTGGCGTTGCTGCATGGTATCGGCATAGGCTCGGCGCAAGGCGCTATCGTCGCTATCGATGATGCTGCTTTTGCCGCTCAGCGGTGAGATGATGCGCACTTTGCCACACGCCTCAAGCCGCTCTTCGGCCAGATCAGTAATGCGTAATGCCAAAGGTTCAAAGCGTGTTGCGATCTCGAGCAGCAGGGGTTGATGTTGCGCTTCGAGCGCTTGCAGGTCGCTGATGATCACCAGCGAACTACCACGCTCTGCTGTTTGGCTGACCTGCTCAAAGAGCGCGCTGAGTTTGAGAGGTTCAGTGGTTGGATGGGTCGCGAGTGGTGCCGTGGCCGCTTGCAGGAGTGGCAGTGTGCCCTCGATGGTTTGGGATGCTGAAAAGAATCGAGCTTCGTTATCAAGCACCACACCGGCCACGCGCTCCCGCGCGGCGAGTGCAGAGAAGGCGAGGATCGCAGCGCAACGTGCGGCGGTGGTCGCTTTAAGCTCAACCCGGCTGCCAAACTGCATCGAAGCGCGACGGTCAATCACCAAAAAGAGGCTGCGCTGCCGTTCCGCAAGAAAGACCTTGCTGGTCGGTTTTCCGCTGCGTGCAGTGGCGCGCCAGTCCATGTGGCGAATATCATCACCTACTTGATAGGGGCGTACATCATGCAGCTCCATGCCGTGGCCGCGGTGTAACGAGAGGAAGGCACCTGCATATGGTGTGTCGAGCGGTCGTGTTTGAGCGTGACGACGCTGCAGCACTTGCTGCTGCACGCTTTCGAGCTCGGCAGTGGAGAGTAGTGCTTTCTGATGAGCGTTGGCGTGCATGGGGGTGCTAGGGAACCGGCACCACGTCGGTGATGCGCTCAATCAGCTCGCGGCAGTTAACCCCTTCCGCGCGCGCCGTGAAGCTGAGTGCAATGCGGTGGTTAAGCACGTCATGCGCGAGTTCAATAATGTCACCGGGTTCTACAAAATTGCGCCCTCTCAGGTAGGCACGTGCGCGGCTGGTTTGCGCCAGTGCTAGGGTGGCGCGGGGGGATGCGCCGCGCGTCAACAGCGGAGTCAGCACCTCGTCCCACGGGGATGGGTCGCGCGTAGCGCCCACCAGTGTGACGATATAGCGCTCCAGCATCTCATCAATATAGACTTCGCTAACCGCTTTGCGAGCAGTAAGCACTTGCGCAGCGCTGATGGCCGCATGTTTGTGTTGACTTGCTGTTGGGCGCTGCGCTCGGCGTAAGATCTCCAGCTCTTCATCGGCACTGGGGTAGTCAATATGGGTTTTTATCATGAAGCGGTCGAGTTGCGCCTCTGGCAATGGGTAGGTGCCCTCTTGGTCGATTGAGTTCTGGGTCGCGATCACCATGAATATTTCAGGCAGCGGGCGGGTAGTGCCGCCCACGGTCACTTGGCGCTCCTGCATCGCTTCCAGCAGTGCTGATTGCACTTTGGGTGGGGCACGATTAATTTCGTCAGCGAGGATAATTTCATTGAAGATCGGTCCGGCGATAAACTGAAAGTGCCCGTCTTGTGGCACAAAGATATCCGAGCCGGTAATGTCGCCGGGAATCAGATCCGGGGTGAACTGAATGCGTTGAAATGGCATCGCCATGCCGCTGGCAAGTTGATGCACTGCAGTGGTTTTAGCGAGCCCGGGCAGCCCCTCTAGTAGAAGGTGCCCATCGGCCAGCACGCCGGTCAGCAGACGTTCGATGAGTGTTGCCTGCCCGACAATGGCTGTTTCGATATGCGCCTTGAGCGCTTCAAAGTCATTTTTCATAATCGCAAGATTCTAGACTATTCCTAGAAAATTGACAGGTAGCGTTACTAGGGCGCATTGAATCTGATTTCAGGATCGAAAAATCAGGCTGACGTGAGGTGGAAAAAATGAACTATTCGCGTGAATAGGTAGATTTTAATCGCATTTATCAGATCGTCTTTGGGTCGGGTGCAATGTCTGAGGGAAGGTCGTATAATCGCTGAACTTTGCATTTTGTGGGCTTTAATGGAAACTCAGCGTTAAGCGCAGAAGGGGTGGTTTGAGCGGGGTGATCGAGATTGAGTTCATCTGCTTGAAGCCTGCTGGGAGAATAGATGTTGTGCCTAGCGCTTCTGCACGTAAGAACAGGCACCTGCTTTAGATATAGACGTCGGTTTTGATCTACCATCGCGATGTATCTCAACGTGGTTAAGAAGAATAGTCCATTGAAAAATAGGGCTTTTAGTTTTTTGGATTTTTTTAGGGATCGGGCTTTTTGACTGCATTTATGTATAATCGACGCTCTTTGAAAAGCCGAGCGAATTACTGTGGATAAGGCGCTGCTTGAAATTCGGGCACTGGAATGCGTGCGCGGAGATAAGCAGCTCTTTAGTGAGCTCTCATTTTCACTGGAGGCGGGTTCGTTGCTGCATGTGCATGGCCCTAACGGCAGCGGTAAAACGACGCTGCTGCGCGCCATTGCAGGGCTAGTGTTGCAGGAGTGCGGCGAGATTCGCTGGAATGGTGAATTGGTGACGCAGCAGCAGGATGAGTTTAACCGTGAGCTGCTCTATTTGGGACACCATTATGGGCTCAAGTTTGAGTTGACCGGTTATGAGAATTTAAAGGTGTTCGCCAACCTGAGTGGTTCTGAGACCAGCGAACATGAGGTGGAGGCGGCATTGACGCGCTTTGGTTTGGCGCACTGTGTTGAATTACCAGTGAAGGTGTTGTCGCAAGGGCAGAAACGGCGTGTTGCACTGGCGCGACTGCTACTGCAGCCATCGAAGTTGTGGATACTGGACGAGCCTTTTGTGGCGCTGGATGTGGCGGCGGTGGAGTTGTTGCTAGAGGTGATTAGGACGCATGTTGCCAGTGGTGGCATGGTGATTTTGACCACTCACCAAGAGGTGGCAGTAGAAGTGGGAAGTTTGCAGCACCTGCACCTTGGCTCTTCGGTGAGGCAGCACTGATGCTAGCGGCATTGAGATGTATGGTGATACGGGATCTAACGCTGGCGATGCGCCACCGTTCAGATGTGTTAACGACGGTGTTCTTTTTTATCATCGTGGTGAGCCTGTTTCCGCTGGGCGTAGGGCCTGATGCGCAGCTCTTAAAAGAGATGGCGGCGGGGGTAGTGTGGGTTGCCGCGCTGTTGGCATCGATGTTGTCGTTAACGCGTCTGTTTGCAGATGATTTCAATGACGGCACGCTGGAACAGCTGTTGTTGGTGCCGCAGCCGTTGGCACTGATTGTATTGGGCAAGGTGCTGGCACACTGGATTATTTCGGGTCTACCGCTGGTGCTGATGTCGCCGCTGCTAGGGTTGCAGTTTGGGCTTGAAGGTGACGAGTTGATTATGTTGATGGTGACCCTGCTGATAGGGACACCCGTGTTGAGTTTACTAGGCGCCATTGGCGCGGCGCTGACATTGGGGTTGCGCGGCGGTGGTGTGTTGGTATCGCTATTGGTGTTACCGCTTTACATTCCTGTGCTGATTTTTGGCGCGGGCGCGGTGACGGCAAGCGCGGCTGGGATGGGAGCCGATGGGCACCTATCATTGATGGGCGCAATATTGTTACTGGCGTTAGCACTTGCGCCATGGGCCTCGGCGGCAGCGCTTAGGATATCGGTGGAATAGCTTTTGTATAAAGCGCTATAGAATTTTAAATTGAGAAGATAAGCATCGTGTTTAACTTGTTTAAATTTGCATCACCCGCGACTTTTTATCCGCTAGCGGGAAGGCTTGCGATGGGGTTTGGCATCGCCTCTGCCATTTTGCTGGCGATCGGGCTCTATATGAGCTTTTTTGTCGCGCCGACAGATTACAAACAAGGCGAAGGGTATCGCATCATGTTTATTCATGTGCCCGCAGCGTGGATGTCGATGCTCATCTATGTGGTGATGGCGTGCTGGGCGGCCGCCGGGATGATCTGGCATACACGCCTCTCTTCGATGATGGCTTCGTCACTCGCACCCACCGGCGCGATGTTCACCTTTATTGCGTTGTGGACGGGCGCGCTGTGGGGCAAACCGATGTGGGGGGCTTGGTGGGTGTGGGATGCACGCCTAACCTCCGAGCTGATTTTACTATTTCTCTATATCGGCTTTATGGCGCTGGAGTCAGCGATTGATGACCCGCGTCGCGCCGCGCGTGCCAGTGGTCTTTTAGCGCTGGTAGGGGTGGTCAATGTGCCCATTATCTATTACTCCGTGCAGTGGTGGAATACGCTCCATCAAGGCAGTTCGATCAAGATTGTTGATGGCGGGGTCGAGAGCAGCATGTCTGAAATAATGGTTTGGACACTGTTGGTGATGACCTTCGCCTGCTGGTTCTACACCATTGCAGTGGCGTTGTGTCGGGTGCGCAGTATCATCCTTGAGCGCGAAGCCAATACATCGTGGGTGAAAGAGTTATTGCAAGGGGCAAAATCATGAGTGAATGGTTCGCCATGGGTGGGCACGGCCTTTATATTTGGGGGTCATATGGCGTGGCGGCTTTGTATATGATTGTTGAAGTGATCCTCGTGGTGCGCCGCAGACGCAGTTTAGTGCAGCGCTTGGGGCGGATGATCCGAATGAAAGCACACGCAGATTTAGAGGTACCGAAATGAAGTCTAGACATAAACGTATGGTGTTTATCGCCGTTGGCCTAGTGGCGTTGGGCGGTGCGGTCGCACTGATTCTGAATGCGCTCAACAGCAACATTAATCACTTTTTCAGCCCGACCGAAGTACACGCCGATGCAGCGCCGAAAGATCGCTCTTTTCGTTTGGGCGGTCTGGTCGAGGTGGGTAGCATTCAGCGTGAAGATGACGGGCTAACCGTACACTTTCGGGTGACCGATAACGCCGAAACCGTGCCGGTGGTCTACACTGGTATCCTGCCTGATCTATTCCGTGAAGGTGAAGGGGTGGTAGCGCAGGGCAAGATCGACAATGAGGGTGTTTTTCATGCAGATGAAGTGTTGGCTAAACATGATGAAACCTACATGCCACCGGAAGTCGCCGAGGCGCTTGAAAAGGCCGAACAGGCAAAACTAGAACAGGCCAAGGCGGCATCAGCCGTTGAGTCCTCGGTCGTTAAGCCGCTCACCCAGCCACAAGAGGGAATATAGATGATACCTGAAATTGGACATTATGCGCTGGTGCTCGCGCTGTCGATGGCACTCATTCAAGCGGTGCTGCCGCTGATTGGTGCGCAGCAAGGGAAAGCGTCGTGGATCGCCGTGGCGCGCCCTGCCGCACAAGGGCAGTTTGCCTTTGTACTGGTCGCTTTTGGCTGCCTGACCTACGCTTTTATTGTGAATGATTTTTCGGTGCAATACGCGGCTAACCATTCCAATTCACAGCTGCCGATTGAATACCGCATCGCAGCTGTCTGGGGGGGGCATGAAGGGTCGCTACTGCTGTGGGCACTGATGCTTGCGAGCTGGACGCTTGCGGTCTCTATTTTAAGCAAAAACCTGCCGGACGAAATGGTGGCGCGTGTGATTGGCGTGCTGGGGCTGATCTCGATCGGCTTTTTACTGTTTTTACTGCTGACCTCTAATCCGTTTGATCGTCTTATACCGGCTGCGATGGATGGGCGGGACCTTAACCCACTGCTGCAAGACCCCGGTTTGATTATTCATCCGCCGATGCTCTACATGGGCTATGTCGGATTCTCTGTCGCTTTTGCCTTTGCGATCGCCGCACTGCTCAGTGGCCGGCTCGATGCTGCCTGGGCGCGCTGGTCTCGTCCGTGGACCACGGCGGCGTGGTGTTTTCTCACCATCGGTATCGCGCTTGGTAGCTGGTGGGCCTATTACGAGCTTGGCTGGGGCGGCTGGTGGTTTTGGGATCCGGTCGAAAATGCTTCGTTTATGCCGTGGTTGGTGGGCACCGCACTGATCCATTCGCTGGCCGTGACTGAAAAACGGGGCAGCTTTAAAAACTGGACCGTACTGTTGGCGATCATTGCCTTCTCGATGAGCCTGCTGGGCACATTCCTTGTACGCTCCGGTGTGTTGACTTCCGTTCACGCTTTCGCGACGGATCCTGATCGAGGTATCTATATTCTTGGCTTTCTTGCGGTGGCGATTGGCGGTTCACTCTTTCTGTATGCGGTGCGCGCACCGAGTGTCAGTAAGGGCGGTGAGTTTTCAATGCTGTCACGTGAAACGCTGTTGCTGAGCAACAACGTACTATTGGTTGTGGCGTGCGGCACTGTGCTGCTCGGTACGCTCTACCCGCTGCTGCTTGATGCACTGGATATGGGCAAAATCTCAGTGGGGCCGCCGTACTTTAACTCCGTATTTGTGCCGCTGATGATGCCGCTGCTCTTTTTGATCGGACTGGCGCCGTTTGTGCGCTGGAAAAAAGCAAGCCTGCCGGAGCTAGCGCGTCTACTGCGCTGGGCTTTTGCTGTTTCACTGGTGGTGGCATTGATACTGCCATTTACGCTCGGCGAATGGCAGGTGATGGTGAGTGTGGGGCTGTTGATGGCCATCTGGATTGTCGCCACAATCATTCTCGGTTTCACCCGCCGTATTCAACGAGGCAACGGCCTGAAAGGGATCTCAATGAGCTACTACGGCATGCAGACAGGGCATCTTGGCATGGCCGTTTTTGTGGTCGGGGTGACACTGATTGGCGGCTACGAGACCGAAAAAGATGTGCGCATGGATATCGGCGACGTCACCACGGTGGGAGGTTACACCTTCCGCTTTGACGGTGTGGTTGATCAGGCCGGGCCTAACTATCAGGCCACACGTGGTTATATTCAGGTGATGAAAGATGGCGACAACGTGATGTTGTTGCACCCTGAGAAGCGTATCTACAACGTGCAGACCATGCCGATGACCGAAGCGGCGATCGACAGCGGTTTTACACGGGATCTTTATGTCTCACTGGGAGAGCCTGTGAGCGGTGGTGCATGGAGTGTGCGCATCTACCACAAGCCGTTTGTGAACTGGATCTGGGGCGGCTGTGCACTCATGGCACTGGGTGGCTTTTTGGCGATGAGTGATCGTCGCTATCGCATCGCATCACGCCAGCGCAAAGAAGCTGAGAAAAAGCGGGTCGTCACGAAAAAAGCGACCAGCGGTAGCGCCACTGATGCACCCGCCGTAGCACGAGAGGCTAAGGTCTAATGGTGCGGTATCTGAAATATCTGGCACCGCTGGCAGTGTTTCTGGTGATGGTGTGGTTTTTAGGGCGCGGGCTTTACCTTAACCCACAAGAGGTGCCTTCACCGCTCGTCGATAAGCCTGCGCCAGTCTTCAGCGTAGAAGATCTGCATCATCCCGGGCAGCAGTTCAACTCTGAACAGATGAAAGGACAGGTGTGGATCTTGAACGTGTGGGCCTCATGGTGCCGTGCCTGTCGTGATGAGCACCCCCTGTTTGTTGAGCTGGGTCGTCAGAATTTCGTGCCCATTGTTGGGCTGAACTACAAAGACCAGCGTGGCGATGCGTTGCAGTGGCTGCGTGCATTGGGTGATCCTTACGTGGCGAGTGCTTACGATGTTGATGGCAAAGTGGGGATGGACTTTGGCGTATACGGTGTGCCGGAAACCTACGTGATCGACCGAGACGGAATCATTCGCTACAAGCACATCGGGCCTGTTACGGCTCATTCGTTAGAGACAAAAGTGGTGTCGTTGGTGAAGGAGTTACAGAAATGAAGCGTGCTTTAGCTTGTTTAATGTTGCTTTCTACGATGATGATTTCACCTTTAGTGCAGGCGAAAGAGGCAGCGTTAATGGCAGCTGACCCTGTATTGGAGAAACGTGTGATGGCGCTGGCGTATGAGCTACGCTGTTTGGTGTGCCAGAACCAGTCACTGGGAGATTCACACTCCGATTTTGCAATTGATCTCCGCAGCGAAATGCGTGAACAGATGAGCCAAGGCAAAAGTGATGAGCAGGTGATTGAGTTTATGGTGCAGCGTTATGGAGACTTCATCCGCTTTCGTCCCCCCGTTAAATCAACCACGCTTCTATTATGGTTCGGCCCGCTGCTGTTATTGATGATCGGAGCCTTAGTGCTGTTTTTCAGTTTGAAGGCACGTAAACGCACGGTTAAAACAACACCGTTGAATGATGAAGAACGCAAACGTGCAGAAGCGTTGTTAGACGACAAATAAGCATTGGGCGATTTGAATAAATTGGCCAATATCAGAGCAACCCGTAGAGAGTAAAGCCGCTAAGGCTGATGCAGAGGAAATTTAAGGCATGATTATTTTTTGGATTGTGGCAGCGCTGCTGACGCTCGCGGCACTGTTGTTTTTATTACCCCCCCTGCTGCAGTTAGGCAAAAAACAGGACGAGGTGGTGATTGAGCAAGATGCGCTCAATGTTTCTATTTATAAAGACCAGCTAGCAGAGTTGGAGCAAGACCTCCTGAATGATGTGATTACGCAGGATCAATGCGAGCAAGGGAAGCAAGAGTTAGAACATCGCTTATTAGAAGATGTAACAGGTGAAGCGGGCAGTGTTGCAACTAGCGCGGAGGGCAGCAGCAAGATTACCGCCGGCGTTGTCACGGTGGTGGTGATTGCGATGACGGTTTTGCTCTATCTTCAACTCGGCAAACTTGAGCTAGTGGCGCCTGTGGCGGAGAACGATACCATCGCACCTAAAATAGCTCCGGAGATGAGCCAAGATGAGATTGTTGATCAGGTCGCAATGATGGTGAGTCAGCTCTCGGCTCGCCTTGAGAAAGACCCCAGTGATGTGCAAGGGTGGGCAATGCTAGGGCGCTCATATTACGCATTGAGCCGCTATGGCGATGCGGTAGCCGCGTTCGCGAAAGCCGTTTCGATTGTTGATAACGATGCTCAGCTGCTGACAGATTATGCCGACGCAATGGCGATGAGCAGTGGCGAGCAGACACTGGAAGGACGCCCGATGCAGCTGATCATGCGCGCGCTGAACCTTGATCCGCAGAATCAGAAAGCGTTGTGGCTAGCCGGCACCGCAGCTTATGAGCGTGCCGATTTTGAATCCGCCCTGATCTACTGGAAACGGATCTATTCGATGCTGGATCCAAACTCACAAACAGGGCAAACCATGGCGGGTAATATTGCAGAGACTGAGCAGTTGATGCAGGCGCAGCGTGCCAATGCGAATGGCGATAGTGCTGCGGTTACGAGTCCGGCTGCCACACCCGCGACTCAGCCGGCAAAAGTGAGCGGCGTGGTGACATTGTCACAATCACTCGCGGCAGAAGTGTTACCAACGGACACCATTTACATCTTTGCTCGCGCCATGCAGGGGCCGCGTATGCCGCTGGCCATTCTGAAAACCGAAGCGGGCAAGATGCCGATTGAATTTACCCTTGATGATTCGATGGCGATGGATGCATCGATGAACCTCTCCAGCACGACGGAAGTGATGGTGATGGCGCGCATCTCACGCAGCGGAAATGCAACACCTCAAAGCGGTGACCTGCAGGGCGGGGTACAGAACGTGAAGATCGGTGCTTCTGGTATTGAGATTGTGATCGACGAGGTCATTCCTTAGCGATCACGTGGCGCGTCATCTCGTCTGAAACGGAAGGTGGCGCTGCGATGAGGGGGATATGATCTATAGAGCGGTGTGGCTTCCACTGTTGGCGTTGTTACTCACCGCGTGTGAGTTCGGCGAGCATCATAGTGCTGAGTCACTGCCTCGCCTTTCTGCGGGCGATCTTTTTCCCGAGGTGACGCTGCCGGGGTTGGATCGACCCGACCTGCCAATCTCACAGTTGCGGGGAAAGGTGGTGGTGCTTAATGTCTGGGCGACTTGGTGCGCTCCCTGTCGACGCGAGCTGCCAAGCCTACAACGCCTTGGTGAACAGCTGGATCGTGAGCGCTTTGCCGTGCTGGGGCTCTCTGTGGATGATGATAAACATGAGCCGCGTGAATACCTGATCGACCGAAAAATCAAGCTAACAAGCTATATTGATATGGATACATCAATAGTGCGCAGCCTCGGTGTGCAAGGCTACCCCGATACCTATTTGATCGGCGTGGACGGACGCTTGCTGATGAACATTGAGGGTGAACGAGCGTGGGACAGCCCCCAAGTGGTGGCGGCGCTGGAGGCCGCTTACGAGGGAGATACCGCGCTGTTGCAAGGCATCCTGCATCAGGATATGAGAGAATAACGCTGGAATATTGATGAAGGGCAATAACAGGCGAGGGGGCATGGTCATGCGCAGTGAGAATTTTCTGAAAAAGGTGAGCCGTTATGGTGGCAGCGCTGTGCTGCTGTGCAGTATGGCGTTACTGGGTATGCCACAGGCGATGGCGGGCAACCCGGTCAATGGTGGAAAAGTTTACAACCAGCACTGCAAAAAGTGCCACGGTGTTAGTGGCAAGAGCACCTTCCCGGGGGTGGCCGATTTTTCACGTGGCGAGGGGCTGTTAAGAGCGGATAGCGAGCTGCTGAAGAAAATTAGAAATGGCGGCGGGATGATGCCTGCATATCGCGGTATTTTGAAGGATAATGAGATCCTTGACGCGATCACCTACCTGAGAAAACTGCATCGATGAGAGCAAGAGTCACCCTGATTTCGCTGGCATTATCGTCAGCGCTGCTCCTCTCTGCCTGCTCCAGCTCTGATGATGAGACCGCGACCCTGTCGGGCGATGAGTTATCATCCAAGCTAGCGCAGCCTGCCACAAATCCATCGCCATCGCTGACTGGAAAAAACCGTGTGGCACCATCGGAAGCCGAGCCCGCCGTCGGGTCAGTGCGCAGCACGCTACCGCGCGTGCTGGAGTCCTTTGGTGTCGGTGATGGTGTTTTTGTGCGTTCACTGGCGCTAGACCTGCACGACAAAGCGGTTTGGGTGGGCACTTCTGCAGGTGTGCTTGAGATCGATCTTGATAGTTACGACCTACGCGCTACCTATTCACGCAACGATGGCCTCGCCAATGAATATGTCTTTAGCATCATGGTCGATCGCCAAGGCAGCAAGTGGTTTGGCACCAATGGCGGCGGCATGACACGTTACCGCAATGGCGAGTGGAAAACATTTTTTCCGATGCATGGGCTGGCAGATTACTGGGTCTACTCTTTTGGTGAATCCAAAGAGGGGGACTTATGGGTGGGCACTTGGGGTGGCGCTAATCAGTTCGACAGTCACAGCGACACCTTTACCGCCACCTATGTGACAGAGCTGGTGAATGAGTGGGTTTACGGCATTGCCAGTGATGACCAAGGGCGCATGTGGCTCGGCACCGAAGGGGGCATTTCGATGTTCGACGGTGAGCGTTGGCACGCATTCACACATGAAGATGGTGTGGGCGCACCCAACACCCGCAGCCTTCCCGTAAGCCAGAACACCGGGCTGGGCACACGTGAGCGCCATGACCTCAGTGTCGCCTCAGAAGGGGAACAGACCTATAACCCCGGTTATGTCTTCTCTGTATATGTGGCTGCAGATGGCCATGTTTGGGCGGGCACATGGGGCGGCGGCGTGAGTTTTTATGATGGGAAAAAATGGCAAAGCCTGACCACGGAAGATGGGCTGGCCGGCAACATCGTCTATAGCATCGCACAGGATAGTGAGGGTGTATTTTGGTTTGGCACCAACCAAGGCCTCTCTCGTTACGATGGCAAAGCGTGGCAGACCTTTGCTAAAGCGGGTGCCAATGGTTTGATCGATGACAATGTTTATGCAGTAATTACGCTACCGACAGGCGAGGTGTGGGTCGGTACACGTGGCGGTGTGACCCGCATCGGTTACGGCGACTAAACGCAGGCCGCATGTTTGTGCTCTGCTTGAAATGAACTGAATAAAAGGTAGAAAACGTGAATCTGAATTTCAAGGCGTTAGCAGTCGTGGTGATCATCATGGGGCTGATGGTGGTGGGTGGATATAAACTGGGCACTCAGCAGGCGAGCAGTGAGTTGGCACTGCAAAAGAGATTGCCAGCCGCCGTGGGTAACAATATGAGTGCAGGTGAATTAAAGCCAGGGGCACAGGTGCCGCTTAACCACCCGCCGATGGAAAGCCCGGCCCCTGCCGCGACACAAACCACAACTTTTCCTCAACCTGCAACCGCCCAAGCTAATCTTACGGGCTTGGGCGGGAGTGCCGGAACGCCTGCGCCGCAGCTTAGCGGGGAGAGTAAATTTGCCCATTTTCGCGTCGGTAACCGCAATGTAAAAGGGCTGGCGATTGATGGCCACTATGTCTGGATCGGCACCTCAGGCGGTGTGATTCGTTACAACACCCTTGATGACAAATATGATGTGTATGATAACCGCATCGAAGGGTTGCTCTCTAACGGTGTTTTTCATGTGAGCCGGATTGATAACAAACTCGCCGTGGGCACCTATGGCGGTGGTCTTTCAGTGATGGATATCGATACCAGTGTCTGGACAAACTACAACATTCCCATCGGGCTTGCTGATCAGTTTGTTTACGACATGCAAAAAACCAGCAATGGTGACATTTGGATCGCCACTTGGTCTGGCGCAAACCGCATCCGCGGAGGAGACCTAGACGACCACTCAAAGTGGGACATGTTCACCGTTGAAAATACCAACGGTGGCATTCCAAACCCGTGGGTATACGGGGTTGAAGAGGGGCTGAATGGTGACATCTGGCTCGCGACCGAAGAGGGGCTGGCACTCTTCCGCGGAGGAAAATGGGAGAATTGGCAGCATAAAGATGGCCTAGGTGCACCGATCGAAATCGTACGTGATGCGATCACTTCAAGAAACGACCCTGCAAAGTCATCCCAACATCACGCCCGCCAAAAAAGCGAACAGGGGTTGGAAGATGTTGATATCGCCTATAACCCAAACTACATCATCTCACTTGCGGTCGATAGCGACGGCATTGTCTGGGCGGGCACTTGGGGGGGCGGGCTGGCGCGTTTTGATGGTGAAAACTGGCTCAATTACACCACTGCGGATGGCCTGCCGGGGAACCACATCTTCATGCTGCATATCGATATCGACGGCCAACTCTGGATCGGCACCAGCAAAGGGCTCGCACGCTTTAAAAAAGAAGGTGAAGGTTTTGATGTGATGACCACGCTCGATGGCCTCTATGCCAACAATGTTTTCTCAATGGCGAAGGGGGAAGATGGCACCATGTGGGTCGGTAGCTTTGGTGGCGTTGCTAAACTGAATGCCCCGCTCTAGCTGCTGTTTTCACTGTTAAGAAAAGTGAATTTTGTCGTGGCTCAATGAGTGGGCAGTTACCATTAGGGTGACAGCGGCATCGAAAACAGTTTTATAGGACGCTGATTTTCTTGATTTAAACAGTCGGGAATTAACCCTTTGTTTGACCTTGTGTAGTAATTTTCCTACTATCAAAGCATGAGGCTACTTGGAACTGTGCGTTGAAAAGCTTGGGCACGCGCATCGCGGTTGTCATCTCTTCTGTATTAGTTGTCCTTCTGTTGATTGTCGCTTTTTCTGTGGATCATCAACTCACTCGCTCGATGAAGAACGAGGATATCACTCAAATAAAAACACATGCCCGCACCATGCTGGCCAGCCTGCAAACGTTGATGTTAAGTGGCCAAGGGGTGCTGGCGCGCGAGTGGCTTGAGCGAATGCGCGGTGAGTCCGGGGTGGTTGAAATAGCGATACTGCGTAAAGATGGGCGGGAAGCCTTTACCGATACCACCACCATTGATGCGGTAAACCTTTTTTTGCAGCAGCCCCGGTTTAGTCGCCAGCCAGTGGAGCCCAAGTATCAACCACAAAATCAGGAATCCACCCATGTGAGCAACGCCCTCGCGGGCGGTGTCGTTGTGGCTGATGATCAGCCACAACAGGTGGTGATTTATATGCCGATCAAGGCGAAGCTGGAGTGCCTCACTTGTCACGGTTATGACACTTCCCAAATGCGTGGGGTGCTCAAACTTGCCGTTTCGACTGAACAAGCGAGCAAGCGCATTCAGGCGATGCGCTTTAATCTATGGGGGATGTCGACGCTGGTGGTGTTGATGCTGGCACTGGCGCTCTGGATCTCACTTCGCCAGAGCGTCGTGCGCCCTATTGCAGCCCTGCGGGATGCCTTGTGGCAAGCGGGCAAAGGCGACCGTAACATTAAGCTGGCGGTGAACCGGCGTGATGAAATTGGTGAACTCAGCGCAGTGTTTAACCGTATGCAGCAACAGCTCAGCGCAACGGAGGCACGCATTGGGGCGGTGATGACGAGCGTGATCGAGCCAATTGTCATCATCGATGATCATGGTTTGATTGAACAGGTGAATCCCGCGCTCGAGCAAACTTTTGGTTATCGAGAGAATGAGCTGATCGGGCGCAGCGTTTCGGTGTTGATGTCAGCAGGTGATCGTCCCGAGCATGAGCGAGCGATTGAACAGTACCTGTTAAAAGGGCGGGGTAGCGCGAGTGAGCGCAGCCGAGAAATTGAATGTTTGCGTCACGATGGCACGCTTTTTTCTGCTGAGATTACGATCAGTGAAATGCATGTCGATGACAGTTGCCGTTTTATCTGCATCGTGCGCGATATTTCTGAGCGCAAAGCGTACCTTGATGCGATTGAATATCAGGCGCTGCATGATGTGCTAACCGGGCTGCCTAATCGCGTATTGCTGCTGGACCGGTTGCGTCAGAGCGCGCGCGGTGCCTCGCGTACCCAGCAGCCATTAGCGTTATTGGTGATTGACCTCGATCACTTTAAACAGGTGAACGACACCCTTGGCCACCACAATGGCGACATCATTCTAAAGCTTGCCGCCGAGCGGATGAATACCGTGTTGCGCAGTTCAGATACGGTGGCTCGATTGGGTGGGGATGAATTCGCAATATTACTGCCCGCCACTGATCGGGCGCAGGCGGAACAGATCGCCGAAAAATTACGCGCCGTGCTGGAGCAGCCCTGTGAGCTTGAAGGGCACACTTTTTACGTCGGTGCCAGTGTCGGCATTGCCATGTACCCAGAACATGGCGTCGATGATGTGAGTTTAATGCAGCATGCTGATGTTGCCATGTATGTTGCGAAGCGGGCAAAAAGTGGCCACGCCGTTTATCAAGAGGGGCAGCGTCATGGCAGCCTGCCGCAACTCTCATTGATGAATGAGCTGCGCGCCGCGGTCGATAACAATGAACTGCGGCTCTGCTATCAGCCGGTGATCAATCTAAAATCAGGCAGTATCAGCGGTGTTGAGGCGCTGGTGCGCTGGCAGCACCCCACAAAAGGGTTGCTCTACCCCAATGCGTTTATCCCGCTTGCGGAGCAGACGGGGCTGATTGGCCCGCTAACGCTGTGGGTGTTTGAGCAGGCGATGTTGCAGAGCAGTGAGTGGGAGTCATTGGGGCTGGAGCTGCGTGTTTCGGTTAATCTCTCGGCGCGCAGCCTACATGATGCGAGATTTCCGGGTCAGTTGACTCAACTGATCGATTCGGCGGGCATTCAGGCTGAGCGTCTGCGCCTAGAAATTACTGAGAGTGCCATTATCACCGATCCAGAATATACCGCCAACATGCTCAATAATCTGAGCAAGATGGGGGTTCGTATTTCGATTGACGACTTTGGCACCGGCTACTCATCGCTCGCTTATCTAAAACAGCTGCCGGTCGATGAGATCAAAATAGACCGCTCGTTCGTGACCCACATGCTGGAAGATGAGAGCGATGAAGTGATTGTCCGCTCAACGATTGACCTCGCTCATAACATCGGCATGAAAGTGGTCGCGGAAGGGATCGAGCAACAAGCGGTTTACGACCGGCTGGTAGCACTCGGTTGTGATGCCGCGCAGGGGTTTCACATGGGACGTCCCCTCTCTCCTGCTGCATTTTTAACTTGGTTAAAATCATCCCCGTGGGGGGTGAGATAAAGCATCCTTGCGAAGGGGGCAGTAAGCGCTGCCCAAAGCTGAGGTAATCCCATAAAATAGCGCCTTCTGAAATCATCTAAAACAGCAGAGGCCACTTGAGTGGAGACGCAACAACTGATCGCGCTGGACAATCAGCATGTTTGGCACGCCTATAGCGCCATCGGTGCTGATCTGCCCATCTTTCCTGTAGCCTCTGCAAATGGGGTGCACCTCAAACTTGCTGATGGCCGTGAATTGATCGACGGTATGTCGTCGTGGTGGTCGGCAATTCACGGTTATAACCATCCGGTGATGAATGCAGCACTGCGGGCACAGATCGAAAAAATGTCGCATGTGATGTTTGGCGGGCTGACCCACGAGCCCGCCGTTGAACTCGCCACGCGCTTGGTTGAATTAACCCCCGCCCCGCTACAGACCGTCTTTTTTTCTGACTCCGGTTCGGTGGCGGTTGAAGTGGCGATGAAGATGGCGATTCAATACTGGCATGCCAAAGGGCAACCCACTAAGCAGCGTTTTCTCACGTTACGCAACGGCTATCACGGCGATACCTTTGGTGCGATGTCGGTGTGTGACCCGGTGACGGGCATGCACTCACTGTTTAGTGAGGTGCTCGCTCAGCAATATTTTGTCGATGCACCCACTTGCCGTTTTGGTGAGATGAGTGGTGGTGATGAGATCGAACCCCTTAAACAGCAGCTCGAACAACATGGTGCTCAGATCGCAGCGGTCATTTTAGAACCCATCGTTCAAGCAACGGGGGGGATGAACTTCTACTCGGCCGACTACCTGCGGCGCGTGCGAGCATTGTGTGATGAATTTAATGTGCTATTGATTTGCGATGAGATCGCCACCGGCTTTGGCCGCACCGGCAAGCTGTTTGCCTGTGAACATGCGGGCATCTCACCGGATATTATGTGTTTGGGAAAAGCGTTGACCGGTGGGTATCTCACCCTTGCCGCGACACTGACGACTGAAAAAGTCAGCGGCACGATTAGCCAGAGTGAACCGGGGCTGTTTATGCACGGCCCCACTTTTATGGCGAACCCGCTAGCGTGCAGCGCCGCACTGGCCAGCCTCAAGTTACTGACAGAATCGGATTGGTCAGCTAACGTTTTACGCATTGAGTTGGGGCTGAAGAGCGGCCTTGCACCTTGTTGCGAACTCGCTGCGGTGGCCGATGTGCGTGTGCTGGGTGGGATTGGTGTGGTTGAGCTAAACGAGCCGGTCGAGATGAAAACGATCCAGCCACTGTTTGTCGAGCATGGGGTGTGGGTGCGGCCGTTTGGCAGGCTGGTCTATCTGATGCCGCCTTATGTGATCTCGGATGAGGATTTGGTTGAGTTGTCGGCAGCGGTGGTGAGGGTGGTTGAATCGTTGTAGCCTCTTTGATCGGCTCTCGAAAATTGCGCAATAATGCGCAAGAAACATAAAATACAGTTGCGCATTTACATGGAAAATTTGCTTTTGATGTTGTTAAGCTAGGTGATACTAGGTGGCGCGGGCCTTACCTCGGCGCTGAATATGCCCGGCATTAACCAATTCTCGCAAGCGCAGTTTTAACGTATTCTTGTTGCCAGCGGTCATCTTAGCCATCTGTGCAATGGTTAAGCGCTCATGCTGCTGGAGCAGCGCTAAGATGCTAACGGATAGCAGTGGTAGTTCCACGTTACTTATCGTTTTTTTCTGCTCTACTTTCATGGCGAGGTTAGTTTTCTGTTTTTTCAAGCAGCGTAGAAAAAGCCCAGCTAGGGTTCCCAGTCTGGAGAATCCTCTTTTAATGTTGTTTGTATCTCGCCAATCTTTGGGCTTTCCTTTTCCACCCAAAACAGCGTCGGATTATTTTACACTTTTGCCGTGCCGCTCGCCCTAATATAACTAATTGAATGTGTTAAATAAGTACTCGCTGGCGTGGTATTTGCATTATCTTTGTCGGGGTAATGAATCGTCTCTTGCTTATATTCAGGTTAAGAAATAGGCCGTCGCGAACAGTTTCGTATTTTATTTGGGGGGAGTATCGTTGCGGTTAAGTTAACTCGGGTTTATCTGTCTGTGCTGGGGTTGAGCGCTCTGTTGTTGGTGGGTTGTGGCGGTGGCGGTGATGGTTCACCTTCTGAGGGTAATAATTTAACAACGGCGGCCATACAGACAATCCTCCTCTCTATTTTTCAGGAGGCGGACGTGGTGGTTGGCCAGACCGATTTTACCAGCGGGGATGCAAACCAGGGCGGCACTGCCCCCGCAGCCAATACCATTAATGCACCCTACGGTAATCCCGGTGCCAATAACGGGGTGCTCTATCTGCCTGATTATGGTAATGAGCGCTTGTTGGGTTATAACGCCATTCCCTCAGTCAACAATATGAATGCTGATTTTGTACTGGGTCAAGTAGATTTTACCAGTGACGTGAACGGGGTGAGTGCGACAGCGTTTAATGGCACTCAAACGGTATTTTTGACCAGGGCAAGATGTTCGTGGTCGCATGTGGATGAAAAAGGGTACACTCTGCGGTCAATCGTCGCGGGTGATCGGATCCGCCGCAAACCCCTCGTCCACCCCCAGCGCAACCGGCCTGAAAACATCCACCTTGCGGAAGAACTGATCGACAATATAGATGCGCCCATCTTCATCAACATCGATGCCGGAGGGGAGCATGTAGCTGCCGGGGATGCCGGACTGGCCGCGTTGCCCCATAAACATCAGTAGCTCACCTTTGTTGTTAAAAATTTGTATGTTGCCAAAGGCGCTGTCGACGACGTAGATGTTGCCTGCGGCATCGGTGGCGATCCCTTTCGGGCGTGAGAACTGGCCGGGGTAGCGGCCGATAGCACCGAAGGAAAATTTAAAACTATCGTCACTGTTAAAAGCTTGTACGCGGAAGTTGCCGCCATCAACCACATACCAGTTGCCGTCTTGGTGGGTGGCGATCTGAAGTGGCAAATTGAATTCATTCTCTTTAGTGCCGCGCTGGCCGATGGTTTTGATCACCTCCCCTGTTGCGAGGTCAAACACGACAATATTATGGGTGTTACTCTCAACGCCGCCAGTATCCACCACATAAAGGCGCGTGCCGTCACTGCTGACGGTGAGATCCGTAGGGCGGGTGAAAACCTCCCGGCTGCCCATGCGGCGTATAAACTCGCCGTTGGCGTCATACTCCATGATGCGCAGGGCGCTGATATCAGCCACGAAAATATGACCATTGGCCGCGACATCGATCCCCAGCGGTTTGCTGAGTAGCCCCGGTTTGGTGGTGCCGATCAGACGGAATTTTTTGCCAGGGATATCAAACAGCACGACGGCACGTTGCACGGAGTCGCTAACATAGACCTTACCCTGATGCACGGCAACATCAAACGGTTTGACCATGCCGCGGGTTGGGCGCGCCTCACCGGTGGCAAACAGGCGAAATTTGTCTCGGCCGCTGAGCGCTTCGATATCATCGTTGTAGAGCAGGGTGCGTTCAAAGATGAAGCGGGGGTCAGCCGGCGCAGGGGGATAAACCGGCGGCTCAAAAGGGACGGCAGGTTTGGGTGTCGTGGTGCAACCCACTAGCAAGAGCAGCGACAGTGCGGTGATGAGCGTTGTGATGCGCAAGCGGGTTGCGCCTCTTATTTGATATGGCATGTTTCACACAACCGGTCGGCGCGGTCGCGCAGCAACACCTGAATATCCGGGTTGTGTACGTTATGGCAGGAGGCGCACTCAACCCTTTCGTCATAGAGCTTGACCCCGTTGTCGAAACCGTAGGGGCTGTCGGGTTGCCTGAAATCGAGATCTTTGGAGCTCAGCCCGGCGTAGCGCATTGAAATGGGGTGGTCGTTGGTGAGATCGGTGCCGATGTGTTTGATCGCAATGTTATGTGCGACACGCCCGTTGTGGCATTTGCCGCAGCTCATGGTGTCGTTAGCACCGTTGATGCTGAGGTGCATCGCGGCATCTTCGCTGCTGCGCCAGCCATTGGGGCGGAAGACCGTCATATCGACCCCCATCGTGCCGTCGTGGCATGAGAGGCATAGCAGGCTGATGGGGCTGGGGGCGTATACCTTATTATCGAGCGTGCGACTGTCGTAGAGGTCGTAACTGTGTTCAGTGGCCGGGCGAAAACGGTTCCACCCTTCAATGCCGCCAAAAGGGGTGGAGTCTGCGCCATCTTGTTCGGGCGGAATATGGCAATAGACGCACGACGAGCCGTAATCGGAAAAGGCGAGCCCGGCCATGGCAGCAACGCCGACGCGCTGATTCAAACCGGTAAAATCATGCTTGGTACCGAGGATGGTGTTGGTGCCTTCGGCAGCACTTGCAGGCAGCGACACAGTGCATCCCAACAAGAGGATGGCGAGCAGATGAATAAATTGGCTAAGTCGCTGTTTCACGTAATTTATATCCTTGAGCGGCTGTGGTGACAGAGTTTCAGGCTGCTCAGGATCCCCCGGTTGCACTACGTTTATTATGCAGTCTCCGCTGCTTACTCTATTGAATAAGAATAAAGCTATCATTGGCGTGGCGCAACTATTTGTTTTGCGTCACAATACAGGGCTATGAAAGGACAGAAATTTTACAAGGTTTACTCACGATTATTGGCAGGGGCATTGATTTCACTGCTGCTTTCATCGCAGGCTGCTCAGGCGATGCCGGGCATGACGGCAGCTGAGGCAACGGGCGAGGCGCGCCCCTCGGTAGCCGAGGCAGCGGTGTTTGCGGATTACGAGCCGATTTATCGCCAGCATTGCGCGGTCTGCCATGGCGATAAAGGGGATGGCAAGAGTCGCGCCCAACACGGG
>Ga0256839_1000834_pt1 | contig 39427 bp, 26 predicted proteins | sample 354166metaG_FD_185968 | JGI IMG/M metagenome (GOLD analysis project Ga0256839, IMG submission 185968) | Hydrothermal vent microbial communities from Mid Atlantic Ridge, Atlantic Ocean - 354-166 | ecosystem: Environmental > Aquatic > Marine > Hydrothermal vents | place: Atlantic Ocean: Mid...
CTCCCTTTGGGCACGACTCTTCTTCATGGGGCTCCCTCCAGCTCCTCTGGATCAACTCGAACCTCGACGACATCCCCATCCTATCACAGCTTCGCTCGATCTCTGCCCCCAAATCTGAATACACCCCCCTGGCGGGGTGTGTGGGGACCGCGGGGGGGCCGAGGACTGATGCATCCGGCCTAGAGCACCTCCCGGTGGTGTGGGTCCAGGATGTCCCGGACCATATCTCCGGCCAGGTTGATGCTCAGGATGAGCCCGGCCAGGGCCGCGCCGGGGTAGAGGACCGTCCACGGTGCCAGCTCCATGAAGGCCCGGCCCTCGCTGAGCATGGAGCCCAGGGAGGGCGTCGGCGGGACCGCGCCCAGGCCCAGGAAGCTCAGCGCGGCCTCCACGATCACGGCACTGGAGAGGCTCAGGGCCATCTGCACCAGGATGGGCGCGAGGATGTTGGGCCGCACATGGCGCCAGAGGATGCGGGGTGTGCTGCTGCCGATGGCCACTGCGGCCACGATGTACTCCTGGGCCTTGACGCTCAGGGTAGGGGCCCGGGCTACCCGGGCGAAGATGGGGGTGTAGACGATGGCAATGGCCACCACCACGCTATGCAGCCCCGCGCCCAGGACCGCGGCCAGGGCAATGGCCAGGAGCAGGGAGGGGAACGCGAAGACGGTGTCCATCACCCGCATGACCAGGTAGTCCACCGTGCGGCCGAAGTAGGCGGCCCACACCCCCAGAGTGCTGCCCAGAAGGGCCGCGGCCAGCACGGCCAAGACCGCGACCACAAAGGAGATCCGGGTGCCGTACGCGATGCGGCTCAGGACATCGCGGCCGTAGCGATCCGTGCCGAAGAGGTGTTGGGCGCTGGGAGGGGCCAGGCGTTCCGGCCCCATGGCCACCGGGTCCTGCCGGGCTACCAGGCCAGGGGCCAGGGCGACGAGCAGATAGAGAGCCAGGAGCAGGAGGCCGAGAAGGCCGATCCGATGGGCCCGTCCGAGATAGCCAAGCATGCGCACAGGGTCACTCCTCAAGCCGGATCCGGGGATCGATGAGGCTGTAGGTCAGGTCCGTGACCAGGTTCACCAGGACGAAGGCGAACGCGATGAAGAGCACTGCGCCCTGGACCACCGGGTAGTCCCGCTGATAGATGGCGTTGAGGGTCAGGCGGCCAAGCCCGGGGATGGCGAAGATCTCCTCGATGATCACCGTTCCCCCCAGGAGGTACCCGGCCTGGATCCCCACCACCGTCACCACCGGGATCAGGCCGTTGCGCAGGGCATGGCCCCGGAGCACCTGGAGCTCGGACAGGCCCTTGCCTCGGGCTACCCGGATGTAGTCCTGGTGTAGGGTCTCCAGCAGAGAGGAACGGGTGATGCGCATCACCGAGGCGCTCATGGCCAGGGCCAGGGCCAGGGCAGGCAGGAAGAGGGAGCGGAGGTTGGCCACCACACCCTGGGAGAGGGGCACGTAGCCCGTGGTGGGGAAGAGCCCCGGCGCGTAGAGGGAGACGCCCAGGACAGCCAGGGTGCCCAGCAGGAAGTTGGGCACGGAGAGCCCCATCAGGCCCAGGAGCCGGGCCCCCAGGTCGATCCAGCCGTTGGGGCGGATGGCCGAGAGGATCCCCAGGGGCAGGGCCAGGCCCACGGCCAGGACCAGGGCCAGGAACGCGAGCTCCAGGGTGACGGGCAGCCGGGCCCGGATCTCGTGCCACACCGGCTGGCCGGTCCGCAGGGAGGTGCCCAGGTCTCCCTGGAGCACCTTCCCCAGCCAGTGCAGGTACTGGATGGGCAGAGGCCTGTCCAGCCCGTAGGCCCGGACGATCTGGGCCCGCTGTTCCTCGGTGATGTCCGTGCCGATGCCCACGAGGACGTCCACGAAGCTGCCGGGGATCAGGTGCATGATGGCGAAGACCGCGATGGAGATCCCCAGCAGGGTGGGGAGGAAGACCGTCGCCAGGCGTCGTACCAGGTAGTTCCACATGGGCGCACAGAGCTATGCCGCGGAGCGTTTCCCCATCCCCTCGGCCCCGGGGACACCGGCCCGATGGCAGGCCTTCCTCCACCGGGCCGGTGCCGTGTGGGCCTCACGGGGCCAGCCACACCTGCCGCAGAGACCGGTAGGTGTCCACCGGCGAGAGCACGAAGTCCTGGACGGCCTCGCGGGTCGCCACGTACTCCGTGCGGGTGTTGAGGAAGATCAGGGGCGCTTCCTGGGCGATGGCCTGGGCCAGCTCGTGGTAGAGCTGGATCCGCCGCTCCTGGTCCACGGTGGTGCGGGCCTCCTCCAGCAGGCGGTCGATCTCGGGGTTGCTGTACTGGAACGCGTTGACCGAGCCGCCCGTGTGCAGCATGGGGTACAGGGCTCGATCGGGATCGTTGCCGCTGCCGTTGTAGCTGACAAAGGTGTCGTAGTCCCGGTCCTTCCACTTCTGGATGAAGGTGCCCCATTCCACCTGGTCCAGGGTGGCCTGGATGCCCACCCGCTTGAGCTGGTTCTGGATCACCAGCGCGATGCTGGTGAACTCGGGGAAGCGGGGCGAGGCGGTGATGGTGGTCTCGAAGCCGTCTGGGTAGCCCGCCTCGGCCAGCAGGGCCTTGGCCTGCTCGGGGTCGTACCGGTAGAAGGGGAGCTCCTCCGGGGGCACGGACCACTTGCCCAGGGTGGGGACGATGGGGCCGGTCACCAGGCCCTCGCCGAAGAAGACCGAGTCCACGATCTCCTGGCGGTCGATGGCCAGGCTGAGGGCCTGGCGAACCCGCACGTCGTTGAAGGGTTCCCGGGCGTTGTTCAGGCCCAGCAGGTAGTAGTCTGTGGTCTGTTGGCTGTGGACCGAGACGCCCGGACTGCGGGCGGCCAACCCTGCCGAGGCCGCGTTGCTCAGCGCGGTCATGTGGATCTCCCCGGTCCGCAGGGCCGCGATCCGGGCGGCCTCGTCGGGGATGATCCGGTACTCGATCCTGTCCAACAGAGGGGCCCCGTCGAAGTAGTCCGGGTTCGCGGCCAGGACGGTTCGGGTCTCCTCCACGAACTCCTCCAGGGTGAAGGGCCCGGTGCCCACCATCACCCGCTGGAGGTCGCCGTTGGCCTCCACGGCCTCTCGGGGGACGATGGCCGCCCAGGTGCTGGCGATGGTGGACATGAACGCGCCGAAGGGCGCGCGGAGGCGGATGACCACCGTCCGCTCGTCCGGGGTCTCGATGCTCTCCACCAGATCCAGCTGGGAGGACCAGGGGGAGGCCACGTCCGGGTCCGTGATGCGCTCGAAGCTGAACTTCACGTCCTCGGCCACCAGGGGCCGCCCGTTGTGGAAGACCACATCGGGGCGCAGGTAGAAGATGAAGGTGAGGTCGTCGGGGTTCTCCCAGCGCTCGGCCAGCTCGGGCACGGGCAGGAAATCGTCGTCCAGGTCGACCAGTTGGTTGTACACCTGGGCGATGATCTCGAAGGATGAGCGGGCCGTCACCAGATGGGGGTCCAGCCCCACCGCCTCCGCGGACTTGCCGACGACCAAGGTGCCGCCGGGCTTGGGGCCCAGGGGCGCGGGGGCGCCCCCGGCCTGGGGCGCGGCCGGGGCTGCCTGGGGTGGCGCTGGGGCCGCGCAGGCGGTCAGGGCGAACGCGCCCAGCCCCAGGGCGCTTCGACGGAGGAACTCACGACGGCTGACGCCTCTTGTGGGGAGCCGAGGTCTGTGGGCCATGGGATTGCCTCCTTGATGGTGTGGAAGGGACGGAGAGAGCCGTTCGGGATGCGGACAACGCCTATCGAGTGGTCAGTTCCACGTAGAAGACGTACCGATCGCCCCGATAGGCCGATTCGGTGTACTCGAAGGGACGATCGTGCTGGTCGTAGGTGACCCGGCGGTTGCGCAACACCGGGCTGTTGGGCGGCAGGTGGAGCAGCTTCCGCTCCCGGGCCGTGGCCAGGACGGCCTCCACCTGCTGTTCTGCCCGGGAGGGAATCACCTCGAACTCCTCCACCAGGGTGTGGTAGAGGGAGGAGGCCGTGAAGTCCCGGGTGAGCAGCCCCGTGTTTCCCGGAAAGTGGAGGTAGCAGGTCTCCAGAGCGATGGGTTCCTCCTCGGCCAGGCGCAGCCGTTCCAGGAGGAGCACCGACTGCCAGGGCCGGAGCCGCAGGGCAGTGGCCGCATCCGGCGAGGGCTCCACCATCTCCAGGCGGAGCACCTGGGAACGGCTGCGCAGCCCTCGCTGGCGCATGTCCTCGGTGAAGCCGGTGAGGCGGGTGAGGTGCTGGCGGAGCTTGGGAGTGGCCACAAAGGTGCCCCGGCCATGCTCCCGGCGCAACAGGCCCTCCTGGACCAGCCGGTGGATGGCCTGGCGCACGGTCATCCGACTGATCCCGAACCGCTCGCTCAGCTCCCGTTCCGAGGGGATGGTGTCGCCGGGCTTCCAGACACCCTGGGCGATGCCCGCTCGGATGTGTTCCATGAGCCGGTAGTATTTCGGATAGGCCGAGGATCCGCTGCCCATCATGGCCTCGGAGCGCGCGTGGTCTATACCAGTGCTTCCAGTATACCCCGAGGCCGAGAGGGGTGTCAATCGAGGTTTTTCGGGCCCAGGGTGCCCCCCCCCAGGATGGCCCGCGGCTTGGGGCATCCTGCGCACAGGCCACTCCATGGGCGGGGGAAGGGCCGAAGGGATCGGGGCCGTTCCCGAAGCGCCCTCCCGGGCGGTGGGGTGGGCTTCGGGTTAGGTGGCCCTGGAGGCCTGTGATATACTGGGCCCGTGCCGGCCGAACCCGTCCACTCCGCCCCCGGCCCGACCGATGCCCGTAGCCTGAACGACGATGACCACGTCCCACACGCCGCGGATGGGTAGCCTCCCCCAGCCGCTCCAGGTTGCCCAGCCCCAGACCGCCCCCTCCCGCTCCGTGCACGTCAGCGTGGTGGTGATCAACCTGGACGGCGCCCACCATCTTCCTCGTCTTCTGGGCGCCCTGCGAGAGCAGACCTACGGGCACTTCGAGCTGATCCTGGTGGACAACGGCTCCCAGGACGGCTCCCCGGAGCTGGTGGAGACCTACTGTCGGGAGCACGGGCTGGCCTGCACGGTCATGCGCAACCTCTGCAATCGGGGCTTCGCGCCGGCCTGCAACCAGGCCCTTCAGGTGGCCCGGGGCCGTTGGATCGCGCTCCTCAACAACGACGCCTGGCCAGAGCCAGATTGGCTGGAACACCTTCTACGTACCGGCGAGAGCGGGGCCGATGTGGGCATGGTCGCGGCCAAGCTCCTCTTCGCCCACGCCCCCCAGCGCATCAACTCGGCCGGCATCGCCATCGACCGGGCCTGTATCGCCTGGGATTGGCGGGGGGGCGAGCTGGACCGACGGGACGAGACCGAGCCCGTGGAGGTCTTCGGGGCCTGTGGCGGCGCGGCCCTCTACTCCCGCCACATGTTGGAGGAGATCGGCGGCTTCGACGAGGACTTCTTCGCCTACCTGGAGGACGTGGACCTGGCCTGGCGAGCTCGATTGGCCGGATGGCGCTGTCTGTTGGAACCCAGGGCCCGGGTCTACCACGTCCACTCCGCGACCCTGGGGCAGGCATCCCCCCTCAAACACTATCTCCTGGGGCGCAACAAGATCTGGCTGGTGGTCAAGAACTATCCCATGCCCTGGCTGCTGCGCTATCTGCCGCTCATCCTGGCCTACGACCTGCTCTCCGCGCTGATGAGCGCGGTGCGCCTGCGCCACACGGCCCCCATCCGAGGACGGATCGACGGCCTGCGTCGGCTGCCCCACTTCCTGCGCAAGCGTCGCCGTATCCAGGGGCGGTGGCAGAACGTGGCCAACTGGTACGTGTGGACCCAGCCTGTGGCCTCACCCCAGGCCGTCCTCCAACGCTACAACCACCTCCGTTAGCCCACCCATGTCCACGCCGTACCGCCTCTGTGGCCTCGGGCTCCTGGGGATCGCGCTGGCCCTGGTCCTGGCTGGCTGCCGGCCGACACCGGCCCTCACCCGAACGATCCAGCCCCAGCGCGAGGGGTTCCAGCCCTTGGCCACCCGGCCGGGGCAGACCTTCGTCGCGCTCCATGCGGGCCTGACCGGGCTGGAGCTTTACCTGGTGCCGGATCCCGAGCTCTCCTCCGCTGCCGAGCCGGTCACCGTCACCCTGCATCTGCGGGTCCCCGGGGAGACCGTGGACCTTCTCCAGGCCCAGGCCCCCCTGCCCTCCAGGGCAGGCTACGTGCGGTTCGCGTTTCCCCCCCAACGGGACTCCCACGGTCGGCGCTACTACTTCTTCCTGGAAGGGGCCCAGGGTCAGGTGGCCTTCGCAGAGGGCGACGCCTATCTGGACGGCAGCCGCTACGCGGACCACCGACCCCTGGACGGGGACCTGAGCCTGCGGGCCCGCTACGGGCTCCTGGACATGGCCCAGGACCTGGTTCGCTTCGCCTTGGCGGTGTTCCTGGCCCTCCTCCTCGCAGGGTACCTCTTCGTGCTCCCTGGGCTGGGAGGGCTTCTCCTGGCCGGGTCGGCTGCCCCGAGGCACTGGGAGTCCTGGTTGGGCCTCTCGGTGGCCGTCAGCGCGGCGCTGTATCCCCTGGTGCTCCTCTGGGGCAATGTGCTGGGCGTTCGCCCTCTGGGCTGGGTGGCCGGTACGCTGCCCGGCCTGGGCCTGCTGGCCTTGGTCTGGAGGTTCCGCGGAGCCCGTCCGCGGCTCCGGCGCCCCAGGGACAGGTTCGATCTCCTGTTCGGGATCACCCTGATCCTGGTGTTCTTCGTCCGCCTGTTGCCTGTCCGCACCCTGCCTGCCCCCTTCTGGGGAGACTCGGTGCAGCACACCTACATCGTGCAGTTGTTGCTGGACCGTGGGGGGCTCTTCACCTCCTGGGAGCCCTACGCGCCCATGGACAGCTTCACCTACCATTTCGGTTTCCACACCGCTGCAGCCCTGTGGAGCCTCCTGACCACATCGGGGCAGCCGGCCACCACCCCCCGGGCGGTCCTGGAGGCGGGCCAGGTCCTGAACGCCCTCTCCGTGGTGGCCCTCGTGCCCCTGGCCGTGCGTTTGAGCGGACGCAATCGCTGGGCCGGCCTGGCCGCCCTCCTGATCGGTGGGCTCCTCTCGCCCCTGCCCGCCTACTACGTGAACTGGGGGCGCTACACCCAGATGGCCGGCCAGATCGTGCTTCCCGGTCTGCTCTGGGCCTTCGATGTCTGGTGGACGGAGCGGGAACGGCCGGGCCCGGGTTTCCTGGCCCTCGTGGGGATCCTGGCCGCGGGCCTGGGCCTGACCCATTACCGGGTGGCCACGGTGGCCGTGGTGGCCGGCCTGGCCTGGGCCCTTTGGGGGCTGTGGAGCCATCGGCGCTCTCCGCGGGAATGGGCCCTCCGGCTGGGCCTGTTGGCCGTCACCGGGGGGATTGCGGGGCTCGCCATCGCCCCCTGGCTCTTCCGGGTGCGGACAGGTCGCCTGATGACCGTGGCCACGGCCATCGCCGCATACCGGGGAGAACGGTACGCGGCCTTTCTCGCCGAGCTGGGCGTGTGGCGTCGCCTGGACCTCCACTACCCGGCCTGGCTCTGGAGAGGCGGGATCCTGGCCGTCCTTCTGGCCCTGAGATGGCGGCGGGCCCTGGCCATCCCCTGGCTTCTCTTCGGGGCCCTGATCTTCCTGGCCACCAATCCGTTTCTGTTCGGCCTTCCTGGAAGCGGCTGGATCACCAACTTCCTGCTGGTCATCGCGGTCTACATCCCCCTGTCCCTGTTCGGTGGCTGGCTGCTGGGCACCCTGTGGCGTGGGCTCACGGTTCGATATCCCTGGGGCTCCTTCCTGGTCGCGGCCACCTGGCTGCCCCTGCTGGCCGTGGGGGCGCGGACGCAGCTCACCGTGGTGGATCCCTTCTTCCAGATGGTCACCTGGAGCGATGTGGCCGCCTTCCGGTGGATCCGGGCGGAGATCCCCGAGGAATCTCGTTTCCTGGTCAACGGATTTCTGGCCTACAATGACAGTGTGGCCGTCGGTTCGGACGCCGGCTGGTGGCTGCCCTTCTACACCCAGCGGGACAGCACCCTGCCTCCCCTGCTCTACGCGACGGAACAGGGACCCACGCCCGAGTTCCAACAACAGGTGCGCCAGACGGTCATCGACGTGGCGGCCACCCAGGGCCAGCCTGAAGCCCTGACCCAGGCCCTGTGTGAACGGGGCATCACCCATGTCTACCTGGGGCAACGGCGGGGAAGGGTAGGCTATGGGGCAACGCCTCTGATCCCCGAGATCTGGCTCCAGGGCCATCCGGGCTTCACCCTGGTGCATCAGGAAGACGCGGCCCAGGTGTGGGCCTTCGACCGCGGCCAATGCACGACCCGCGAACGCCCCCCATGAACGTCCATCCTCTGCCCGAAGCCCCGGGAGGCGAAGGCGATCCATCCCTGGCGTCTCCGACCCGGTGGATCGTCTGGGTGGTCCACCATATCCGCCCGGATCACCCCGTCCCCGCGGTGGGATGTACCGATATCCTGGACCTGCCGGCACTGGCCCGTTGGGGGGTCCATCTGGTTCCCTGTTCTTCCCCGCTGGAGGCGGCCTGGCCAGATCCCTGTGCCCTGGCCATCCTGGCTACCATGCCCGCGGATCCCGGGCTTCGGGTCCGTTGGGCGGAACACCTGGCCCGCTCTACCCAGGCCGTGCTGTTGATCTCCCCGGGGCCCGCGGGCCGGGAAGAAGGGATCCCCGGCCCGGAGCTGGACGTCCTGGCCCGCCACCGTTTCCTCCCGGACCCCCTCGCCCCACCGGAACTGGTCCGCGAGGGCCTGTTCCTCCTGCGCCGGTTCGATGGAGACCTCCACCAGGTCCTCCTGGAGATGGGGTGGACCCTTCTCCGGGAGCGGGCGGAGATGGGGGCCCTGCGGGAGATGCTCCAGGAGGGGGACCACCGCTACGCCCAGGCGGTCCACCAGCTCTGGCGGTTGGAGGAACGGGCCGCCACCTGGCGCGAGCGGGAGCGGACGTTGGAGGAGCGGCTCCAGGAGATGGCCCGGCGCTGGCAGGCCCTGGAACAGAGCCCCGGCTACGCGGTCCTCGTCGGCCTCCAGCGGGCTCGGGCCCGCTTCCTCCCCTCTGGGAGCCGTCGCGAACGGCTGGGGGCCATGGTGGCAGGCTGGCTGCGGATCGTCCAGGAACGGGGCGCTCGAGGGCTGGTGCACCACCTGCGGGGAGAGGTGCACTGGCGGGCACAGGCCCTGGGACGACGCCTGGCCCCTGGCCATCGTCGCGGTCCCGTCCAGATTCCCTCTATCCCCCAGCGTCCGCCGGTGAGCCCCCACACGGCGCCTGTGGACATCGTGGTCTGTGTCCACAACGCGCTGGAGGAGGTGCGGCGTTGCCTGGCCTCGGTGGAACAACACACCGCGCCGCCGTATCGCCTCATCCTGGTGGATGACGGCAGCGCTCCGCCCACCCGGGATTTCCTGGCCGAGTTCGCCCGGGAGCGGGAGCACGTGGTGCTCCTGCGCCATGAGGAGCCCTTGGGCTACACCCGGGCCGCCAATCGGGGACTGCGCCGGACGGACGCGGCCTTCGTCCTGCTGCTCAACAGCGACACCGCGGTCACCCCAGGCTGGCTGGATCGCTTGGTGGCCTGCGCGGAGAGCCACCCTCGCATCGGCCTGGTGGGCCCTCTCTCCAACACCGCCTCCTGGCAGTCCGTGCCTCGGGTCAGCCTGGGCGACGACTGGGCCGACAACCCCTTGCCCAACGGCCTGGACCTGGACACCTGGTCCCAGGCCCTCGGTGCCCACGCCTCCCGGCTCTACCCGGCCATGCCCTTCCTCAACGGTTTCTGTCTCCTCATCCGTCGGGATGTGTTGGACCAGGTGGGCCTGTTCGACGAGCTCCACTTTCCCCAGGGATACGGCGAGGAGAACGACTACGCGCTGCGGGCCAGGGCCGCGGGCTGGCGGTTGGCCCTGGCCGACGACACCTTCGTCTACCACGCCCAGTCTCGCAGCTACGACCATCGTCGCCGACGGGAGCTCAGTGCCCACGCCGATCGGGTGTTGCGCCAGCTTCACCCCCCCGAGGCCATCGAGCGGGGCGTGGCCTACTGCCGGGAGGGCCTGGTTCTGGAGGGGATCCGGGCTCGGGTGGCCGCCCTACCCTCTCGTCTGGAGCGTCTGCACCAGGGACGACGACGTTTCGCAGGGCGGCGGGTGCTCTTCCTCCTGCCGGCCGATGCCCCGGGCGGAGGCGCCAATGTGGTCCTCACCGAGGCCCGGGCCATGGCATCCATGGGCGTGGAGGTGGCCATCTTCAACCTGGAGACGAAACGGCCGGGCTTCCTCCAGGGCTACCCAGACCTGGAGCTGCCGGTCCTCTTCGGTCGGCCCGAGGACGTGCCTCTTCTGGCCCCGGGCTACGACGCGGTGGTGGCCACCTGGTTCGAGAGCCTGGACTGGCTGCGACCGCTCCAGGGCCAGGAACGGTCCTTGGGGTACTACATCCAGGATGTGGAGGCCTATTTCTTCCCCCGGGGCAGCCCGGAACAGGGTCGAGCCCTGGCCAGCTACACCGCCGTTCCCGGGATACGATGTTTCACCAAGACCGCCTGGAACCGGGCAGAGCTCCAGCGGCTGGTGGGGATCCGCCCGGCCGTGGTGGGGCCTTCCGTGGACCTCCAGCGCTTCTGTCCCCGGGACGATGCCTGGGAGGCCGACGGTCCGGCCCTGCGGCTCGCGGCCATGATCCGGCCCAGCTCGCCCCGGCGAGGCCCCGCGATCACCATGCGGGTCTTGCGCCGGGTGGCCCGGCGCTACGGATCTCGGGTGCAGATCACCCTCTTTGGCGTGGACCCCGCGGATCCGGGGTTCGCGGCCCTTCCCCAGGACTTCGACTGGCGCCTGGCCGGGGTGATCCCGCCGCCTCAGGTGGCCTGGCTCCTGGGCCATACGGACATCTTCGTGGACTTCTCCACCTACCAGGCCATGGGCCTCACGGGGCTGGAGGCCATGGCCGCGGGCGCGGCCGTCATCGTGCCGGCCTGCGGGGGCGCCACCAGCTACGCGCGCCACGGGGAAAATGCCCTGGTGGTGGACACCCGTTCCGAGGAGAGCTGCTACCGGGCCCTCTGCCGCCTGATCGAGGAGAGGGCCCTCCGCGAGCAGATCCGCCGACGGGCTGTGTGGGATGTCTGTCGACACGCGCCGGAACATGCGGCCTACCGGATCCTGGAGGTGCTCTTCGGCCCATGATCCCTCGTGTCGTGGTCCTTCCCGAGTTCACGCCGGTGGGGTTGCCCACGGGGGCCGCCCACCTGCGCCTGCTGCGTCCCCTGGCCCATCCCCGGGTCCGGGAGCGGATCCACGTGTATGTCCGCCCCACCTATGCGGGGGAGGAGACGGAGCTGGTGGTGGTGGATCGGCTGTGGCATCCCCAGGTGGATCGACGCCGGGCCGAGGCCCTGGTCCGGGATGTGCGTCGGGGAAAGGCCCGGCTGGTCCTCCATCTGGACGACGACCTGTGGGCCCTGCCTCCTGAGCGGGCGGCGGAGCGGCCGGAGGGCTTCCAGGAGGTGTTGGATCTGTGGCTGGCCGAGGCCGATGCGGTCTGGGTTTCCACCCCGGCCCTGGCCCACCGGCTGCAGGATCGGGCCTCCCGGATCCAGGTCCTGCCTCCGGCCCTGGACGAACAATTGCTCATCCTGCGGGATTGGAGTACACTGCCCAGGCCCCCCGGGCCGGGACGGACCGTGCTGGGCTACATGGGCACGGCCACCCACGACGAGGATCTGGCCCTGGTGATCCCGGCCCTGGCAGAGGTAGCGGCCCGGCGGAAGGGCCAGATCGCCCTGGAGATCATCGGTGGGGCGGCCCGAGCAGGAACCCGGGAGGCGCTGGCCGGGCTGCCCATGCCGGTGCATTTCTGGCAGGGATACCCGGTGGAGTACCCGGCCTTTCTGGCCTGGTTCACCGGGCATGTGCGTTGGGACATCGGGCTGGCTCCCCTGGCGCCCACACCCTTCAACCAAGCCAAGTCGGATGTGAAGTTCCTGGACTACGCGGCGTTGGGCGCAGCCACGGTCGCCAGCCGGGAGCCCGTCTACGGCCGGACGGTCCACCATCGCGTCACCGGCTGGCTGGTGGACAACCGGACCGAGGCGTGGGTGCAGGCTCTCCTGTATCTGATCGACCATCCGGAGGAACGGATCCGGCTGGCCCGCAACGCCCGGGCCTTCCTGCTGCGGGAGCGGATCCTGGACCGTCGGGCCGGCGACTGGCTTCGAGCCATCCAGGCGGTGCTGCATGGCTGAACCCCAGGTCTCGTTCATCGTCCCCCTCTGGAACGGTGCACCTTGGATCCGAGCCTGTCTGAACAGCCTCCGGGCCACCCTGGCGGCCGCGGCTGTCCGGGGGGAGATCCTGGTGGTGGACGATGGCTCCACAGATGCCGGCCCCCAGACGGTGGTGGAGGCCTTTCCAGAGGTGACGCTGCTCTCCACCGGGGAGAACCAGGGCTTCCCCGGAGCCTGCAACCAGGGGCTGCGGCGGGCTCGAGGCCCTGTGGTGGTCCTGGTCAACCAGGATGTGGAGGTGGATCCAGGGTGGTTGTCGGCCCTGTTGGCGGCCCTGGCCGACCCCAGAGTGGGTGCGGCCGGAGGGCTGGCCCTCTTTCCAGATCGGCGCACCGTCCAGCATGGAGGGGGGTGGGTGGATTGGCCACTGGGGCTGGCCCGCCATCGAGGCCATGGGGAACGCCCCGCGTCCCGATGGCGGCGGCCTGCGGATGTGGACTTCGTCACCGGAGCCGGCCTGGCCCTGCGACGGGAGGTGTTGGCCCAGGTCGGGCTCCTGGACGAGGGCTTCGCGCCGGGGTACTACGAGGATGTGGACCTCTGCTGGCGGATTCGAGAGAGAGGTTACAGCATCCGCTATGTGCCGGATGCTACCCTGACCCATGTGGAGGGCAGCGCGTTCCGCGACAGGTTCCGGACCGCCCAGGCCCGGCTGCGGGGCCGTCTACGTTTCGTCCTCAAACACAGCTCTCGTCTCCAGGTGTTGCAGCGTTTCCTGCCCGCGGAACAGGGCTACGCGGCGGTGGCCACCGCCGGCGATCTGGACGGCTCTGTGGCCCAGGCCTACCTGGAGGCCGTGGTCATGGCCCTGGAGTGTGGATGGGCCCAGGCCCCTGCTCGGGAGCTGTTGGCCCTCGCGCTGGGCATGCATGGCCTGTACCTGTCCACCCGTGCTCAGGGCCCGGTGGACACGAGCTGGCCGGCGAGGTCGATCCACCCCGTGCTGATGCCCTCCCGCCTGGAACAGATCCCTGGCCTCGGAACCCTGTGGCGACCGATGCGGATGGCTCTCCATCGGCTGGTCCTCTTCTACATCCAACGGCAGGAGATGGCCCTGGCCGCCCGGATCCGGGAACTGGAGGCCCGCCTGGCCCTGGCGGACGAGCAGCGAACCGGCCACAGACCATGAGCAAGGGGCTGGGGGCTCTGTCCAGGGGGCCGTTCCGTTGACCGTCTCCTCCATGCATACCCTCTTCGTGGTGCCGGCCTATGCGCCGTCTGTAGGGGGCGCACAGACCTTGGTGGAACGCTTGGCGGCCTGTATGAGGGCCGATGGCCGGCCGGTCACGGTCCTGACCACCACCGCCCGTCGAGCTGCGGACTTCTGGTCGCCGCCGGCCCAGGCCCTGCCGCCAGGCCCGACCGTCCATCGGGGTGTGGCCGTCCATCGGCTGGGCCTCCGCCATCCCTGGCCCGCGCCCTATCGGTTTGCCCTGTTGCGCCGGCTGGGCCCCTGGCTGAACCGGGTCCGGGTGGGGCAGACGGCCGGAGGCACCCTGCTGTTGAGACATATCGCCCGTTGGATGCCTCCCCTGGTGGCGCTAGAATCGGAGTTGGAGGCGGCTGTTCGCAGGGCCTGCCTGGTCTATCTGGTGGACGCTTCCTGGGACGGTCTGTTCGTCCAGGCGGCGACCACGGCCCAGCGCCTGGGGCGGCCCTTTGTGGCCGTGCCCCTGATCCACACGGGGAGCCCGGCCATCCAGGCCCATTTCACCATGCCCCACCAGGTCCAGGCCTATCGTCAGGCCGGGGCTGTGTGGGTCCTGGCCCGGGCCGAGGCTCGGGTCCTCCAGGAGCTGGGGGTCCTGCCGGAGCGGATCCATCGGATCCCCCTGGGGGTTGCCCCCCCAGAGCCACCCCCGTCCGACCGGGATGTGGAGCGGCTGCGCCGGAGCCACCGGCTGGACGGGCCTTGGGTCCTCTTCCTGGGCGCGGCCACCCGGGACAAGGGGGCCTTCACCCTGTTGGAGGCTGCCACAGACCTCTGGCAGGCCGGTTGGACCTTCGACCTGGTCTACGCGGGGCCCCAGCAGGAGGCCCTGGCGGGGGCGGTTCGGGCGCTGGATTCCCCCTGGCGGGATCGGGTGCGTCTGTTGGGGGTGGTGGACGAGAGGACCAAACACGCGCTGCTGGCCGGTGCTTGGGTGCTGGCTCTGCCCAGCCGGGTGGACACCTTCGGGCTGGCGGTGCTGGAGGCCTGGCTCCACGGTTGTCCCGTGGTGGTGGCCCGGGCCGGCGGGCTGGCCGAACGGGTGCACCACCAGGTCTCAGGCCTCCAGATCCCTTACGGCCAGCCCAGGGCGTTGGCCCAGGCCCTGGAACGGCTGCTTCAATGCCCCGACCTGGCCCGTCGCCTGGGCCGTCGAGGCCGGCAGGAAGCGCAGCGTTACACCTGGGAACGGACCTATGCACGACTGCGGACCATTGAGGAACAGATCCGGGACGCCCGTCCATGAACCTCGGAGCCGCGCGCCCCTGCCCGGGGTTTCGGCCTCTCCAACGACCCCGTCCCCGGTTCCTCCGGAGCGGCGCAAGCGGATCGCATACGTGGTGCACAAGTTCCCGCCGGAGAGCATCGGCGGGACCGAGGTCTACACCTGGAGCCTGGCCCGGCACATGGCCCGGGCTGGCCACCAGGTGCACATCTTCTACCCGGCCCCTCACCCCCCCGTGGGTCCGAACCCGGTCCAGCGCGAGGGGGTGTCCCTGTGGCGGGTGCCCTTGCCGCCGGACCGCTTGGGGGAAGACCCCGTCCGCCAGTACTGGCACACCTTCCGGGATCTGGGGTTCGAGGGGGCCTTCCAGGCCTTTCTGGACCATGCCCAGCCGGAGATCGTCCACTTTCAACACGTCCAGGGCGTGTCGGCCCGGCTCATCGAGCTGGCTGCTCCGGCCTATCGTCTGGTGACCCTCCACGACTACTGGTATTTCTGCGCCAACAGCCAGCTCGTCCGCCCCGATCGGACCCCGTGCAAGGGGCCCGATGCCCTCTGCTCCAACTGCGTGGACTGCGCGACAGAGCGGGCCGACCTCCAGTGGATGCGGGCCCTCCGTCCTCTGGTGGCCCTTCCCTTCGCCTACCGAAACCACTATCTGCGTCGGATGGCCGAGCAGGTGGATCTGTTCATTGCTCCCAGCCGCTTTCTCCAGCGCCTCTACGTGGAGCAGGGGTTTCCCGAGGAGCGGCTGATCGTGGTGGAGAACGGCCTGGACGAGGAGAAACTTCTCCGTTCCGAGGAGCCACTCCTGCCCGAACCGCCGGTCCGCCCTCATTTCGGCTTCCTGGGCGCTCTGGCCTGGCAGAAGGGCGTCCACGTCCTGGTCCAGGCCTTCAACCGGCTGGGCCCCGAGGCATCGTTGACCATCTACGGCAGCGAGACCCTGTTCCCCGACTATGTGGCCGAGGTCAAGGCCCAGGTGCGGCACCCCTATGTGCGTTTTGCCGGCCTGGTGCAGCCCCATCAGGTGGGGGCCTGTCTGCGCCAGTTGGACTGCCTGGTGGTGCCCTCTCTGTGGTATGAGAACTCGCCCCTGGTGATCCAGGAGGCCTACGGCGTGGGCGTGCCGGTGTTGGCCAGCGATCTCGGCGCACTGCCGGAGAAGGTCTGGGACGGCTACACGGGACGGCTCTTCCCTCCGGGGGACGCGGACGTGCTGGCCCAGCTCCTGGCCGAGCTGGCGGCGGCACCGGAGCGGTTGCAGGAGATGGCCCGCCACGTGACACCGGGGCCCAGCATGGCCGAACATGCCGCCCATCTGGGGGCCGTGTACGACGCGGTGGCCATGGCCATGCCGGTCCCGGCTGCTCCCTGCCCCCGCATGGTCCCCCTGCCCGCGGAGGTGGCCTGATCTCGGTGGGGGCCTCTGGGCACGGAGGGGCCCCCACAGGCTGTCCCCAGGAATCCCCCAGCGCTTGCCCTGTTCCCCCGATCTCATGTACCATGGTGTGTCCGAAGACCCGGCCTCCGAGCCCGGGACAGGGGCCGGGTGTGTTCGAGTGGGGCAGTGCGTTTCGGTGGCAGGAGAGATGGCCATGGGCTTGAAGCTCGTCGGCGTGCTCCTCCTCCTGGGGGGGGCTGTGTATCCCATGTGGGGCATCGTCGATCTGGTCCGCTGGACCAATCGCCAACAGGTCCCTTTTCAGAACCCCCTGCCGCTCATGGTGCGGATGGTGCTCATTGCCACCGTGCCCCTGGCCGGCATTCTGGGGGGCCTGGCCTTCTTCCTGCCCGCCGTATGGGCCAGCGAGATCCTGCGTCTGATCATCCTGGCCACAGGGAGCCTCTCTGTCCTGGGCCTCCTGCTCCTGGCCCTCCTGGGGCGGGTGGGGCTCGGGTAGGGGCAGCCACCGTGCAGGCCCTTCTGATGGGGATCGGGCTGGGGCTCGCGGCCGGGCTCAGCCCGGGCCCTCTGTTGACCCTGGTGGTCACCACGGCCCTCCAGCGGGGGTTCCGGGCCGGGTTGGCCGTGGCCCTGGCTCCGCTCCTCTCGGATCTCCCCGTCATCCTGCTCTCGCTCTGGGTGTTGGACCGGTTGCCGCCGCTCTTTCTCCAGGGCGTCACCGCATTGGGGGGACTCTTCGTGGTCTATCTAGGGGTGGAGGTATGGCGGGGCATCCCTCAGGCCCTGGCCCTCTCCGCCGAGGCGTTCAAGGCCCGTCACGATCTGGGGCGAGGTGTGTTGGTGAACCTGCTCAGCCCGCACCCCTGGCTGTTCTGGCTCGCTGTGGGGGGGCCGCTGACACTCCGCTACGCGGCCGGGGGCTGGGTCGGGGCGATCGCCTTTCCGGCGGGCTTCTACCTGTGTCTGGTGGGGAGCAAGGTGGTGTTGGCCTGGGGCATGGCCCGGGCCCGACATCGGCTCCACGCCCGTCTCTACCGCGGCGCTCTTCTGGCCGGGGGCGGCATGCTGGTGGGGCTGGGGCTGTGGCTGCTGGGCCAGGGTGTTCTGGGGCTCGGCTAGCTCAGAGGTTCCCCTGTCCGTGCCAAATGCTGCCCAACTCAGCAGTTCACGAATTCGTAGAGGAGTCGGCATCCTCAGATGCCGATTCCAGAGGGGCAATGCCACATCGGAGGATGCTCACTCCTCCGTTTGGCTCGAATCGCGAATTACTGAAATTCGGAGAAAACATCCAGACATGGGGGCGGCGTTCCGTAGTATAGTGGGGGTAGCTAGGCTGGATAGGGCCTGGGAAGGAGCTGGGCCCGCCACGACAGGGTTTCCGACGACATTTTGAGCTGGTCCTGTTTCCCCCGTCAGGATCAGCTTTTTTCTTGGCTCCACCGGCACGTCGAAAACTACCGGGGTCGAGCTTTCCCCTTGTAGAGGAATCCCACCACTCGGGGGCCCAGGCCGTACTCCGCGCGCAGCTCTGCCAGCCGGAAACCTGCCTCCCGGAACAGCCGATCCATAGGGCGGTTCAGATGACACCCCCCGGCCACGATCTGCCAGGCCGGATTGAGACGATCCTGGAGACGGCGTATCCAGGGCTCCGGTGCAGCCCCATGCTCCAGAAAGAGCACCTGGCCGCCAGGGCGGAGCACCCGCCGCATCTCGGCCAATGCACCCTGTACACCCGGCACACTGCATAGGGTGAAGGTGGTGACCACGGTGTCCACGCTGGCATCGTCCAGGGGGATGGCCTCCGCGGACCCCTCCAACAGTTCCACCGGAATCCGGATGCGGGGAAGGCGCTCCTGGGCCCAGGCCAGGAGCGTCGGCGAAGGGTCCAGGCCCCAGATCCGCTGGACCTGGCCTGGACGGTAGTGGTCCAGGTTGTGGCCTGCGCCGATCCCGATCTCCAGCACCCGTCCTTCGGCTGCGGGGACCACCTGTGCCCGTTCCCGGGCGATCTCGGGGGTGGAACACGCGCGCACGATGACGTGGGGCAGCACGTGCTCGTTGTAGAGATGGAGGAGGCGATGGAAGGGGGACATGGTTCTGGATTTCCTCTCGGGGGGCGTGGGCCGCTCAGTCCAGGACGGCGTCCAGGTATCGGTTGGTCTCCCGGATCTGCTCGTAACGGCGTCGAGCCCGGACCAGGATCTCGCCCACTTCTTCCATCTGCTTGGCCAGGGCCTGGTCGTCCTCGGCCGATTCCCAGGCGCGACGGAGCAGCTCCTGGAAGGAACGGGCGCCCTCCAGGTTGCCCAGGATCAGGTCCAGCTCGCCGATGACCAGCTCGAACATCCGGATCTTCCGGGCCAGGAGATCGATCACATGGGCCTCGATGGTCTCGTGGCAGCTCAGGTTGAAGATGGTCACATCCCGGGTCTGGCCCAGGCGGTGGAGCCGACCGATCCGCTGTTCCACCCGCATGGGGTTCCAGGGCAGGTCGTAGTTGATGAGCTGGTGGCAGAACTGGAGGTTGCGTCCCTCCGCGCCGCTCTCGGTGCTCACCATGACTCGGGCACCGCCTTCCTGTTCGTCCGCGCGGAAGCGGGCGACGGCGGCCTCTTTCTGGCGGATGTCCATCCCGCCATGGAAGCCCACGGTGGGGATCCCCCAGGCCCGGAGCTGGGCCACCAGGGCCTCCAGGGTCTGTCGGTACTCGGTGAAGACCAGGAACTTGCCGGGAAAGCGCTCCAGGATCTCCTGGACAGCGCCCATCTTCCGGCTCACCTGGATGGAGCGGGCCAGGGACAGGAATCCCTCCAGCTCCTGGCGGACGGCCGGGCTGTGGGCCCGGTCCTGTACCATCCTGGCCAGGGTGCTGGCCACGGCCTGGGGGCTGCTGCACAGCTCTCGCTGGAGGGTCACCAGGGTCAGGCGGAGGTGTTTGCTGCTCTCCTGGCTGCGGAACCGTCGGCGGATGTAGTCGGTGACGCCGGCGTAGAGCTCCCACTCCGGCTCGGTGAGGGCCAGGTGGTAGATGGCGGCCCGCCGGCGGGGGAAGGCCACGTCCACCTGGCTCCGGCGGTTGCGGATCATCACGTCGTTGAGGAGCCGGCGGAGGGAAGAGGTGTTCCGTGGCAGGCGGGGATCGTCCCGATCCAGGAAATGGCGCCGAAAGGCTCGAACCGTGCCCAACTGCCCAGGGGCCAGGATGGTGATGAGGCTGTAGAGCTCCATCAGGTCGTTCTGGACCGGCGTCGCGGTGAGCATGAGCACGTATCGTTTCCGGATCCGGTTGACGAAGCGCCACAGCACGGTGCTGCGGTTCTTGAGCTTGTGGGCCTCGTCCACGATGAGCAGGTCGTACTCCCGCTGCAGGATGCGCTCTGCATGGCGGGGCCTCTTCGCCCGGTCCATGCTGCACAGCCAGCGCCCCTCCTCCGCTCGTAGCACCGCCTCCCACTGCTGGGGGCGCTGGATGATGGTGAACTCCTCCCGGAACTTGGTGGAGAGCTCCTCCCGCCACTGCTCGGTGAGGGAGGCCGGGGTCAGGACCAGGACGGTCTGCACCAGGCCCCGTTGGATGAGCTCCTTCATGATGATGCCGGCCTCGATGGTCTTGCCCAGCCCCACCTCATCCGCCAGCAGGGCCCGGCCCCGCATGTCGCGTAGGGCCCGCCGCGCGGCCTCCAACTGGTGCTCGTAGTGCTCCACCGCGATGTCCTCCAGGCAGAGGAGGACGTCGAAGCCTCGGCTCAGGCGCAGGCGTTCCGCGTTCAGGCGCAGACGATAGAGATCGGGCGGACCCGGTGGGTGGATACGGCCGTAGGTGCGGAAAAAGGTCTCCAGGTTCTGGGGCGTCTCGATGAGCCGTGGCGGCAGGGAGACGCCCAGGGCCTGGATGTGGGCCGTCCAGGTGCGATCCACATGGTATCGATGGCCGCAGCGGAAGCAGACCGTGGCCGTCTCCTCGTCCAACCAGCCACATTCCGGGCAGCGTTTGCCCATGGTGGCCTCGGGCGCGGGATCCGGCCCCTGGGCTCTGGTCCCGGTGTCCTCGGGGATCTCCAGCCACTCGAAGCGCTCCGCCTGTTTCATCGGGGCCACGCCGCGGTTCACCTGTCCTCTCGGTCCTTGCCCCTGAAAGGGCCACCGGGCCCTTCAGGCGCGCCGTATCTCGGTTCGTTCCCCCGGTGTCACCGGACCTCCACGGTCCCGAGCTGGATCCGTTCGTCCTGGACCGGTCGATTCGCGTCCTCCACGGGCACCCGTGGGGAGCCGTCTGTCCCCGAGGGGTAGAGCCCCACCCACAGGGTGTAGGTTCCAGGGCGCAGATCGGGGGGCAGGGGGATCTGGAACATGCTCAGGCTGGCGTCTCCAGGGCGCCAACGGCTGGTGGGAAAACGCCCTTCTGCTGGGGGTTGGTCGAAGGTGGCCACGAAGGCTCCCTGGGGATCCACCAGGTGCACGAAGGCCGTGTAGTCCGCCTTCAGGGCCCGGCGGGTCTCCCAGTACAGTGTAACCGGCAGGGGAGGGCGCTGTCCAGCCCGGATCTGGCGGGGGTATCGGTATCCGGTGAGGACGATCCCCGGGGCCCATGTTCCCCGGATCGGTCGCAGGTCCACTGGACGCGGGTAGCCCTCGGGGCCGGCCTCCACCTCCACCACGCCCACCACCCGGCTCTCGATCTTGGGCCCTCCTCCCTGCACGGGCATCAGCCCTTCGCTCTCAGGCTCGGTGGAGTCTGGGTCCACGAAGCCGATGTAGACCCGGGCCAGGATGGGGGAGGGGAGATCGATGGTGTCCGCGAGCTGGACCTGGTAGCGATCCACATAGATCACGCCGGGCTGCCACAGGGTCAGGGGGCGGGTTCCCCAGCCGGGATGGGTGGTGACGTTGCCGATGGGCACGTTGTCCGGGTCCAGGAGCTGGACGAAGAGCTCGTGGTCCTGGGCCAGGGGCACCTGGGTGCGCATGTACAGGACAATGGGGACCTCCTGGCCCGGGCGAAAGCGCCTGGAGGGCAGCTCCACCGCGAGCAGCTCGATCCCAGGGCCGTAGACCCGTTCCACCGGGGTCGCGCGGGGCGGCACCTGGGCCACCACTTGGCCGGTAAGCCCCTGGCCGTAGGCCTCGGGCAGCACCGTGGTCAGCGCGTAGAGGGAGGAGAGCCAGAGCCCGGCCGGCAGGGCCAAGGCCACCACCGGCCGCCAGGAGCCTGGCAGCCGGCCCAGCCAGATCCCGATCCCCGCGGCGAAGACCAGGGCGAAGGCGGGCAGGGCCGGGAAGAGCAGTCGGCCCTGGGCTCCTTCGGCCACCCAGAGCCAGTAGGCCATGAGCCCCAGGGAGAGGAGCAGCCAGGTGAGGGCCAGGAGGTGCACTCGGGCCACCGGCGATCTCAGCAGGGCCCTAGGGCGCAGGCGCTCTCGGGGGAGCTGGGCCAGGGCCCACCATGCGCCCACGAAGGCCAGCAGGCCGAGCCCGTCCACCAGCCGGTACCAGCCCCGGGGCATCAGGACGCTGAACCAGCCGAACAGCCCCCAGAAGGACCACCGCAGGCCCCGCAGCTCGCCCATCAGCCGGCCCAGGGTCAGGGGTTCCGTGCGTTGACCGGTGATGGTGAGGAGATGGCGCACCCCCAGCACGTCGCCGTAGAGGAGCCAGTTGCGCAGGTACCACCAACCGGCCACCAGCCCCGCGATCCCCAGCACGGCTGCGCCGCCCCGCCAGAGCTGGGAACGGTCCCGTTCCAGGTAGCTGCGCAGGAGCACCACCAGCCCGGCCAGGACCAGCAGGCCCAGCCCGTGGAGCTTGCCCAGGGCGGCCAGCCCCAGGAGGACCCCCAGCCCCATCCATTCGCGCAGGCGCACCGGCTGGTGGGAGGGACGCACGGCCAGACGGGCCATGAAGAGGAGGTTCGCCCCGGCCAGGGCATTGATCACGTTGTCGTTGGAGACACTGGCGCTGATGAACGCGAACTGGGGCAAGGTGGCCATCCAGGCCAGGGCCAACAGCCGGGTCTCTCGGTCCTCGGGAAAGGCCAGCCGAGCCAGGCCGTAGGTACACAGGAGCGTGGCGATCCCCAGGAGCACCGAGACCCCTCGGGCCACATGGACCGCCAGAACGGTGTCCTGGAGAGGCCGTCTCCGCGCGCTGTAGAGGATGAAGTTCTTGTTGCCGGGATAGGTGGGATCGCCCAGATTGGCCCGGGGATTCCGGACGGCCACCTGCTCGAAGTCGTCCTGGTCGATCCAGCGGATGGCCCCGGCCACCAATGCGTAGTAGAGGGGGGCCTGGGAGCCTTCCTGAGCCCAGGGCCCTGTCGCGGTCTCGGCCTGGACGGGCAGGCCTTTGCCCTGGGCCAGATGGCGGGCGAACGCGTAGTGGTAGAGCTCATCGGGGGTCTCGAACGGCGGCACCACCAGGCTGTAGGCCAGGCCGGTCGCCGCGAACACCGCGACCCACAGGCCCACCCACCACCGTTCGGATAGGTTCCCGGGCATGGACCGGTCTCGTCCTTGTCGTCAGGGTCGAGCAGCTCAAGATCCCAATCATACCGTGTCCGCTGCCCGGTGGGGAAATTTCCCAGGGCCTGGGCCGGACGCCGGGGCCGGGATTTCCGCTCACCCCTCCGGCAGGACGGCCACGCAGTCCACCTCGATGAGGATGCCCGGCAACTGGGCCCCCACGGTGGTCCGGGCCGGGTAGGGGGTGGACACGTACTGGCGGTAGATCTCGTTCATCTCCGGGAAGTCCTTCAGGTCGGCCAGGAACACCCCCACCTTCACCACATGTTCCCAGGAAGTCCCCGCGGCCTCCAACAGGATGGAGATGTTCTCGAAGACCCGGACGGCCTGTTCCCGAAATCCACCTGGGACCACCTGCCCCGTGGCCGGGTCGATGGGCCCCTGGCCCGAGATGTAGACGGTGGGGCCGCTGGCCAGGATGGCCTGGGAGTAGACGCCCATGGGCGGCGCGCCTCGTTGGGTGAAGATCTCCTTTCGCATGGTGGACCTCCTAGATGGTCGTGGTCGTCGGCTCGCGTCCGATGGGGGGCAGGGCACCGGGGGCCGATGGCGGCCTCCCGATATCAGTCGCTCCATCCGGTACGCAGCAGACGCAGCCAGTTGCCGTGGGCGATGGCGGCCACGTCTGCCTCGGTGTACCCCCGCTCACGCAGCAGGGCGGGGATCCGCTGCAGGTCGGCGATGGTGTCCAGGTCCCGAGGCGACTGTTCCTGGCCGAAGCCACCGTCCAGGTCGGAGCCGATGCCCACGTGTTGGCTGCTCCCCGCGAGCTGACAGATGTGGTCGATGTGCGCGACGACCTTGTCCAACGTGGCCGGCTCGGGAGAGCCCGGGCCCTGGATCCAGCCGGGCACCAGCATCCAGGCATCGCAGGCCACCCCGATGACCCCGCCCCGCTCGATGATGGCCCGGATCTGCGCGTCGCTGAACTGTCGCTGGTGGGGAACCAAGGCCCGGGCGTTGGTGTGGGAGGCCAAGACCGGCCCTGGGTAGCGGTCCAACGCCTCCCAGAAGGCCACGTCCGAAAGGTGGGTCAGGTCCAGCAGCATGCCCAGCTCGGCCATGTGGGCCAGGAGCGCGTGTCCCCGGTCTGTGAGCCCCCGCTCCGTGCCTGTGCCGCCCGCGTACCGTCCCCGGCCGTAGTGGGAGAGGCCCAGCACCCGCAGGCCCATCGCGTACCAGTCCACCAGGTCGTCCGGCTCCAGGATGGGATCCGCGCCCTCCATGGCGATGACCAAGCCCAGGGGAGGTTCCATGCCCGGGATGGCCTCTGCCTCGGCCCAGGTGACCCAGGCATCCCAGTGGGCATCCAGCCCAGGCCGGTCCTCCACTACCCGGACCGCTCCCAGGGCCTCCAGTGCCCGATAGTAGGCCAGTTGTCCGCGGGCCACGCCGAAGGCCTGGGCCGGAGAGCCGTAGTCCAGATCGGGCTCCGGGCAGCCCGTGGAGCGGGCCAGGAGGGTGGCGAAGCAGAGGGCCACCCATCCCCGGCGCATGTCCGGAAGGGCCACCGTGCCCCGGGCTCGGCCCCGCCCAGGGGTCTTGGCCTCCAGTGTGCGGATGGTGTGGGCGGGCAGCCGCAGGTCCCGGTTCCACTGCAGCGCGTTCCAGGCCAGGTCCAGATGGGCGTCGATGATCAGCACAGCCGTCTTCCTCCTTGCGACGCGGGTCTCCTGTTTCGGCCGGAGTGCCGACTCCCCCTGTGCCTCTGCCCCGCCCCGGCTCAGATGGGGGGCGGGGCCAGCCTGGAGGACAGGAGCTGGCCGGGATGTTCCTCAGGTGGGATCCCTTCGCCGTGACCATCGGCGGCCTATCCAGAGCGCCCCCAACACCACGCTGATCGGTCCCAGGACGATGATGGCGGCCCCCAACATCACCCGCAGGAGGAGGTTGGGGACGAAGAGGAAGAGGGCCAGGGCCAACAGAAAGGCCACGGTGACGCCGAGCCACTTTCGGCCCAGGTTCTGGTACAGGGGAGGTTCGCCGGTGGACGGAGGTGTTGGGTGCATGGGTCACGAGAGATCCGAGTGTCTGGGGAAAGGGGCCCGGCGGGCCGAGGGCACTGGGCCGATCTCTGGGCATCCTGCCCTGTCCTCTCAATCCGCGGCCCCCTCCCTTCCCTGCCACAGATGCGCGTACTTCAGGCCCGTGCCCGTGTTGAACAGGACCACCCGTTCATGGGGCTGGATCCAGCCCTCTCGGAGGAGGCGGCGCAGCGCGGACAGGGTGGCGGCACCCTCTGGCGCGGGAAAGACCCCGGTGAGGGCGCCCATGAGCCGGGCATCCTCCAGGAGCTCCCGGTCCTCCACGGCCACCGCGGTTCCCTGGCTCTCCCGCAGGGCCCGGAGGATGAGGAAGTCGCCGACGGCCGCGGGCACCCGCAACCCGCTGGCCACGGTGTGGGCGTCCTGCCACGTCTCCGCGTGGTCGGCACCGGCGTGGAAGGCCCGGACAATGGGCGCGCAGCCGCTGCTCTGGACACTGACCATGCGGGGACGCTCAGGGCCCACCAGACCCAGGCGCTCCATCTCGTGGAAGGCCTTCCACATGCCGATGAGGCCGGTGCCGCCGCCGGTGGGGTAGAGGATCACGTCGGGCAGGGTCCAGCCGAGCTGCTCCGCGAGCTCGTAGCCCATGGTCTTCTTGCCCTCCACCCGGTAGGGCTCTCGGAGGGTGGAGACATCGAACCAGCCCTGTTGCCTGGCCCCTTCCCGCACCTCCGTGCCGCAGTCGGTGATGAGGCCGTCCACCAGGGTCACCTGGGCCCCCAGGCTGTGGCACTCCACCTGGAAGGGGGCGGGGGTGTCCACGGGCATGAAGACATGGATCGGGAGCCCGGCCAGGGCCGCGTAGGCGCTGGCGGCTCCGGCCGCGTTGCCCGCGCTGGGGATCGCGAGGGCCGGGGCGCCCAGCTCCCAGGCTCGGCTGACAGCCACGGACAGCCCCCGGGCCTTGAAGCTGCCGGTGGGGTTCAGGGCCTCGTCCTTGATGTACAGGTTCGGACAGCCCAGGTGCTCGCCCAGGCGACGGGCGTGCAGGAGGGGGGTCCATCCCTCGCCCAGGCTGAGGCGACGGGCACGATCCTGCACCGGGAGGACCTCCACGTAGCGCCACAGGGAGGCAGGACGGCGAAGCAGGCCCTGGGGGGTCAGGGTGCGGCGGGCCTGGTCCAGGTCGTAGCGGGCCAACAGGGGCCTGTCGCAGGCCGGGCAGAGGCCCATCGGTCTATCGGCCGGATAGGTGGCGCCACACGCGCCGCACTCCAGATGGGTCAGGGTGGAGGAGGCAGTCTCTGCATTCCCGTGGACGGCCATGATGGGTGCGTTCCTCCCTGGGGAGGTGGATCCATCGAGGGGGCGACAGGGCACGCCAGGCTGCCGCGGAGCCTTGCGGTTCCAGGGGCCAGTCTACCAGAGGGCGTGGGAAATGCAAAGAGCGCTTCCTGGGGCGGCCGGATGGGCAGGGACAGGGCCGGAAGCGCCCTCGGCGTGGGGGAGCGCCCTCGGGCTCAACGGAAGAGCACGGGCATGTAGAGATAGGCTAGGTCGGAGACCAGCGTGGGCGCGGGGAAGGTGTCCGCCAGGAAGACCTCGGCCTGGGTGGGGACAGCGGCGGGCCGTTCCACCCGGATGACCACGATGCTGTCCTCCTCCAGTGGATAGGAGCGACCGTCCTCCCAACGGGCGTTGCCCAGGTTGAGCACCCAGTAGCCCTGGGCGTCGGTCAGGGTGGACAGGGGCAGGCTTTCCCCTGCCCCCTGTGTCCGTAGTTCCAGCAGGACCCGAGCCCCTGCCACAGGGCGGTTCTCCCGATCGACCACCCGGCCGTAGGCAGACTGGCTCCGAGGGATCGTCTTGGGCACCGGGAGGGCCCTGATCTCGATCTCCTGCTCGTAGAAGGCCGTGGTCTCCTCGTCCCAGGCAATGGCCCGGAGGGAGTAGAGCGAGGACGGTTCCAGGCCGGTCACGGTCACATGGTGGAGCCGGGCCACGGTGCCCTCGCCCCGATCGTCGAAGAAGACGGCCAGGGGCTGTCCGTCCGCCAGGACCTCCACCCGGCTCTGGGTGGGCACCTCCGTGGTCCAGGTGAGGGTGAGGGCCGTGTCCCGCTGATTGGTGACCTGGAGATCGGCAATGGGTTGGCTCAGTGCTCCCTGGCCGCCCGGGAGGGGGGAGAGGGTCGTGGCGGGAAGGGTGGGGCGCCGTACGCCCGGTGTGGCCGAATCGGCCTTGACAAAATAGCCCCGAGCTGTCGCCAGCTCGAAGTCGTTGATGCCCACATCGCACAGGTAGCCATCCCACCCGCTGTGCTGCCAACGGTCCACCTCCACCACTCCGGCCTGGCAGAGATCCGAGGCCCGGTCCCGGATCCACCCGGTGGTGCCGATGCTGTTCCAGCCCACGGTGAACGAGGGCAGGGTGGTGGTGAGAGGCTGTCCTACCCAGAGGAGGGCACCGTCCATCTCCGCGCGCACGAAGTAGCCCACGTCCGGCTCCAGCGGGAAATCCTGGGAGGAAACGTCGCATACAAAGCTCTCCCAGCCGCCGTCGCGCCAACGGACGACCTCGGCCACCCCGCGAGCCGGATCTCTGTACAGAAGAGGCGAATCCAGCGGTTGCAGGTCCCGCAGCTCGCACAGACGGCTTGCAGTCAGGGGCACCACGGATTCCCCCGGGAGGGCCACGAAGTTCCATCCCGCGTCCATGAAGATCATCTGGCGCTGGGTGGCCTGTACGGTGACGATGTCCGACACGGGGGTGTCCTGGCCGGTGTCCACCACGGCGAACCCTCGCTCCATGGGGCTACACTGGATCTCGATCTCCACCTGGTCGCCGCTGGGGGAGTAGGTGAAGGGGGCCCGGAGATCCGCGGTGCGGGCGTTGCCCAGGTTCGCCGTCCATCTGCCCGTGTCGTCGGTGACGGCGGAGAGCAGCCCGGAGCGTCCGCTGCTGTCCTGGCCGTCCGCGTCCACTACCACCAGGAGCACCACACAGCCCTCGGCCGGGCTGCCGTCCGCGCGGAGGGCCCGCCCGTAGATGGTGTCGCTGGGGGGGATGGTGTCCAGCACCGGACCGGTGCGGCCGTTGTATTCGGGGCTTACCTGCTGACCCTGGGCGTTCATCAGGGTGAAGGGGTACAGGCGCTCGGGCTCCAGCCGGTCCACCTGGGCCCAGCGGGCCGTGTTGCCCCGTCCGGGAAACCGGTCGCTCCCGTCCTGGTTGTAGTCGGATGTCAGGTAGACTCCGTCCGGGTCCTGAGACGGGGTCTCGTCCAGCCAGGTGACCACGAAGCTGGTGTCCCGCACGTTGCTCACCACCACGTGGCTCCGGGAGGGCCAGGTGGGCAGAGGTGTGGGGGTGGGCGTGACAAAGGGTGTGGGCGTTGGGGTGGGTGTGGGTGTTGGGGTGGCGGTGGGCGTGGGCGATGTCCCCTGGATGTAGCTCTGGATCCAGGGGATGAAGCGGGAGACCCGGGTGTAGACGCCGTAGTAGTTGGGCTGGGCACAGTCGTAGCCCCAGCTCACAATGCCTGCCTGCACCCATCCCTCGCCACCGGGACCGGGCACCATGAGCGGCCCTCCGCTGTCCCCCTGGCAGGAGTCCTTGCCCCCCTCGGGGTAGCCCGCGCACATCATGTTGTCCGTGATCTGGCCCGGGTAAGCAGCGCCACAGACCTGGGCCGAGACGATGGGCACGGAGACCTGCATGAGCGCGTCCGCGTAGGTGCCTGTCTGGCCGTTCTGCCGGGTGTCTCCCCAGCCGATGACCGTGGCCAGCACGCCCGGCGCGGTGAGGAGGGTATCTCCTTCAGGGACCAGGGGAATCGGCGGGTAGCTGGCCGCCTGGCTCAACTGGAGCAGGGCCAGGTCCGAGTCCAGGGTGGTGTTGTTGTAGGCGGGGTGGACGGTGATCGCGGCCACGGGGATCCGTTGGCCGCCGCTGTCGCTCAGCCGGTGGCGCCCGAGGAGAACATCGATCTCCGCGGCATCCATCTCCTGGACACAGTGGGCCGCGGTCAGCACCCATTGGGGCGCGATCAGGGAGCCGCCACAGTACTGGCCCAGATAGGCGTTGGGCTCGTTCCTGAAGACCAGGGCGGCCATCCAGGGCCAGGCGCCGGGGGCGGCCTCGGTGCCGCCCACGATCTCCGGCGTGGAACGCCCGGCCCCCTGGGGCTCTGCAACCTGGGCCCGCAGGGCGGCCGCTGCCCATGCACCGTTCCACAGCACCGTGAGCAGAAGGGCGAGGAGGGCCAGTCTGGGACGGGACATTGGGAACACCTTGAGATGGCTCGGGGGAAGGAAGAAGGAACACGTGACGGCCCTGGGGCCGCCCACCCTCTTCAACGATGTCCTCTTCCACTATACCACAGGAAACGGGCGCAGGGCTATGCGGTTCCGCACACCGAGCTGTCAGTTGGCTTGCGGGTCCTCCGCAAAACGGCCTGTTTCGTACCGTTCCAGGCCGGCAAGCAGGTCCTCCACCCGCAGGATCACCGCGGTGCCCGGTTCCCCAGAGCCGATGGAGATCTCCTCCTGGTCCAACACGCCCTCGTCCACCAACACCGGGACCGGCTGGGCCAGCCCCAGAGGCCCCACGGTGCCCACGGCGTATCCGGTGATCGCCTGGACCTCCTCCGGCCGGGCCAGGGTGATGCGCGAGCGGCCCAGATGCCGTCGGAGGGCCTTCCAGTCGACGCGACGGGAGCCGTTGACCAGCACCAGCACGTAGGCATCTGCCTCCAGTCGAAAGAGGAGGCTCCGCACCACCTGGGCGGGACGTTGGCCCCGTTCCGCGGCGGCCTGTTCCAGGGAGGAGAGGGGCCTGGGATGGCGGAAGAGCCGATGGGGGATGCCCCGGACGGACAGCGCCCGGGAGACAGGCGGGAGGACGGGGGTTTCGGGCCGGGCCATGGGGGGAACCCTCCAGGGGCTGTGGTATGGATGGAGGAACGCAAAAGCCCTGTCCACAGACAGGGCTTCGGGACATGCCCGGTGGACCGGGCGCTGCTGTACGCCCGGCAGGATTTGAACCTGCGACCTCTTCCTCCGCAGGGAAGCGCTCTATCCACTGAGCTACGGGCGCAAAATGGCGGGGAGGGAGGGATTTGAACCCTCGAGGGGCCTTTGTGGACCCCTACCCACTTAGCAGGCGGGCGCACTCGACCGGACTATGCGACCTCCCCACACGTTCGATTGGAGGCAAGCGTCCAGGCGGAGGGAGAGGGATTCGAACCCCCGGTGGCATGACGCCACAGTAGTTTTCAAGACTACCGCCTTCGTCCACTCGGCCATCCCTCCAGGCCGGGAGAACTCCGCTTGCACCGCATTCTGAGTATACCGTTGGGGGCCTGGATCTGTCAAATGGAACGCGGAAGGCAGGGAGAATGCGGAACCATGCGGCAGGAAGCAACGGCCAAGGTCCTGGCTCCAATGGGTGTCGATCCATCTGGGACCATCGTGCCTTGCGGATTTTTCCCAGAGCGCTGCGCCGCATCCCTTGCTTTCTCTCCAGATGGGTGCGACACCGGGGCATCGCCATCCTCCTCCGTGTTGACCCATCCCCGCGCGATCCAGGCCACCTGGCTTGGAACCCCCGGCTCTCCGCTCCACATCCCTGGACGGGAGGCGCGTCATGGGCCGGAACGCCGCACTGCCCCGATCGCCTTTCCGTCCGCACCACCCCGATCTCCTTTCCGTGATGAAACCGCGATGGAACACTTCCCCTATTGTCATGAAATCCCCATATCACAGTGGGTAGCCCCCCAATGAGGTGGACGGGAATTGCTCGTTCCGGTTCGCCATTTTCTGCTTTACTGGTCTTATGGAAGGTGTCTGGCAGCGACGGCGCTCAGGCCAATGGGTTGCTCCGTGTCGCCTGGACGGACCGGTCCCCCGTGGTCCGTCCCGGAGTGAAAGGAGGGAGACCCATGCTCCTGTCCCTGTGTGCCCTTGCGTATGCTCTGGGCATGGTGCTGCTGGGGGTGGCCCTGACCCTGATGGCCCTGACGACCCTCTCCGTGTACCTCAACCAGGAGGGCTTGGAGGGCTGGGTGGGGCTTTCCTTTAGCGCCGCGGCCATGGTCACAGCCTGGCTCTGCCTCTACTTCTCCTCCACCCCCCCTCTTTGTCGGTAGAGGAGGGGGCGGGGCCATGGTCCACCGCGGATCCTCTCCTCTGTGCGCCTCGGTGATGTTTCTGACACGAGATTCGAAGGGAGAACCGGGTATTCATCTGCTATAGTGGAGACTGAGGCGAGTGGATGTGGCCACGGGCCGCCGGGGTCCACGGCCATCCCCTGGGCCGGGGATTCCGGCGATTCCCGTGGACGGAACCCGATGGTGGGGACGGAGCCCGATGGTGGGCCCTCTCAGGACTGTCCATGGAACCATGAACCGCGGGAAACGCTCTCAGGGTGTCGTTCGAGTGTCCAAGGCGCTGATGGAAGAGCTTCTGTGGGTCCAGGTGGAACGGCCTCTCCAGGGATATGTCCAGGTCCGGCTCCCGGATGGCCGGCCCGGCGTGATCCATCGTCGGGAGATGTCCCTGGAACAGGATCGGGATCCACGGACCCTGGTCCGCCCGGGGCAACGGATCCTGGCCCAGGTCATCGGGGTCACGGAGAGCGGACGCAGCGTGGCCCTCAGCCACCGGCAGACCCTGGCCGATCCTTGGGAGGCCTTTGTCCAGCGCCATCAAGAGGGCGATGTGGTCCACGGGTGGGTCAAGGGCATCGAACCACAGGGCGTGTATGTGGCCCTCCAGCCCGGCATCGACGGGCTCATCCCACGGCGGGAGCTGGCCCCCTGGCCGGTGGCACGCCTGGAGGACGTGCTCCGGGTGGGGGACTCGGTGGAGGTGGTGATCGTCGCTATCCGCCCCACCATCCGCCAGGTGGACCTGAGCCTTCGGGAGCGGGTGCTCCGGGACCACCGCGGCCGTCGGCTGGCCCAGGAGCTGGGGGTGCGGGAGGACGGCCCCGGGCTGTTCTGCCACCGGGTTCGGCGGCACCCTCCCGCGCTTCCCCAGTTGCTCCTCCTGGAGGACCACCTAGATCTGGCCAAGGGATTCGCCCGGTGGGTCCAGGCACGGGGATGGGATGTGCGCCTCAACATCTCGCTGGCCGAGGCCCAGAAACTTCTCCCCAACTCCGGGCCCTGTCCCTTCGACGCCGTTCTGGTGGACGTGGGCCTGCCCGACGGCAGTGGGCTCCATTTCCTGGAACAGCTTCGAAAGCGCTGGCCCGAGATCCCAGCGGCGGCCACCAGCACTCCGGATCGGCTGGCGAGCGCAGCGGCCCGGCTCCAGGAAATGGGGGTGGAGTGGACCTTCCCCAAGCCCTGGGATTCCCAGGAGCTGCTGGCATGGCTCGACTCCCTCCGGGCGGAGGCAGGCGGAGCTCCTCCGAGGGCCCTCGAATCTGGGGCCCGGAACGTACGGGACCCGGAACCGTTCTCCCCGCTGGAGGTGCCGTCGGAGGCATGGGAGCTGGCGAATGTCCAGCAGATCCTGGAAGAGACCTGTCGGGCCGTGAAGGCCGACGCGGGACTGGTGGCCCGCCTGCTTCCTGCCCGGGATCGGGTGGAGCTCATCGCGGCCTGGGGACGAGTTCCCCAGGAGATGGCCCCGTGCCGCCTCCTGGCAGACAGCCCCGTGGGCGACGTGATCCGGGAGGGAACATTGCTCTTCGAACGCCAGGCCGCCCGAGGTCCTCGTCGGAACTACTTCGCCAATCTCCTACGCTGTCTGCCCTTCGAGTCCTGCATGGGGCTGCCTGTCCGGGGGACATATCGACCGGTCCATGCTCTCTTCGTCTTCCACCGGGATCCGGGCCGCTTCTCCCGACGCCATCTGCGGAGGCTTCTGGCCCAGGCCACGGTCCTGGCCGGTGCCCTGGATCGAAAGGCCTTCAGCCGCCTGTTGGAGGCCCACAGCCAGGTCATGTTGGCCGGTTGGCTCGCGTCCGCTGCGGTCCACGAGATGGCCAATGCCGTGAACGCCATGGACGTGGCCCTGGCCAACCTGGAACCCCTCCTCCACTCCCGGTCTTCGGTGGATGAGGGGATCCAGGCCGAGATCGCGGTCCTCCAGCACAATGTCCAGGCCTTGAGACATCTCCTGGAGGGCTTCGGTGGGTTGGCTCCCCAGCAGCGGGAGCGGCCGGTGGCCCTCCACGAGCTCCTGAGACGGCTCCATGGGGTCCTGCGTCCTCTGGCCGCCCGGGAACAGGTACGTCTGGAGTTCGTGCTGGACCCGGGCCTGTCCCGATGGCGGGTGCGGGGCTCGGCCATGGCCGTCTGCCAGATCCTGTTGAACCTGGCCTTGAACGCGGTGCAGCAGATGGCCGATCTCCCCCCTGTGGGAGAGTGGCGCGGAGTCCTGGGGGTCCGGGCCGTCCTGGTGGATGGGGGCGAGGGCCCACAGCTCCTGCTCCAGGTGGAGGACACCGGGCCAGGCGTCCACGCGGAACACCGCGACCATATCTTCGAGCCGGGCTTCACCACCCGGCCTGGGGGCTCCGGTCTGGGGCTTGCCATCGCCCGCAGCCTGGCCACTTCCTTGGGGGGGCAGGTTTGGCTGGAGGAGAGCCTGCCCCTGGTGCGTACGGTCTTCCAGGGGCTCCTGCCCCTGGAGCCCGTCTCCGTGTTCCTGGTGGATCCAGAGGGATCGGAGGGAGAGCCATGAACGCCACAGGGACATCTCCGTCGGCCCGGGACTGCCAACACCCACCCCAGGTCCGGGTCCTGGTGGTGGACGACGAGCGCAGTTTCCGCGAGCCCCTGGCCCGCTGGCTCCACAAGCATGCCGGCTACCATGTGGTCCAGGCCGCCACCGCAGCCGAGGCCCGAGAAGCGGTGGCCACGGCCGCGGCGCCCTTCCACGTGGCCCTGGTGGACGACGTGCTCACCCCCCAGGGCGAGGACGCGCCCTCCAGCGTCGGGATGGAGCTGGCCCAGGAGATCCGGGCCATTTCCCCGAACACAGAGGTGATCCTCTTCACCGGATGGGGGTGGGACCCGAAACGGGCCAAGGCCGCGCTGGACGCGGGCGTCTACCGGGTGCTGCACAAGCCCTTCTACGTGGAGGAGCTGAAGTTCATCATCGACCATCTGGCCGAGGTCCACCGACTTCGGGCCCACGCCGCGGAGGGGGAGCTGTTGCAGCGATTGCACGGCCTCTCCCGCCAGTTGTTCGCCCGGGAGGATACGCCACCCCTGGCGGAGCGCATCCGTGCGGTGTTGCGCCAGATCCAGGAACTGGGCTTCGACCGGGTACGCCTCTACCGCTACGATGAGGAGAGGCAGGAGCTGGAGGCCCTGGCCTGCGTGGGCATGGGCGAGCGGGAAGCCATCTTCCAGGGGCTGCGCATCCCCCAGGTCCAGGACCCGTACCTCCAGCGGTTGCGAGAGGCTCGGGAGGCTGTGGTCTTCACGGAGAGGGACCGACAGGCGGTGGACCGGCAGCCGCCGGGCTTCCAGGAGCTGGGGATGGCCCAGGTGCCCGAGTGGGCCTGTGTGCCCTTGCTCTACGGGGGCCGTTTCTGGGGCAAGATCGTGGTGGACAATCGCCGCGGCCAGGCCCCCATCGACCGGAGACAGCTTCGCCCCCTGGAGCTCTTCAGTGCCCAGTTGGCCGCGGTCCTGGCCTACGAGTCCTTGCTCCAGGAGAGCCGTCGTCGGGAGGCCCTGTTGGACGCGCTGGCGGAGGCAGCCCGGCACATCCGGGCCGAGCGGGATCCGAGCCGCCTGCTCCACGAGATCGTGAGCCAGGGAGTTCAGATCCTGGGGTGCCAGGTGGGGGATCTCTGGATCAACCGACCTGCTGTCCGGGATCTGGAGCTGGTGGCTCAGGTGGGCCTGGACGCGGTGCCGCTGGGATACCAGGTGGTCTACGGACAGGGGTTGGTAGGCCGGGTGGCTGTGGAGGGCACCCTGATCCCGGTCCCGGACTACAGCCGGTGGGAGCACCGACATCCCGCGTTCGCGGATTGCGCCATCCACGCGTCCCTGGGTATCCCCATCCACACCCGAGACGGCCAGGTAGAGCTCATCCTGTGTCTTGGACACACCGATCCCCATGCCCGGTTCGACGATGTGGACGTGGCGATCGCCCGTCGCTTCGCGGAGCAGGCCGGCATTGCCTGGACCAAGGCCCAGTTGCTCGACCACGAGGCCCGGGCCGCGGCTCGGACCCGGATCCTCAACCGCTATCACCGTTACCTGGAGGGATGCGAGGAGGAGCTCCGCATCCTCCATGCCCTGGCCACCTGCCTCACCGCGGACTTTGGCCTCCGCTTCAACCGGGTCGCCCTCTTCCGCTGGGAGGCCGGGGTCCAGGAGGAGGACACGGGCCATCTGGTGGGCCTGGTGGGGATCGGCCAGGTGGACCAGGAGGTCGCAGAGGAGATCTGGAAACGCCTGGGCCCGTGGAGCTTCGACGACTATCTCCGTACCGTCCAGGAGGGACCGTTGGCCCTGGAGGATCCCATCCACCGGCGGATCGAGGGGATCCGGATCGAAGGCGCGGGAGAGGCCGCGGAGGACCACGTGCTCCAGGCCCTCCACACCCGGAGTCCCGTGGTGGTGGGGCCGGAGGAGCTCCACCGCCTTCCCGCGGCCCTGGTGACGGCCTTCGAGCCCACCACCGAGGTGGTCCTGGCGCCCCTGGTCTCCCGGGAGCGGATCCTGGGCCTGGTGGTGGCGGACAACAAGTTCACCGGGTCGCCCATCACCTCGGAGATCCAGGAGACCCTGGCCGCCTTCACCAGCACCACGGCCAGCGTGCTGGCGAACCTCCAGGCCCGCCGGGAGGCGGAACAGACCTCCCGTCAGCTCCAGGCCTTTCTGACCGCCCAGAACACCCTGGTCCAGGATACGGAGCCGGACACGTTGTTGGACACCCTGAGCGACAACGTCCGGGAGGCCCTGGAGGCTGATCGGATCCTGGTGGTCCTCTACCACCCCCGATCCGGCCCCTACCGGGGTCTGGTGCGTCCATGGCGGGAAGGTCGGAGACCCCCACCGCTGACGGAGATCGTTCGCCCCCATGGGCTCACCCACCAGATCGTCCAGGAGGGACGGCCCAGGGTCGTCCAGTATCCGGAGCCCGGCGAGGAGGGCCACCGACCGGCCCCCTATTTCGATGACATCCGCACGGCCCTGGGCATCCCCATGTTGCACCAGGGCCAGGTGGTGGGGGTGACCTGGGTCCAGTATCGGGAACGACGCTCTCCATCCACCCAGGTTCTCCAGGTGGCCCAGCTCCTGGTGGACCAGGTGACCACCGCCTATATAGACGTCCGCTGGGCCCACCGACTTCGAACCATGCAGCAGGCCCTGGAGCGGCTGGGCCAGGTGGAGCACCCGGAGGCGATCCTGCAGGTGGTGGTGGACCATGCTCGCCAGCTGGTCCAGGCCGATTCCGGTGTCCTCTATGTCTTCGATCCCGCGACCTGGGCCTTCGACTACGAACGCTCCGTCCACAGTGGGCTGGATCCGGAGCGGTGGCGTCGGTTGCAGGGCGTCAACTCCCTGCCCGACGCCACCGCGGAGCGGGTCCTCGCGACCGGCTGGCTGGAGGTGCCCTCGTTGGACGACTCCCGCGAGGGCTGGATGGGGGCAGCCACCCGGCAGGTGTTGGCGTCTCTGGGCGTCCACGGCTTCGTCGGTCTCGCGCTGCGGACTCCCCAGCTCCCTTTATTAGGGGTCCTCTACCTGCACTTTCGGAACCCCTATCTCCTGGACGAGGGCGACCGGATCCTGCTCCGTTCCCTGGTCGAACACGCCGCGAGTGCCCTGGAACGGACACGGCTTCTGGCCCGTCTGCGCCAGGTCCACGAGGCCAGCCGTCGGATCGCGGAGCTGGCCACTCGGGAACGGCTGGAGGAGACCCTGCGGGCTGTGGCCGAGGAGGTGTCGGCCATCCTCCAGGCCGACGCGGTGACCCTGTATCCCTACCACGAGGAGAAGCATCGGCTCAGCGCCCAGCCCATTGCGGTGGGCGTGCGGCACCCGGAGCGCATGCGGGAGGCCACGGCGATCGACCCGGACTCCATTGTCTACCGGATGTTGGAACGGCGAGAGCCCTACTACACCGAGGGGGTGAGCCAGGATCCTCTGTTCCGGGGACGGCGTTTCACCCAGGAGGAGGAGATCCAGGCGCTGGCGGCCTTTCCCCTACGGGTGCACGGCCATCCGGTGGGCGTGATGTTCGTCAACTACCGGCGTCCCCATCGCTTTGCCAGCACCGAGAAGGAGGACCTGACCCTGTTGGCCCACCAGGCCGCGGTGGTCATCCGCTCGGCCCAGGTCCGGGACCGGCTCCAGGAGCGAGCGCAGATGCTTCGCCAGTTGGCCGAGGCTGCCCGCCAGATCAGCGCCTCTCTGGACGTCCAGACGATCCTGGAGGGAGCGGTGCGCACGGCCGCGGAGATCACGGGCACCTACGGACCTCGGGCCAAGCTGACCTTGGTGGCTCTGGAGGACGCGGAGCAGCCAGGCACCCTGGTCTTTCGGGCCGCGGAGCCCCCGGATCTCTTGCCGGGCCTCCGAGATGGGGTGGGGCGGCTGCTGACCCCCGAGGCGCCCAGGCTGGGGCTCATCGGGCGCACTTTCCGGGAATGTGCCTCCCAGCGGGTGGACGACGTCCGCAAGGATCCGGACTACATCTGCGTGGATGAGACCATCCGCTCCGCGTTGGCCGTGCCCATCGCGGTGGGCGATCGGGTGTTGGGCGTGTTGGGTGTGGAGTCGGACCAGATAGGGGCCTTCGACGAAGAGGATCAGGAGGCCCTGGAGCTTCTGGCCGCGGAGATCGGGGTGGCCCTGGAGAACGCCCGCCAGTACCGGGAGCTCCAGGAGGCCAAAGGGCTGCTGGGCCAGCGCACCCTCCTGGCCTGGGCAGGCATGGCCGACAACCTGTGGCGACACACCAACGCGAAACAGGCCCTGGTCATCCGGGAGACGGCCGGGCTGATCGGCCAGGAGCTGGAGTCCTGGGGATCCTCCGAGCCCCTGGAGCAGATCCGGAAATGGCTGCAGCGGATCGAGAAGGCTGCCTGGAACATCCAGAACCGCCCCACCCTGTCTCCTCCCAACCCCGAGGACGTGGAATCCGTTGAGCTGGTCTCCCTGGTGGCCCACCGGATCCGGATCCTGCACCGCAACCACCCCGCCTATCGGGTGGTTCGCTTCCGGCGCCCATCGTTCCAGGCCGTCTACACCCGGGCCCATCCCGAGTGGCTGCGTCGGGCGCTGGACATCCTGGTGGACAACGCGCTGGACGCCACCATGAGGGTCAAGGCCCCTGAGGTCATCGTCTCCATTGCCCTGGAGTCGAGCTGGGCGGAGATCCGGGTCCAGGACAACGGGACCGGGATCCCGCCCGAGCTCCGGGACAAGATCGGACGGCGTTTTGCCATGAAGGCCGGGGATGACGAGGGGCTGGGAATGGGGCTGATCATGGCCCAGGTCCTCCTGGAGGCCTACGGGGGCCAACTGCGCATCGTGGAGACCGGAGAACAGGGCACCACCATGGCCCTGCGCCTGCCCATCTTCAGTGGATAGGTCAGGGCTTCTGGTCGTCTGGGGGAACCGGGAGGGTCCATCTTTCGGATCAGTCGGGAGGCTGCTCAGGCCGACCACGGGCATGGATAACTTAGGGAGGAGGGGCAGAAAAGGACCACCATGGCATTCAAAGGGCGTGTGCTGATCGCCGACAATGATGCCGGATATCGCGATACCCTGGCCGAGTACCTTCGCGGGGCCGGGTACGAAGTGGTGGAAGCAGATAGCCCCACACGGGCCCGTTATATCTTGGGCGAAGGGATGGTGGATGTGGCGATTCTTGATGTCCGGATGCGGGATGACTCGGATCCTCTTGACAGAAGCGGCTTGGAGCTCGCGCTCAATGTAACTTCCGAGATCCCAAAGATAATCTTGACCAGTTTTCCCACACTTCACGACGTTCGCAAGATACTCCGCGAGAACGTGCGCAAAGGACGACAGGTCGTCGATTATCTTGAGCGACCTCTGAACAGTGCTGTGCCTCAGGAAGCTGGCCGAGAGGCCATTCTGGTGGCTGTTCGGGAGGCATTGGCCCTCCGCAGGGAGCGTCAACTGGAACACCAGCGACAGGAACTGCTCGAGCTTACGGAGGAGATTCGGGCGAACTGCCGAGAACGGCGTCAACAGGCCCGCTTGAACCATCGTTTTGCGCTCTTGGTTTTCGGGATCATAGTGCTCATGTTTCTGGGAACGTTTTTTGGGTGGCTTTTGGGGTATATTCCTATGGGGGTGGCGGCAGCGTTCACGGTTGGTGATGTGCTGTTCGCCGGCATCGGGGGTATTTTATGGAAGATCCTCCAGGAGGCCAATGTCTGGATGGAGGAGTGTGAGAAGCGTCTCTCCGATCTCCAGAAACGTATAGCTCGGAAAACGTGAACGAAGGAATCTCAGCAGTTCACGAATTCGTAGCGGAGTCGGCATCCTCAGATGCCGATTCCAGAGGGGCGATGCCGCATCTGAGGATGCTCACCCCTCCGTTTGGCTAAAATCGTGAATTACTGAGGATGGAACCTGAAGCCAAGAGAACAAGGAGCTCAGACCGGTATGACAGATGCTGAAGCCCTACCTCGGGCGCTCATCCTCTATGTGGACAACGACGAGGCCTTTCTCCAGACCCGGGCCGAATACCTGGAGCAGGCCGGCTACCAGGTGGTCCCCGCGCACACCGTCGAGGACGCCCGCGAGCTCTTCGAG
>Ga0256839_1000835_pt1 | contig 39406 bp, 31 predicted proteins | sample 354166metaG_FD_185968 | JGI IMG/M metagenome (GOLD analysis project Ga0256839, IMG submission 185968) | Hydrothermal vent microbial communities from Mid Atlantic Ridge, Atlantic Ocean - 354-166 | ecosystem: Environmental > Aquatic > Marine > Hydrothermal vents | place: Atlantic Ocean: Mid...
GCCATATTTTACGTCTACTAAATCACTAAGCACACCCTCCTCCCAATCATCCTCCGCTTCTTCTATGAACCATTGGCGGAAGAGGGTTTCGGCTAGGGCTTCTAGGGTTTTGTTTTGGCGGTGCAGCAGGTCAATTTTATCATCCAAAGCCGACAACACCCCCGCAATCGCCTTTTGTTCTGAGAGAGGTGGGAGGGGGACTGGAATAGTTTTAATATTGTAGAGTGGAAGTTTTGGTTGGGTGGATCCAACATTTCTTTTCAGTATTTCGAACTGCCCAAGTTTACTTGTCAGGTAATAAAATAAGAATACTTTATCAAGTAGAATGTTCTTTACATCTACAATCTTTGCACAATTTTCAGTTAAGCTGGCAAGATGCAAAGATTTTGGAATTTGGGCAACAGAACCGATAGTTCCCACTATTGAAATTATTACATCAAACGCATCGACAGTGTAATTTTGAATTTGTGGGAAGGCGCTATTGGGAACGAATAAAAGTTCCGATTTTGCAATTTTGTTACCTTTGATATCTCGTGTTCGAATATAAGGGTGATTTGTTTTCTGGTTAGAAAGTGAGGCACCTTTTGGTAGACGTTTTCCCCCCTTTATTGATGAAATTTCGCAAAGTGGCATTGACTTCCAAATGCTCACGACGATTCCACCTTCGCCAAATTATCCGCAATCAGCTCATTCAGCTTGGCTTCTTCCTCAAGCTGTCCTGCGAACTCCGCTTTCAAACTGGCGAACCGCTCGCCAAAATCAAAATCATCCTCCACATCCGCAAGGCCAACATAGCGGCCTGGGGTGAGGACATAGTCTAGGGCGGCGACCTCCTCCACACTGGCGGATTTGCAAAACCCCTTTACGTCTTCATAATCGCCTTTGGGATCGCACCAATTATGATAGGTGCGCGTAATCTCCTCTATATCCTCCGCCGAGAACACGCGTGTGCGGCGGTTAATTAAATGTCCGTGTTCGCGGGCATCTATGAACAGGATTTCTTTGCGGCGATAGGTTTTCTCCCGCGTCAAGAACCAAAGACTGGCCGGGATTTGGGTGTTGAGGAACAGCTTGGCGGGCAGGTTAACAATACAGTCCACCAGCCCTGCCTCTATGATGGCTTTGCGAATGTCCCATTCGCCGCTGGATTTTGTGGTCAGTGCGCCTTTGGACAGCACAAACCCGGCCTTGCCGCCGGGTGCCAAATGATAGAGAAAATGCTGTATCCAAGCGTAATTGGCATTGCCCGTGGGCGGGGTGCCAAATTTCCAACGCCCGTCATTCCTGAGCAATTCCCCGCTCCAATCGCTGTCGTTAAACGGAGGATTGGCGATCACATAGTCCGCCTTTAAATCTTTGTGGGCGTTATTCAGGAACGAGCCTTCATTATTCCATTTCACTTGGCTGCTATCTATGCCGCGAATGGCAAGGTTCATTTTGGCCAGCCGCCAAGTGGTCTGGTTGCTCTCTTGGCCGTATATGGAAATATCATTGATTTTGCCTTGGTGGGCTTCGACGAATTTCTCTGATTGTACAAACAACCCGCCAGAGCCGCAACACGGATCAAACACCCGGCCTTTATAAGGCCTGAGCATATCCACCAAAACTTTGACCACGCTTTCAGGTGTATAGAACTGCCCGCCTTTCTTGCCTTCGGCCAGCGCAAATTCCCCGAGGAAATATTCGAACACGCGCCCCAGCACATCGGCGCTCTTGGCTTTGGCATCGCCCATGGCAATATTACTCACCAGATCAATCAGCCCGCCGAGATTGGTTTGATCCAAATTCCCCCGCGCAAATACTTTGGGCAATACGCCGCGCAAAGACGGGTTCTCGCGTTCAATCGCGTCCATGGCTTCGTCCACGGTTTTGCCAATAGTGGTTTGCTTGGCGTGGCTTTGCAGAAAGCTCCACCGCGCCGACGGCGGCACGAAAAACACGTTTTCGGCTTTATACTCGTCTTTGTCCTCAGGGTCAGCGCCGTCATATTCGCCTTCGCCCGCGCTGAGTTTTTCGTAGAGGTCTTCAAAGGCATCCGAAATATATTTCAAAAAGATAAGCCCCAGCACCACATGCTTATATTCCGCCGCGTCAATGTTCTTGCGTAGCTTATCCGCCGCCTTCCACATCTGCGTCTCGATAGTTTTTAAATCGTCTTTTGTGCTGGCGGCTTTAGCCATGACATCTCCTAAAGTGATATACAACCTTTATTCGACCTTAGGGCGGCGGAGTCAATAATGGGTAACTAAATTTTGCCGCCCAACAGGCGTTTTAAATCCCCCATGGTCACAGGCCGATCATCATCGTCTTGGGTGTTTGGCCTTTCGTGTAACTCCAATATCAGCGTCTTTTGCCGATCCAGTGAAAGTTTGCCGTAGCAATTAACGCTGGTGTCCAGTTTTTCATGCCCCATGTTCTGGCTCCAGGCTTTCAGGGCTTCGGGGGATAATTTAAATTCATAGGCCAGTGCCATCAGCGTATGGCGGAAACTGTGCGGGTTGTAATAGGGCAGGCCAGAGGCTCTAAACGCCGCTTTGAATATCCCGCGCATGGGCTGGGCACTTGCCCAATGGCGTTTTGTTAGGCCGTCTGAGATAAAGCGGTCGTTTTCATCTTGCGCTTGATTTGTAGCCGGGAAAAGCGGATCATCATCACCAAACCCCAATTCGGTTTTCAAGTAGTCGATATAATCTGCGACTTCGGTCATAATCTCATCACCCACCGGATAAAACCAAGTATGGATCAATTTGCTGGCTTTGGTGTTCACCTCGTCCGGGTGTTGGTGAAACTCTTTACCTGCCAAATCCACATGTCCGACATTCATGGAAACAATCGCTCCGTCCCGTGCGCCGGATAATAGAGTTACGGCGATCAGGGCGCGGTTACGGCGCTCTATGGCGCTGGTTTGGGGGGCGTTGGTCTTGGGCATAGCCAGTATGGTTTGGGTGATGTGTGCGACTGTGGCGCGTTTCACTTGCCTTTGTGACTTTGCGGCGCGTTGTCCTTTGCGGGTAAGGCGTAGGGCTTTAATCGGCAAGCGGGCTTGTTTACCCTTAAGGCGTTCGCTCATCACCATCCATTCAAAAAATGCTTTTACGTTGTTCACGCAAGACGCGCGGGTGGCGTTGGATATATCTCGCGTCATAACGGCATCCAGAAAGGTCTTGGCGTGTTTACGGTTCAAATCGGTAAAACTTGCAAAACTTGTAGCCTGCTCAAAAGTATCCAATGCTTTGAGTTTTTGATCTACAGTGCTAGGCGCGTATTCTGCTTCTAATTCATCAATCCAAGCCATCTTTACACGCTCATTTTCTGCGTTCACTTTAATCATCTTCTTTTCCTTTCTGAACTATATCATTACGGGGCGTAATGCCTTTGCTAATATGTTCAGTTGGCGCTTCGTGATGATGAGAGGTGTTTTGCGTAAATTGTCGTTTTAGTGCCTTTCGGTTTGCCTGTACATCAAAGCGGTAAATCGTTCTGGCACAATCCTCACACTCGCCTTGCGCCGTGATTTTGAGAGTATTGCTGGGGTTTATTCTAAACGTATTGGGCTTAATTTTTCGCGGGCCGCCGCATGCAACGCACGGCATTTCACCATCGCCGCATGATCATTTTCGCTTGGCTTGCCATTCCTTCATCCACTCGCGAATCAGAACACCCTTCATGACAAGAGGGCGATTTGTATCAACTACGGCACAAGATAATCCATGTTGCTTTATCCAGCCTCGGACGGTCGCTTTCCCAACGCTAAATAAAATAGCGAGGCTTTCCACCGTATAAGGACGATTGCCCTTTAATTTCCTATAGTCATATGTGCGCTTCATTGGTTCGCTGTAGCAATGCTATGCCGAACCTTCATAAAGAGCCCGCACATCTTCGGCTTTCCAAACGGTTGTACGTGGCCCCAATTTTTGCGGCGTTGGAAAGCGTCCGTCCTTAACCCCCGCCCACCAAGTCGATTTGGAAACAGGAATGGGGCCATTGGGGGCAAGAATTTGGGAAAGGCGTACAAAGCCTGTTTTGGGAAATTTATTACTATGCGACATGGTTTTACTCCGTTTGTTAGCGTCGCATAACAGTTGCTCAAGAATGAGCCTGAGAATAGGGGGAAGGATATAGAAAACTTGAGGTAAAATGGTGTGTAACCTAGGGGTAGGTAATCGCGCAACCTTCTTAAAAGGAGAAATAATGACATTTATTCAAAGAATTAAAAGGGTATATCCTCATCAAGGTCAAAGGCAGAATTATCTGGCAAAAGGTCTTTGTTTTCTTCTTTGACGGATAAATTTACTGAGGGTTTTGTCTTTTTTATCGCCAATTTTCCTGTTGGTGTAGAAGGTGCCCCACCTTTTGGTTGCCAATTAACAATTTTTGATATTTCTTCAATTGCTGTTTCTTTTGGTTTTCCATCGTCGGCACTGAGATCAAACTCGCTCGCATTTAATCGCAACCATTTTTGTACTGATTGTTTGGCAGTCCCTTTGATCAGGCCTGGATCATCAAGTGCTTGCCAAGCCTTGATTGCGGCAGCTAATTTAGGCGCATACCTAGGGTGATTAGGGTCTAAAAATTCCCCTTGAGGCTCATCTGGGAAAAAGAAAAAATGCTCTTGAAACCCTCGTCCTTTAAGCCACTCTTTTAAAGAATTAACGGTTATAAGCGTACTGTTTTCATCAATGTAGCTATCTCCCGTTCTTTCATCAAGCTCTCGCACTTCTTTTCCAACAAGTGATTTATTGCGATATGAGGAAAGAAGTGCATGTTTAATAGCATCATATCCCTTTGGTCGTTTGCTTTGGCGCTCAATATCAAATTCCCTACCAGCAGGATCAATACCGCAAATCAATAAAGTTGCTTGAATTATCGTAAGTTCATCACTTAATCGCCAAAAATCTATCTCTTTCATGAAATCTCCGCGCTTTCCGTTTCGTGACCTTAGCGTTTAATAAGGAAATAGCCTTTAATGCAACCGTCTAAGTGTTTCACTCCACCAATCCGCCATCCTAACCCGCTCATTCCAATATAGGCTCCGGTTATAGGCACGGCGTACTGTGTTTCTGTCCATGCGGGCGCAATAGGCTTCTATGGCGTCGGGGTTCCAAAGGCCACTTTCATTGGCAAATGTGGAAAATGTCGAGCGAAAGCCGTGAGAGGTGACTTGATCCGCTGTAAACCCCATGCGCCGCAAGGCTTGGTTCAGGGTGTTTTCGCTTATGGGCTTCTTAGATGATGTTTGCGCTGGGAATAGAAGTTCGCCCCAGCCAGTCAATTTTCGCAAGTCTGATAACATAGCCAAGGCAGTATCAGGTAAAGGCACACTATGGGGCTTGCGCATTTTCATGCGGCTGGCTGGAATATGCCAAACTTTGGCGGCATAGTCTATTTCATCCCAGTGCGCATTTCTTAGTTCGCCGGGGCGGGTCGCAAATTGGATTAAAAGCTTGAGCGCAATAATGGTTGTGCGCTGCCCAGAATAGATTTCTATCTTTTTGAGTAAATCAGAAAGCCCGTCTTTATCGGTAATTGCGGCGCGGTGGGTGACTGTTGGGCTAATCAAGGCGTCTTGCAGTGAAAAGGTTGGATCGGCGTCCACAATGCCGCTTGCAACCGCGTAGCGAAAAACACCGCCAATACGGGAGCGCATCCGCCGCGCTGTTTCATAGTGTTCCAGTTTTTCGCGCTTTATGAGCGTTTTAAGAATAATGGGCGCGGTTATATCTGTAATGGGCATGCGGCCAAAATCTACCCGTGCATCCTTTAAGAGCCATGCAAGTTTGGAAAGCGTTGCTTTGGAACGTCCCTCTTTGGTCATTTTTTCAATGAAGCGATCCGCAACCTTGTTAAAGGTGTGCTCTGTTTTGCCTAGCGTTTCGGCTTTAGCCGCCTGTTTTACCTCAGCGGGGTTAAGTCCACTCGCCAGTTGAGCTCGCGCCTCATCCCGTAAATCACGAGCGGCTTTTAATGATGTTGCTGGATAGGGGCCAAAGGATAGCGAACCCTCCTTGCCATTAAAGCGGTATTTAAGCCGCCAAAGCTTTGAGCCATTGGCCGGAATGTATAAATAGAGCCCGTCAAAGTCCGAAACCTTGTAAGGCTTTGCTTTGGGCTTAAGTGCCCGGATTTTTGCATCTGTTAAGGCCAAAGCCTGTCCTTTAATATGGGGGCAGAAATAAATACCCCCAATTCTACCCCCAAATCCGTAGGATATACCCCCACGACGCTGGATTGCGCTGGACAAGTAATAGTGTTATAATCCTCATATATCAAGGTTTTTCGGACTATATCGGACTATATAAAATAAGGAAATGGTGCCCCCACACGGACTCGAACCGCGGACCCCCTGATTACAAATCAGGTGCTCTACCAGCTGAGCTATAGGGGCGACTTGCGTGCAAGTCTTAGGATGCGGGTGATACTGCGCCGCTCTTTAAAATGCAAGCCTGTAAATACATGTTTTTGAAAAAATATAGGCCGCAGGGGATAGCGCCTCATTTAACAATATTTACAATGCTCATTTGGGTTTATAAGCCCGTTTTTGGCAACGAGGATAAAATCTTGCAAATATTCGCCAATGACTTAGGTAGTCGTTTAGGAAGCTAGAGAGACCTAAGGGGATATTATGGCGCGTATACTTATCACATCGGCACTGCCCTATATTAACGGGGTTAAGCATCTTGGTAATTTGGCCGGCTCTATGTTGCCTGCGGATGTGTATGCGCGGGCTATGCGTTTGCTGGGGCATGAGGTCTTGTACATTTGTGCGACCGACGAACACGGGACGCCGGCAGAATTAGCGGCGGCAGAGGCGGGCATGGAGGTCTCGGCCTACTGCGATAAAATGCATGATGCCCAGCGGGCGGCGGGGGCTGATTTTAAAATGAGCTATGATTATTTTGGCCGCTCCAGCACGCAGTCCAATCATGAGTTGACCCAGCATTTGGCGCATATGTTGGAGAAAAACGATCTGCTTGAAGAGCGGGTCTCAGAGCAGGTTTATAGCGTGGCAGATGGTCGGTTTTTGCCAGACCGTTACGTGGAGGGCACTTGCCCCAATTGCGGCGAAGACGGTGCGCGCGGTGACCAATGTGATGCTTGCGGCAAGCTGCTTGATCCGGCGGATTTGATCGAGCCTTATTCTGCTGTGTCCGGGTCAAAGGACGTGGAAATCCGCGAGACCAATCATTTATATCTCAAGCAAAGCGACATGGCGGACAGACTGCGCGCTTGGATCGACAAGGCGGAAGGCTGGCCGGCTTTGGCCAAGTCCATTGCCTATAAATGGCTCGACGAAGGTCTGCACGACCGCGCCATTACCCGCGATATGAAATGGGGGATTCCGGTGGCCTATAAGGGCGTCCCGCGTCCCGGTTTCGAGGACAAGGTTTTCTATGTCTGGTTCGATGCGCCCATTGAATATATCGCGGCCACCAAAGACTGGGCCGAAGAGAATAATGGGGATTGGCAGAGCTGGTGGCGCACGGATAAGGGGGCGGATGATGTCACTTATGTGGAGTTTATGGGTAAGGACAATGTGGCTTTTCATACTTTGTCTTTCCCGACCACGCTCATTGGCTCAGGTGAACCTTGGAAATTGGTCGACAGGCTCAAGGCCTTCAACTGGGTCACTTGGTATGGCGGCAAGTTCTCAACGTCCCAGAAACGCGGCGTGTTTATGGACCAAGCCATTGACCTCGCACCCAGCGATTATTGGCGCTGGCATTTGACAGCCAACGCGCCGGAGGGGTCGGATGCAGGCTTTACGTTCGAGGATTTCCAAGCCCGGATTAATTCCGACCTGGCCAATGTGCTGGGCAATTTCGTCAACCGGATTACCAAATATTGTGTGGGTAAATTTGATGGCAAAGTACCAAGTGGTGGCACATGGGGGGAGGCCGAAGACACATTGGTGGCGGAGCTGGCGACGCGCTTACCCAAACTTATCGACTATTACGAAACTATGGAATTTCGCAAAGCCGCCGCCGAGACCCGCGCTATCTGGGCGACTGGCAATGAATATTTAACGGTTGCTGCCCCGTGGACCCAATATAAAACCGACATAGACCAAGCCGCTATTGGTGTGCGTATCGGGCTTAATTTGGTGGCGCTGTTCGGTGTTTTGGCGCAGCCCATAGTGCCGGACGCGGCGGATAAAATTTTGGACGCCATGAATATCCCGGCGGAAAACCGCACGTGGAATTATTTTGACAAGGGGGATTGGGAAATGCGCGTGAAATCTATCCTTGATGCACTCCCCCACGGCCTAGAAATCTCTGCGCCCGAAGTGCTGTTCGCAAAGATAGAAGATGCAAATGTGGAAGAATGGAAAAAGCGGTTTAGTGGAGCGGGTTGATATGCGCCTAGTGCATTACTACTCTTTCTAAAATACTTATAGGGATTTTGCTTTACTTACTTGTTCTTTTCGTTATTGTTTATCAATAAGTAAATTTTGATACAGTTTGGGGAAATAAAATGAGAAAATTTCTATTAATGAGCGTCACCGTTTTGGCACTTGCGGCTTGTGAACCGAAAACCACAGCGCCTGATGTCATTGTAGATGGGTTTACCAAAGTTGAATCTGTATCTGCGAATGCAGGTGAAATCGCCATACCCTTCAATAAATACGTACTTGATAATGGACTTACGGTTATCCTAGCCCCGGATAGTTCTGATCCGCTTGTGCATGTGGATGTGACATACCATGTCGGTTCAGGGCGCGAGGAAGCCGGACGATCTGGTTTTGCGCATTTCTTTGAACATATGCAGTTCCAAGGTTCCGAGAATGTAGCGGATGAGCAACATTTTAGCTTGATTACCGAGAGCGGCGGCACGCTTAATGGCTCCACCAGTACCGACCGGACAAATTATTATGAAACCGTGCCCAATAATCAGTTGGAGCGTATGTTGTGGCTGGAAGCAGACCGTATGGGTTTCTTTCTGGACGCTGTAACCAAAGAAAAATTTGAAAATCAGCGCGAAACCGTCAAGAACGAACGCGGCCAGCGTGTTGATAACCGTCCTTACGGATTGCTCGGCGAGCGAATTGGGGAAGCTATGTACCCCGAAGGGCATCCTTATTCCTGGTCAGTTATTGGCTATATGGTTGATTTGGACCGCGCCGATTTAAATGATTTGAAACGATTTTTCCTACGCTGGTACGGCCCCAATAATGCGTCCCTCACCATTGGCGGGGATTTTGATGAGAAGCAAACGCTGGAATGGGTCAAGAAATATTTCGGCGGTATTCCGCGCGGCCCCGAGGTTAAATCACCAGTCTACACGCCTGTAACACTGGACAAAGACCGTTATATATCGTTGGAAGACAATGTTGCTTTACCGCTATTGTATATGTCATGGCCGACCGTACACGTATATCATGAGGACGAAGCTCCGCTGGACGTTTTGATGGATATTATAGGCTCTGGCAAAACGTCATTGTTATACAAAAACCTGGTGAAACCTGGTCTTGCGGTGCAAGCCAGTGCCGGGCACGGCTGTGCGGAACTTGGCTGTACATTTACCATGTTGGCCTTGCCAACACCGGGTAATTCGCTTGCTGAACTAGAGAAAATAGCTCGGGCGTCATTGGTCGAGTTCGAAGAAAGCGGCGGTGCCAGCGATGATGCTATTGAACGGGTAAAAGCCGGTATAGTGTCGAGCATGGTATTTGGCCTCGAAAGTGTGTCAGGCAAAGTATCGCAATTAGCGCGCTATGAATATTTACGCGGCGACCCGGATTATATCAAAAAAGATATTGCCCGCTATGAAGGTGTGAGCAAAGACGACGTGATGCGTGTCTATAAAAAATACATCAAAGACAAAAATGCCGTGGTCATGTCTATTGTACCCAAAGGTAAACCGGAAATGATTATCAAACCGGATACATGGACAATGTATGAGCGTACTATCCCGGCAAGCTCAGACGGCGAGGGGCTAGCCTTACGTCCCGGCACATCCGACTTTGACCGTTCCGTTGTCCCGACGCCGGGGCCAAATCCGACCATAAAAGTCCCCAATGTCTACACTGCGAAAACGGCCAACGGTATTACTATTACGGGGGCTGTGAATGCGGAGGTTCCGACCACGACTATTCGCCTCACCATCCCGGCTGGGCAAACACGCGAGAGCCTGGATAAACTTGGGTTGGCGGAATTGACTGTCATGATGATGACCGAAACCACTAAGCGTCATAGCATAGAAGAATTGTCCAATGAGCTGAACAAGCTTGGCTCTTCGGTTAGTTTTGGTTCAGGTGATAAAACGGCGACTTTGAATGTCCGCTCATTAACAAAAAACCTTGATAGGACTTTGGAAATTGCACTTGAGAAATTGACCGAACCAAAATTCACTCAAGAGGACTTTGACCGCGTAAAAAATCAATCTATTGAAGGCATTAAGAACGATAAGAAAAATGCCAGTACAACAGCCACAAACGCATTTACAGAATTGCTTTTCGGCGCTGACAATAGCTTCGCCCATGCCAATAGTGGCACGATTGAAAGCGTCAGCGCATTGACACTTGATGATGTGAAAGAATTTTACAAAGAGAATTATGGCCCGCAGGGTAGTAAAATTTTGGTGGTTAGCAACCTACCGCGCAACCAAATTGCCAAGCGCTTAAATATATTTGGCGGATGGCAGGGCGGTAATACGGAACAACCTGCGCTTAAGCCGTTTCCTGACCTAAAAGCTGGAACACTGTATTTCATCGACAAGCCAGACGCTGCCCAAAGCGAAATTCGCATTGGTAAGCGCGGGTTAAACTTCGATGCTACAGGTGAGTTTTACCGCAATGAATTGATGAACTATAATCTCGGCGGAGCCTTTAACTCGCGGATAAATTTGAACTTGCGTGAAGACAAAGGTTATACCTACGGTGCGCGTTCATTCTTCTACGGCAATGATTTGCGCGGCGCTTTTAGGGCGCAAGCTGGTGTGCGCGCCAATACTACAGCCGATTCTATACGCCAATTTGTTTTGGAAATTAGCAATTTCCAAAAAAACGGCATGACCGACAAAGAGCTTGCCTTTATGAAGGGCTCTCTCGGTCAGCGCGATGCCAGAAGCTATGAAACGCCGCGCCAAAAACTTAGCTATCTCTCGGAAATCGCGCTTTATGGTTTGTCGCCAGATTATGTGGATACACAAAATGAAATTCTGCAGGACATTACCAAAGATGAACTAAATGCACTGGCTGCAAAGCACTTAAAACTGTCAAATATGATCACCGTTGTGGTCGGTGATAAAGCCAAAGTAATGGAAGAATTACGCGCACTGGATTACCCGATTGTGGAGATAGATGCGGACGGGAATGTTGTTGGCGATTAGAGGTTAATTTTGTAGGGTGGATTAGCGTCTCTTGCGCGTAATCCACCTTACGATTCTTTGAAAAATTAACCCGCCATCATCTTGGGCAACGTCGTGGCTATCTGCGGGAAAAACGCGACCAATAGTATCACGAATATCTGGATGCCTATGAACGGGATTACGCCTTTGTATAGCGCCGTTGTAGTGACTTCCGGCGGGGCAACACCGCGCAAATAGAACAGAGCGAAGCCAAAAGGCGGGGTCAGGAAACTGGTTTGTAAGTTCAGCGCCATCAATATGCCGAGCCAAATTGGGTCCATACCCATAGCCATAAGCGGCGGCGCGACGAGGGGGACTATAACAAATGTGATTTCTATAAAGTCCAAGAAAAAACCTAGGAAAAACATCACTATCATCACCAATAATAATGCGCCAACCGGGCCTCCGGGTGCAGCAGATAACATCCGGCCAACCAGTTCATCTCCGCCAAATCCGCGAAATACCAGGCTGAACATAGTCGCGCCGATGAGGATAACGAACACCATAGACGTGATGTGCATAGTTGAACGCGAGACTTCGGCCAGTTGGCCATTTCCCCTCAGATAAATCAGGGCGGCAAGCGTACCGAGAATAGCAAGGCCGCTAAACAGCAATGCAAGCGTAACGGCAATACGCTCACTTATCACCCACCCGTCTTGATTAAACCGCATATCAACCCCGGTCAGGTCGATAGCAATCAGAGCCATGAGGCCAAGGGTTGCCGCCATTATGAGTTTGCGTACACCCGGTTTGTCCTCGGCCAATTTATATCCTGCGAGGAATATCGCCCCCAAAGCCCCTAATGCCGCGCCGCGTGTCGGGGTGGCATAACCTGATAATATTGAGCCAAGCACGGCCATTATTAGCAAAAGCGGCGGCAGCATGGCGTACAAAGTACGGCGGATAAACTGCCCCATATGCACGTCTTTATCCCAACCAGTAGCCGGAGCCATTTGGGGTTTTGCTATGGCGACGATGGCAATATAGAGCGCGTAGAGCATGACCAGAATAAGACCCGGGAGCAGGGCGCCTGCGAACAAATCGCCCACGGATACTACGCCGTCAGTAGTCAGTCCGTGACTGCGCTGTGCTTCTTGGTAAGCATTGGAAAGTTGGTCGCCCAATATCACTAATACGATAGACGGCGGAATAATTTGTCCGAGCGTCCCGGATGCTGCGATTGCCCCAGACGCGAGGGACGGCGCATAGCCGCGCTTCAACATGGTAGGCAAAGACAACAGCCCCATCGTCACCACCGTAGCCCCGACAATGCCCGTGGATGCGGCTAATAATGCCCCGACCACCACGACAGAAATTCCAAGACCACCGCGTAAATTCCCAAATAAATCCCCCATGGCTTCGAGCAAGTCTTCGGCAATACGGGATTTTTCCAACATCACCCCCATGAACACAAACAAGGGCACAGCCATGAGAATTTCCCTTGTTATCAATGGGAAAATCCGACCGGGCAAAGCCAGCAAATAGCTAGCTTCAAACTGGCCCGTAAACACGCCTATTGCCGCAAATATCAAGGACACACCGCCGAGGGTAAATGCTACGCCGTACCCACCCATGAGCGCCGCACAGGCGACGGCAAACATCAGTAGGGCAAGATAATCGTTGGGACTCATAGACCGCTCTCCAAATGCTCGATTTCAAATGGTTCTTCCACTTCGCCTGGTGAGTTATCTGTATTACGACTACCTATTAACAGCGCCGCTCGCCCAGCTATAGACAGGCCTTGAGCTAGCATCATGACCGCAAATATAGAGACGAAAGTTTTCAGTATGAACACGCCGCGTATGCCGTCTGATTCTGCTGAACCTTCTAGTGAGACCCATGACAGTCCGACAAAACTTTGTGCGTTCCAGAGCAAGATAATACAAAACGGAATAAGCAAGGCGTAAAAGCCAATGAAATCTACGAGGGCTTTTGATTTTGGCTGCATTTTGGAATGGAATATATCCACCCGCACATGCTGTCCCGCGAGAAGTGTTGCAGCAGACCCTAGCAATATGACAGTCGCGTGGAAATAGGTGGCGCTTTCGTCGTATTTGGTCCATGCCTGCCCGAATATAGACAGAGCAATGACGCCAAAGGCGACAGTGACTACGAGAGCAGGCAGGAGCCATTTCACCGTTTCGCCAACCAAAAGGTTAAAACCGTCTATGGTGCGGGATAGATTTTTTTGAAACCCGGCGATGAACTTTGATTTTGGGAAAAACAAGCAAAGCAAAGGCGTCAATAAGAACGGCAAAAACACCCAGCCTATGGCTTGGAAACTACGCCCGGATATGTCTAATAGATCAATATTCATCTCTAAAAACCGCTCACCCCTGCGGACGCAGGGGTCCACCTGTGAACTAATGGGTATCGCCAAGTTATCCTGCTATGGATACCTGCATGCGCAGGTATGAGCGGTGTATTTGACCAGTTATTTGATGCATAGATTATTTTCATCACCTAAGCGCCGCCGCTCTTGCTGCGATATAGGCACCGTCGCTGATTTCTGTCCATGTGCGGTAGTTGTTGCGAGCCTTGATATAGCTTTCATAAATTGCGCGGGTAGTTTTGTCGGAATTACCGACCTCGGCGACAGCTTCTTCACTGAATTTTCCTATCTGGTTCCAAATTTCTCTTGAGAACACGCGCGGTTCAATATTGTGTTTTTCTTTGAGCGTGATCAGGGCATTGGCATTTTCGTGGGTGTATTCACCAATGCTAAGATCATTTGCACTGCGGCCCGCAGCCAAGAATATGGCTTGGTCAATTGTTGATAAACTGTTCCAGACATCGAGATTAACACCAAGTCCAAGCGCCGCACCAGATTCGTGGAAGCCGGGGCCGTAATAATAGGGGGCTTCGCGGTAAAAACCGAAAGCATAATCATTCCATGGCCCGACCCATTCTGTTGCATCTATGGCACCGGATTGTAGGGCTTGGTATATTTCGCCGCCGGATAGTTTCACCGCCGCCCCGCCGAGCCTGCGAATGACCTCGCCGCCAATGCCGGGTATGCGCATTTTCAGACCCTTGAAATCTTCTAGAGTGTTGATTTCTTTTTTGAACCAGCCGCCCATTTGGTGACCAGTATTGCCTGCGTGGAAAGCCTTGATATTAAATTTAGCCGAGAGATTATCCCAAAGCTTCTGACCGCCGCCAAAATCTACCCAGGCGGCTATTTCGGTAGCAGTGAAGCCCATAGGTACAGCGGTAAAGAACGAGAAACCCTTGGCCTTGCCTTGCCAATAATACTCCGCCGAATGGTACATGTCTGCACCGCCTGTCGATACCGTATCAAAAACTTCGCCTGCACCGACAAGTTCTCCAGCCGAGAAGACTTTAATCTCGATACGGCCTTCGCTCATAGTGTTGACAAATTCAGCAAAGCGGTTTGCCATAATACCTAGACCCGGAAAGTCCTTAGGCCACGAGGTGACGAGTCGGAGTTGCCGACGGTTTTTACTGATGGCAGGCGCACCCGGTACGGCTTGCTCTATGGCTGCAGTTTTTTTCTGCTTACCACCGAGTACAGCCACTGTCGTGGCTCCGGTTGCCAGTGCGGCAGCGGCAGTTAATATTTCACGTCGTTTCATAATCTCCCCATTATGGTGCGTCTTTTAATCTACATTACACCAGCCAACTTTGCGTAGAACCTGGTGTGGTTTGAACTTAGCTTTGTAGGACATTTTAGGGCTTTGCTCGACCCAATACCCTAAATAAAGAAATGCGAACCCAGCTTGTTTACAGATATTGATATGATCCAAAATCATGAAATTACCAAGGCTGCGCTTGGTCTCGTCTATGTCGAAAAAGCTATACACCATAGAAAGCCCGTCGCGGAGGGTGTCGGTTATGCAACAAGCAATCAGGTGGTCACCTGCATTTCTATATTCAATGATTTCGGTCCGTGATGCACAGTCCTCGACCATCATCTCGTAGCGCTCGAAATCCATTTCCGCCATGCCGCCGTCCGGGTGACGGTTGGTCAGGTATCTGTTCAGAAGGTCGAATTGTTCCTCTGTTGCAAAGGCTTCATTGACTGTACGGATAAGGTTGGCATTATTTTTCAAGGTGCGCCGGAAACTTTTGCCCGGTGTAAATTCAGCCGCTTTTACGCGCAAAGAATGACACGCATGGCATGTCTCACAGGCCGGGCGGTAAATAACATTTTGCGAGCGACGGAAGCCTGAATGGGTCAGATAATCATTTATATTCGGGCCTTTCAGCGGGTCGAGCGGTGTAAAGATTTTGCGTTCCATCTCGCCGTCCAAATACGGGCAGGGGGCGGGCAGTGTAATATAAAACTGCAAATCGTTTGGGTCAAAATGGCGGCTCATAAAAACACTCTAGCCAATATTAAACACAAAGGGAAGCAGGACTATATAACTAACCCAGATAATCAAGATGAGCGGAACCCCAAAACGGACATAGTCAATAAATTTATAATGCCCCGGCCCCATGACCAGTAAATTGGTCTGGTAGGCGATAGGGGTCGCGAACGAACAATTTGCAGCAAACAATACAGTTAAGATAAGGATTTTCGGATCTATTCCAGTTTGACTTGATACGCTAATGGCAATGGGCGCAAATAGAAGTGCCGTGGCGTTGTTAGACAACAAATTGGTCATTAGTGCAACCAGCAAGAACAGCCCCGCCAAGAGAACTTGCGGCCCATATCCTTGCAAAACATTCACCACTTGCCCGGCTACATAGCCAGCGCCGCCTGTGGCCTCCAGTGCGATGCCCATAGCGAAGGCCGCACCGATGAGCATGAAGACTTTGCGGTCAAGCGAACGTATGGCTTGACGCACATTCAAGCATTTTGTGGCTATCATTAAAGCTGCGCCCGTGAATGCTGCATGGACGATTGGTAGAATACCCGTCGCGGCCAACAGGATAACGCCCGCAAAAATAATCCGCGCGATATTGGCTTTGCGAATATCGGGGAGGTCTTGGGTTGCCCAGTCGAGCAAAAGAATATCATGGTGGTCGCGCATGGCTTCTATTTGCGGCACATAACCAAATAATAAAAGCACATCACCGGCTTGCAAATGGATTTTCAACATACGGTCGCGCATCATGCGCGAACGTCGTTGGATACCAAGCACCAAGCAGCCATGCTCACGCTGGAATCCGGCTTGCTCTATGGTTTTGCCTATCATTTGCGAGCCGGGTGCAATCACGGCTTCACTAATCACCATACGATCCGTACCGTCCTCTTGTTTAAAACCTGGTGTGGATAACATGCCTTTGAGATATTCTGGGTAGGCGGAAAGAAGTCCGGTTAAGGCTTTTCGGGTTGCCGCGACGGTTAAAATATCATCTTGCTTGAGGGCGGTTTCAAATGGGGGAAACAATTGTTTATCGCCGCGCTGTATAGAGCGCACAGTCATCATCCGCAAATCTCGAAACAGGCCTGCGATAGGTTTAGCCCCATTGAGCGGATGGGTTTCAGTAATGCGGATAGGGGCGATATATTGCCGTCCAGATACAGATTGTGTTCCGGGTGCTGGGCCCCGGTTTGGCAACAGCCATTTTGATGTCAGCACAATGTAAATAGCACCGATAGCGGCTAAAATTAGTCCTGGAAATGCCGGGTCGAAAAACGCGACGGTAGCGTCAGTTGAACGTGCGAGGGCGCCTGCTACCAAAATATTGGTCGAGGAGCCTATAAGCGTTGTCATCCCGGCTAAAATACAGATAAAGCTGAGCGGCATCATGAATTTAGATGCATTCCCGCGCAGTTGCAGTGCCATAGCTGACAATACAGGAATAAACATCACCACAACCGGCGTATTGTTCATGAACATAGACGTGACGAAAGCTGTGATAAAGACCAATGTCAATGTGCGTTTTGGGGCTTTGTCTAGGTAAGAATTAAGCTTGCGTGTTGGGGTTTCCAGTGCACCTGTTTCGAAAATACCCTGTCCAATAACCAATAATGCCATGACGGTTATCAAAGCCGGGTCGGAAAAACCTGATAACAGTGTACGCGCATCGACCTGCATAGAGCTTTCGCCCATAAATAGTTGAAAAAACAAAAGTAATGCAGCAATAATGCCGAGGGAAATCAGCTCTATGGAATATTTTTCCAAGGCGTAAAGCACGACCCCGATGATAACAATCCCGAAAACGGCCCACATTTGCCAACTGGTTTCTAATATTTGTCCGTCCATATGCGCTTTCTAGCAGGTAAATAAACGCAATACAGTAAAATTCTCCTTTACGTGAAAGATTATTGGGGCGAAAACGATAATTGGCCTTTACAAGGACAATTGAGGGAGAGTTTTATGGCGCAATTAGCATTTTTGGGACTGGGGGTCATGGGATATCCTATGGCCGGGCATTTGGTGCGTGCGGGGCATGATGTTTGCGTGTGGAACAGGAGTGCGGCTAAATCCAAATCTTGGGTGGCTGAATATGCTGGAGACGCGGCTGATACTATTTCACAAGCGGTAAGCGCGGCTGATTATGTTATGATGTGTGTGGGCAATGATGATGATGTTTATGCCGTTGCCAAGGCCGCAATTCCATCCATGCAGTCCAGCAGTATTTTGGTTGACCACACCACGGCTTCAGCCAAATGCGCCCGACATTGTTACGCCCAAGCCAAGGACGCACATATCGGATTTATAGACGCACCAATTTCGGGCGGAGAAGCCGGGGCGGTCAACGGCGCTCTGACCATAATGTGCGGCGGTGATGGAGATATTTATGCCCGAGCGGAACCCGTAATGGATGCCTATGCCAAAGCCGTAAAATTGATGGGGTCGTCCGGTGCAGGCCAACTCACTAAAATGGTCAACCAGATTTGCATTGCGGGCACATTGCAGGGTCTATCAGAAGCCGTGCATTTTGCCAAGCGTGCCGGACTGGACGTGGACGAAGTGGTGCAGGCTATCGGGCAGGGCGCCGCGCAAAGCTGGCAAATGGACAACCGCGCATCGACCATGGGACGAGGCGAGTTCGATTTTGGCTTTGCCGTAGACTGGATGCGTAAAGATTTGAAAATTGCCATAGAGGCCGCAGAAGAGAACGGCGCTAACTTGACTATGACTAAAATGGTAGACAAGTATTACGCAGAGGTTCAAGACATGGGCGGCAACCGCTGGGATACGTCTAGCTTACTTAAAAGATTGGAACCATAATGCGCCGTGTTCTGAAGCAACTTTTCCAAATTATCCTGCTACTGGTTTTGCTCGCCGCAGGTATATTAGCGCTTAATTATTTCAATAATGGCCTGAAAAACAAATCTGGGGCAGGCGCGGACTTAGCCAATGCGGACGCTGCAATTTCTGTTCTTAACTGGAATATAGGCTATGCGGGGCTTGGTAAAGAATCCGATTTTGTCATGGATGGCGGCGAGAACTTATTGCCGCCAAGTATTGAAATCGTTGAAAAAAACTTGGCGGGCATCCAGAAAATTTTACGGGACAATAAATCCGATTTATACCTCATTCAAGAAATTTCAGAGCCAGATATGCTTAATCTCGGGGTTGATGTTTTGGGTGGGGTTCAGCAAGCCTTGTCCGGTACTGACTGGTTTTTCAGCTATGATTTTCGCACACAATTTATTCCGCGTAGTTCATCATTAAAGCACGGCCTTGCTTCATTTGCATGGATTAAGACACAGCCAGTCACACTTATTCGCCTACCTAATGAGCCGACTAGGTTGCAAGGTCTAATACAGCGGCAATATCACATACAGGCACGGGAGTTTACGGATGCAAATAGCAATCCATGGGTAGTCATGAACATTCACCTATCCGCATTCGACGAGGACGGGAATGTGCGTGTTCGACAATACGAAAAATTATTGGAAATTGCCAGCAAATATTATGCAGACGGCAAGCGTGTGGTTATTGGTGGGGATTGGAACATGCAATTAACACTGACAGACTTTCCCCACACCACCAAAGAAAAGGATCTATTCTGGCTTAAAATATTGCCAACGGAAAGCCTGCCAGCCGATTGGCAAATAGTTGTTGACCCAAGTGTAGCGACTGTTCGCACCAATGAACGCCCCTTTATAAAGGGCGAAAATTACACGACGATTATTGACGGCTATCTGGTTTCGCCCAATGTGGAGGTGGTTAGCGTCAAAGGATTAGACACCAATTTCGAATTTACCGATCACCAACCAACATTGGCAAGATTCAAGAGCCGCCCATAATAGGTACGCCTATTGTCAATTCGTGTAAATGCTTGACAAACAGAACATAAATCGCGGTTCCAATAATAACAGCGTATAAATCACCAGCGATACTGGCTTTTTTAACGGGTAAATTACGGCTACTCACGGCTATTCTGTCAATGATCACATAGGCCAGAAAACTGCCGAACAAGATCAGGGAATTAAGCTCGCCGTTGGCTAGCAAATGGCCAAAACTCCACAACATAACCGCAAGAAGCATGGGGTGTTTTATAGTATGTTTAATATAACCGCGCGGTACATAGGCGGCCATGAGCAAAATCAGGGCAGGGAGCATCAAAGCCATTGTTACATGCACACCCCAGTCAGGCGGCGTAAAAATTTGCGGGGAGGGTCGCGCCAATCCATAGCCCCAAAGCATAAGGGCAAAACCAAGCCCGGAGACGAGCGAATATAGCCCCATATATTTCATTGTTCCCATACGTGCGCGGATGTCGCGTCCGGGCACACGCGTCCGAAAGCTTGAATAAAAATGTGCGGCAAAGAACAAGATGGTTCCGGCAATAAGAAAATACATAATAACCCCTTTTAATAGTTTCCGCAATCTGGACAAATGTCGATAATATCTGGTGTCGATAATGTCTGGTCTTGCGCTTAATATGGATTAGTCTATACAACCGCACCCATAACAACAAGTGCCAGCTTTGCGAAAGCTTGCACGCCAAAGCACGGAAATAAACATGAAGGCCGACATCATCCTGTCTCGCAGCTTCACATTTGAAGCCGCCCATTCCATTGATCTGCCTGACGGTACGGATCCAGGGTATAAGCATTTGCACGGCCATTCATTTAGCGCCAGTTTGTCAGTTAAAGGCCGCCAAGAAGATATTGATAAATGGCTCATGGATTTTGGTTCCCTAGACCCGGTCATAAAGAAAATCCGCGACAAGCTCGACCATGCCTATTTAAACGACATAGAAGGGTTGAAATACTCAACCTTGGAAAACCTCTGTACTTATATTTTCAAACTGGCAGAACCCATGGTGCCCGGCCTACATGCAGTGGAAATTTCCCGCCATACATGCGGACAAACCTGTCGGTTGCAGATAGATTGACAGTAGAATTTATATGCCCGCCGATAATACCCCAATAAATTTAGGGGCATTACCGCATAAAGAAACAATAGAATCGATTCACCAAGAGGTATTCCCTTTGGTCATTGTCACCAGAACCCGACATACTTTTAGTCGGGTTGATTATCGTTTCGCTACCCGTTCCAACACCATAGCTTTCGTTTGCTCGCGTCCCAGGTGTTTTTGTTTTCTGGCTCTTCAACTTTTTTAGGAAAACGAAATGTGTGTACATTTTTTGATTGTTTGAGAGTTCTACATGAGGACGTGCAATTCAGACCATTTCCAATGTCTCACCCATCCAACCGTGCCTTAATCGCCAACAAATCCCGCCATGCGTCTTTTTTTAGCTCTGGTCTCCTCAGTAAAAAAGCTGGGCGGTATAGTGGCATTGCGGGGACAGTCTCGCCGTTTATATCTAGCTCTTGCCAGTTGCCTCTGGTTTTCATAATGCCGGTTTTTCCGGTTAGGGCTAAGAGGGATATTCCGCCTACTATTATGATTAGTTTGGGGGCTATGAGTTCTATATGGCGGGTTATGAACGGGGCGCACATAGCTAGTTCGTCCTCAGTCGGATGGCGGTTGCCCGGCGGGCGCCAGTTGCAGACATTTGTTATGTAGAGATTTTCCTCGCTCAAATTGATAGCGGCGAACATTTTGTCCAAGAGTTGTCCGGCGCGGCCGACAAAGGGTTTGGCGGCTTCGTCCTCGGCGCGGCCCGGTGCTTCGCCTATGACCATGATGTCGGCGTCTGGATTGCCCCGTGCGAAGACGACATTTCTGGCATGGTCGCTGAGGACGCCTGCGTCGAAACCCTCGATGATGGTTTTTAGGGCTTCAAGCGTAGGGGCGGCTTTTGCCTGTTCGGCGGCTTTAATGAGTTGTTCGGATGTGTCGATTTCTTGCGGCGCAGGTGTTGATTTGGTTCCAGGGATTTTGCCAGTTTTACGCGCTTTCTTGGCTGCTGATGGGGGGGCAACTGGCACTACTGGAATGTCCACGCCCATATCGTCCCACCAAGCATGGCTGGCTTGCAGGGCGGCTTTCAATGCCTGTTCTGTGCTTGGTGCTGTCATATTAGTTTGCCATTCTATTTAGAGCGTATCACAGAACGTACATTGGCTTCAATAGACTGGATGATGGCACCGGCTATGTCTTTGCCCGTGGCGGTTTCGATGCCTTGTAGGCCGGGGGAGGAGTTGACCTCCAGGATTTTAGGCCCAGAATTGCTGCGCAACATATCGACGCCCGCAACATTTAGCCCTAATATTTTGGCGGCTTTGATGGCGGTGCGGCGTTCTTCTGTGGTGGTTTTTATTTTCTCGGCTTTGCCGCCTTGGTGCAGGTTAGAGCGAAATTCTCCGGCCTGTGCCGTGCGCTGGATAGAGCCGACAACCTTGCCGTCTACTACCAGCAGGCGAATATCGGTGCCGGAGGCTTCTTTGACAAATTCTTGCACGAGGAAATGTGCGCGCAGGCCGCGAAAGGCTTCGACCAATGCGGACGCGGCTTTTCTGGTCTCTGCCAAGACCACACCTTTGCCTTGGGTGGACGAGAGCAGTTTGACCACGACAGGTGATCCGCCAGCAAGGTCGATAATCCCGTCCGTATCGCGCGACGACATGGCGAAGGCGGTGTTGGGCATGCCGAGCTTGTGTTGCGCCAGCATTTGGTGGGCGAGGAGTTTATCCCGCGAAGCCCCAATAGCGGCGGCGGAGTTCAGGCAATATGTGCCCATCATCTCAAATTGCCGCACCACGGCCATGCCGTAAAACGTCATGCGTGTGCCGATACGCGGAATGATTGCGTCGTATCGGGGCAGGGCTTGGCCGTCATAATGCACGGCGGGGGAATGTTCGTTAATGGCCATATAACAGCGCCCCGTTTCGATACACTCGATAACATGTCCTCGCACTTCGGCGGCTTCTATCATTTTGCGGTTGGAATAATTGCCCGGCTCGTGGGTGAGAATACCGATACGCAGGGGGCGGCGGGTTGGGTTCTTTTTGCGGCGTTTCTTGTAAACATCATAGGAAAGCTCTGGCTGTAGAAAGGATTCGGACGGGTTGATATGGCTCAATTCGTCAATAGCAGATCGCCCCAGCAACATACGATAGCCCATATTGTCGCGGTTGGTCAGGGTGATTTCTATGGGCCAGCTAAGGTCGCCAATAGTGATCGGGGTTTCGATAACATAACGGGATTCGCTCTCGCCGTTGGAGCTAACTACCGAACGGCGGCCAATGACGCGGGCGGAGCAAACAACTTCGATGTGCGGGTCGTCCGGGTCCGGGTGCATGATGAAGCGCACTTGCGGATTGCTTGCGCTACCGAATGGTTCAATGGCGACGGCGTGTAGAGCGGACGTCCGGGCGCCCGTATCTATTTTGGCTTTAATAGCTGGCAGACCGAGGCTAGAGAGGGAGACCCATTCCGCCCATCCTAATCTAAATTCATCACTCATATTTTCAGTTTCCAAATCTGTGTGAATGCTTTACGCAGTCCGTTGAACCGTTTAACACTTAATAGACTAGAACAGCAATCGGGAAAAAATATGCAAAATCGTGAAAGCATGGAATATGATGTGGTTATCGTCGGGGCTGGGCCCTCGGGTTTATCTGCGGCCATTCGTTTAAAACAACTGGGCGGCGATGATATAAATGTCGTTGTGCTTGAAAAAGGCTCGGAAGTGGGCGCACATATCTTGTCGGGCGCAATTCTGGACCCTAGCGGGCTGGACGCGCTTATCCCCGATTGGAAAGACAAGGGTGCGCCGATTAAGGTCGAGGTCAAGGAAGATAAATTCCTGACCCTGACGGAGACAGGCACAAAAACCATTCCCAATTTTATCATGCCGCCTTTGATGAACAATCACGGTAATTATATTGTCTCCATGGGCAATGTTTGCCGCTGGATGGCGGAACAAGCGGAGGGGCTGGGCGTAGAAATATTCCCCGGCATGTCGTGTACGGAACTTGTCTATAATGATGACGGTTCGGTCAAAGGTGTGGTTGCGGGCGAATTTGGCCGTGGCCGCGCTGATAGCACCGAAACTCCGGGCTATGAGCCGGGCATGGAATTGCACGGGAAATATGTGTTTTTGTGTGAAGGCGCGCGCGGTTCCTTGAGTAAGCAGGCGATTGCCAAATTTGCTTTGGACAAAGATTGCGACGTTGGCAAATATGGCCTGGGTATTAAAGAAATTTGGGACATCAAGCCCGAGAATCATATTGAGGGCAAAGTCCTGCACACGTCCGGCTGGCCTTTGGAGGACAAAGCAGGCGGTGGCTCGTTTATGTATCACGGCGAAAACAACCAAGTATTTATTGGTTATATCATCGACCTCAGCTACGAAAATCCTTATGTTTACCCCTATATGGAATTCCAGCATTGGAAGCACCACCCCGAAATCGCCAAGGTGTTAGAGGGCGGCAAACGGGTATCTTACGGCGCACGCGCCGTGACCAAAGGCGGCTATCAGTCTATCCCGAAAACCGCATTTCCGGGCGGGGCTTTGCTCGGTTGTTCGGCGGGTTTGGTGAATTTGCCGCGCATTAAAGGTAATCATAATGCCATGCATTCCGGCAAGGCGGCGGCTGAGGCGGCCTATAGGGCGATACAGGCCGGGCGGTCATCAGACGAACTTACGGATTATGACGCAAATTTGCGCTCCGGCCCTGTGGGCAAGGACTTGAAACCAGTGCGCAATGTCGCGCCGCTGAGTAGCCGTTTTGGTGCCAAGCTCGGTGGTATGATGCTGGGCGGTATGGATATGTGGTTCGCGACCATATTCCGGTTTAATCTGTTTGGGACGCTCAAACACGGCAAAACCGATGCGCAAGCAACCGGACTGGCCAAAGATTTTCCGGCTATCGAATACCCGAAACCTGACGGTGTGCTATCTTTTGATCGCCTGACCAGTGTTAGTTTCTCTGCTACCAACCACGCGGAAGAACAGCCTTGTCATTTAAAACTGGCGGATCCGGATATTCCAATAACTATTAATTTGCCGAAATGGGCGGAACCTGCACAGCGTTATTGTCCGGCAGGGGTTTACGAAATCATCGAAGAAAACGGCGACAAAAAGTTTCAGATCAATGCGCAAAACTGCGTCCACTGCAAAACCTGCGACATCAAAGACCCAAGCCAGAACATCAATTGGGAATGCCCCGAAGGTGGCGGCGGCCCTAATTATCCGAATATGTAGGAAACTGCGAATGGTAATAATAAAATTCTTTATGAAAGCCTCGGCTTTGGTGTTGACGTTGGTTGCTTTGTCCGGCTGTGCGACGACTATGGGCGGAAGCTCGGCTGAACGCGGGCAGTCTTTGTCGCCTGATGCACAGCTTTATGCAGATTATGTATCGGCGCGCTATGCTAGTAATTTAAACGATGCGGCTTCGCGTTCGGCGTATTTTTCCCGTGCCTTTGCCCGCCGCCCGAACGATTTGGATTTGGGACAAAAAGCCTTGGCCGCCGCGATTAATAACGGCGACAGTGCGCTGGCGCGTGTTTTGTCCATTGAAATCTTGGCGCTAGACGAAACGGATGGTACTGCCCGTGCCGTTATGGGGGCAAATGCTCTTGCCAAGGGGAAATATAAGAAAGCTTTGGAATATTTAGCCGACGCAAATGCTGGTATCGGCATTGAGAATTTTAACGCCATGATGCGCGGCTGGGCGCAGGTCGGTCTCGGCGATAGGAGTGCTGCAAAAATAACGTTCGGGGATATGAAAGGCGGCAAATATTTTGAGTTTCTCGGCAATATGCAACTGGCTATCATCGATTTGCAAGAAGGCGATAGTGAAGCCGCCGCCAAAATATTCGCCACAATAGACGAAGTAAATTTGGCTCCCATAGAATCTACCTTGGCGCAAGTACGCGGTTTTATGGCGCTCGGTGACAAAGACAAGGCTTTGGCAATATTAAACACCTATGCAGACGCCAACGGCGGTGCTTTAACCGGGCCAATACGTTACACATTGGATGCAATAAATGCGGGGCAAAAACTGCAATGGAAATTAACCCCCGCACAATCGGCATCGCGGGCTTTGACCGAGCCAGCATTCCGTTATTATGGGGCGCAGCAACAATTCGAATCCGCCGAAACATTTTTGCGGATTGCCCTCGAACTTGACCCCGAAAATGACAAAGCCCGATTATTCCTCGGCAGTATTTTGGAGCAAGTCGATAGGGACGAAGATGCCATGACCCAATACGCGCAAATCGGCCCACTATCACCGTTTTCCGTGTCGGCGCGATTATCGGAATCCGATATATTGTTCGGCGATGATAAAAATGCGGAGGGCATCAAAGTCCTGCAATCAATTCAGAAAACCCATCCCTCACGGGTGACGCAAGGCTCGCTGGGGCGGGCTTATTTAATCATGGAAGATTATGAAAAAGCCTTGCCGTATTATGAGGCCTTGATTGCGGATATGTCGGACGAGGAGCTTAAGGAAAACCCGCAGGTTAATTACCTGCGCGGTATTTGTCTGGAGCGGCTAGGGCGTTGGGAAGATGCTGTGGCGGATTTTGAATTCGTTTTAGAAAACAAGCCGGACAATGCCGACGCGCTCAATTATCTGGGATATACTTGGGTCGATAAAGGTGTGAATTTGACCAAAGCTTTCGTTATGATCGAAAAAGCGGTTGAGTTAGAGCCGACAAGCGGCGCGATTATCGATAGTCTTGGTTGGGCGCATTATAAGCTTGGTCGCTACGGGCAAGCGCGGATAAATCTTGAAGAAGCGGCAGAGCGCTCCCCGACAAGTGCGACAATTATCGACCATCTCGGCGATGTATATTGGAAATTGGGGCGCAGGAAAGAGGCCGGGTATCAATGGGAACGCGCCGCAACCCTCGACCCGACCGATAAAGAGCTGAAAGCGATTAAAGCCAAAATTAAAGGCGGGCTTAGAGCCGTAGTTCAGTAGTTTTATGTCTAAACCCGAAAATTTATTGGTTGAAACCGCTTGGCGGGAAACGGCGCGGGCGAAAGTAAACCTGACCCTGCATGTGGGTGCGGCGCAAGATAACGGCTACCACCCTTTGCACAGTCTTGTGGTATTTGCAGATTTCGGCGATATGCTAGACGGGCAAATCGCCGAGGATTTCAGCCTGAAAATGATCGGGCCATTTGCGGGAGATACGCCGGGGGGGGGTGATAACCTTCTCATGACCGCTGCCCGTGTCATTGCCGAGAATAACTATGTTGAAGCGCGCTTGGCCTACAAGCTGAATAAAAAACTGCCCGTCGCGTCCGGCATTGGCGGGGGCAGTGCCGATGCGGCGGCGGCGCTACGGCTTTTGTCGCGCGCAGACCATGTGGATTGGTCGGAACATGCGGAAAGCTTTTTGCCGTTTGGCGCGGATGTGCCCGTGTGTTTTTTGTCGCGCACCTGTATTATGGAGGGGGTAGGCGAGCAAATAATGCCGTGGCCGGGTTTGGGGCAAGTCCCGGCTATTTTGGTCAATCCGGGCAAGAGCCTCAGTACCAAAGATGTGTTTGACAAATTTGATATTGTCGGTGTTTCTTCAAAATTTTCTCTATCAGCAGGGTCTTTGCTGGACATGGCCAAGTCTGGACGCAATGATTTACAGGCCATTGCAATTCGTGAACTGCCTGTGATTGAGACTGTAATCGACGAAATTCGCGGACAGGCAGATTGCCAATTATCGCGTATGTCCGGTTCAGGTGCAACTTGTTTTGGTCTGTTTTCAAGTCAAGCAAAAGCGAAATTAGCAGCCAAAATCATCAAGAAGTCCCATCCGGATTGGTGGGTGGTCGCGACCATGCTCGGGGATATGCCGTGAGTTTTGATAGCCCTGTAATGATTATGATCCATGTGGCTGGCTTTGCATTTTTTGTCTCCGTGGCCATTAGCGGCTTCATGGTATTTGCCGGGCTTTTGGATAGGCCGGGGCAACGCTCCAACCATAGCAAAATTGTCCCAACGGCAGGCGGAGTCGGCATTGTTGCAGGTTTAGGCGCGGGCATGTTGGCGCTGGCTTTGCTCTATCCGGCTTACGGCAATCAAAACCTGTTGGGATCGTTGGCGGCGCTTGGTGTGGGTACGGCCTTACTCGGCTTGTTCGACGATATTTTTGATGTGAATTCCAAGGTTAAATTTGGACTGATTGTCTTGTTGGCTAGCGCTAGTGTTTACACGGTCGGCGCACCTGAATTATTCCCCTCAATTGCAGGGGGCGGGCTAAAAATACCCTATTGGCTCGGCTTTTTAGGCGCAGTGTTATGGGTGTTTGTCGTCACCAATGGGGTGAATTTTATGGACGGTGCCAACGGTTTGATGGCGAGCAGTATGGCACTATCATTTTCGGCGCTATGCTTGATTGCCGTCTTGGTTGGTGCCAGCGATACGGCGCTGATAAGCCTTATTATGGCCGCAGCTCTGTGCGGGTTTTTACTGTATAATGCAGGTAATCAGGCCAGGATATTTAGCGGCGATGTTGGCTCGTTGTTGGTTGGGTTTCTTTTTGCCAGCGCCACATTATTATTGCTCACAGAAGCCCCCGCATTTGGGCTGCTTTATGTGGGGCCATTGCTGATATTACCATTCCTCACCGATATTTTACTGACCTTGTTTTTACGGGCGAGAAGGCGGGAAAACCTGCTGGCAGCCCATAGTTCGCATCTCTATCAGCGTATGATACGCGCTGGGAAATCCCATGTGTTCATTAGCTGGTTATATGCATTTGCCGCTCTGATTATGGGGGCGGTTACGTTAGGGGCGCTTTGGTACGGTATGATAAAATCACTATCGTTTTTGGCCTTATGGGTTTGCGTAATGACGGTGATTTATTTGCTGATACACAAAAAGCTTAGCTCACTCGCGAAACCACAAAGTCCGCAAGACGAATAAGCGCGGTTTTCCATTCCCTGTTTTGGGCATCGTCATCAAAAATATCCAGAGCAGACTGCGCGGTTTTGACATGGGCGCGTGCCGCGTCCAGTGTAGCCTCCAAGGCATTTTCGGATTTCAGGAATGCGGTGGCCACGGCTAAATCATCTTCGCTTTGGTCGTGGTGCGTAATCACACGTTTCCAAAAAGCGAGGGCAGTGCTATCACCGTTTTTCACGGCATTGGCGTAAGCGATAATAACAGGTAAAGTCATTTTGCCCTCGCGGAAATCATCACCGATAGATTTACCGAGAGAGATTTCAAAACCGCCATAATCCAGCGCATCGTCGACCAGTTGAAAGGCTAGGCCCAGCTCTTGGCCGTAGGTGCGCAGGGCCTTTTGTTTTGCGGCACAACTCCCCGCGAGTACGGGTGATACTTCTGCGGCGGCTGCGAACAATGCGGCGGTTTTCGCACCAATTGTTTGCATATAAGTCTCGACGCTCATCTCCACATCGCGCAGTCCTGCCAGTTGCCTAACTTCGCCCTCTGCGATGACGCTGGACGCCGTGGATAAAATCCCGAGGGCTTCCATACTACCCGTCTCGACCATGAGATTAAATGAGCGGGCGAACAGAAAATCCCCGACCAAAATACTGGGCGCATTGCCCCATATTAAATTGGCGGCTTTCTTGCCCCGCCGTTTGGCGCTGAGGTCTACCACATCATCGTGCAACAATGTCGCGGAGTGAATGAACTCGACTGCCGCCGCCAGCTTATAATGATTCTCGCCTTTATATCCGCATAAATGCGCCGCCGCTATGGTCAGGAGAGGTCGCAAGCGTTTGCCGCCCGCTCCGACCAAATGCTCGGCCAAGTCCGGTATCATGCCCACAGGGCTTTGCATGCGCTCGCGAATTATCGTATCGACCTTGGCCATATCGTCAGAAGCCAAGGCAAGCAAATGCTCGATGGGGGATAGGTCAGGGGATGTTTTTGTCGCAGTCAAGCTCACAATTCTCTCTCATTTTTGCCTTATTTACGCACAGAGTAACACAGCGGCAAGTAAGTATAGTATTTTTATTGTTCTCTTGTTAGAGAAGCCAAATGATAGCTATTATTAAAACCAATAATCCCGTAACGCTGAGCTATGCCCAATCGGTACTCAACGACCACGATATTGGTAGTTTTATCGCTGATGGACATTCGGGAAGTGCATTGGGTTTTATCGGATTGATCACCAGTCGTTTGATGGTCATTGATGAAGACGTGGCCGAAGCTCGCGAGCTTTTGGCCGCCGCAGGATTAGAGGACGAGTTTTGCCCTATTTAGATGTAAAATTCTTTGATGGCCAAGTTGATGTCAAGCAACCAGGCGCGGGCTACCGGGCGGGCACGGATGCTATCTTGCTGGCCGCAAGTCTGGACGCCAAACCGGGTGCGCATATATTGGAGCTTGGCTGCGGTACGGGCGTGGTCATGCTGCTGGCGCGGCACCATTTGCCAGATTGTCGATTTACGGGACTGGAGAAAAGCGCGGACATGTTGGCGCTGTCCCGTGATAACACAGACCATGCTGATAATATAGAAATTGTCGAGGGGAGTATCCGGCGTATTCCCAAAGACTGGCATTTGCAATTTGATCAGGTCGTCGCCAATCCGCCCTATTTTGATAACCGCCGCGCCGTGCGTATGTCGGGCGCCAAGGAAAGTGCTTTCGTCAATAAAGGCTTGAGGCTGGACGATTGGATTGCGGCTATGTTGCTGGCGCTGAAACCACGCGGCATAGGCACACTGATTTACCGGGCGGACGGGCTGGAGAAAATCTGCTCTACGCTTTCTGGCAAAGCCGGGCGCTTGCGCATTCAACCCATACATTCTTACGCCGACACATCTGCAAAACGCATTATCGTGCAGTTTCGCAAAAGCGTCAAAAGCGAGAGCGCTTTGCTACCAGCCCTCATAATGCACGAACGCGGCACGGACGAAAAATATGCACCAGTTGCAGAGCAAATACTCACTGGCAAGGGAAGGCTAATTTTGTAGGGTGGATTAGCGCCTTTGCGCGTAATCCACCATTGGCAATCACCTCATGGTGGATTACGCAAAGACGCTAATCCACCCTACGGGACTACAGGGTCGATTTAGTCATAATCACAACTTGATTTTAACAAGTCCACTCCATAGGTTCCGCCATTATAGACTATAGCTATTAGAGATTCTCATGGGTTCAAAGCCTTTATCATTCCAAGACCTCATCCTAACCCTGCAACACTATTGGGCAAAGCAAGGCTGCGCTATTCTCCAGCCTTATGATATGGAGGTCGGGGCAGGGACTTTGCACCCCGCAACCACTTTGCGCTCGCTTGGGCCAAAGCCGTGGAATGTTGCCTATGTGCAGCCGTCCCGCCGCCCGGCAGATGGCCGCTACGGCGAGAACCCGAACCGCTTGCAACACTATTATCAGTTTCAGGTATTGCTCAAACCCAACCCGCCCAACATTCAGGATTTATATCTGGGTAGTCTTGAGGCCATTGGTATTGATATGGACCTCCACGACATCCGTTTTGTGGAAGATGATTGGGAAAACCCGACCGTGGGTGCCTGGGGGCTGGGCTGGGAAGTGTGGTGCGACGGTATGGAGGTTAGCCAATTTACCTATTTCCAACAAGTCGGCGGCCTTGATGTGGAACTGGTATCGGGCGAATTAACTTACGGCCTAGAACGCTTGGCCATGTATGTGCAGGGCGTCGATAATGTTTATGATTTGGCTTATAATGATGCCAAGGGAAAAGATGCTGTATCTTACGGTGATGTGTTTCACCAAAATGAGGTCGAGCAATCCAAATTCAATTTTGAACACGCCAATGTAGAGCGCTTGGAAAGCTGGTTCAAAACTGCCGAAGAACAGTGCCAAGCTTTGCTGGAACTAGACCCGCCATTGCCACTCCCCGCCTATGAACACGCCCTTAAAGCCGGGCATTGCTTTAACCTTTTGGATGCACGCGGCGTAATTTCGCCGACGGACAGAGCGCGGTACATAAAAGCCGTGCGCGATTTGTCTAAGGGTTGCGCCGAAGCTTGGGTCGCAACCGAAGCAAAAAGAGCGGAGGCGGGGTGATGTGGAATAATATTTTAATTTCCGCTCATTCCCGCGAAAGCGGGAATCCAGTTTCTTGCAAGAATGTGCGAGCTTTGCCCGCTCTTTATGCGCTGGATACCGTGTCGTGGCACGGTATGAGCGGATTGAGAGGATTAGTGTAATGTCTGAACTCCTATTAGAAATCCTATGCGAGGAAATACCGGCGCGGATGCAGGTTAAGGCGGGGGCGGATTTGGCGCGTCTGCTGGGCGCGGCATTGACCAAGGCCGGACTTAGTGTTGACAATGTGCGCAGTTTCACAGGCCCGCGCCGTTTGGTGTTTGTGGCCGATGTGCCAGCACGAAGCCCCGATGTAAGCGAAGAACGCAAAGGCCCGCGCGTCGGTGCGCCGGAGCAAGCGCTGGCAGGGTTTATGCGCGGGGCGGGGCTGTCTGATATATCCCAAGCCGAGACCCGTAGCGATAAAAAGGGCGCGTATTATGTGGCCGTTTTGGAAAAACCTGGCAGGGATGCGGGTGCTATAATCGCCGAGGCCGTACCCGAAATTATGGGCAAATTCCCATGGCCGAAATCTATGAAATCGGGGGCTACCACATTCCGCTGGGTGCGGCCTTTGACTTCAATCCTGTGTGTGCTGGACGGTAAAGTCGTGCCATTTAGTGTTGGCGGTATCGACAGTGGCAATATCACCCACGGTCACCGCCGTATGGGCCCAGGGCCGTTTTCTGTGACCAGTTTCAAGGCCTATAGACAAACGCTGGAAAGCAAAGGCCATGTGATTTTGGATGCTTGCGAGCGTAAAGAGATTATCTTGCGAGATGCCCAAAAAGTCTGCGCCGATGCGGGGCTGGTATTGGTCGAGGACGAAGGTCTGCTGGCCGAAGTCGCAGGCTTGGCCGAATGGCCGACGGTTCTTTTGGGCGATATGGACGCGGCGTTTCTCGAACTGCCTGCGGAGGTCATTCAGCTGTCCATGCGCACCCACCAGAAATATTTTGCGGTCAATGATAAGCAAGGAAACCTAGCCGCAAAATTCGTTGTCGTCGCCAACCAAGTGGCACCGGACGGCGGTATAGAAATCGCCAAAGGCAATGCGCGGGTATTATCAGCCAGACTAGACGATGCCCGTTTCTTCCAAGCCGAAGATGTAAGGGACGGCAAGAAACTCATAGATAATTACGACAAATTAGACGGCGTAATTTTCCACCAAAAACTGGGCACGATAAAAGACAAGTGTGAGCGCGTCGCGGCCTTGGCCAGAGAACTCGCCCCCAAAGTCGGCGCAGACCCAGAAAAGTGCGAACGAGCGGCTAAACTCGCCAAATGCGATTTGGTGACAAATATGGTGGTAGAATTTACCAGTCTTCAAGGCAAAATTGGGCGGCTAATGTACGAAAAAGAGGGCGGTGATAAGGACATAGCCCAAGCCATAGAAGACCATTACAAACCCCAAGGCCCCTCAGACCGCGTGCCAACAAACCCGGTCGCCGTAGCCGTGGCACTAGCCGACAAATTAGACACGCTCGTAGGCTTCTGGGCCATAGACGAAAAACCAACAGGCAGCAAAGACCCATATGCGCTCAGACGGGCGGCGCTTGGGGTTGTTAGGATTATATTGGAGAATGGAGTTAGGTTAAACTTGATTCCTTTGTTCATTATTCAGCAACGGGAATTTCCGAATATTCATGCTAGGGTTATGAACCTCCTCGCTTTCATCCTAGACCGCCTAAAAGTCCACCTGCGCGAACAAGGCATATCTCACGACCACATAGATGCGGTGTTCGCGCTGGGCGGAGACGATCTTGTCGATATTACCAACCGGGTGAAAGCATTAGGCGCATTCCTCTCCACCGATGATGGGGTGAACCTTTTGGCTGGCTATAAACGGGCGGCGAATATTTTGAAGGCTGAAGCTAAAAAGGGTGACTTGCCGGAGGTGGAGCCGCACGCTGGTACATTGCCCCAAGAAGCTGCTTTGTTTAGCGCTCTTGAAACCGCCGAACCTTTGATAGAGAAAGCTCTCGCATCCGAAGATTATGCCGGGGCTATGACGGCGTTGGCCGGATTGCGGGCGCCTATTGACGGATTTTTTGAGGATGTGATTGTTAATTCTGATGTGGCGTCTGAGCGCGAAAATAGGTTGGGGCTGCTCATAAAAATCCGTAACCTCGCGGGGCAGGTTGCAGATTTTGATAGGGTTGAGGGTTGATATTTTGACGCATCACATAGACATTCAAGCCCCTCACCGCGCTGTCGCGCACCTCTCCCCAAGGGAGAGGTTAAGGGAAACCCGCGCTGACAATGTTTTTGGAAAAACGAAGATAGATGAGGCAACGTCTCCTCTCCCATGGGGAGAGGAACAAGGTGAGGGGGTAAGTTGTATTGGGTTTCACACAGCACTCTCAATCCCGCTCATTCCGGCGAAAGCCGGAATCCAGTTTAAACAGGAATGTGCGAGCTTTGCTCGCTCTTTATTCGCTGGATACCCAGTCGTGGCCGGGTATGAGCGGATTATTTAGAGGACAAACACATGACAAAATGGGTTTATAGATTCGGAGCCAAGGGTACGGACGGGGATGCGTCCATGAAGAACCTTTTGGGCGGTAAGGGGGCTAATCTAGCCGAGATGGCGGCGCTTGGCCTGCCTGTGCCGCCGGGGTTTACTTTGACCACCGAGGTTTGCACGGCCTATTATGATAATGGCAAAAACTATCCGGACGGTTTGAAAGCGCAAGTGGAGCAGGCCGGGCGGACACTGGAAGCCGATACGGGTAAGGTTTTGGGAGATGCGGATAATCCGCTTTTGCTCTCCGTTCGTTCTGGTGGTCGGGCGTCTATGCCGGGTATGATGGACACGGTGCTTAACCTTGGTCTCAATGATGAGACCGTCAAAGGCCTCGCGAAACACTCCGGTGATATGCGCTTTGCCCTCGATAGCTATCGCCGCTTTATCCAGATGTATTCCAATGTGGTTTTGGGCATGGGGCATCATACATTTGAGGACATATTAGAGAACCACAAAGACGATAATGGTTATATGTCCGACACGGAAATGACCGCCGACGATTGGACGGTTTTGGTTGAGAACTATAAAGCCGCCGTGCGCGAAGAACTTGGCCGCGACTTCCCGCAAAACCCGGACGAGCAGCTCTGGCAGGCGATTTCTGCCGTGTTCGATAGCTGGATGACCGACCGGGCTATCACATACCGCAAGCTCAGCGATATTCCGGAAAGCTGGGGGACGGCGGTTAATGTCCAGGCCATGGTGTTCGGCAATATGGGCGATACATCGGCGACAGGCGTTGCCTTTACCCGCGATCCAAGCACGGGTAATAACGAGTATTACGGCGAGTTTCTGATCAACGCCCAAGGCGAGGACGTGGTGGCGGGCATTCGTACACCGCAAACCCTGACCAAGAAATCCCGCGAGAGCATGGGCGAAACCGAACCGTCTCTGGAAGAAGCCATGCCGAGCGTGTATTCAGAACTGGCTGCCGTATTCGATAAGTTGGAGCTTCACTACCGCGATATGCAGGACATTGAATTTACCGTTGAGGATAACCGCCTTTGGATGCTGCAAACCCGCGTGGGTAAACGCACAGCCAAGGCCGCGATTAAGATTGCCGTTGATATGGCAAGTGAGGGGTTGATCTCTCAGGACGAAGCCGTGCTGCGCATCGAACCCATGTCGCTGGACCAACTTTTGCACCCAACACTCGACCCAAAGGCCAAGCGTGATTTGCTGGTCATGGGTCTGCCCGCATCGCCGGGCGCGGCCATTGGCGAAGTGGTGTTCTCCTCCGATGAAGCGGAAATATTATCCCGTGCCGGCCACAAAGTCATTTTGGTGCGCACGGAAACCAGCCCCGAAGATATTCACGGTATGCATGCCGCCGAAGCTATTGTGACGGCAAGAGGCGGCATGACATCCCACGCCGCCGTAGTGGCACGGGGCATGGGCACGCCGTGCGTTTCTGGCGCGGGCAGTATGCGCATTGATTACGCAGCCGAGACGTTTTCTGTGGCCGGACGCGTGGTCAAAAAGGGTGATATTGTCACCGTAGACGGCGCGAGTGGGCAAGTATTCGCGGGCGCGGTTGATATGGTACAGCCGGAAATGAGCGGTGATTTCTCCACGCTCATGGGCTGGGCGGACGCCGCCCGTACCCTGGGTATTCGCACCAATGCGGAAACCCCGACGGACGTCGAAACCGCCAAAGGTTTTGGAGCAGAGGGTATCGGCCTGTGCCGTACCGAGCATATGTTTTTCGAAGCAAGCCGTCTGGCGCATTTCCGCGAAATGATATTAGCGTCGGACAAAGCCGGACGGGTTGCAGCGCTAGATAAAATCCTGCCAGTTCAGCGCGAAGACTTTGCCGCCATATTCCGCATTATGGGTGAACTGCCGTGTACGATACGTTTGCTAGACCCGCCTTTGCATGAATTTCTGCCCCACGGGGAAGCGGACGTGAAAGCCGTGGCCGAAGCTACAGGTCTATCGGCTAGCGAACTGATGGAGCGGGCGAAAGAGCTACACGAAACCAATCCAATGCTTGGCCACCGTGGTTGTCGCCTCGGTATTTCCTACCCCGAAATTTACGAAATGCAAGCGCGGGCAATTTTCGAAGCCCAAGCCTTGGTCTTTGCCGAGACGGGCATTAACCCCGTGGCCGAAGTGATGATCCCGCTTGTGTCGTCCGAAAAAGAACTGAAAATCCTCAAAGACGCTATCGAAGCCGTGGCCGACGCTGTGGCCAAGGAAACCGATGCGCCCGTGACTTATATTATCGGTACGATGATTGAGCTACCCCGCGCCGCATTACAAGCCGGGCATATTGCCAATCAAGCGGCATTTTTCTCGTTCGGCACTAATGATTTAACCCAGACCACATTCGGTCTTTCCCGCGACGACGCCGGGCGGTTTTTACCGGATTATGTGGCCCAAGGCATTGTCGAGAAAGACCCGTTCGTGACATTAGACCAAGAAGGCGTTGGCGATCTCATCAAAATTGCGGTGGAGCGCGGGCGCGAAACCCGACCAGACATCAAACTCGGTATTTGCGGCGAACACGGCGGCGACCCGGCAAGCATTGATTTTTGCCACCGCGTAGGGTTGGATTATGTGTCTTGTTCCCCCTACCGCGTACCGATTGCTAGATTGGCGGCGGGGCAATCTGCTGTTCGGGCCGCTGAGCGGGCTAAATCACAATAATCTTCAAATTATTTGATTTTTCGCATATCCTGCGTTTTGGCACGGGTCTTGCGTGATATATCTCACGGAATGCCTGCGATTAGTATGCTAATTCTAATCAAACGCAGTACGTGAACTTGTAAACTAACTGTTAAGTAACCATCTGGCAGGCTTGTAACACTTGCACGAATCGCTTTATTGTCTATATGAGGGCGCGAAATGACGAAGACCTATCACATATTCCTCGGTTGGGGACTTGCTGCCACAGTGGTGCTGGCCACCGTTATCGGTTTGCCTAAACTCGCTGGCGCATCTACCGATTTTAAAGATCAGGCTAAATGGCAAGCCCGGGCTAGCAATCTACACAATGTCGGTTTGGAGTATTACTCTACATCCAACCTGGCCAAATCATTGTCCGACCAGCATTTGGACGTAACAATTACTAACCCATATATGCTGGACTATAAATCCACATTCGACATCCCACAAAATGCAGGCACAATGATTGCTCGCGCTAAATATGCGGCGCAGGAAACCAATTGCTTGGCTGAAGCTATTTACTACGAAGCCCGCTCCGAAACCATCGCTGGCCAAAAAGCTGTGGCCGAAGTCGTGCTTAACCGTGTAGGTCACAAAGCTTTCCCGAGCACCGTATGTTCAGTTGTATACCAAGGTGCAGAACGCACTACAGGTTGCCAGTTTTCATTTGCGTGCGATGGCTCTAATGCCAAACTGCCTTATGGCAAGCATTGGGCAAAAGCGCAAACTATTGCCAAACATATGATGATGGGTGCTAGCGCCCCGATTACCAACCGGGCTACCCATTACCACACTACGGGCGTCAGCCCAAAGTGGGCGCCGTCTTTGCGCAAACTCCGCCAATACGACACCCATGTGTTTTACCGCTTCATGCCGCGTAAGCGCCGCCTTCGCCCTGTAAGCGTTGCGCCTTAATTTCCAGAATTTAAAAATTGTTTGAGGTTGCGGGCGGCTTGCCTTATGCGTTGCTCGTTTTCGACTACGGCCATGCGAACATAGCCCTCTCCGTTGGCGCCAAAGCCGACACCTGGGGAAACCGCGACACTGGCCTCTATCATCAAGCGTTTGGAAAACTCCAATGATCCCAGAGACTTATAGGCATCAGGTAATTTGGCCCAGACAAACATAGAGGCATCGGGCGGTGTGATTGCCCATCCGGCGCGGGCAAAACTATCTACCAAAACATCCCGCCGGGCCTTGTAGGTTTCTCTGGCTTCAGCGACGCAGTCTTGCGGCCCGTCGAGTGCTGCGCAGGCGGCCACTTGAATGGGGGTAAAGGCACCGTAATCTAGATAGGATTTTACCCTTGCAAGGGCGGCGATTAGCCGTTTGGAGCCGACGGCAAACCCCATGCGCCAACCGGCCATAGAATAGGTTTTGGATAGGGATATGGTCTCAACCGCAATATCGCGGGCGCCGGGTATTTGGAAAATAGACGGCGGCGGTGCGGTGAAGTAAATCTCGGAATAGGCCAAGTCGGACAGGATTAATATGCCGTGGGTTTTGGCAATGGCGACGATCTCGGCGTAGAAATCCAGATCAGCAACATGCCCCGTCGGGTTGGACGGGAAGCAGACTACAATGGCGATAGGGCGTTTATCAGCGCGCGCCAAAGCAGCCTTTATTCCGGCCAGATATTCATCTGCTGTTATCGCCGGGATAGCCTGAATTTCAGCGCCTGCTATGATGAAGCCGTAGGCATGAAGCGGGTATGACGGGTCGGGCGCATAGATAATATCGCCGGGTGCAGTGATAGCTTGTGCTAGATTGGCGAACCCTTCTTTGGAGCCGATCGTCGCGATGATCTCGTCTTCAGGGTCAAGTTCCACATCAAAGCGCCGCTTGTAATAACGGGCGCAGGCTTGGCGCAGTCCCAAAATGCCGCGCGAAGCTGAATAGCCCGTAGTGTTTGGTTTTTGCACAGTTTCGATCAGCTTATCAATCACATGCCGTGGTGTCGGTAGGTCAGGATTGCCAAAACCAAAATCAATAATATCTGCGCCCTCGCTCCGTAATTTGGCCTTCAGGGCATTCACCTCCTGAAACACATAGGGCGGCAGTTTTTTGATGCGGTAAAATTTGTCTTGTATGTCTGGTGCTTTGGTCATGATGGTCTCGGTGTGGTCTCGGTTTTGGGTACGGGAAATAGCGATTCGTAAGTTATGTAGACGTGATTTTCCATAGCTTTCCTTAAGAAATCCTTGCAAAGGCGCTTATTGAGTTGCCCCCAGTAGCAATTGCGCCATATCCGGATGGATTGACGGTTTGTTCTTGGCGCGTTGCCATTGCCAGCCAGAGTCCAGCCAGGGTGCCAGCTAGGGCGGTTTTTTCTTGTCTGGAAGTGGGCTTGTGTCGGTCTGGCTTCTTTTCACCACAGCTTCGGGCGGTGGGATAATTATTATTGCGCCGACCTGCTCAGCCGCCACTTCAGTTTCCGCCGAACCGATAGCCATTTCGGGCGTCAATTCATCGGGGGTGAAACAGATGGGTTTCATGGCGCGATTGCTACGCGGCATTCTGCTTATATTCCTATCTTGAATATCCACACCCCAAAGCTTGAGATGGGCGGCGCGGCTTTGTT
>Ga0256839_1000836_pt1 | contig 39389 bp, 37 predicted proteins | sample 354166metaG_FD_185968 | JGI IMG/M metagenome (GOLD analysis project Ga0256839, IMG submission 185968) | Hydrothermal vent microbial communities from Mid Atlantic Ridge, Atlantic Ocean - 354-166 | ecosystem: Environmental > Aquatic > Marine > Hydrothermal vents | place: Atlantic Ocean: Mid...
CCTCACAGTCGGCTGCCTTTTCCTGGTCGCTGCAGCGGAGCCTGGCGCGGCAGCGGTTGCGGAGAGCCCTCGGCTTCGCATCGAGAGATTCGAGTTCGACCATTCTGGTGAGCCCATCTTGTCGAACTCGCGGATCGTCGTGGTGGCCGGAACTCCCACCTCCGACGGTGGATGCCGGCTCGGCGTACCGTCGTTGGAACTGCCTCCAGGGGCGGCAGCCATCCAGGCCCGCCAGGTCTCCATCGACTTCGACACCTGTCGGGCACGCTTCGAGATCGGCATCCCCGCGGGATCGGCCGAGCCTGAGGGTTCGGCTGCCGAGTCGGTGACCGTCATCGACCGAGAACTGCTCGGTCTCTTTCCGGGAGACGCCGTCGGGGCGTTCTCGGCGAACTCCCAAACCACGTCGACCGGCTATTGGAAGACCTGGTGGGAGGACATGGTGCACATCGATGTCCACTCGGTGAAGAAATGGATCTCCTGGTCGTGGAACGGTACGTGTGTCCTGTCTGCGAGCGGGTGGACGGACTATTGGTGGCGGTCAGGAACCGGCTGGTCGAAGGCATCCAGTGGAGGCTGGATACAGACGAGCGGGTGTTCCCAGCGATCTGCATGGGCGGACGCCACGTACCGGAACGGTCTGTTCTGCTGGCCGGGTACGGTCTGGAGCTACTATGACGACGTGAAGGTCACCGGCAAGAAGGATGGGTCGATGGCCAGCTCTACGCGCGCCACCTGGACGACCTATCCCGCCGGATGCCCGCCTCTTCACGTTCATTCGGAGTTGCGGAAGACGGCAGGCTGAGATGATCCCGTTGGTCTCCCTCGTCGTCGTGTTGGGAGTGTTGGCGTGGGAACGGAGCGGGCATCGTGAGGGTCGTCTCAGCGCTGCGGAGGCCCAGAGTTTTTTCAGGGGAGCTGGTCTCATCGTGACTCTTGGGCTTCTCGCAGCCGCAATCGCGGTGAGTGTTCCCGGTCTTCAGGAGGGGAGCATGCCGGGCGGTGCGCTGGCTCTGGGTGTGGGTGCGGCGGTCCTCGGGTGGGGATTGCTGCGTTGGTGGGGACGGTGGGCATTGGGAGCCAGAGTCTCGGGTTGGCTCGCGTGCTTCGTGAGCCTCGCGCTGATGGCCAATCCGGCCGCGTGGTTGCTGGTGGTGTTGGCGCCCCTCGTCCTCGGTTTTCGGAGGTTCGACCGAGCACCGGTTTCGCAACCGGTCCGGCAACGATCAGCACCCCCCATCGGGGGTTGAACCGTCGCCGCGGTCGCGACCCAGGGTTCGTAGGGGTGACGGTTCCCCTGGGGAACCCTGGGTTCGGAATCTCGGTGGTGCGCGTGGCGGGAATCGAACCCGCTGGTCCCGGGCGGTGGTCCCGGTCGCTCCACCAGGGGCGCACGCGTCGAGGTTCTCGTCGGCGTGCCGCGGCGTCGCTTGAGGGATTCTTCGGCGGAGGTGTGTCCTCCGGGTCGTGAGGGGTGGAGATTCCCCCTGGTGACCCTGGGTTCGGGGAGCGGTCCGTCGGGCCGCTCGGTGGCTCCGGTGCGGGCGAGAGGACTCGAACCTCCACGGGCTGTGCCCACCAGGACCTAAACCTGGCGCGTCTTCCAGTTCCGCCACGCCCGCAACGGGAGAGCCCCCGCCACCGACCTCCGGCGCGCCAGGGGCTGGAGGCTGGAGGCGGGGGCTCTCCGGGTGGGTCGCCAGGGACTCGAACCCTGAACCTGCGGGTTAAGAGCCCGTTGCTCTGCCAATTGAGCTAGCGACCCGCCGAGCAGTGTAGCCCGCGTCGGAAGGGGCTCAGAAGCCGGAATCGACGTCCGGTTCCACCGGTTGACAACGACGAAGGTGCGGGCGGCCTTCCCCATCTGCGAGAATGGCTCGGCAGCCGGGCTGTGGCGCAGTTTGGTCAGCGCACCTGCTTTGGGAGCAGGGGGTCGCCGGTTCGAATCCGGCCAGCCCGACCCCACAGGTTCCCCGCGGCCTCGGCCGCGTGGAGCCCACGCGATCGGACGTCGCGGGCCGAAGGGGACGGCCGATGGCGCTATCCTGTCGGCTACGCGGGTGTAGCTCAATGGTAGAGCCCCAGCCTTCCAAGCTGGTGGTGAGGGTTCGATTCCCTTCACCCGCTCGAGGGTCGTCGGTCGTCCCCGATCTGTGCCCCCGTAGCTCAGCGGACAGAGCAGGAGCCTTCTAAGCTCTTGGTCGGGGGTTCGAATCCTCCCGGGGGCGCCGACCGCGGCCCTTGCATGGTGGCCGTAGCTCAGATGGTTAGAGCGCCAGGTTGTGGCCCTGGAGGTCGGGGGTTCGAGTCCCCTCGGTCACCCCACCGGCCGGGGAGGTTCGCCCTCCCCGGCATGGAACGCCCCCTCACCCCCCGACCAGGAGAAGAATCCCCGTGACCGCAACCGTCGTCGATGCCGGGCCCTTCGAGAAACTCGTCCGGTTCACGCTCACCGAGGAGGAGCTGGAAGAGGCGAAGACCGCCGCCGCCCGCCGCCTCGCCAAGGACCTGAAGATCAAGGGATTCCGGCCCGGCAAGGCTCCTCGTCCCATCGTCGAGGCCACGGTGGGTCGGGAACGGCTCCGTTCGGAGGCGATCGAGGAGGCCCTCCCCGCCAAACTGGGTGAAGCCCTGGCCGAAGTCGATCTCCAGCCCGCGGTCACCCCGTCCCTCGAATCCGTCGACGAAGGCCAGTCGGGGGTGGACGTCGAGGTTCGGGTCACCTTGTGGCCCACCCTGGAGGAGGTACCGCAGTACCGCGACCGCACCGTCGAGGTGGGGTCGCCGGAGGTGAGCGACGAGGAGTTGGAAGCCCAGATCGACCGGATGCGCGACCAGTTCGCCCAGGTCGAGGTGGTCGACCGACCCGCCGACGAGGGCGACTTCGTCACCATCGACATCGGAGCGGTCCACGAGGGGGAGCCGGTCGACGAGGCCACAGCCCGGGAGCTGCTGTACGAGGTCGGTTCCGGAGGGTTCATCGAGGGCATCGACGATGTGCTCGTCGGGGCATCCGCAGGGGACCGGGTGGAGTTCGAGGGAACCCTGCCCCAGGGCTTCGGCGACAAGGCGGGTCTGGCGGTGACCTTCGTCGTCGACGTCCGTGACGTGCGGGAGAAGGTACTCCCCGAGCTCACCGACGAGTGGGTGTCGGAGGTCACGGAGTTCGAGACCGTCGACGAACTCCGGGCTGCCCTCGCCGAGCGGCTCGGCCTGATGAAGAAACAGCGCCTCCAGGCGCTGTTTCGAGAGCGTGCCCTCGCCCAGCTCGTCGAGGAGGTCACCGTCGAGCTTCCCGAGGCTCTGATCCGGGCCGAGATGGACGAGGTCCTGCATCGGTTCGCCCACCGTCTCGAAGAGCAGGGCATCTCGCTCGAGGACTACTTCCGGGTGACCGGCCAGGATCAGCAGGCGTTCGTGGATGATCTTCGCGCCCAGGCAGAGCGGAACCTCCGTACCCGGCTGCTGCTGGAGGCCGTCGCCGCCGACGCCGGGATCGAGGTGTCCGACGAGGAGCTCGACGAGATCGTCTCCGCCCTCGCCGCCCGTACCGAGGAGCCCGAGGCGTTCCGTCGGGCCTTCGCCGGCTCGGTCCAGGAACAGTCACTCATCGGTGATATCCTGCGGAGCAAGGCACTGGACGCCATCGTCGCCGGGGCCACCCCGACCGACGAAGAGGGAAGACCCGTCGATCTCACGATCCCCGATGAAGAGGAGCACGGTCCCGCCGACGGGGAGGACGACCTCGACGAAGGTGTCGTCGAAGCCGAGGTGGTGGATCCTCGACCCGCCGAGACAGGAATCGTCGAAGCCGAGATCATGGACGAACAGGAGTGAACACATGCGGGCAGATGGATACATCCCCGTCCCCTACGTCACCGAGCAGACCAGCCGCGGTGAGAAGACCTATGACATCTACTCGCGGCTCCTCAAGGACCGGATCATCTTCCTGGGCACCCCGATCGACGACACCGTCGCCAACCTGATCATGGCCCAGCTCCTCCACCTCGAGTCGGAAGATCCCGACAAGGACATCTTCCTGTACATCAACTCGCCGGGTGGGTCGATCACATCGCTGTTCGCCATCTACGACACGATGCAGTACATCAAGCCGGACGTGAACACGGTCTGCATGGGCATGGCCGCCTCGGCGGCGGCCGTCGTGCTGGCGGGCGGGGCCCCGGGGAAACGGTATGCGCTGCCCCACGCCCGTGTGATGCTCCACCAGCCCCACGGTGGTGCGCAGGGCCAGGCGACGGACATCGAGATCCAGGCTCGGCTGATCGTCCAGATGCGGGAGCAGCTCAACCGGATCCTCTCCGAGCACACCGGCCAGCCCTACGAGAAGGTCTCGTCGGACACCGAGCGGGACTACTGGATGATGGCGGAGGAGGCCAAGGAGTACGGGGTCATCGATCAGGTACTCACGCGTCGGGAACTCTCTGCGGTAGCCTCCAGTTAGAGGAGGTACCGAGTGGCCAAGTTCGGTGAAGGCGGCGATCTGCTGAAGTGCAGCTTCTGCGGCAAGTCCCAGAAGCAGGTGAAGAAGCTGATCGCCGGACCCGGCGTCTACATCTGCGACGAGTGCATCGACCTCTGCAACGAGATCATCGAAGAGGAGTTCTCGGGTGCGGAGGAGATCTCCTTCGCCGAGCTGCCCAAGCCCGTCGAGATCCTCGAGTTCCTCGACGACTACGTCGTCGGCCAGGACGCCGCCAAGCGCACCCTGGCGGTCGCGGTCTACAACCACTACAAGCGGGTCCGGACGACCTCTCCTCGACCGGAGGACGTCGAGCTCCAGAAGTCGAACATCCTGCTCGTCGGTCCGACGGGGAGCGGCAAGACCCTGCTCGCCCAGACGCTGGCCCGTCAACTCAACGTGCCCTTCGCGATCGCCGACGCCACCGCGCTGACCGAGGCCGGGTACGTGGGTGAAGACGTCGAGAACATCCTCCTCAAGTTGATTCAGGCCGCCGACTATGACGTCAAACGCGCCGAGCAGGGCATCATCTACATCGACGAGATCGACAAGATCGCCCGGAAATCGGAGAACCCGTCGATCACCCGCGACGTCTCCGGTGAAGGGGTCCAGCAAGCCCTGCTCAAGATCCTGGAGGGGACGGTGGCCTCCGTTCCTCCCCAGGGCGGCAGGAAACATCCGCACCAGGAGTTCATCCAGATCGACACCACCAACATCCTCTTCATCTGCGGAGGGGCGTTCGCCGGTCTGGAGGAGATCATCGCCAACCGGATCGGCCGGAAGGGGATCGGGTTCGGTGCCGACGTGCGGTCCCGCAAGGACCGCCGTTCCTCGGAGCTTCTCCGGGAGGTGCTCCCCGAGGACCTCATGAAGTTCGGCCTGATCCCCGAGTTCATCGGCCGGCTGCCGGTGGTGGCCACGGTGGAGGATCTCGACCGTGAGGCGCTGATCAAGATCCTGACGGAACCCCGCAACGCCCTCACTCGCCAGTACGCCCGGATGTTGGAGATGGACGGGGTGGAGCTCGTCTTCACCTCCGACGCCCTGGAGGCGATCGCCGACCTGGCGATCCGGCGGGGGACCGGAGCCCGGGGCCTCCGGGCGATCCTGGAAGAGGTGCTGCTCAACACGATGTTCGAGGCGCCGTCGCAGCCGGAGGGAGGTCAGGTGGTCATCGACGCCGAGGTGGTCGCCAACCGGGTGAACGCGACGGTGCTGCCGATCGAGGATGTGGAGCGGTCGGCCTGAACGGATGGGGCGCCGGACCCATTGTCTCGACCGTCGAGATCTGCTGAAGTGTGGGTCGGTGGGATCTCGGGGTTGTCACCGCGGGGAATCCTGCTACAAATAGTGGTATGGCGACCACAGCGAGTGGTCGTCGGGGCAACAGGGAGGCGTAGACCTCCGACCCGAGTGCGGTCACCGTGGGTCGGAGCGAGCCAGTGGTGAGACCGGCCCTCCCCGAAGAAGCGGGCAATGAATGGGGAGGCAGGATGGAGAGGCTGACGAGCCGCCGACTCGCCGGAGCCGGCGCCGCGATGCTGCTGGTGTTCGCGATCGCAGGGACGGGTTTCGCCGCGCAGGAGATTCCGCCCCAGGAGCCGGTGTGTCCGGCCGCGCCGGCAGGAGCGATCGTGGTCGACCTCACAGGATCGGGGAAGTTGTTCTCGTGGGCGAGCGTCACGTTGGCGACCGGCCAGCGCGTCTCGGTGAACGTGCCGGCGGGGACCTATGACATTCGACTGACATCCTTCGACCCCCACGTCGACGCCGAGGGAGACGTCCAAGAGACACAGCTCTACGAGCAGTACTTGGTGCGCGGGTACAACGGGGGCAGCGTCGTATGGACATCGGGTGCGATCGCCGATCTGCCCGACACCGAGAATCTGCTCACCCAGACCGTCGGGGTGGCGGTGACCGTTCCCGCGCTCGACGCGGTGGAGCCCTTCCACTCCGCCTACCCGGACAAGTCGTCGCCGAACTCGATCGAACCGGTGTGCATCGCCTTCATCCCGGTGACGACGACGACGACGGTGCCGCCTACGACGACGACGACGGTGCCGCCTACGACGACGACGACGGTGCCGCCCACGACGACGACGACGGTGCCGCCCACCACGACGACCACGGTGCCCGAGACGACCACCACCACGGCACCGGGCGGTCAGATCGGTGACCGGGTCTGGTTCGACGCCGACCGTGACGGGCAGCAGGGACCGGGCGAGGTCGGGATCGAAGGGGTCACGGTGGAGCTCATCGACGACGGGACCGGTACGGTGGTGGCGACCACGACCACCGACGCCGACGGCCTCTACCTGTTCGACGGGGTCGCCGCGGGCACGTACCGCGTCCGGTTCACCGCCCCGGCCGGGTTCGTCGGTTTCGCCGATCCGAACGTGGGAGACGAGGCCGTGGACAGCGACGCCCTGGCTCCGAGCGAGGAGGCGACGGTCGCCGAGACCGCGCCCTTCGCCCTCGCCGCCGGTGAGTCCAACCTCGCCGTGGACGCCGGGTTGGTGGTGAGGGTCGGAGGGATCCAGGTGACGACCACCACCTCGACGACCGCTCCGCCGGCGACGACGACGCCGTCGACGCTCCCCTTCACCGGCTTCGACGGGGCCGACGCGGGGCTCCTCGGTTTGGCGGCCCTGGCGTCGGGGCTCCTGCTGTTGGCCCTGGCCCGTGGACGGCGGGAGGACGAAGGGGTCTGAGACCCACACCGAGAGCCTGCGAGCATCGGGGACCCCGGAGGAAGCTCTAACCTCCGGGGTCCTCACGTGATGATCGAGAACATGGAACCGACCTACAACCCCGGCACGGTCGAATCCCACTGGTACGAGCGGTGGGAGGAAGCAGGGATCTTCCGTCCCGAGTTCCATCCGGACGGTGATCCCTTCTGCGTCGTGATCCCGCCACCCAATGTCACCGGATCGCTGCACATGGGTCATGCGCTGAATCACACGATCCACGACGTCATCGTGCGGCGCCAACGGATGAAGGGCCGATCGGTGCTCTGGCTACCGGGAACCGACCATGCCGGCATCGCCACCCAGAACGTGGTGGAGAGGATCCTCTCCGAGGAGGGTCGCTCGCGCCATGACCTGGGACGGGAGGCCTTCATCGAGCGGGTGTGGGAATGGAAGGAGCAGTACGGGGGACGGATCACCGCCCAGATTCGACGGATGGGCAACTCCTGTGACTGGTCCCGTGAGCGGTTCACCCTCGACGCCGGTCTGTCCCGCGCGGTCCGCGAGGTGTTCGTCCGGCTCTACGAGGAAGGGCTCATCTATCGGGGAAACCGGATCATCAACTGGTGTCCACGATGTGCGACCGCCCTCGCCGACATCGAGGTGGAGTACGAGGAAGAGCCCGGCGAGCTCGTCTACATCTTCTATCCCTTCGTCGACGGAGACGGCGGTGTCGTCGTCGCCACGACCCGGGCGGAGACGATGCTGGGCGACACCGGTGTCGCCGTCCATCCCGACGATCCCCGCTACGCCGCCGCCATCGGCCGCACCGTCCGCCTGCCTCTGGTGGGTCGGGAGATCCCGGTGGTCGCCGACGAAGCCGTCGACCCCGAGTTCGGAACCGGCGCCGTCAAGGTCACCCCCGCTCACGACCCGACCGATTTCGAGATCGGACGGCGCCACGGACTCGAGCCGGTCCAGATCCTCGACGAACAGGCGGTGGTGACGCAGGCAGGAGGGCGCTTCGCCGGTCTCGACCGATTCGAGGCTCGGGAATCGGTGAAGTTCGCTCTCGCCGAAGAGGGCGTCCTCGAACGGGTCGAGGAGCATCGCCACTCCGTCGGCCACTGTTACCGGTGCGGAACGGTCGTCGAGCCGTATCTCTCGCTCCAGTGGTTCGTCGCCGTCGCCGATCTCGCCCGACCGGCGATCGAGGCCGTTCGCCGCGGCGACAACCGTTTCATCCCCGCTCGCTGGGAGAAGAGCTACTTCCACTGGATGGAGAACCTCAGAGACTGGTGTATCAGCCGTCAGATCTGGTGGGGACATCGCATCCCGGCCTGGTACTGCGACGGCTGTGGAGAGGTGATCGTCTCGCGGGAAGACCCCACGTCGTGTCCCGAGTGCGGCTCGACCGAGCTTCGCCAGGACGAGGACGTCCTCGACACCTGGTTCTCGTCGGCCCTCTGGCCCTTCTCCACCCTCGGCTGGCCCGACGAGACCGAGGACCTGAAGCGTTTCTACCCCAACTCGGTGCTCATCACCGGGTTCGACATCATCTACTTCTGGGTGGCTCGGATGCTGATGATGGGCATCCACTTCCTCGACGACGTTCCCTTCCGGGAGACGATCATCCACGGGCTGCTCCGAGACGCCGAGGGGAACAAGATGTCGAAGTCGCGGGGGAACACCATCGACCCCCTCGACGTCGTCGAAGAGCACGGTGCAGACCCGCTTCGGCTGGCCCTCATCCAGGCGGCGAATCCCGGCCAGGACGTCCCCCTCGACATCGAGTGGGTGGTCGGGGCCCGGAAGTTCGGCAACAAGCTCTGGAACGCCATGCGCTTCACCCTCGGCCACGTCGAGCCGGGAAGCGTGCCCGCCCGGGGCGGATATCCGACGGATCCGACACCGGTGGACGCCTGGATCCTCTCCCGCCTGGGCGCGGTCGCCGAGCGTTTCGATCGTCTCTGCGACGAGTACCGGTTCTCGGACGCCTTCGGCCTGCTGTACAACTTCGCCTGGTCGGAGGTGTTCGACTGGTACCTGGAGATGTCGAAGGTGGAGCTCGGATCCGCCGACCCCGCCTCCTCGACGAGGATCACCCTCGGGGTCGTGATGCGGGATCTGCTCAAGTTGTTCCATCCCGCCATCCCCTATCTCACCGAGGAGCTCTGGTCGCACCTGGTGGGGGACGGACTGCTGGCGGGGGCCGAATGGCCCCAGATCCCCGCCTTCACCGGACCCGACGTGATGGACGACATTCAGACCCTCATCTCCGGGATCCGGCGGTTCCGATCCGACCAGGGGCTCTCCCCTCGGCGGGAGCTCGACCTGAAGCTGCACGACCCCGAGGGCGCTCTCGCTCCGTGGGGGGAGCGCCTCGTGGCGACCCTGGCGAAGGTGGCCGTGGAGCGGATCGGCTCCGAACCGGGGGACGGACACACGAGGATCCTCGCCGGGCGGCTGGAGGGCTTCATCCCCCTCGAAGGGGTGATCGATCTCGACGCCGAGCGGGCACGGCTCGACCAGGAGATCGCCCGGGCGGAGGCCGACCTGGCGCGGGTGGAGGGCAAGCTCGCCAATCCGGCCTTCCTCGAACGTGCCCCCAAGGACGTGGTCGACAAAGAGCGGAGAAAGGCGGTCGAGCTCGAAGGCGTGTTGAGTCGGCTGCGGGAACAACGGTCGATGCTGTGATCGGCGGCTACGGCGACGCGCTCGCGTACCTCGAGGCCCATATCGGCCGTGGGATGCGTCCCGGCCTGGAGCGGATCCGTGACCTCTTGGCGCTGATGGGCGACCCTCAGGCGACGTATCCGATCGTCCACGTCGCCGGGACGAACGGCAAGACCTCCACGACCAGGATGCTCGGAGTCCTGGCCCTGGCCCATGGCCTGACGACGGGGACGTTCACGTCGCCCCATCTCGAGAAGGTGGAGGAGCGGATCGCCGTGGCCGGCCGGATGCTGAGCCCCGAGGAGTTCACCCAGGCCATCGCCGACGTCGCGGCGTTCGCCGACATCTATGAGGAGCGGTCGGGCCGGACCCTCACCTATTTCGAGCTCGTCACGGCGGCGGCGTTCTCCTGGTTCGCCACCGAGGCGGTGGACCTGGGCGTCATCGAAGTCGGCCTCGGGGGGCGCCTCGACGCCACCAATGTGGCCCACGGTGCCGTCTCGGTGGTCACCGGCATCGGGCAGGATCATGTCGAGATCCTCGGCGAGGACCCGGCACAGGTGGCTCGGGAGAAGATGGCGATCCTCGAGCCGGAGACGCCGCTGGTGGTCGGTCCCCTGCGGCCCGAGGCGGCGGCGGTGGCCGAGGAGCTGTGCAGCGAACGGGGCGGGAGGCTCTTCCGCTACGGGTACGAGTTCTCGGTGGAGGAGGCGGTCCGGGCGGTGGGAGGGTGGTGGGTGTCGGTCGACGGACTGTACGACACCTACGACGAGCTCTACCTCCCGGTGCATGGCCGACACCAGACGATCAACCTGGCGGTCGCGGTGGCCGCCCTCGAAGCCCTGTTCGGCCGGGCCCTCGACCCCGAGGCGCTCCGGGAGGCGACCCAGGCCATCACCCTCCCCGGTCGGATGGAGCCCATCGCCCACGGACCCCTCGTGCTCGTCGACGGCGCCCACAATCCCGACGGGTACCGGATCCTGGCGGCCGCCCTGGGGGAGGAGTTCCCCACCACCCGCTGGGTGCTGGTGACGGCGTCGATGAAGGACAAGGACATCGGACGGCTCGTGGACGCGCTCGAGAACAGGACGACACGCGTCATCGCTACCCGGGTGACGTCGAGTTCCCGGGGCATGCCCGCGGAGGATCTGGCGGCTCTGATCGAGGACCGCGTCGACGTACCCGTCGAGGCCGCTCTCGATCCCAAGGCGGCGGTCGACCGGGCCCGTGAGCTGGCGGGTGAGGAGGGGGCGGTTCTGGTGGCGGGGTCCCTCTACCTGGCGGGCGAGGTTCGCAGTCACCTGGCCGGGGGAGGCGCCGTCCGGCCTGCAGAACGCTGACCGGGTTTGAGCCCCGGCCCGGACTCCCTCTACCGTGGCCGCATGGCGATCGAACGTACCTTCATCATGGTCAAGCCCGACGGCGTCGCCCGCGGGCTCGTCGGCGAGGTCATCTCCCGCTTCGAGCGGAAGGGTCTCGTGCTGGAACGGATCCGCAAGCTCACCATCGACGAGGCGATGGCTCGCCTCCACTACGCCGAGCACACCGACAAGCCCTTCTTCGGAGATCTCGTGGAGTTCATCACGAGCGGGCCGGTGGTCGCCATGGAGTGGTCGGGACCGTCGGCGGTGGGGGTCGCCCGCACCTTGATGGGCGCCACCGACCCGACGAAGGCGGCACCGGGCACGATCCGGGGGGATTTCGGGCTCGAGATCACCAACAACATCGTCCATGGATCGGACAGCCCCGAGTCGGCGGAGCGGGAGCTGCAGATCTTCTTCGGGGACTGAGGCGAGGTCCAGATGACCGGGCGGCCGGGGAGGGCTACACTGAGCCGTCCGTCGATCCGGAGTTCCCCGGCTCATGGCTGACAGCCTCTTTGCGTTCGCAGGCCAAGACATGGCCATCGACCTCGGCACCGCCAACACCCTGGTGTTCGTGCGGGGCCAGGGCATCGTCCTCAACGAGCCGTCCGTGGTCGCCATCAACTCGGTGAACGGCCGCGCCCTGGCCGTCGGGATGGACGCCAAGCGGATGATCGGGAGGACACCGGCGAACATCCAGGCCATCCGGCCGCTCCGGGACGGGGTCATCGCCGACTTCGACGTCACCGAGAAGATGCTCCGGTACTTCATCCAGAAGGTGCATCGGCGGCGATGGGCACGGCCTCGGATCGTCGTCTGCGTCCCGTCGGGCATCACCCCGGTGGAACGAAGAGCCGTCGAGGAGGCCGCCTACCACGCCGGAGCTCGGCGGGCCTACACGATCGAGGAGCCGATGGCGGCGGCGATCGGCTCCGGGCTGCCCATCGGGGAGCCGTCGGGCTCGATGGTCGTCGACATCGGCGGCGGCACCACCGAGGTGGCGGTCATCTCCCTGGGGGGCATCGTCGTCTCCCGATCCATCCGGATCGGCGGCGACGAACTCGACGAGGCGATCATCGACTGGGTGAAGAAGGAGTACAACGTCCTGCTGGGGGAACGGACCGCCGAGCAGCTCAAGATGGCGATCGGGTCGGCGTGGCCACGGCCCGACGAGCCGGCGGCCGAGGTGCGGGGACGTGACCTGGTGACCGGCCTCCCGAAGACGATCCTGCTGTCGAGTCCGGAGATCCGCGAGGCGATCGAAGAGCCGGTGCAGGCGATCGTCGACGCCGTCAAGTTCACCCTCGACAAGACACCCCCCGAGCTCGCAGCCGACATCATGGAGCGCGGCATCGTCCTCACCGGTGGAGGAGCCCTGTTGGAAGGAATCGACCAGCGTCTCGCCAACGAGACGGGCATGCCGATCGTCACCGCCTCCAAGCCCCTGCAGTCCGTGGTGATCGGCTCCGGGAAGTGTCTGGAGGAGTTCGAGGCGCTCCACGGCGTGCTCGTCTCGTCGTCCCGTCCGTGATCGACCCGGGGACGGTCCCGGGGGTCGACCATGCGTGAGTATCGAGATACCCGGACCGTTCCCACCCTCGTCACCCTCATCGTCATCGGCTTTCTCGTGATGACGCTCGACATTCGTGCGTCGGGAGGCGGGCTCACGGGGACGTTGCGCGACGGGACCACCCGGCTGCTCGCGCCGGTGCAGCGGGTCGCGGCGGCGATCGTCAACCCCCTCGCAGACTTCATGGAAGGGCTCGCCGACATCGCCGACCTGCGAGCGGAGAACGCCGACCTGCGGAGTCGGCTCGCCTCGGTACAGGCCGAGCTCGCATCGGTGCAGGACTCCTTGGAGCGCCTCGAGGTGCTGGAACGGCTCAACGACCTCACCCTCGACGAAGCGGATCTCATCCAGACCCCGGCCAACGTGATCGGGCGAACCGACAGCTTCGACCTCAGCTTCCGGATCGACAAGGGCGAAGCGGACGGGGTGCTCGCCGGGCATCCCGTCATCGACGAGAACGGGTACCTGGTCGGTCGGGTGCTGTCGGCGACCGCCCACGGTGCCGTGGTCGTCCCCATCGTCGGTGATCGGGAGGCGGTCACCGTGGTCGCCGGAGGGAGGATCGGCTCGCTCTCGGCGATCCTGGGGAGCGGGCAGATGCGCCTCGACGTATTCGACACACCCGACCCGATGCTCGCGGGCACCCAGGTCGTCACGTCGTTTCAGTCGGTCAGCTTCCCGCCGGGGATCCCGGTGGGGGAGGTGGTCGAGACGGTGAAACCGGTCGGGGGAGCCCTCAGAGCGACCGTCGAGCCCTTCTCCGACCTGTCCCGGCTGCGGGTCGTGGTCGTCCTCACCTGGCCGCCGGACCCGACCGCAGTGACCGAGACTCCGCCGACGACCGTGGTCGAGGACGGCGCCGGTGGCGGCGATGGTGGGGCTGCCGAAGGCGGCGACGGCGACCATCCGGGAGGTGGGGGGTGATCGAACGGCGCCCCGGGCTGACCGTCGTGGTCATGGTCGCCGTGGCGATCCTCGCCCAGACGACACTGTTCGCGCGGGTGCGACTGGTCGGGGTCGCACCGGATCTGGTGGTGCTCGCCGTCGTCATCGCGACGCTGCGACTGGCCGACGTCCCCTCGCTCGTCACCGGGTTCGTCGCCGGCATGTTGATGGACGCCCTCGGGTCCAACGCCCTCGGGTTGCGGGCGGTGGTACTCACCCTCGTCGCGTACGTGGCGCTTCGGACACGAGACCGGGCCGATGTGGGACCCCTCGCCGTCGCCGTGTGGGTGGCCGGCCTTACCCTGGTCGGGGTGGCATTGCTGCTGCTGCTGGGTACCCTCTTCGATCAGATCGGCCTGACCGGAGGTGAGGCGTTGCGCCGACTCCTGCTCGTGCCCGTGCTCAACCTGGTCGCCGCCCTGGTCGTGTCACCGCTCACCGGACGCATGCTCGAGGCGGGGTCGGGGAGGAGGGTGCGCCTGTGAAGAGCCTGCCCCGGATCGCCGGCCTCGCCGTCGTCTTCCTCTTCCTGTTCGCCATCCTCGCTCTGAGGCTCTGGTCGATGCAGGTGGCCGAAGGAGCGGCGGCGGCCGAGTACATCTCGGACCAGTCGTGGATCCGGGTGCAGACGCCGGCGCCCCGAGGCGACATCCGGGATCGGCGAGGTCAGCTCCTCGTCACCAGCCGGTTCCTCCCCGCGGTGTTCGTCGACCGGGCTCGCGTCCGGCCCGCGGAACGGGCCGAGTTGGTGCAACGGCTGTCGGGCCTGTTGGCGGTGCCGCCTTCGGAGATCGACGCGATGTACGAGGCGGCGGGCATCAACGGGCGATTCCAGGTCGCCACCGTCGACACCGATCTGGCCTACCAGATCGCCGAGCAGCTCCGCTCCCTGCCCGGGGTCTCGATCGTCAGGGTTCCCGAGCGGGTGTATCTCTCGGGCGACACCCTCGCCCACGTCGTCGGTCACCTCGGCCTGCCCGACCAGGGTGACCTGGAGGCCCGCCCCGAACTCGACCCGAACGTGCGTATCGGCAAGCTCGGGGTCGAAGGCGTGTACGACGAGTATCTCCAGGGGACGCCGGGGGAGATCGCCTATCGGGTCAACCGCCGTTCCGAAGTGTTGGAGGAGACCCCCGAGCAGCCCGCCGTGCCGGGCGCGACCGTGTTCCTCACCATCGACCTGGCTCTCCAGGAGGTCGTCGAACGGGCACTGGAGGCGGGGATCGACCTCGCCAACCAGGTCAAGGAGGAGCTGCGCGCCGAGGGTAAGGAGGTTCTGAACGACGCCAAGCGGGGGGCCATCGTCGTCCTCGACGTCAAGACCGGTGCCGTGCTGGCGATGGCGTCCTACCCGGACTTCGATCCCCAGCTCTTCGTGTCGGGGATTCCCGGGGACGTGTACGCGGAGCTCCGGGATCAACAGGCCTTCCTCAACCTCGCCGTCAGTGGGCTCTACCCGCCGGCGTCGACCTTCAAGGCCGTCACCTACACCGCCGCCCTCGCCGACGACATCCCGCTCCCAGACGGTGTGGAGGGTGTGGATCCCGCTCGCGGCCGGGTCAACTGCGACGGCAAGCTCGAGCTCCCCGGCTTCGATCCCGGCAGCCCGCAGCGGTTCCTGGACTGGTACTACCCCCGGCAGCTCGGGTGGCTCGACATCCACGGTGCCTTCGAACAGTCGTGCAACATCTTCTTCTACAACGTGGCTCTGGGTGTCTGGAGGAACTGGAAGGAGACACCGCGAGAGAACGTGATCCAGGACCAGGCCCGAGCCATCGGGTTCGGTGCGGAGACGGGGATCGACCTGACCGGGGAGGCGGCCGGGATCGTACCGGACCGTGCCTACTTCGAGGAGCTCAAGGAGTTCCAGCTCGAGAATCCCGACGCTCCGGCCCGCATCGACGCCAGCCGCCTCGATCTCCCGAGTCCCTGGCTGGGCGGCGACCTGATGAACCTCGCCATCGGCCAGGGCGAGATGACGGCGACCCCCCTCCAGGTCGCCCTCGCCTACGCCTCCCTCGCCAACGGGGGGAAGGTGTGGCGCCCCCACGTCGTCAGCCAGATCCGGGACGTCGACGGCAACATCGTCTTCGACGCCGAGCCCGAGCTGATCCGCGACGCGCGGATCCCCCCCGAGGTCACCGCCTCCCTGCTCGCCGACATGAACCGGGTCGTCACCCGGGGAACGGCCCGTCGGGCCTTCGAGGGGTTTGGGGCCTCCCTGCGCAACGTCGGAGGCAAGACGGGGACGGGCCAGACCACCCCGAACAAGGACAACCACGCGTGGTTCGCGGGGGTCGCTCCCCTCGACGACCCCCAATACGCCGTCGTCGTGCTCATCGAAGAGGGCGGCAGCGGCGGCCGGATCGCCGCTCCGGTGGGGCGGCACATCCTCCAGTACCTGATGGGGATCGAGCCGACCCCCATCGTTCCCGGGGAGGCGGCCGACTGATGGCGTCGATCATGACCCGCCCGGTCGTCGCCGAGCGGCAGCGAACGCGCCCCGACATCGTCCTCATCGGCAGCGTCGTGGCGCTCACCGCCATGGGGGTGATCATGATCTACTCCATCACCCGGGTGGCGTTGGAGCGAAACGATCTCCCGGCGTCGTTCTCGATGGAGCGCCAGCTCATCTTCGTCACCGCCGGTCTGCTGCTGATGCTGGCGGTGTCTCGTCTCGACTACCGGGAGTATCGCAACTTCTTGCCGCTCATCTACGCGGTCACGATCCTGCTGCTCCTCGTCGTCTTCCTCTTCCCACCCACCCAGGGCGCCCGCCGTTGGATCCCCCTCGGAGCCTTCAAGTTCCAGCCGGGGGAGTTCGCCAAACTCGTCGTGATTCTCGGGGTGGCGGCCGTGCTCTCGCCCGATCAGGGGGACACGTCGGTGACGTGGAGGCGCATCGGTCAGGCCTTCGCCATCATGGCGGTGCCCACCGCGCTGATCTTCGCCGAGCCCGATCTGGGGACGTCGGGGGTGATCCCCTTCGTCGTGCTGGCGATGCTCTTCGCCGCCGGCCTGAGCTGGCGTCGTCTCGGGTTCATCGGGGCCCTGGGAGGGCTGATGGTCGCGGCCATCTTCCGATTCGGCCTGCTTCAGGAGTACCAGCTCAACCGGCTCCGGGTGCTGTTCGACCCCAACCTCGATCCCCAGGGCATCGGGTACAACCTGCGGCAGTCCAAGCTGGCCATCGCCTCGGGGCAGCTCTTCGGGCGGGGACTCTTCGAGGGGATCCAGACCAACCTCCAGTACGTCCCGGAACAGGAGACCGACTTCATCTTCACGGCCGTCGGCGAACAGCTCGGGTTCATCGGCGGGCTGATCGTGTTGGCGGCGTTCCTCATCCTCATCTGGCGGATCCTCGCCATCGCCGCCTCGGCTCGGGACCGCTTCGGCAGCCTCGTCGCCGTCGGGATCGCGGCGATGTTCATGTTCCATGTGTTCGTCAACATCGGGATGACGATGGGGATCGCGCCGGTGACGGGGCTCCCGCTGCCCTTCATGAGCCAGGGGGGATCCAGCTATCTGGCGATGACCTTCGCCGTGGGCATCGCCAACTCGATCTGGCTGCGGCGGTCGCCCACCCCGGGGGACCCGATCTTCGGCTGACCGGGTCTCGGCTCGGGACGACCCGCTACGCTCAGAGCCCATGTTCCAACGACCCCAGGCGGGCTGGGTGGAGGTCATCTGCGGGCCGATGTTCTCGGGAAAGTCCGAGGAGCTGATCCGCCGGGTCACCCGGTCGAAGATCGCCCGGTTCCGTGTCCAGACCTTCAAGCCCTCCCTCGACGACCGGTACGCGCACCGAGCCGTGGTGTCGCACAGCTCGCTCAGCGTCGAGGCGATCCCGGTCCGGGACAGCGGCGAGCTGCTGCGGGCGGTCGAGGACGGAACCCGGGTCGTGGGCGTCGACGAGGGTCAGTTCTTCGATTCCGGTCTCGTCGACGTCGCAGAGACGCTCGCCGATGCGGGCATCCAGGTGATCGTCGCCGGTCTGGATCTCGACTACCTGCGGAGGCCCTTCGAGCCCATCCCGACGCTGTGTGGCCGGGCCGAGTACGTCACGAAGATGCTGGCGGTGTGTCACCGCTGCGGCGGTCCGGCGCTGTTCACCCAACGGATCGTCAAGTCGGAGGAGCTGGTCGTGCTCGGTGCCACCGACGCCTACGAGGCCCGGTGCCGGGTCTGCTACGACCCGGCCGAACCGGAACAGCCCTCCCTCGAACTGGCTTGACGACCGATGGTCGAATACGGAGGCGGGTCCTGCTACATTGGGGTGCCCCGGCCGCCCAGGAGCGGCCGACCTCTCGCCCCGGAGTGCACGGTGTCATCGATCGTACGCCTCCGGCCCGCGGCGCCCCTGCGGCGCGTCTCGTCGGGCCGTACAGCATGTGTCGACGACGTCCCACGGTCGGACGTCGACAGCTCCGGGCCCGGCCGGGCCCGCCGGCCACGTCTGCCAGGAAACACAGGAGTTCTCCCCCATGGCATTGTTCCGCCGCAAGACGGCCGAAGTGATCCGCAAAGGCTCCGAGGATCGGGTGATCGAGGAGCGCAAGGTGATCCGCGTCAATGGACAGCGGGTCGAAGTGCGTCGTGTCGCCCAACCCGACGTCGTCGAAGAGCAGCCGAAGCGCCAACGCAAGAAGCAGAACCATCAACCCGCTCGTCGTAACCGACGAGATCGCCCGGCTCTTCAGACCTCCCGCACCCGCGCCGTCCCCGAGGAGGAGGAGATCATCGTTCCGGTCGAGACCGGCCGGAAGCAGATGCTGGTTCGGGTTCGACCCCACCAGACGCAGGTCGTCATCCTCGAGGGCCCGGTGCTCGTGGAGCACTACGTCGCCCGCTCCGACCAGACCTCCATGGTCGGCAACATCTACCTCGGCAAGGTCCGCAACGTCCTTCCCGGGATGGAGGCGGCGTTCGTCGATTTCGGTGCCGGCAAGAACGGGGTGGTGTACGCCTCGGACGTGAAGGTGGACCGAAAGGTGCATGGCAACCAGCGCCCCCGCATCGAGGAGGTCCTCTCGGAGGGCGACGAGGTGCTCGTCCAGGTGGTGAAGGACCCGATGGGGGCGAAGGGCGCTCGGCTCACCGGGATGCCCTCGCTGCCCGGTCGCTACCTGGTGCTGGTACCCGACTCCGACGCCCAGGGGATCAGCCGCCGCCTCCCCGACGCCGAGCGGTCCCGACTCCGCCAGATCATCCAGCAGGTGAAACCCGAGGGTTTCGGCGTGATCGTCCGGACCGCCGCGCTCCACGCCACCGCCGAGGAGATCGCCGCCGACATCGACCGGCTGCGCAAGAACTGGGAGCGGATCCTCGCCGACGCCGAGAAGGGCGGGGCGCCCCGTATCGTCTACGAGGAACCCGATCTCCTCATCCGGGTCATCCGGGAGCACTTCACCGCCGACTTCCGCCGCATGCTCATCGACGACGACCGGGCCTACGAACAGGTGCTCGAATACCTGCGGGCGACCGCGCCCGATCTCGTCGGGAAGGTGCATCGCTACCGGGACGAGCTTCCCCTCTTCGAGCGCTTCCATGTCGAAGACCAGCTCCGCAAGGCCCTCGACCGGCGTGTCTACCTCCCGTCCGGTGGGCATCTGGTGATCGACCGGACCGAGGCGCTCACGGTCATCGACGTGAACACGGGCAAGTTCGTGGGCTCGTCGAGTCTGGAGGAGACCGTGCTCCAGAACAACCTCGAAGCGGCCGAGGAGATCGGCCGGCAGCTTCGTCTCCGGGACATCGGCGGCATCATCGTCATCGACTTCATCGACATGGAGAAGCCAGAACACCAACGGCAGGTTCTTCGACGTCTCCGGGAGACCCTGGCCAAGGACAAGACCCGGACCCAGGTGTTCGACGTCTCCCATCTCGGTCTCGTCGAGATGACGAGGAAGAACGTCTCCGCGGGTCTCCTCGAGACGTTCAGCGAGCCCTGTCCGACCTGCGGCGGGCGGGGTGTGCTGCTGCATGAGGAGGCGGCGACCCAGGGGATCCCGGTGGACATCGCCGAGGACGTCGAAGTCTGAGGCGACGCCTCGGCTGTCGAGGTCGGGCGTCCCTGCTGGTATACTGCCCTGTCCGAATCCCCCCTCTGGCTCTGCGAGGTTTGTTCATGTACGCCATCATCCGCACCGGCGGTAAACAGGCCAAGGTCAGTCCCGGCGACGTGATCGAGGTCGAACGGCTCAAGGACGCCGACGACGAGGTGTCCTTCACGCCCCTGCTGGTCGTCGACGACGACGGCACGGCGATCTCGGACCGTGCCCTTCTCGCCGAGGCCTCGGTGACGGCCAAGGTTCTCGGGGAGGTCCGCGGCCCGAAGATCGATATCTTCAAGTACAAGGCGAAGACCGGGTACCGCCGCCGTATGGGTCATCGCCAGCTCTACACCTCCCTGGAGGTGACCGCCATCACCCTGCCGAACGAGAGGAAGTCGGCCGCGGCGAAGGCCGACGAGGAGGACTGAACCATGTCGAAGACGAAAGCCGGAGGCTCCTCCAAGAACGGCCGTGAGTCGCATGCCAAGCGCCTCGGGCCGAAGGTGTTCGACGGGCAGTTCGTGAACGCCGGCGCCATCCTGGTGCGCCAGCGGGGGACCCGGATCCATCCCGGCGAGAACGTGGGAAAGGGTGGCGACGACACCCTCTTCGCGCTCGTCCCCGGCGTCGTTCGTTACGGCCGCCGGCACAACCGGCGCCTCGTGAACGTCATCGCCGACTGACGTCGGCCCCTTCCGTGTTCGTCGACCGCGTCCGCGTTCGGCTTCGCGCCGGGAGCGGTGGCGCGGGGGTGGTCGCCTTCCAGAAGGTGCGCGGCAAGCCGCGCGGGAAACCCACGGGTGGGTCCGGCGGGGCGGGTGGTGACGTGTACGTCGTCGCCGACCCGTCGGTCTCGACCCTGCTCCGGTACCGTCGCCGTCCCCACCTCTCGGCGGGTGACGGCACCCACGGTCGCGGCGACCTGCGCCACGGCCGGCGTGGCGCCGACCTGGAGGTCCCGGTTCCGCTGGGGACGCTCGTCTACGACGAGGACGGGGTCCTCCTCGCCGACCTGACCCAACCGGGTCAGCGGGTGAAGGTGCTCTCCGGGGGGAGGGGTGGTCGGGGCAACGCCGCCTTCGTCACCCCCCGCAGCCGTGCTCCGGAGATCTGTGAGCAGGGTGAGTACGGCCCGGAGGGGTGGTTCACGTTCGAGCTGAAGCTGCTGGCCGACGCCGCCCTCGTCGGATTCCCCAACGCCGGGAAGAGCACGCTCATCTCCACCGTGTCGGCGGCGAAACCGAAGATCGCCGACTACCCCTTCACCACCCTCGAGCCCCATTTGGGGGTCGTCGCCGCCGACGATCGGGAGTTCGTTCTCGCCGACATCCCGGGCCTCATCGAGGGGGCGTCGGAGGGTCGGGGTTTGGGCCACGAGTTCTTGCGGCACGTGGAACGGGCTCGGGTGCTGGTTTTTCTCCTGGACCCGTCCCCGATGCAGGAGCACCCACCCGCACGCCAGCTCGAGATCCTGCGACGGGAGCTGGCCGCCCATGCCCCCGAGCTGGCGGAGCGACCATCGCTCGTGGTGGTCGGAAAGGCCGATCTTCCCGAGGCGGCGACCGCCGTCGCCGACCTCCCCGAGGCGTTGGCGGTGTCGAGCATCACGGGCGACGGAATCGACGAGTTCGTCCATCGGGTCGCCGATCTCGTCTCCCAGGCGGAACGGGAGGCGCCAGAACGGGAGGGGTACGTCCTCCACCGTCCGGTGGCCGAGGGGTTCCGGGTGGTGCGCGAGGCGGGCGGCTGGCGGGTGGAGGGCGGTGCCGCCCGGAGGGCGGTGGCCTTCTCCGATCTCACCTTGCCCGAGGCCGTCGACCGGGCGGCCGCTCGTCTCCGGCGGCTCGGGGTCGATCGGGCACTGCGGGACGCGGGCGTTCGTGAGGGAGATACCGTACGGATCGGAGACCTCGAATTCGAATGGCACGACGAACCGGGAGAGGACGAGGACTGATGCGCCGCAGGCTCATGCCGGGGAGCAGACTGGTCGTCAAGGTGGGCTCCTCGAGCCTTCTCTCCGGGGACGGTCTGCTCGACCCGGAGAGGGTTGCCGGGGTGAGCAGACAGGTGGCGGCTGCCTATCGGAGCGGCAACCCGACGGTGTTGGTCACCTCGGGCGCGGTGGCCGCAGGGCTCCCCGCCCTCGGGATGCATGCCCGTCCGGAGGATCTCGCCGAGCTCCAGGTGGCGGCGGCGGTGGGCCAGGGAGAGTTGATGGCTCGGTACGCCCGGTCGCTGGCAGCCGAAGGGTTCGTCGCCGGCCAGGTGCTCCTCACCAAGGACGTCCTCGCCAATCGCAACCAGTACCTCAACGCCCGCCGTGCCCTCGACCGGATGCTGAGCGAACGGATCGTCCCCGTGGTGAACGAGAACGACACCGTCGTGGTGGACGAGCTGAAGCTGGGGGACAACGATCGGTTGGCGGCCCTCGTCGCCCATCTGGTGGGGGCGGGCCTTCTCCTCATCCTCACCGACACGGACGGTCTCTTCTCCGACGACCCCCGCACCGGCAACGGCGAGCTCCTCGGTGCCGTCCGCCACACCGACCAGATCCTGGACTTGGTCGCCAAGGGCTCGGCGGGACCCCTCGGGTCCGGGGGGGTCGCCACCAAGGTGGCGGCGGCCAGGATGGCCGCCTGGTCGGGGATTCCCACGGTCATCGCCTCGTCGAAGGAGCCCGACGTCGTGTCCCGGGTGGTGGCGGGGGAGGCGCTCGGCACCTGGGTGCAGCCGGGTGAGCGTCGGCTCGCGGCCCGCAAACTCTGGATCGCCTTCGGGCAGCCGTCCGAGGGCAGGGTGACCATCGATCGGGGCGCGGTCACGGCGCTCCTGCAGCGGGGTGCCAGTCTGCTGCCGGTCGGGGTCGTGGCGGTGGAAGGAACCTTCGATCGGGGCTCGGCGGTGGAGGTGCTCGACCCCGAGGGCCGGACGATCGCCAAGGGCCTGACCCGGTTGTCCTCCGGTGAGATCGGAGCGTTCCGTGGGAAACGGACGGACGACGACGTCCCCGACGAGGTGATCCACCGGGATGACCTGGTGGTCCTCACCCGTCGACCGTGACCGATCAGCCGCGGGGCGGCCGCGCACGGTAGCGCGCCGCGGCGAAGATGAGGGCGGCGAGTACCAGGAGTGCGATTCCGATCCGTCCGGGTGTGCCCAGCTCCCCCGAGGGCAGTGGTCGGGCAGGATCCAGCAGCGTGATGTCGACCACCTGGACGAACGTCTCGCCGGAGGCGTCGGCGGCGTGGTAGCGGAACTCGCCGACGACCTGGACCAGGGGACCCCGGTACCGTACCGAGCCGGGTGGTCCCCACCCCTCCGGGTCGAAGATCTCGACGGGGATCCGCAGTCCGATCCCCTGGTTCCCGCCGGCCGGGGCGCCGCCGCCCGGGATCGGGTTCTCGATGTAGGGGTCGTCGTTGAGCTGCACCCACACCTCGTCGCCACGGATCCCGTAGTCGCCGATCAGCTCCCCTTCGAGGGTGACGACCTGGCCGTCGTAGGCCTGGGGGTTCTGGTCCAGATCGGAGACGTCGACGACCTGTGCCGCCGTCGCTCCGGGTGCGAGGAACATGACGAAGGAGGCGACAACGAGGATAAAGAGCGTCCTCATTCTCCGACCGCCAGCGACGCCATGAAGCCGAGGAGGGCGAAGACGGCCACGAACTCGAGCCGTCCGACCCACATCTGCAGGATCATCACCAACTCCATGAGGATGGGCATTCCCGGGGCGGTGACCCCCACCGACAGGCCCACCGCGGCGGAGGCGCTCACCGACTCGAACAACGCCTGATCGAGGGGGTAGCCGTAGGCGTATCCGACGCCCGCCCCGAGGAGGTAGAGGCCGACGTAGAGGAGGGAGACGGCCATCACCGACTGGGCCATCCTCGGGGTGAGCCGCTGAACGCCGTACTGCTGGAAGGTGTCGGGGACGACGGCCCCTTCCGGGAGGAGGGCCTCGCGGATCGAGTCGGCCATCGCCTTCACCGTCAGGCCGATGCGGAGGGATTTCACCCCACCGGCGGTGGACGAGCTCATACCGCCGAGCGCCATGGCGACGGTGATCCCCACGAAGGCGAGTCCCGACCAGCGGGAGAGCTCCGTCGTCGAGACGGTCGAGAATCCCGTCCCGGTGTGGGCCGACAACACCTGGAACAGGCCCCGCCGGGTGAGGGCGGGGGCATGGGTGAAGACCCCCGAGATCCCCAGACCGACGATCGTGACCGCCAGGAGGATCCCGAAGGTGGTCAGGATCGTGCGGACCTCGAGGTTTCGGAGCAGGCCGCGTCGGCGGTTCCACAACGCGTGATGCAGTCCGAAACTCATCGCCCCCGCCACCATCAGGACCGCCAGCACCCCTTCGTACAGCGCCGAGTGGTAGTAGGCGATCGACGTGCTCTGGGGGGTGAAGCCGCCGGTGTCGAACGCCGCCATGAACACGTTGATGGCGTGGAAGAAGGAGCGGACCGGTTCGAAGCCCTGGACGAGGATGCCGTCCACGGTGAGCGCGGTGACGCCGACGACACCGTGGATGACGCTCACCAACCAGATGAAGCGGGCCGTGGAGATGACCGATGGGAAGATCCGCTCCTCCCGCCCCTCCGCCTGGTACATCGAGAGGGCACCGGACGCGCTGAAGAACGTGAGGGCGGCGAGTACGATCCCCTGACCACCGAGGAACTGCAGGGTGTGCCGCCAGATGTTCACCGATTCGGGGAGATGGTCGAGATCCTGGACCAGGCTGAGGCCCGTCGTCGTGATCCCGCTCATGGCGTCGAAGAAGGTGTCCAGCCACCGTCCCCAATGTCCCGACAGCCAGAGGGGCAACGTGCCGACCGCCGGCACCACGAGCCAGGTGAGGGCGACGACGACGAGGCCGTGACTCCAGTCGACCCGCTGGCGGCGGGCGCCCCAGCCCAGGAACTCGGCGGCGGCGGCCGGGACCGCGGCCGTACCGATCATCAGGAGGAACCAGCCCGCCGCGCTCCATTCGCCGCGAAAGATCGCCCAGCCGAGGGGGAGGAGGCCGGCGGCGGCGACCACGGCGAGGATCCGGCCCAGGTCGTGGGCGATGAGGCGGAGGTCGGTGACGGAGGGTCGCAGCAGCATCAGCGCAGGGCGACCACGAGGAACGACAGGGCGAAGGCGACGACGATCAGGACGAGCACGATCGTGGCCTCGATGGCCAGGCCGCGGGTCCCCTGGACGATGTTCTCGGCCCTTCTGCGGAGCCAGCGGACCACGGGGTGCGGGTCACTCGGCATCGTCGATGGTGAGGGGTGGTTCGAGGCGGGGTGTGGTCTCGGCGTCCGTCACATCGGCCTCTCGGGTGAGGGCGTCACGGACCTCGTCTTCGAGCTCGACCAGGGTGACGGCGAGGACCCGGTCGCCCGGCTCGATCAGCGTGGCCCCTCCCGGAACGACGACGGCCCCGTTCCGTCGGATGGCCACCAGCACGCTCGACTCGGGGAGCGTCACCTCGGAGACCCGTCGGGGTGCTCGGTCGGTGGGGATCTCCACTTCGAGGAGACTCACCTCACCGCGGCCGAGGATCGCCACCCGAACCAGCTCCCCCAGATCCATCTCGTGACTGATCACCTGGACGAGCAGATCCGTCACCGAGACGACGGGGATGTCGAGGGTCTCGAAGGTGTGACGGTTCCGAGGGTCGTTGAGCCGGGCCAACACCTTGGTGACGCCGAAGGTGGTGCGGGTGAGCTGGCAGGCGACCAGGTTGGCCTCGTCGACGCCGGTCACCGCCAGCAGGAAGTCGGAGGGCCGGATGTCGAGACCCTCCAGGAGTCGGAGGTCCGTACCATCACCGACGATCACCAGGGCGCCGGTCTGTTCGCCGACCCGCCGAGCCTGGGCTTCGTCGGGCTCGACGACGATGACGGGGTGGCCCGAGCGGCGCAGCTCCTGGGCCAGGTACCCGCCCACCTTGCCGCCGCCGATGATGATCGCTCTCACGATTGGCTCTCCTCCCGGATGAACTTCCGGATCCGACCGCGGGTACCTTCCCGGGCCGCGGCCACCACGAGATCTCCGGGCTTCAGCTCGAAGTCGTCTCCGGGGATGAAGGTGTGGTCGGCTCGGCGGACGGCGGCGACGCGGAGCCGGTCACGGACCTGGAGGTCGCGGACGGTGAGGCCGGCGACCTCCGGGCTGAGGACGAACTCGACGATCTCGACGTCGCCTTCCTCGAAGGTGACGTGGTATTGGAACTCCTCGGCGAGGATCTGCTCGAAGATGACGTTGGCGATCAGCTTGGTCCCGGTGACGTGCTTGACGTCGAGGGCCCGGTACGCATGCTCCCGTGCCGGGTCGTACAGGCGGGCCAGGGTGCGGGTCACCCCGAACACGTGGCGGGCCACCTCGACCGCCATCAGGTTGGCGTTGTCGGAGTCGGTGACGGCGACGAACACGTCGGTGTCCTCGATGCCCGCCTCGCGGAGGACGTCGACGTCGTAGGCGAGTCCCTCGACGACGGCGCCGTTGAAGGACTTCCCGAGGGTGTCGAGGGCCTGTCGCCGGCGGTCGACGACGGCGACGTCGTGTCCGGCGTCGGCCAGCCACTGGGCGAGCTGGCTCCCGACCCGTCCGCATCCTGCGATCACCACGTGCATCCGGCGGCGGATGATAGGACCGGCCGGGCCCGGATCCTCCGTTCCAGGCCCTCAGCGGCGCCACAGGTCACGGGTGAAGAGCACCAGCACCGGGAAGATCTCGAGCCGTCCCACGATCATCAGCAGGGCGAGCACCCATTTCGCCGGGTCGGGCACCGCCAGATAGTTGGAGGTCGGTCCCACCTCTCCGAGCCCGGGACCGATGTTGCCGATCGACGCGGCGACGGCGCTGATCGATGTGAGGAAGTCGAGGGACTCGCGGGTATTGGCGTCGATGAAGGCGACGAGGAACGTGCCCACGACGAAGAGGACGATGTAGAAGAGGAAGAAGGATTGGACCGCGGTGACGATCGGATCGTTCACCGTCTGACCGCCGAAGCGGGTGACGAACACGCCGCGGGGATGGACGATCCGACGGAGGTCGGCATGGGCCGCCTTCCCGAGGATCCCGATGCGGAACGTCTTCACGCCACCGGCCGTGGATCCGGCCATCCCCCCGAGGAACATGAGACCGAGGATGAGGATCTGCAGGGCGGGCCTCCAGGCGCCGAAATCGGCGGTGGCGAACCCGGTCGTCGTGACGATCGTCAACGCGGTGAAGACCGCCTCCCGCACCGCCGTCGCCAGGTCGACCCCTGGCCCGAGGAGGCCACCGAGGATGAGGAGGGTCGCGCCGGCGACGATCGAGCCGTAGAGGACGAACTCGGCGTTCCTGAAGTAGGCGCCCGGGTCCCGAAGCGCCCGGACGTGGAGGGCGAAGGACGCTCCCGCCAGGAACATGAACACGATGACCACCCACTGCGTGTAGGCGCTGAACCCGGCGATGGAGGTCGGCTCGGTGCCGAAACCGCCGGTGGAGAGGGTGGTGAAGGCATGGTTGATCGCCTGGAACAGGTCCATGTCGCCGGGGAGCAGCAACAGGACTTGGAGGCCGGTGAGGGCGGCATAGAACAACCAGAGGCGCTTGGCGGTCTCCTGGAAGCGGGGGGTGAGGCGGTCGGGGGCGGGCCCGGGAGACTCGGCCCGGGCGAGCTGGACGCCGCCGACGCCGAGAAGGGGGAGCACGGCCACCGACAGCACGATGATCCCCATGCCGCCCATCCACTGGGTCAGGGACCGCCAGAACAGGATGCCGTGGGAGAGGGACCGCGGATCGGCGACGATGGAGGCCCCGGTGGTCGTGAATCCGGACGCCGTCTCGAAGAAGGCGTCGGTGAACGACGTGATCTCGCCGGTGAACAGGTAGGGGAGCGTTCCGAACAGGGACATGACGAACCAGGCGAGCCCGACGGCGGCGAACCCTTCCCGGGCGCTGATCGGACCGGGACGTCCCCAGACCCGCCACGAGAACATGCCGGCGATCCCGGTGGTGAGGGCGGCGAGGGCGATGAGCCCAGCCTCCCTGATCTCACCGAAGGCCAGGGCCACCAGTGCGGAGAGGGCCATGGCGACCGAGGAGGAGGCGACGACCGCACCGATGATGAGGGCGAGACGGAACGAGATCCCGTTCCTCCGTCCGGTCATGGCCCGGCGAAGATCTGCTCGACCTGTCCGATGGCTTCGGGGAGGGCGAAGAAGATGACGACGTCGCCGGCGTCGATCCGGGTGTCGCCTCGTGGGACCACGGTGGTTCCGTTACGAACCACCCCGCCGATGATGGCGCCCTCGGGAAATTCGAGCTCGACGACGGTGGACCCCGCGGCGGGAGAGCCACGATCGACTTCCAGCTCGATCGCCTCGGCGTCGGTGTCCTTGAAGGTGGCGACGGTGTGGATTCGTCCTCGACGCACGAACCGGAGGATCGCGGCGGCGGCCGCCAGGCGGGTCGACACGGCGGCGTCGATCCCGACGCCTTCGAGGAGACCCACATAGGAGATCCGGTTGAAGCGGGCGACGGTGGTCGACGCTCCGAGGGCCTTGGCGATGAGGCTGCCGAGGATGTTCACCTCGTCCCAACCCGTCAGGGAGAGGACCGCATCGCCGGCTCCGATGTCGAGGCCCTTCAGCGTCTCGGGATCGGTCGGGTCGTCGCAGAGCACGAGCATGCGGGGATGGCGTTCGGCGAGGGAGCGGCACCGACCCGGATCCTGGTCGATGCCGACGACATCGAATCCCGCTTCGAGGAGATGATCGACGGTGAGCTCCGCCAGCCGGGTCGATCCGAGGATGATCGCCCTGGAGATCGAGATCGGGCTGACCCCGAGGAGCGTCGTGGCCCGGTCGACGTCGTCGGCCCGCACCATCATCAGCACGTGATCCCCCGGTTCGACCACCGTGGTACCGCGGGCGACCATCGTCCGGCCGTGGCGAACGATGGCGGTCACCACCCATTCCCAGTCTGCTTCTTCGGTGCGCAGCGCGGCGAGGGGGATCCCGACGAGCGGGGACGTGTTCGGGACCGACGCCCCGACCATCACGAGACGCCCGTCGGCGAACTCGATGAGCTCGGAGACTCCGCTCCGCCGTACGAGCGCCACCAGCTCACGGGCGGCGGTCTCTGCGGGGTCGATGACGACGTCCACCCCGAGCCCGGCGAGGGCCTCCCGCATGTCGGGGTCCTCCACCCGAGCCACCGTCCTCCCCACACCCAGCTCGGCGGCGGTGTGGCAGGCGAGCACGTTGGCGCCGTCGCTGTTCGAGACGGCGATCAGGAGGTCGGCCTTGCCGACTTCCGCCTCCTGGAGGACGGCGGGGGAGGCGCCGTTGCCGCGAATGACGAGGATGTCGAAGCGGTCCTGGAGGTCGGCGGCGACGACGGGGTCGTCTTCCACCACGACGACGTCTTGGCCTTCGGTGGATAGGCGTTCTGCGAGGTAGGAGCCGACGGCACCGGCTCCGACGATGACGATCCTCACACGCTGCTCGTTCGGGGACCGGGGAAGGGTAGCCGTCGGGAGTGGAGGGGTGGCGCGTTCCCGGCGGTACACTGGCATGTCCCGATCCCGCGCCGGTCCGGAGATCCATGACGAACAGACTCGACAGCCCAACGGCGGTCGCCGCCGCACTCCGTGGCCACGGCTACCTCCCCGACGCCCGGATCGCCCAGGTCGTGTTCCTGGCCGAGCGACTCGGTAAGCCGATCCTGGCCGAAGGTCCTGCCGGGGTCGGGAAGACCGAGCTGGCGAAGGCGATGGCGGCGGTCACCGGGCGGCGTCTGGTACGCCTGCAGTGTTACGAAGGCCTGGACGAGGCGAAGGCGCTCTACGAGTGGAACTACAAAAAGCAGCTCCTCCGGATCCAGGCCGACGAAGGTCACGACTGGACCGAGATCGAAGGGGACATCTTCTCCGAGGATTTCCTGCTCACCCGGCCGCTGCTGGAGGCGATTCGGTCCGAAGAGCCGGTGGTGCTGCTGGTCGACGAGATCGACCGAGTCGAGATGGAGACCGAAGCCCTGCTGCTGGAGGTCCTCTCCGAGTTCCAGGTCTCGATCCCGGAGCTGGGGACGATCACCGCTCGCACCCAGCCGCTCGTGGTGCTCACCTCGAACAACACCCGGGAGCTCTCCGAAGCCCTGAAGCGCCGCTGCCTGTTCCTCCACATCGACTATCCGACCGTCGAGCGGGAGATGGAGATCCTCCGGACACGGGTTCCGGGGCTCTCCCAGGCACTCGCCGAGCAGATCGCCCGGGTCGCGCGGAGCATCCGCGCCCTCGATCTGAAGAAGGCCCCGTCGGTCTCCGAGACCATCGACTGGGCTCAGACGCTCCTCGCGCTGGGGATCGACCACATCGACGGCGACGTCCTCGCCGACACCGTCAACGTGCTCCTCAAGTACCAGGCCGACATCTCCCGGACGCTCAAGGAACTCGACCTCGGGTCGTGACCCGATGCTGTCACTGCTCACCGACTTCGTCCACGAGCTCAGGGCGGCCGGTGTGCCCGTATCCATGGTGGAGGCGATCGACGCCATGGAGGCGCTGCGGCACGTCGACTGGGCCGACCGGGCGGGCCTCAAGGCCACCCTCGGGGCCACCCTCGTCAAGAACGCCCGCCATGAGGCGGCCTTCGAGACGGTGTTCGAGGTCTTCTTCGCGCTGGATCGCCGGTCGGCGATGGGGGACGACGACGCGTCGACGCCCACCACGGGCTCGACGGGTGACGCCGACGCCTCGGGTCGGGCGGCGGGGGGAGGAGGGATGGACCTCGACGACCTCGTCGAGGCGCTGTTCCATGCCATGGCGTCCCGCGACTTCGAGGCCCTCCGGGCGGGTGCCCGCCAGGCCGTCTCCCAGCTCGCCGGGATGGAGCCGGGCCGCCCGGTCGGAGGCACGTACTACCTCTATCGGACGCTCCGCCAGCTCGACGTCGATGCCCTGGCCGAGCGCCTTCGGGAGGCTCTCGCCGCCGAGGCCGGGGAGGGGGAGCTGGCGGAACGTCTCACCGAGGACGAGGTGCGGGAGCTCATCGAGCGGCTCCGAGAGGAGATCCGGGCCGAGATCAGGCGTCGCCTGGTCGCCGATCGGGGACGGGAGGCGGTCGCGAAGACGCTGCGGGCTCCCCTCCTCGAGGAGATCGACCTCATGCACGCGACTCGGTCGGACCTGGCTCGGATCGAGGAGGTGATCGAGCCCCTCACCCGGAAGCTGGCGGCCCGGCTCGCCCGTCGACGCAAGCTGGCCGAGCGGGGACGGCTCGACTTCCGCAAGACGATGCGGGCGTCCCTCGCCACCGGCGGGGTGCCCATCGACCCGCATTTCCGGACCACCCGTCCCCACCGGCCCGAGGTGTTCCTGCTCTGCGACATCTCGGGTTCGATGGCGACCTTCGCCCGGTTCACGCTCCAGTTCACCTTCGCCATGTCCGGGCAGTTCTCTCGGCTGCGGTCGTTCGTCTTCGTCGACGCGGTGGACGAGGTCACCGATTTCCTCACACCGGGGGCCGACTTCTCCGAAGCGCTCACCAGGATCACCACCGAGGCCGATGTGGTCTGGCTCGACGGGCACTCGGACTACGGGCATGCCCTCGAGCAGTTCGCCGCCACCTACGGACGGGAGCTGACCCCACGGTCGACGATCATCATCACCGGCGACGCCCGCAACAACTACCGGGAGCCCCGGGACCAGTTCCTCGCCGAGCTGGCCGACGCCGTCGAGGCCGTGTACTGGCTCAATCCCGAACCTCGGGCATACTGGGACTCGGGAGACTCGGTGATGTCGAGCTACGCCCGGTGGTGCGACGCCGTGTACGAGGTCCGGAACCTCGCCCAGCTCGAACGGTTCGTCGAGCACGTGGCGGTCGCCCCCCGAAGACCGCGCCGGAGGAGGAAAATCCCCTCAATCACCCCAGGGTGGGTGCCGATGAGTGATTCGGTGGCCGCCCGGCCACCGCAGGACAGGTGACCGCCGACGAGAGGTACCAACGTGGGTCATCGCATCTTGGTGATCGAAGACTCGGCCGTGATCCGGCGGCTCATCGAAGTGTGTCTGCGAGCCGCCGACCTCGAGATCGTGATGCGTGACGACGGCCCCTCGGGGCTCGACGCCGTGCGAAGCGAGTTCCCGGACCTCCTCGTCCTCGACATCGGGCTCCCGGGCATGGACGGGTGGCAGGTCCTCGACCACATCCGGTCGGATCCGGCGACGCGATCGTTGCCGGTGGTGGTGCTCACCGCCCATGCCGAGGAGGAGTCCCGTCGTCGTGCGGACGAGGGAGGCGCCGACGCCTTCGTGACGAAGCCGTTCCAACCCAACGACTTCCGACAGACGGTCCTCGATCTGCTCGCCTGACGGGAGACCCGGTCACCTCGCCACGGGGATCCGGGCAAGGCGTTCGATCAGGTCCACGACCCGGTTCGAGTAGCCCCATTCGTTGTCGTACCACGACAACACCTTCACCAGGTTGCCGCCCAGGACGCGGGTCGCGCCCGCGTCGAAGATGCTCGAATGGGGGTTGCCGATGATGTCGGTGGAGACCAGCGGCTCTTCGCTGTACTGGACGATTCCCTTCATCGGCCCCTCCGCCGCCGCCCTGACGGCGGCGTTGACCTCGTCGGCGGTGACGTCGCGTTCCAGCTCCACGACCAGGTCGACGGTGGACCCGTCGGGTACCGGCACCCGCATCGCCATCCCGTTCAGCTTGCCGTCGAGGCGGGGGAGGACCTTGCCGACCGCCTTCGCCGCTCCGGTGGTCGTGGGGATGATGTTCTGGGTGGCGGCGCGGCTGCGACGCAGGTCCTTGTGGGGGACGTCGGCCAGGCGTTGATCGTTGGTGTAGGCGTGGACGGTCGTCATGATGCCGCGCCTGATGCCGAAGGCGTCGTCGAGCACCTTGGCCAGGGGGGCGAGGCAGTTCGTGGTGCACGAGGCGTTGGAGACGATGATGTCGGTCGGGTCCAGCTCCTCGTCGTTCACGCCGAGGACGACCGTCTGGTCGATCTCGTCCTTGGCGGGCACGGTGAGGATCACCCGTCCGGCTCCGGCGACGAGATGCTGTTCGAGCTGGGCCCGTTCCCGGAACCGGCCGGTCGACTCGACGACGATGTCGACCTCCAGCTCCTTCCAGGGGAGCTTCGCCGGTTCGGGCTCCATCAGCATGGCCACCCGATGGCGGCCGACGGTCATCGTGCCGTCCCCCACCTCGACGGGGATCTCGAACCGGCCCATCACCGTGTCGTAGACGAGGAGGTAGGCGAGGATGTCGTCGTCGGCCAGGTCGTTGATGGCGACGACCTCCAGATCGGGGTCGTCACGTTCGGCGATGATCCGGAACACGGCGCGCCCGATGCGGCCGAATCCGTTGATGGCGACCTTGACGCTCATGCCGGCACTCCTTCCTTGACGGGGATCCGCATCAGGTCGAGGACGTCGACGACCCGGGCGGTGTAGCCCCAGCCGTTGTTGAACCAGGTGATCGTCTTCACCAGCGTCCCGTCCATCACCATCGTCGCCAGACTGTCGTACACCCCCGAATGGGTGGAGGAGTGGACGTCGGAGGAGACGATGGGGTCCTCCACGTACTCGATGATTCCGGCGAGACGTCCCTCGCAGGCCGAGCGGATGGCGGCGTTGACCTCGGCGACGGTGGCGGAGGAGCGGACCTGGGTCACCAGGTCGACGGTCGAGCCGTCGGCGACGGGGACGTTGAGTGCCATGGCGGACAGCTTGCCGGCGAACCGCGGCATCACCCATTCGAGGATCTCCGCCGAGTTCGTGTCGGTGGGGATGATGTTCTCTGCCGCCGCCCGGCTCTGACGGAAGCCTTCGGAGGGGACGTCGGCGAGGCGCTGGGTGTTGGTCATGGCGTGGACGGTGGTGAAGAACGCCCGCTCGATCCCGAAGGCCGTGTCGAGGACATCGAGGATGGGGGCGAGGGCGTTGGAGGTGTTCGAGCCGAGGGCGACGACCGGCACCTCCGGGGTCAAGACCTCGTCGTTGACACCCCGCAGCAGGATCGGGATGTCGCCGGGCCGCTCCGGGGTGGAGGCGAGGACGACCTTGGCGGCTCCGGCCTCGATGTGGCGGTAGCACCATTCCGCGGTCCGGTATTTCCCGGTCGCCTGCACGACCAGGTCGACGCCCAGGTCCCCCCAGGGGGCGTCCCCCGGCTCGCGGGCGTCGATGAACGGGATCCGCCGACCGTCGAGGAACAGGTTGTCGTCGGCGAACTCGAGGGGGCGGGGGAAACGTCCGTAGATGGAGTCGTACTTGAGCAGATAGGTGAGGCCGGCGGGGTCGGCGATGTCGGCGATCGCCACCACCTCGAGGCGGGGGTGGTCGTGCAACATCCGGAACACGTTGCGGCCGATCCTCCCGAATCCCATCAGGCCTACGCGGGCACGGCTCATGTCCACTGCTTCCTTTCGCGTCGTCGAACGTCAACCTAGTACCTGCCCCGTGGTTGGTCTGCAGGGTCGGGGGTCTTCCCAGGTCGGGATGGCTCGGATAGGTTGGGCTGGGGCGGCGAGCGGGAAAGGAGATCCGTGTGGTTCGTCGTCGCCCTCTTGGCACTGGGATGTCCGATCCTGCGCCCACCCGTCGACGGCCCGGTGGTCCGCGCATTCGCTCCGGTCGGCGCCTATGCCGGTCATTGGGGAGTCGACGTGGCGGTGACTCCCGGTGCGCCGGTGCGGGCCGCCGGACCGGGTCGGGTGGTGTTCGCCGGGTCGGTGGCGGGCATGCTCACCGTCACGATCGACCATGGAGGAGGTCTGAAGAGCTCGACGTCGTTTCTCCGCACCGTCGAAGTGGAGACCGGGGAGCGGGTCGCGGCCGGCACCCGGATCGGGACGTCGGGCACCACCCATCGGGGGGCCGTCCACTTCTCGGTCCGGGTGGACGGGCGCTACGTCGACCCGACCCCGTGGCTCCGATGCTCGAGGTCGATCCCAAGGGCGCTGTGGCTCCTGCCGTCGGGTTGGCGAACGTCGGCCCCCTATGCTTCCCGCCGTGCACCGGGCCATCCTCGGAGGGACCTTCGACCCACCCCATCTCGCCCATCTGGTGGCGGGTGAGGCCGCCTACCGTCAGCTCGGGGTGGATGTCGTCTCCTTCATGCCGGCGGGTTCACCATGGCAGAAGGAAGGGCGGGCGGTGACGGCGGCGCGGCACCGTCTGGTGATGACGCGGCTGGCGACCGGCGGTGTGCCCTATTTCGAGACCGATGCCCGGGAGGTGACCCGGGACGGGCCGACCTACACCTTCGACACCCTGGCCACGTTCCCCGAGGACGAACGGATCACCCTGGTCCTCGGAGCCGATGCCGCCGCCGGGATCCGGAGCTGGTACCGGGCCGACGACGTTCTGGCTCGATGCCGCATCGCCGTCGCACCTCGGCCGGGAACCGATCGTGGGGCGGTGGAGGAGGCGGTGGGGGAGCGGTTGGACTGGCTGGACGTCCCCGGGTTGGAGATCTCGGGGACCGCCCTCCGACGGCGGGTGGCGGAGGGTTTCAGCATCCGGTTCCTGGTGCCCGAGTCCGTCTACCGGTATGTGATGACCTATCGCCTGTACCGGGAAGAGCGGTAGGATGGGCGGCGTTCGCACATCCGTGGAGGCAATCGTCGAAGACACGTTGAAGCTGGTGAGAGCCGCCGCCGACGCGCTCGTCGAGAAGAAGGGCGCCGAGGTCGTGCTGCTGGAGGTGGGTGACCTTCTGTCGATCACCGAGGTGTTCGTGATCGTCACCGGCACGTCCCGCCCCCACGTCCAGACCCTCACCGAGGAGGTCCACAAGCGCCTCGCCGAGCTGGGTCGTCGACCGCTCCGTGAGGAGGGGCGCCGGGAGGGGGAGTGGGTGCTGATCGACTACGGAGATTTCGTGGTCCACATCTTCCAGCCGGAGCAGCGGGAGTTCTATGGGCTGGAGCGGCTGTGGGGCGACGCTCCCCGGATCGAGTGGGAGCCGGCGGTTTCGGAGGCCTGAGGGCCTTGGTAGACTGCCCGCCCGTCCTGGGGCTGTAGCTCAGTCTGGCAGAGCACTTGCATGGCATGCAAGGGGTCAGGGGTTCAAATCCCCTCAGCTCCACCACCCGGAATCCCTTGTGTTTGCAGGGGATTTCGCTTGTTTAGGGTCGCGCCGCGGTGACGCCGAGTCCGTCGAGAGTCCGCGGAACGTCCGCGGGAGATCGCGTCTGGGCGCCCGCGGAGGCGTCTTCGGCCTCCCGTTCACGGGCTCTCGAGCGGGGCGTCGCCGACATCGGCGCCCGGCGGCGAGCCGGCGTCTGGTCGCCGACGCCGACACGGTGCAACCGTGTCAGAATCGTTCTCGATGGGAGCGGCCGCCGGATCTCCAAGGCCCGTGTCCGACATGTCGGCAGAGGACGTCGTCTGGTTCCTCGGCCTCGTGGATCGTCTCGGCATCGAGGTGTGGCTCGACGGTGGCTGGGGTGTCGACGCACGCTTGGGGGAGCAGACACGGAGGCACCGTGATCTCGACGTCGTCGTCGAACAGCAGGACCTCAGGGCGCTTCGGGAGGCGCTCGCCGCCTCTGGCTTCGTGGATTCCCCGACGGAGGATCGAACCGACTGGAACTTCGTCCTCGTCGATCCGGAAGGCCGTCGCATCGACGTCCACGTCATCGTGATCGACGAGCACGGCAACGGCATCTACGGTCCGGCGGAGAACGGTATCTTCTACCCGGCGTCCGCGCTCACAGGCTCGGGCTCGGTTGGAGGTCGGCCGGTTCGCTGTCTTACCCCCGAGTACCAGGTGCAGTCGCACACCGGCTACGAGTTGGACGAGAACGACCTCAGCGACGTCATGGCGCTCCACGAACGCTTCGGCGTTCCCTTGTCCGAAGAGCAGCGGCGAGCTTCGGACAGGGGGTAGGCCGGCATCGCCGCGGGCGTCTCGTGGGTGGTTGCGGATCGGGGCTGGGCCGCTAGCTCCACCGACCCGCCGTGGGATCCCACGTGCCGCCGGCGGTGCCATCGAGGAGCGGGTCGAGGAATGGTGTCACGACGGCGAGTGCGGTGTCCAGGGTGAGGGCCGTCGTCAGCAGGGATCGTCGAGCTTCCGCCGCGTAGCCCCGCTCCCAGAGTTGACGATCGGGAACCGAGAAGGCGGTCGGAAGGTCGATGCTGCGTCGGTCGGCCTCCGACCGGAGCGCGGCGAGCTGCAGTGCCGCTTCGACGGTGGCTCGGGTGACGATGGCGACGAGGTCCACGAGATCCTTGTATCGGGTCGACGGGACACGTCCGGTGCCGTAGGTCTGCAGGATGGCGGACACCTTGTCGGCGATGTGATCGACGAGCGGATAGACGACGTAGCCGTGCTGTTCGATGTCCGGCATGGCGACGCGGGCGAGCGCCGGCACCCGCTCGGGCCAGCCGGTGAGACGGACCTCGGCTCCGACGAGGTCGACCCGGAAGCTGCACCACTGCGTCGCCCCGATCGAGGACGTGACCGGTAGACGGACACCAACAGCACCTGCGGTGAGCGTCTGTCTGGGTCCGATCTCGAACCGGAACCAGTCTCCGATGTCCTGTCGCGCCGCCTGACGCAGCTCGGCTTCGGCCACCTCCAAGGCGGCGGATCGGTAGAGGTCGACGTCGATCGTCGCGCGCACACCGAGATCACGGGCCAGGAGCGCGGTCGCGCCCTTCACGATCCAGCCGTCGTCGACGAGGTAGAGGCGCTCGAGCAGCCGGTCGTAGGCGATCTGCCGCTGAAGCTGCGGCAGCGACCAGCGACTGGTCTTCGCCATGGCACGCAGCTTGTCCGTCAAGGCACGGCGAAACGCGGTCGGGCTCCCGTACGACCGATCGCGGGCCATCAGCGGCTCCTGGTCGAAGGTGACGCCGATCGAGATCCGGTGTGCCGCATGGCATGGGCCGTCGTCTCGTTGATCCACTGTGCGGTGTCCGGATCGTCGACGACCTCGAGGAGCCAGCGGAGGAGTGCGAGGCCATCGCCCCGGCGGAGGCCGAAGCGAGCAGCGAGCGGGGCGAGGGAGTCGGCGAAGGCGCCCGGGTCGTCGCGGCCGCCTCTGATGGCGTCGACGATCACGGCGGCGACCGCCCCGGGGTCCTCGTGGTCTCCCAGGAGATCGGCGGCGATGCGGGACGGCCTGGTGACCGGAAGGCCGCGCAGCTCGATCCATTCATGCGCGGCGATGGGTCGCCGGTGGATCCGCACGTCGGCCCGTCGTGTCTGTCGTCTCGAGGGCAGCGTGAACTCGTGGATGTCCGCTGGGAGGTGCCCGAGCCCGTAGAGCGCTGCCGCGGAGCGGTGCGACACGACTCCCTGCTCTGGGGTGCGTTCCCATGCCGGGACGGCGGGGGCGAGTTGGAGCCAGGCGGCACGCAGCTCGGCATGATCCGGTAGGGGAGCCCCCGCCAGGTGATACACGCCGTGGGCGACCCGTTCGAGGATGGATCCGTCCGCGGCGAGCCGGTCGAACGTCGATCGCGGCACGCCGGCCTTCTCGGCCTGGGCGCGCGTGACCAGACCCCATTGGTCCTCGGCGAGTTCCGCGAGGCGGCGGACGGTGCTGGTTCGGGCCATAGCTGCATCATACCCCATAAATGGAGGAAAACGAAGTATCGATCTATACACACGTCTGCGATATCTATCGCCTATGGAGGTAAACGCAGTATCAGCAAAGGACGCCCTTCTCACGTCTCGATTCCGATGACCGCGGACGCGGCCTGAGTCGGCCGGGGACTCGCAAGCGACCGTTTTTGCCCCGCTTCGAGGGCGTCGGCAGCCTCCCGGTGCGCAAACAGGCGCCCGACCACGTCGTAGATGCGCCGGGTCGAGTCGTGGCAGAGCACATCAGCGTGGGGGTTCCATGCTTTGTTGTACGGTGCGACGTTCGCTCCCCGACGAATGCCCGAGCTGATCGCTCGTCTCGTCACCGAGGGTCCTTCACCAAAGCCGATCGACGCTGGTGTGTAGGTCGAGGCCGAGGCGACGGCATGAGCCGAACTCTGACTCCGGGCCGGCTGGTGATCCGTCGAGGTCGGGCCGCGCAGCGGAGCGCCTGCGCGGCTCGGGGGAGTGCGGTCCTCGAGATGTCGTGGATGCACACGAACAGGGCTCACCGGTCTGCCCAGCAGTCTGGCGGATCGGGGAGTGATGGAGGCCATCGATGTCGCGGATCTCGAATGTCGTGTGGTGTGTGGCGACGAGGATGGAGGCCGCCGCGCCGTCGCCGACCCACGCGATCGTGGCCATCACGTCCTCGAACGGGTGGCCCGGGTAGTTGAGGAGGCGGTAGACGCCCCGGCTGATCCGCTCGAGGTTGCCCGAGCGGACGTGGTGGGAGAGATAGCGGCGGTCGACTTCCAGTTCTTCTGCCTGGCTCGTGCTGGAATAGCCGAGCTGGGTATCGGCGAGGGAGTAGAGGCGGTCGAGGACCCGCCTCTCGGGCCTGAATGTCATAGTAACTATGACATTCAGGCCACACCGGCCTTTCCCGATCGACTCCGGGTCGCCTGATCCTCGAGGCTCAGCTGGGTCGCCGCCGTCGGCGATGACCCGGGGAGGCAGGCCCCAGCGTCGAACCTCCACGGGAGTCCGTGGAGAGTCCGCGGAAAGTCCGCGA
>Ga0256839_1000838_pt1 | contig 39318 bp, 36 predicted proteins | sample 354166metaG_FD_185968 | JGI IMG/M metagenome (GOLD analysis project Ga0256839, IMG submission 185968) | Hydrothermal vent microbial communities from Mid Atlantic Ridge, Atlantic Ocean - 354-166 | ecosystem: Environmental > Aquatic > Marine > Hydrothermal vents | place: Atlantic Ocean: Mid...
GGTAAGACGTCCCGTTCCTATGCCATGCACTGGTTTCTGCATCGCATTACCGGGACGTTTCTCGTGTTTTTGCTGATCACCCATTTCTGGGTTCAGCACTACGATGCGCAGACGGCCAGTGTGGCGGTCCAGGTACTTTCCCAGGAGCAGATTGAGGCCGGTGCGTTGCCCGACTATCCGGAGGCGGCCAAAGAAGCGGTGCGGGCGCGTTATGGCCCCGACGCTGAGGTTACCCCGTATGACGTGGTGATGCTGCGATTGGCCGATCCTGTATATGCTGTGCTCTGGAAGGGCTTCAACATTCTGTTTTTGATTTTTGCCCTGCATCACGGGTTTTATGGCCTCAACAACATCCTGACCGACTATATTCGCCATCCCATCGGGCGCGTGCTGGCACAGACGCTTTCCTGGACGCTGGCGCTGGTACTGCTCATTGTAGGGCTGTATTCCATCATTGTGGCCGGATGGGGATATATGCCTGCATCTTGAAAAGACCTACGGGTTGATTGCAAACCGAATGTTGCCATGATTTTTTCGCACGACGTCGTCATCGTAGGAGCCGGTGGTTCGGGCTTGATGGCGGCGCTTTACGCCAAGGAGGGAGGTGCCGATGTGGCCGTGATTTCCAAGCTGCATCCGCTTCGTTCGCACACAGGAGCGGCCCAGGGAGGGATTGGCGCAGCTCTGGGCAACGAAGAAGAAGACCACTGGCTCTGGCACGCCTTCGATACGGTCAAGGGGAGCGACTACCTGGGCGATCAGGATGCCATTGAGATCATGTGTCAGGACGCGCCCCGGACCATCATCGAGCTGGAGCATTACGGCGTGCCCTTTAGCCGTAACAAGGAGGGAAAAATTGCCCAGCGCCGCTTTGGGGGGCACACACGCAATTTCGGGGAGGCGCCGGTCCGACGTGCCTGCCACGCAGCAGACCGCACGGGCCACGCCATTCTACATACCCTCTACGATCAGTGCGTCAAAAATCAGGTTCGCTTCTACGACGAATTTCAGGCGTTGGACCTGATCATGACGCCCGAGGGCGTCTGTTGCGGGGTAGTGGCCTATGAGTTGCTTACCGGGGAAATTCACGTTTTTCACGCCAAGATGGTCTGTCTGGCCACGGGCGGCTATGGACGCGTTTACAAGACGACCTCGAACGCCCATGCCAGTACAGGCGACGGCATGGCCATCGTGCTGCGCAGCGGCCTGCCGCTTGAGGATATGGAATTTGTCCAGTTTCATCCCACAGGTCTTTACCGACTGGGTATTCTGGTGACCGAAGGGGCGCGTGGTGAAGGCGGCATCCTGCTCAACGACAAGGGCGAACGCTTCATGGAGCGCTATGCGCCTACGGTAAAGGACCTGGCACCTCGTGACCTGGTTTCACAGTGCATCTACAAGGAGATCCGCGAAGGACGGGGCATCAACGGGAAAGATTACGTCTATCTGGATCTGCGGCACGTGGGGCGCGAGGTGATCGAAACCAAGCTGCCTGAAATTGCCACGTTCTGCCGCACGTATCTGGGCATCGACCCGGTAAAGGAACCGATTCCAGTGGCTCCTACCTGCCACTATGCGATGGGAGGGATCCCTACCAACTATGATGGGCAGGTGGAGCGGGCCGGTCGGGGTAGCATTGTACCGGGTCTCTACGCGGTAGGTGAGTGCGCGTGCGTGTCGGTGCATGGCGCCAACCGACTGGGTACCAACTCGCTGGTGGACCTGGTTGTCTTCGGGCGCCGTGCCGGAATTCACATGGCCGAAACGCTTCGGAAAGAAGGACGCAAGAAGGAGCCGCTGCCCGACAACCCGGACCGGCGCGTCCGCGAAATGCTGGAGGACATTCTGGGGCGGACGCGGGGAGAGCCCGTAGCCGTGGTGCGCTCCGATCTGCAGCAGACCATGATGGATAACGTCTCCGTGTTTCGTAACGAGGAGACGTTGACCACCGCGTTGGACGACCTGAAGCAGATCCGGGAGCGCGCCAAGCGCGTGGTGGTGCGGGACAAGAGCAAGCGGTTCAATACCGAGCTGATGGATGCCGTCGAGCTGGGCTTCCTGGTCGATCTGTCTGAAGTAATCACGCGTTCAGCCCTGAATCGGACAGAAAGTCGGGGGGCCCATTCCCGCGAAGACTACCCGAAGCGAGACGACGAGAACTGGCTCAAACATACGCTTATTTACCGCGAAGGAGAAGACAGTTACCGGTTCGACTACAAGCCGGTAACGATTACCCGATTCCAACCGAAAGAACGGAAGTACTGAGCGACCCGCCTGATTGCTACGTGGTCGCCCAACCGATGGAGCGGTAACCATGAAAGTCAAGGTCAAAATCAAGCGCTTCAATCCGGAGACCGACGCCGAGCCGCACTGGGAGACCTATGAGGTCGATGCGGATCCCATGGACAGCGCGCTGTCATTGCTTTTGCATATCAAATGGCATATTGACGGCTCGCTGACCTTCCGCAAAAGCTGCGGTCATGGCATTTGCGGCTCGGATGCCATGAAGATCAACGGCGAAAACCGGCTGGCCTGCTCGGTGCTGGTCAAAGATCTGGTCAAAGGAGAGGGCGATACGATCACGTTCGAGCCGTTACCCACCGCTCCGGTAATTAAAGATCTGGTCATTGACCAGAGCCGCTTCTTCGAAAAATATCGGGCCGTTAAGCCCTGGCTGATTACACGCACGCCGCCGCCTGAGCGGGAGCGGCTGCAGAGCCCCGAGGAGTTTGCGCTGATTGAAGACGCCACTAAATGCATCATGTGCGGGGCCTGTACGCATGCCTGCCCCAGCACCTGGGCGGATCCGGAGTATCTGGGGCCAGCCGCTCTGCTCAAGGCCTATCGGTACACCTTTGACTCGCGCGACGAAGGGGCTGACGAGAGATTACCGGTGGTCGACTCGCGCGAGGGGCTCTGGAAGTGCTATACGATCTTCAATTGCAATGAGGCCTGCCCCAAAGAGATTGACATTTCCCGCTGGCTGTCGGCGCTGAAGCGGCGCGCTGTGATGGAGGTGGCTGCCCGATGATTACGACGGTAGAAAGCGGTGGCGCAGGTAGTCGCCGGATGGGATAAGGCGTGCTCGCGACAGATCGCCGTGGTACAGGTAGATCCAGGCCAATACTGAATGGCCATCCGGCAGGAACACGGTATCCTGGACGCGCCGGTATTCGCCAGCTTCTGGCTGCTCTGGATCGTATCCTTCGTATGCATCCAGATAGGTGAAGATGTGGGCGGCCTGGGCTCGATGCAAGGCATATAGTTCGCCGTGTACGATGCGGTCGGGATCAGGGACGACGCCGGGGTAGGCACCGAGATCGTACAAACGACCCCGGTAATAGGCACGCCCCAGCGAGCGAATTGCGTCGTGCAGGGTGGGCGGAAGAAAGCGGGGCAATTGGCCGCGCAGGGTGCCGTAAACAAACAACAAGGTAACCGACATCCAGACAGGGGGATGCCAGCGGTGTTTCATACCGAAGCAGCGGCCGATGCTTCCAGATGCAGCCGGGCAAAGTTAAACGGCGGTGAAGGGCCGTTCAACTGTAGTCGGATGCCCAGCGTTCGGTAGGCCCGCTCCAGAGAGGCCACCCGGTCGCGAAAAGCACTTGTGCGTTCGGTAGCAACCAGATAGGCTGCGCGCAGTACGGGGTGATGTCGGACTTCCAGGCGTTGCACTTTGGCCCGGTCAGCTAAGGCGGAGAGCGTCTGGTGACAGTGCTCGGCCGCTATTTGCAGGAGCCGATCCACCTCGACCATGAGTGAAGGGTCGTCGGCTGCTGTGCCCTGGACCAGCGCAACCGCCTCTTTCAGACGCGCACGATCCACATCGAGCTGAAATAGCCATTCCTGCCGGCCGTCCAGCAACGCCAGCGTAGCACAGAAATCTTCGTAGTTAGCCTCCAGCAGCGCTCGGACGTGCGCCTGTTCCGGACAGATCGTGCCAAATCGTAAGGGAAGCAGCGGGCCTTCGAGCTGCAAAGAGGCCAGAAACTGATGATGTGCCCGAAGCTGAGCACGTAGCCACTCCGTGTCGTGAAGGCGCTGCCGGATGGCTTCCAGACTATAATCGCGGGCCGGGACGCGCCGTACGATGGCTTGCACATTGCGGAAGGGAATGCATGCCAATGGCTCCGGTCCACTGACCGATTGGCCAGCCCATGTAATACCATAGACGTAGTGAACCTGCGGTTCTGGAGCCGTGATAGGATGTAATTGGCGGCTCACCTGCTCGAGGATGGCCTGCAACCACCACTGCTTGAGTACGGCACGCGCCAGCGCCAGCGCTTCCTGACGGGAAGCCTCGGTCAACTGGTATACTTCCTTTTCAGAAAAATACCAGCGGGCTGCAGGTCTGTCGCGCTCAAGCGCCGGCATGATCCGCTTCATCTTCGGCCGAGCTGCCCCGCGTGAGCCATTCCTCGTTGGCACTTAGCTGCTGACGAAGGTTCTCGATCTCGCGTAAAATCTGGCGCGCGCCCTCCATCTCTGATCCGTTCTGCTCCGTTTCGACAGCAGTTGGTGCCGGCGTAGCCTGTGCTGTTTTTTCCGAAGGCGATGTCGGAGGCGTTTCTGGACGGCTGACCAGCGTCACCCGAGGCGTCTCAAAAGGGGGACGCTTGGGGGCTTCTGCGGGTTGAGCAGCCGTCGGCTGCGCTGCAGTAGCTGGTGGGGACATTGCCTTATGAGCCTGCAGGCGGGCCGACTGCTCCAGAATGGCCTGGAGCATTTGCTCCTTGATGATTGCGCGGGCTTCCGCCAGCGCCTCCGCTCTGGTTTCTTCAACGAGGCGTTGAATATCTTCGTTGGAAAGCTCCAGAAATTTCGCGCGAAACTGTTCAATCAGTTTGCGGAGTTGCTCGTCGTACATAGCATTTTCTCCGGATGGATGGGTGGCATGGTGCTGAAAGTCTGTGCTACAAGCCGTGTGCCTGCTAAACGAACGATGCCTTACGGTGTGAGTTTCGTCTAAACGGCGGAAAACCTTTCCGCGCGTTCAGGCAAAAAAACTGTTGTTTCAGGAAAAGATTTTCAGGCGTTGTCCGGGGTAGATGCGGTTGGAGCGCAGGCCGTTCCAGCGTTTGAGATCTCGTACGGATACGCCGAAGCGCTGGGCAATTTCGCTGAGCGTGTCGCCGGGCTGTACATGGTAGATGGTATAGCCCCGTGAAACATCGGCTTCCGGGTAGATGCTCAGGCGTTGTCCGGGGTAGATGCGGTTGGAGCGCAGGCCGTTCCAGCGTTTGAGATCTCGTACGGATACGCCGAAGCGCTGGGCAATTTCGCTGAGCGTGTCGCCGCGACGTACGCGATACACCACCCGTTCTGGCATGACCGGCTCCGACAGATACAGCACCAGCTCCTGTCCGACGCGAATGGTATGACCAGAGAGGTTATTCCAGCGTTTGAGATCGGCCACCGAAATGCCATACCTCCGGGCGATCTTGCTGAGCGCATCACCCGGGCGTACGGTGTAGACGACGCGTGTGGGGGCTCTGGCATCCGTAGGAGAGGATCTGTCGGACGAGGCAGTAGCCGGTTCAGGGGCTGCTGTTTCCAGGGCAGTGGGTTGAGCCGCAGGGGGAGCCGGTGATTTTACGGCAGGCGAAACAACACGAAGCGGACGTATGGAGCGACTGCCATACTGCACGCGCACAGGCGCTGCTTCGGCCAGTTGCAGGGCCTGGCTGCTTTTGTAACGGGGTACCGGCACGATCAGCCGCTGCCCCGGTCGAATCAGGGTGCTCCGTAAGCCATTGGCGCGCATGAGCGCCGAGACGCTTACCCCAAAGCGTCGGGCAATGATGCTGAGCGCATCCCCACGGCGTACCCTGTAGGTAGTAACGGGACGCTTCCGATCTTCGGGAAGCTGCGCATAAGCTGCGGCAAAGCGGGCGTAACTCCCCAGAGGTAGCCGAATAAAGTAGGGCCCCCGTGTGGGCGGCAGGATGTTGCGACGCAACTCGGGGTTCAGGGCGCGTAGCGTTGCCACATCGGTCCCTGCCATGCGTGCAATCTCTTCCAGGGAAAGCATGCCCTGTACGGGCACATAGTCATATTCATAGCGGGGGCCAGGCTGGACGCTCAGGTTCAGAGCAGACGGATTGGAGGCCACCAGGGCCGTCGCTATGAACATGGGGACGTAGTTTCGCGTCTCGCGTGGCAGATACGGATAGATGTCCCAGAAAGTGGGCCGCTCGATGCCGTGACGGACAGCCGCCCGCTTGAGTGCGCGCCGAACCCGCCCGGCGCCGGCGTTATAGGCGGCAAGCGCTAAATGCCAGTCCTTAAACAAGGCGTACAGATCTTTCAGGTGGCGCGCGGCAGCACGGGTAGATTTTTCCGGATCCCGGCGTTCGTCCACCCAGGGCGTGATGCTCAGCCCATAAAGACGGGCCGTTCCGGCCATGAATTGCCACATGCCCACGGCCCCAGCTCGGCTTCGGGCGTAGGGATTGAGGCCGCTTTCTATCATGGCCAGGTATTTGAGCTCGTCTGGAACGCCTTCTTCTTTAAAGATGTGCTCGATCATGGGAAAGTAGGTCTCCGCCCGGCTCAGCCAGCGCAACAGATGTTGTTCCGGTTCGCGCAACAGATAATCTATGCTCATTTTGACAAGCCGGTTCATGGTGAGCGGCACGGTGCTGTGAGGAGCAGGCAGATTGGGGGGGGCCACGTCCTCCAGCAGTGGCTCGCCTACGGCGTCCATGGCTGCAAACATCGCTTCGCGAAAGGCAAAGATGTCGCCATAGCTCAGGGTCAGCGTATCTGGCGGTATGCCATAGAGCTGTTCGTACTCAGTAATGAGAGAGCGGTATAGTTCGCGAAAGCGCACATTAGAAGCAATGTGGGGCTGGCGACTCAGCATGGCCAGGGCCTCAAGCGCTTCGTCAAGCAAGCGGGCGGCGATTTCCAGCTCGCCCGCCGCCTCTGCTTTGAGGATGCGTGCCTGATGGTTGTACAGATGCGCCAGGTATTCAAGCAAGGTGGGCTCGTCCAGACTATCGGCGGGCGGTAACAAGCCAACCAGGCTGGTGCCAAGCAGGCGCAACCGCCGATCGAATGGGATTTCTTCGGAAGGAAAGGCCTGCAGACGCTCCAGCGGAGCCGCCGTTCTGGTTGAGATCGTATCTTGCGCCTGCGTGGTGCCTACCAGGCTTCCAATAAGCCACAGCAACAGTAATCCCCGTACCACGACTTTTTACTCTCAGTTAAAGCGATACTTCAACACTGGGCTAACGATACACACCGAGTATTTTTATTGCAAGGGGGATGCCCGATTTTTTCGGTATCGACGCTCGACGGCGTCGGTAAAGGCGACGGCGGGTTCGCTGTAGATATTTACGTGGTAGCGACGGAATACTTCTTCTGCGATGAGCTGAGAGGCTTCGGCCCAGGTGGGCATGTCGCGTAATCGGCGCAGTACGCGTTCGTAGGCAACCCGGTCTCCGCGGAACAGATGCGTAATGAACAGTTCGCGATGGCGCAGGCCGGTTTCACCGAGCACTTCGCGTTCCAGGTCGGTTGTGGGAAGCTCCGGGGTTTGTTCAGCCAACGGTTTTTGGTAAAACTGCATCCAGCGAGGCAGGGTGTCGGCGTCAGCGGTAGTTGTCTGTATGTTTTCGGGAGTTGCCTGCTGAAGCTGAAAGCGACGCCAGAGGGGTAACGTTGCTTCTTCTGTGGGTTCGGTGGTTATGGCCGGCTTATCGGCGATAAGCGCATGCAGCGCCTCGGCCGTCAGCAGAGCCGTGCCTTCGGCTTGAAGTCGCTGCACCAGGTGCGTCTGCTGTTTTTCTGAAAAGAAAGCGATCAGCAGGGAGGCAGGAATCGCTGTTGGCCGTTCCGGTAGGAGGGCGGCCAGTTCATAGAGCGGGCGAAGCAGTCGCAGCCAGGCGTCAGCATCAAAATCGGCCGTCAGCTTCCGGTCAATGCGTTGCAGTAGTGCTGTGAAGCGTTCTCGTTGTAGTTGGGCGATCTTTTTTTCTTCGAGGTAAAGGGCAACGGCTTCTCGGAAGTAAGCATAGGGGAGAAACCAGTGCATACGCTGGAGTACCTTTTCGGCCGGCAGCACCTCATCTTCCGAGAAGATGTGGGTGGTGAGGGTGTGGATTGGTCGGACCAGATACTGCGCCAGGGCCTGAACACTCTGGCTGAGCAGTTCTGGCCATACCTGGGGCGGAATGCGTAGATGCGAACGCAATCGGGTGCACAGCGCTTGATAGGCTTCCTGGACTTCTGGTGCTTCGACTTCGAACCAGGTGTCATCAAGGAAGGGAAGCCGGGCATCTGCCTGCGCGATCGCCAGGTGCTGCAGGTAATGTATGAGCGCATCGGGCATTCCCAGCCGGCGTAGCTCACGAAGGGGGTAGGCCCGGGTAGGAGGGAAAGCCGCCTGTAATTGCCGGGTCAGAAGACGAATGAATTCGGTCATAAGACATATGGGCCCGGTTCGTGAACGGATCTGGGCCTTATAACGCCAGCTTTTCGGCAAAGTCTCCTACAACGTGAGTTCCAGCGACAAGTCGAGTGCGCGAACGGAATGGGTCAGGGCTCCGGAAGAAATGGCTTCGACGCCGGTGGCCGCAATGGCCGCAGCGGTTTCCAGGGTAATGTTGCCTGAGGCTTCTGTGTGAAAGCGGCCATCAATGCGTTGCACAGCTTTTCGAAGGGGTTCGACGTCAAGTGTGCCGTCAGGAAGCCTTCGAGCGAAATTGTCCAGCAGGATCCAGTCGACGCCTCCTGTGGTGAGGATGGCATCGACGTCTTCCAGGGATTGAGCTTCAATCTCGATAGGAAGGGTCAGTTGGCGTTGTGCGCAGTATCGGTGGGCGGCTTCAATAGCTTCACGAATGCCACCAGCGGCCACAATGTGATTATCTTTGATAAGGATCATGTCATAGAGTCCCAGGCGGTGGTTGGTACCGCCCCCCAGACGTACTGCCCATTTATCCAGCAGCCGCAGGCCTGGTGCCGTCTTACGGGTGTCGAGCACTTTCGTGCCATAGGGGCGGACGCGTTCCACAAGGTGATAGGTAGCAGTGGCGATGCCGCTCATGCGTTGCATCAGGTTCAGCACCAGCCGCTCCGCCATGAGCAGGCTTCGAGCGGGGCCTTCTACGGTGCCGAAAATGGTGCCGGCTGTTACCCGGCTGCCGTCTGCCTGATGCCAGGTGAGGTGCACATGAGGGTCCACGATCTGGAAAACGCGGGTGGCTACCTGCAACCCGGCAATGATACCGGATGCTTTGGCGAGGAAAAGCCCGCGAGCTTGGCGATTCAGGGGAACGGTAGCTTCGGTGGTAACATCGCCCGGACCGATGTCTTCGGCCAACCACTGCCGGATCAGCGTATCCAGCGTTGCTTCATCCAGATAGGGAGGCCAGGCAGCCGATGTCGTCATTTCGGCAGGCATGAGCGTTTAGGCTGGCCGTCGGTTGACAGCGAAGGCGCCAGGGCCTGTTGCAGCACGTCCAGCAGAACCTTCGGTGCACGTATGGGGCGATTGCGGGCGCGATCGACAAAGCAGAGCGTTACCTGACCAGTGGCCAACAGTTCCTGGGTTTCGTGGCGGCGCACTTCATAATCCAGGAATAGTCGGGCCCGTGGTAGCTCTCGGATCATGGTTACAATATCCAGCAGGTCATCGTAATAAGCGGGCTGAATAAAGCGCAGGCTCAGCGCAACCACAGGCATGATAATTCCGGCCGCCTCCAGTTCGCGATAGGGAAGTCCCAGGGCGCGTAGCGTCTCGGTACGTGCCGCTTCCAGGTAGTCCACATAGTGGGCATGATACACCATACCCATCGGATCGCATTCCCGGTAGCGTACCCGATGTTGATAGACGTGTCGGATCATGCCGTTCCGTGTTCCGTCGAGGGCGTGGGCTCTGATACTTCTCGATAAATGCCCATGCGGGCAAACTTTTCGATGCGCGTATCGATCAGCGTGGGGGGGGCAATGCCTTCCAGCGCCTGTAGTGCTCGGGCGATAGCGGCACCGACCGCCTGGAAAGTAGCCTGAGGATCGCGGTGTGCCCCACCGACAGGTTCAGGAATGATCTCATCGATGACGCCGAGCTTGAGCAGGTCGGCTGCTGTAAGCTTCAAGGCGCGGGCCGCTTCTTCTTTGTAATCCCAGGAACGCCAGAGAATCTGCGAGCAGCTTTCAGGTGCAATGACCGAATACCAGGCGTTTTCCAGCATCAGGATGCGGTCGCCCACTCCGATACCCAGGGCGCCCCCTGAGGCGCCTTCGCCAATTACCACTACGACAATGGGGACTGGCAAGCGGGCCATTTCGAACAGGTTACGGGCAATGGCTTCGGCCTGGCCGTGTTCTTCGGCTTCAATACCTGGATAGGCGCCCGGTGTGTCGAGCAGGGTAACAATGGGTTTACCGAACTTGGCGGCCAGTTTCATCAACCGTAGGGCCTTGCGGTAACCCTCAGGATTGGGCATACCAAAGCGGCGGTATTTCCGGCTTTTTGTGTCGCGCCCTTTCTGGTGGCCTACAAAGAGTACGGTACGATCGCGATACCCGAAACGGGTGCCCTGGAACGTGGCAAATCCGCCGACGATAGCCGGATCATCGCCAGCGCAACGATCGCCGTGTAACTCGACGAAGCCCTCCGCAAGGGCCTCGATATAGTCGAGCGTATAGGGACGATCAGGATGACGAGCGATTTGCACCCGCTGCCAGCGGGTCAGGTTGCGGTAGACCGATTCGCGCAGTGCGGCTACGCGTGCTTCCAGAGCCGCTATCTCCGCAGAAAGATCTGCTTCAGGATTTTCGGCCATCAGCGCGCGCATCTCGTCGAGCTTTTGCTCAAGCTCGACGATAGGTTTTTCAAAATCAAGCAGGTATTTCGAAGTTTTCTGCGCCATGAGCGTGTTCAGGCTGTATAAAGCATTCGACGGATAGCCCGAAGCAGCAGCACCAGGTCCAGCCAGGTCGTCCGCTGCTGCATATAATAAGCATAAAGCTGACGAATATCTTCAGGATTGCGGGGTGGGGTAGGCCGTGCTTCGCTTACAGCAAACAGGCCGGGATGAATGTCCCAGGTGCGGGGTAGGAGTACATATTCGTCTGGTCGGCATCCGACAAGGACCCGGTGGCCGCGCAGCACATCGGGCAGGGCTGTCAGGCGACGAACCAGCCGGTTCAGCCCCGGGTGGGCGGTCAAGCGGGCCAGTCCTTTCAGGAGAGGCAGCAGCACCAGTCCCAGTAGCGCCAGGCTGCATTCCAACGCGCGACGCACAGGTAGGCTCCGGAGGGTAGGTAGGGCAGCTTCTGCATCAACAAGGGAAGGGGGCTCGAGCGTTTCGATATGCGCTTTGCCAATTACGTGGGGGCGGCCTTCCGGTAGCATTTTGAACTGGACCGGCAGGTCACGAAGCTGTTGAATGAGCTGCAGGACGGTGGTGTGTGAAAGGCCAGCGGTGGCAAAAATGACGGTATCCACCTGTTGCAGACGCACCAGATCACGCAGGTGATGCAGAGCGCCCAGGCAGGGGGGAGGCGGCGATGCATTTTCGTTCAGTTGCGGCGAGACGTATCCGATCAGATGAAACGACGGCCAGGGGATTGCTTCCAGCAGGCGGTGCAGACGGCGAGCTTCATCGGCCGGTCCCACCAGCAGAGCCCGTTGTAGGCGGGTGGAGCGGCGCCGTCGCCATATGAGTCGCCATCCCACCAGCAGGGTAAACATGAAGGGAGCGCTGAGCAGCACCACCATTCGAGAGAACGCGATGTCGGGCACCAGAAACGATAGCGTGCCCATAAAGAGCAGGCTGATCAACGTGCCATAGAAGACCGGACGCAGTTGCCAGGCGCGACCGCGTCGGTAGCCGTGCATCAACGCAATACCCACCACGGTGCTCAGTGCGTAAGCTGGCACTACGGTGAGCAAAAATAGCGACGCCAGTGGGCGTCCGGCCATCAGGGAGCGCAGCCAACCAGTGATCGTGACGACCAGCGCCGTCAGCGCACCGTCGAGCAGTAGCGGTGCCAGCCGACGGATGCTACGATGCAGCGCAGACAGTCCGGCCCGCAATGCAATACCGGTGCGAAGTAATGACAGAAAAACAGGGGGATAACGGTCACGGAAATGCTTCTCAACGAACCGGAGCATGGCTCCATAGAACAGCCGCACGTAGCGCAGCTCCCCCTTCTTGGTACTTTCTCCTTTATAGTGAATGATCTGGGTACGCGGCGTATAGACAATCTTCCAGCCGGCTTGCTGAATGCGATAGCACCAGTCCAGGTCTTCCCCGTACATGAAAAAAGCTTCGTCGAGCAGGCCGGCACCACCATCGGGTTGCAGACCGCCAGGCAGCAGATGCGCCGTAGCGCCGAGCCCATCACGGCACAGGCGCTCGTAGGCCACCCGCGAAAAGTAAAGCGCGGCATGCCGAACGAACATGCAGGAGCCGCTGAGCGCATCGACTTCCGTCTCGACATCGGGTGACAGGTAGGTCATGTTATAGCGCCCGAAACGTCGGCTGCGTGGGAAAAGACGGCTTAAGCCGATCATCCGGTAAAAAGCGACAGCCGGTGTAGGAAACGCTCGACGACTTTCCGGAGCAAATGTACCGTCCGGATTGAGAATTTTACAGCCGGCTGCACCTACGTCGGAGTGGGCATCCAAAAAGTCTACCATCGTGCGAAGTGTGTCTTCCTGCACGATGGTGTCGGGATTAAGCAGCAGCAGATAGCGGCCGCGGGCGCGACGGATGGCCTGGTTGTTGGCACGGCTGAAGCCGACGTTGTGGGTGTTGACCAGGAGATGCACCTGAGGAAATCGGGTACGAACCATTTCAACCGAGCCGTCCACCGAGTTGTTGTCCACGACAAAAACTTCCACAGCCAGTCCTTTGGCGGCACGAAAGACCGAGTCCAGCGCCTGCTCGAGCAGCTCGCGCACGTTATAATTCACAATAATCACCGATAGATCGACAACCGAACTATCGGTGGCGGAAGTGAACGGCCCGGCAGACGACATAGACGATCAGACAGCATCTCCGCAGCGCAGTGCAACCGGTTTCAAAGATAATGCGAAAGTGGGCCGCCCTTGCCGCAAAGCTTTGCAAAAAACGGAGGGGCGGCATACTTTGTGCCTACCTCTACGATCACGGTCCAGGGATGGGAAATGCGGAAGCTCTGTCAACGATTCCCGAAAATCCTGCAAGGAAATCCGGGAGGCGTTGATTTTTTTGGCTAAGTCCTGTACCGTTAGGGCTGTTTTCGGTAAAGTGAAACTTTTTATCCGAATTTCGCATGGACGGGCTCCCGCGCAGGGTGGGAGGCTGTAGATTCCTGCATTACGAACAAGAGGTATAGCCTTAGGCCCGGAACGTTATGCCGCAGATTTTTTCCAGAAAGACCAACCGGTTGCCGGCGCTTTCGCTGGCGGGTTCTGTCTTTGGAGGCGTGCTGGCCGTTTTTCTGGTATGGTACTACTTTTCGCCGGAATTTTATGAAGTGGGTTATGCGCCGGAGCAACCGGTGCCTTACAGCCATCGGGTTCACGTAGGCAAGCTGGGATTAGATTGTCGCTACTGTCATGGAGGGGTAGAGATCGCCGATAAGGCAGGTATCCCTTCTACGCAGACCTGTATGAACTGTCATGGTCAGATTTTGACTGAATCGCCCCGGTTACAGGCGGTGCGCGATAGCTGGGCGACGGATCAATCCATTGAGTGGGTGAAAGTGCATCACCTGCCTGACTATGCGCACTTCAGCCATGCCTCCCACGTAAACAATGGGGTGGGATGTGAGACCTGTCATGGCCGGATTGATCAGATGGATGTGGTGCGGGTAGTTAAGCCACTCTCTATGGGGTGGTGCCTGGAGTGTCATCGGCAGCCGGAGTTGTATTTGCGGCCGCAAAGTGAGATCACCACAATGGGCTATCAGCCGCCGGCCGATTACATCGAGCGCAACCTGGAGCGCATTCGGAAAGAGGGGATCCGTCCGCCTACGAACTGCTCGGCCTGCCATTACTGAGCCGAGCCTTATGGGTTTGGTTGGAAATGTCTTGGCGTTTGTTGGTTGAGAGCGTCCTATGATTGAACTGCCTGTGGTAAATCCAGACGGAGCCGAAAAGCCTGCGTCGGGCAAGCGTTTCTGGCGCAGCGCAGCCGATTTGCAGCGTAACCCGGAATGGGTAAAGCTGGCGCAGGACGAGTTTATGCCGGGCGTTGCCGAGCCGCCGAGTGGCACGTCGCGGCGTCAGTTTTTGCAGATTATGGGCGCGTCGATGGCGCTGGCCGGCCTGACGGCCTGCCGGCGGCCTGTCGAGAAAATTCTGCCCTATGTGCGTCAGCCTGAGGAGATCATTCCGGGCATTCCGCTTCACTATGCGACGGCCATGCCTTTCAGAGGGAGTCTGCGGCCGTTGCTGGTCGAAAGCCACGAGGGGCGTCCGACCAAAATTGAGGGGAATCCGGATCATCCGCTCAGTCGGGGAGCTTCGGGGGTCTTTGAGCAGGCTTCGCTGCTGAATCTGTACGATCCGGATCGCTCCCAGCAGGTGCTCCGCAAGGGAGAGGCCGCTTCATGGAATGACTTTGTGCAGTTTGCCCGGGCGCTGGTTGCCGAGGCGGGTACCAAACGGCTGGCTGTGCTTTGCGAGCCGAGCAGTTCGCCCACGCTGGCGGCGCTACAACAGGAGCTGGCCCGCCGTTATGCGCAGGTGCGCTGGGTGACCTACCGACCAGAAGGGGACGACAACGAAGCCCTGGGGCTGCAGCAGGCCTTTGGGCGTCCGGTGCGGGTTCGCTATCGCTTCTCCGAGGCCCAGGTTATCGTCAGCTTGGACGCCGACTTTCTGGGGCCGACCGACCGCAACTTTATCGAGAATACACGTGAGTTTGCAGCCAGCCGGCGCATGGAGCGGCCTGAGGACGAGATCAGCCGTCTGTATGTGATCGAGAGCACCTACACGGTAACGGGCGGGATGGCCGATCATCGCCTGCGCCTGCGCGCCAGCGACATCCCGGCATTTGCGGCAGCGCTGGCGGCTGAGCTGGGCATTGCCGAGCTCCGTGAGGCGGGGGCTCGCTTTGCCGGGCATCCTTTCGTGGTAGAGATTGCTCGCGATCTGCGAGCAGCCGGCACACGGGGCGTGGTGCTGGCAGGCGAGACGCAACCACCGGCCGTGCATGCTCTCTGCGCGGTGATCAACGATCTGCTGGGTAGTCTGGGCCGTACAGTGATTCTGCATGCGCTGGAAGAGCCGGTCGTGCCACAGCATGTGGCCTTGGCCGATCTGGTGCAGGCCATGCAGGCCGGTGAGGTAGATGTGCTGCTGCTTCTGAATGTCAATCCTGTCTATGATGCGCCGGCCGCGTTGGGCTTTGCCGAAGCGCTGGCGCGGGTCCCCGAGGTGATTCACCTGGGACTGCACGTGGACGAAACGGCACGCCGAAGCACCTGGCATCTGCCAGCAACACACTACTTGGAGGCCTGGGGAGACGGACGCGCCTACGACGGTACGCTTTCGGTTATCCAGCCCCTGATTGCACCGCTTTATGAGGCAGCTCATTCAGCGCTTGAGGTACTGGCGCTGCTGGCTACGGGACAAGAGCAGAGTAGCTACGACCTGGTGCGCGCTACCTGGCGGCAACTACTGGCAGGACGGGGCGCCTTCGAGCAGGTCTGGCAGCGGGTGTTACACGATGGATTCCTGCCGGACTCGGGCTATCCGACCGTTACGTTACGGCCGCGTCGGCAGGCGCTGGCCAACTGGCCTGCCCCGACAGAAGGCGGCCTGGAGGTGGTCTTCCGGCTGGATCCGACCATACTGGACGGCAGTTTCGCCAACAATGCCTGGACGCAGGAGCTGCCCGACCCGATCACAAAGATCGTCTGGGATAATGTAGCCATCTTGAGTCCGAAGACGGCCGAGGAGCTGGGCGTCAAGGCTGAATACCGTAAGGGCGTCTATATTGTCGACGTGATCGAGCTTTCGCTGGATAATCGTGCGGTGGAGCTACCTGTCTGGGTGCTGCCCGGCCATCCGGACGATACGATCACCGTCTATCTGGGCTACGGTCGTGAGATTACCTCAACCCGTCCCGAGCGTAAGACGCCGTTTTTCGACCTGGACGACTACACAGACATCTACGGCCATGGCGCCATAGCCACCGGCGTGGGCGTAAATGTGGCGCCGCTTCGGCGGCCGGAGATGCCCTGGGTGGCACGTGGTGTCCGGGTGCGCAAAACTGAACGTACCTATAAGATTGTAACCACGCAGGACCACGGAGCGATGGTCGGGCGGCCTCTGGTACGTCTGGCTACGCTGGAAGAATTCCGGAAGCATCCAGATTTTGCTAAAAAGGCCGAGCCGCCCCTGAAAGGCCTGGAACCCTGGGAGCAGTATCCTACGCTGTGGGAAGAGGCCCATCCGAGCAAGCAGCCCGCCTTTCAGGACAGCGACTACTACCGCAACCAGTGGGCAATGGTCATTGACCTGAATGCCTGTACGGGTTGCAATGCCTGCATTGTGGCCTGCGACAGTGAAAATAACGTGCCGATGGTGGGCAAAAGTGAGGTGGGCCGCGGGCGCGAAATGCACTGGTTGCGTATCGATCGCTACTTTGTGAGCGACGAAGCACATGCCGATGATCCGCAGCTCGTGGTGCAACCGGTGCCCTGCATGCACTGCGAGAACGCGCCCTGCGAGTCGGTCTGTCCCGTGGCCGCTACGGTGCACTCGCCGGATGGGCTCAACGAGATGGTCTACAACCGCTGCATCGGTACCCGCTATTGCTCGAACAACTGTCCCTACAAAGTGCGGCGCTTTAACTGGTTCAACTGGGTCAAGACGCTACCTATTCAGATACAGATGGCCCAGAATCCGGACGTGACCATGCGCTTCCGCGGTGTGATGGAAAAATGCACATACTGCGTGCAGCGCATCCGGGAGGCGCAGCGGCAGGCCAATATTGAGCGGCGGCCATTGCGGGATGGCGAAGTCAAGACGGCCTGTCAGCAGGCCTGTCCGGCCGAAGCGATCACGTTCGGTGATCTGAATGACCCCAACAGTGCGGTTGTACAACAGCGACAGAACGTGCGGCGGTACGAGATGCTGGCGGCGCTCAACGTCAAGCCGCGCACTTCGTACCTGGCCCGCATCACGAACCCGAACCCCCGGCTACTGGAACAGGAATCGGTAGCCTGAGCGATCTGCAAGCAGGACCGAGAACGCGATGGCGCACGCAACAAAAGACCTGTCGGCATTGGCCCGCACCGACTACGAGCTGGAGCCACCGTTGGTGCAGGGTGGACTGACCTTCCACGACATCACGGAGCTGGTTTCGCAGCATACGGAAAAGAAGACGCCCAAGGCCTGGTGGGCCGCTTTTTCGGTGGCCTTTCTGGGGATGCTGACGTTGATTGCTATGCTGGCCTACCAGGTCTGGAATGGCGTGGGCGTCTGGGGGAACAACATTCCGGTCGGGTGGGGCTGGCCTATTGTCAACTTCGTCTTCTGGGTTGGTATCGGTCACGCTGGCACCTTGATTTCAGCTATTCTGTTTCTGTTCCGCCAGCGCTGGCGTACCTCTATCAACCGGGCGGCCGAGGCGATGACCATCTTTGCGGTGATCTGCGCGCTGATCTTCCCGACCTTCCACGTAGGCCGCGTCTGGGCTATCTACTGGACGCTGCCCATCCCGAACCAGATGGAGATGTGGCCGCAGTTCAAGAGTCCGCTGCTCTGGGACGTGTTTGCCGTTTCCAGCTACTTTATCGTTTCGCTCGTGTTCTGGTACGTCGGGCTCATTCCGGACCTGGCCACGCTCCGGGATCGCGCCGTTCTGATGGGTCGTCGCCTGCGCGCCAAGATTCTGGGCTTCTTTGCGCTGGGTTGGTGTGGGGCCAATCGCCACTGGCGGAACTACGAAAAGGTTTACATGCTGCTGGCCGGGCTGGCCACGCCGCTGGTGCTTTCGGTGCACTCGGTCGTGTCGTTTGACTTTGCCGTCTCCATCATTCCTGGCTGGCATACAACGATCTTTCCCCCTTACTTCGTGGCCGGTGCCATCTTCTCCGGGTTTGCCATGGTCGTGACGCTCATGGTCATTGCGCGCAAGGCCTATGGCCTGGAAAACGTTATCACCGTGGATCACCTGGAGAAGATGAACATCATCATGCTCGTGACGGGCACGATGGTTGGCTTTGCCTATATCACGGAGTTTTTCATTGCCTGGTACTCCGGGGTGCCCTACGAGCAGTATGCCTTTATCAACCGGGCGACGGGGCCGTATGCCTGGGCCTACTGGATCATGATGTCAGCTAACCTGATCTTTCCTCAGTTCTTCTGGATTAAGAAGCTGCGGCGGAATATTCCTTTTATGTTTGTGGCTTCAATTGTGGTCAACATTGGCATGTGGTTCGAGCGCTTTGTGATAACGATCACGTCGCTGCATCGAGATTTTCTGCCGTCAAGCTGGGATTACTTCGTGCCGACGTGGGTGGATGTGCTCACGCTGATCGGTTCGTTCGGGCTGTTTTTCACGCTGTTCCTGTTGTTCTTGCGCTTTGTGCCGATGGTGGCTATGGCCGAAGTGAAAGGAGTACTGCCCGAGGCCGATCCGCACTTTTACGAGATGCACGGCGACGGTCACAGCCGTCCGGCCGACGTCCAGGTAAACCGGGGACGCTCGTCCTGAGCAACGGAGAGATGCCATGCTGAAGGAATTGCTTCGCTCGCTGAAAGCTTCCATGGGCATTTATGAGGCCCGTGAGGGAGCAGTTTATGGCCTGCTGGCCGAGTTTTCGGATCCAGCAGCGCTGCTGCATGCGGCCCGGCAGGTGCGCAAGGCTGGCTATCGGCATTTTGATGCCCACAGTCCCTTCCCCATTCATGGTATGGACGAGGCGATGGGGTTGGGCAACTCGAAGGTGGGCGTGATCACCTTCTTCACGGGCACGATTGCTGGCTTTGCACTGGGCTGGTGGATGCAATGGTGGATGGGGGCTGTCGATTATCCACTGAACATCAGTGGAAAGCCCTTTTTTGCACTGCCGCCATCGGTGCCCATCATCTTTGAGCTGACCATTCTGTTTTCGGCGCTGGCCGGGGTGGCGGCAATGCTGGCCCTTAACGGACTACCGCGTCCGTACAACCCGCTGTTTTATTCGAAGAACTTTGCACGGGTAACCGACGACGGTTTCTTCCTGTTTATAGCGGCCAGTGATCCGAAGTTTGACCAGGAGGCCACGCGTCGGTTGCTGGAGCAGTTGGGCGGCTACAACATCGAAGTTATTGAGGATCGCGGAGAGGAGGAACGAGTGCCCGCGCCCGTGCCGGCTGGCGAAGCCGCGGTGCCTACGAGCTGAAAAATCATGTAAGCCAGAATGGTTATGCCGCGTACGATCTGGACTGGACTGCTACTTGGCCTGCTGCTGACGGGTTGCCGGGGGATGATCTCCAGCAAACCCCCTGTGCATCCTAACCTGAATATGGACTTCCAGGAGAAATTTGAGGCGCAGGAATTGAACCCCTTCTTTGCCGATCGCCGGGCCATGCGGCCGCCGGTGCCCGGCACCGTGCCTCGGGGGCTGCTGAAGGAAGATACCCATTTCTACTTTGGGAAAACGGCTGATGGGGCCTACGTTGAGCGCATTCCGCTGGCTGTCACGCCCGAGCTGGTACGGCGGGGCCAGGAGCGCTATAACATCTACTGCGCCGTCTGCCATGGAAAAGCGGGAGATGGCCAGGGTATTATCATGCGGGGTAACTATGGTTATACGCCCGCACCGTCCTTCCATGACGACCGGCTGCGCAACGTGGCGGATGGCTATCTCTTCGAGGTAATCACTAATGGTGTGCGTAATATGCCCGCGTATGGTCATCAGATTCCTGTAGCTGACCGCTGGGCCATTGTGGCGTACATGCGGGCGCTTCAGCGCAGCCAGAACGCCACGGCCGCTGACGTGCCCGAGGCAGTCCGCGCACAACTTCAAGCAAAGTAGTTTGGGCGCTTAATCATTGGGCATAGACTTATGGCAGCAGTGAAAAAGAGTACGTTTCCGGGCTGGCTACTGGATCCGCTGCAGCCCACGCGAGCGCAGGCGGAACCCCGTTACCGCCTTCCCGAAGATGTGCGCATCTGGGCCGTTCCGCTGGCTCTTGGCGTTGGGCTGCTTATTGTCAGCATCGTAGGGTGGATTATCGATGCGCCTCAGTTCTATTTCTCCTACTTGGTAGGGTGGACCTTCTGTCTATCGCTGGCGCTGGGAGCTCTGTTTTTTGTGATGATTCAGCATCTGACGCGCGCGCAGTGGGTGGTGGCCGTACGCCGGCTGCCTGAAGCCCTCCTCTGGACTTTCCCGGTGTTGATTGTGCTGTTTATCCCGATCCTGTTCGGGCTGCACGATCTGTATCACTGGACACACCCTGAGGTCTACGATCCGGCCAGTCCGGAGTATGATCCCATTCTGGCCGGGAAGCGGGCATACTTGAACGTGCCCTTCTTCCTGGTGCGCGTCGGGTTCTACTTTTTCATCTGGACGCTGCTGGCCTATAAGCTTTACACCCTGTCGGTGCGTCAGGATGTGGACCCGGATCCGTCTATCCCGGCGCAGCAGCGGAAAGTCAGTGCCTGGGGGATGCCGCTCTACGGCGTGACAGTAGCTTTTGCCAGCTACGATTTCTTGATGTCGCTCGATCCCCACTGGTACTCGACGATCTTTGGGGTGTACTTCTTCGCGGGGGCATTCTTTGTCGCATTAGGTTTCATCACCGCCTGCTATGTTATGCTGGTGCGTCGAGGGCCGCTGGCTGGCGTGGTGCGTCCGCCCCATTTCCAGGATCTGGGCAAGTTGATGTTTGGCTTTACGGCTTTCTGGGCCTATATCGCCTTCAGCCAGTACATGTTGATCTGGTATGGAAACATTCCTGAGGAGACGCTCTGGTACCGTCATCGATTAGAGCATGGTTGGGAAGGGATTAGTCAGCTGCTGATCTGGGGCCATTTCGTGTTGCCGTTTCTGATACTTTTACCCTGGGCGGCCAAACGCATGCCGCTGCTGGTGGGGATCATGGGCATTTGGTTTGCCATCATTCACTGGATCGATCTGTTCTGGATAGCCATGCCCGTGCTGCACAAGGAGTTGACCTTCCACTGGCTGGACATAACCTGCTGGCTGGGGTTACTGGGAGTGGTGGTTGGATTGCTGTTTTACCGGCTCAGTCGGCATAGCCTGGTGCCCCAGAACGATCCCTACCTGGCCCGCTCGCTGGCTTTGCATTAAGGACGTTTTTGCAGAGCCTTTGCATAGAGCGACAACCAGGTTTTTTATAAAGCGTTCGACCATACTGTAACTTGCTTAGAAGTTATGGCCGAGCAGGAGAAACAGACCCAGAAGGCTTCCGCCGAGACTGCACCGGCCGAGCCGGAGCTTCCAGCCGTGCAGCCGGACGAAGCCAACGTGCAGGCACCGTACCTTTTCCGGCTGGTGTGGGGAACGGTAGCGCTTGTTGTCGTTATTGTGGTGATCCTGATTGTGGCGGCGCGCTGGCAGATGCAAAAGATGGCAGAGGCGGCCGCGGCGTCGCTTCGCTATCCGTTGAAAGAAGAGACCGAAGCGCATGCGCGGCAACTATTGGAAGGCTATGGGGTGGTAGATGCCGAACGGGGCATTTATCGCATTCCTATTGAGCAGGCCATGGAGGAGGTGGTAAAAGCTTACGGAGGAGATTCGACCTTGACGTTACCACAACCTTCAGGGCTGCGCGTGCGCATGTGAGCTTGAACATTTTGATGATGTCGATGTGGTGGCGCTGGCAGAAGAGGATATGGTTGCTGGGAATGCTGCTCGCGCTCCCGGCCCTTGCGCAGCGGAGTGGGCAGCAACTGGCTGTTTTTGAGGGGGTTGGCATCGAGCCGAAGCTCGGGGCCTACATTCCGCTGGATCTGACGTTTTATGACGAAGAGGGTCGGCCTGTAGCCCTGCAGACGTTCTTTGACGGTCGGCGCCCGGTATTGCTGACGCTGGTGTACCACGATTGCCCGATGCTCTGCAACCTGGTGCTGGACGGACTGACAAAAACGCTTCGGCAGATGTCGTGGACCCCGGGCGAGCAGTTTGAAGTACTGGCGATCAGCTTTGACCATCGAGAGACGCCCGCACTGGTCCGTCGAAGAAAGGCCCACTACCTGGAGATGCTGGGAAAACCGGCTGCGGCGGCCGGCTGGCATTTTCTGACGGGTGATTCGACAACGATTCGGGCGCTGACGGATGCCGTGGGATTTTCTTTTCGCTGGGTGCCGGAAAAACAACAGTTTGCGCATCCAGCAGCGTTAATTTTTCTGAGTGGCGACGGAAAGATCTCGCGTTATCTGTACGGCCTGGAGCATGATCCGGGCGATGTGCGCAAGGCGCTGGTAGAGGCGTCGGAAGGCAAGGTTGGGACGGTGCTGGATCAGGTGCTGCTGTACTGCTTCCAGTACGATCCCAACGAAAATTCTTACGTAGCGAACGCGTTCAACATCATGCGGCTGGGTGGAGCGGTGACAATGGTGGTGCTGGGCATCACCCTGTTTCTGTTCTGGCGGCGAGAGCGTCGCCGCCAGCAGGCAACGCTCCAGACGGCTGGCTAAACGAGGAGAACGTTTCGAAAGCGATGTATGCAATGATTTTGCTGCAGAGTACCGCTTGGTTACCGGAGGCTGCTTCTTCGGTAGCTCCCGAAGTAGATAGCCTGTTTCTTTTCTGGGCACTGGTGAGCACCCTGTTGTTTATCGGCGTCGTCGGAGCGATGACCTTTTTTGTCGTTCGTTACCGGCGACGTCGGCTTGACGAGATGCCGGAGCCCGTCAAGGAAAAGAAGGCGATTGAGCTGGCCTGGATCGTGGTGCCTACGATTCTGGTGCTGATCGTTTTCACCTGGGGCTTCCGGGTTTTTATCAAGATGTACACGGCCCCACCGGATGCCTACGAGATTCTGGTCCATGGCTACCAGTGGTACTGGGAGTTTGAGTACCCGAATGGGGTTAAGACAACCAACGAGCTGCATGTGCCAGCCGGGCAGCCGGTGAAGCTACGTATGACCAGCGTCGATGTGATTCACAGCTTCTACGTACCGGCATTTCGGGTCAAGCAGGACGTGCTGCCCGACCGGTACTCGTCGCTCTGGTTTGAAGCCACCAAGCCCGGTGAATACACGGTCTTCTGCGCGGAGTACTGTGGCACGCAGCACTCTGGCATGCTGGCCAAGGTAATCGTGCATCCGCGGGAGGAATTCGAGCAGTGGTTGGAAAACGCCGGAGTACCGGAAGACATGCCACTGGCAGAGCTTGGCGCCAAGCTGTACCGGGATAAGGCCTGCTTTAGTTGCCACAGCCTTGATGGATCGCGCCTGGTCGGACCTACCTTCAAGGGGCTTTTTGGATCCACCCGGACGTTTGAAGATGGGTCGACCGCTGTGGCGGATGAAAATTATCTTCGGGAAGCCATCCTGCAACCCGGAGCCCGGGTAGTGCAGGGCTATCCCAACGTGATGCCGGCCAGCTACGCGTCGCTGAGCGAACGCGAAGTGGCCGCTTTGATTGAGTTTATCAAGCAGCAGCAGTAATGCTGAGGAGGGTGCCATGGCTACGCAGACGGTTGCCGCCACCAAGATGGCTCAGCCCGAAATCAACTACTTGAACCACGAGCGAGGGCTGAAATCCTGGCTGTTGACCCTGGATCATAAGCGAATTGGCCTGCTTTACCTGGTCTCGGTGGTTTTCTTCTTCATTGTGGGGGGTATCCTGGCCCTGCTGATCCGGTGGGAGTTGCTCCAGCCAGGGCAGACGATCATGAGCGCCGAGACCTACAATCACATCTTCACGCTTCATGGCGCGATCATGATCTTTCTGTTTCTGATTCCGGCTGTTCCGGCCGTGCTGGGCAACTTTGCCCTGCCGATCATGATCGGTGCCAAGGACGTGGCCTTTCCCCGGCTGAACCTGGCCAGCTGGTACATTTTCTGGCTGGGGGCGCTTACGATGCTGGTAGGAATTGTGACCAGCGGGCTGGACACGGGCTGGACCTTCTATACGCCTTACTCGACGATGACCAGCTCAGGGGTGACCTGGGTGGTGCTGGGCGCGTTTATCCTGGGCTTTTCGTCTATTCTGACGGGACTCAACTTCATTGTGACCGTACACAAGATGCGGGCGCCTGGTATGACCTGGAGCCGGCTCCCGCTCTTTGTGTGGGGGCTTTATGCCACGAGCATTGTGCAGATTCTGGCCACACCCGTGCTGGGCATCACGCTGCTGTTGCTGGCGCTGGAGCGTATTCTGAAGATCGGCATCTTTGACCCGGCTCTGGGAGGCGACCCGGTGCTGTTCCAGCACTTCTTCTGGTTCTACTCGCACCCAGCCGTCTACATCATGATTCTGCCGGCCTTCGGAATTATTTCAGAGCTTGTCGGTACGTTTTCGCGGAAAGGTATTTTCGGGTACAAGTTTGTGGCGCTTTCGTCGGTAGCCATTGCCTTTCTGGGCTTTCTCGTGTGGGGGCACCACATGTACGTGGCAGGCCAGTCGGCTACGGCTTCGACCATCTTTTCGCTACTGACCTTTCTGATCGGTGTGCCGACGGGCGTGAAGGTGCTCAACTGGATTGCTTCCCTCTACCGGGGATCGATCTGGCTCCGTACGCCCTTGCTCTACGCGCTGGCCTTTCTGTTTGTCTTCCCGATCGGAGGCTTTACGGGCATTGCCCTGGGGACGCTGGGCCTGGACGTGCCGCTGCATGATACCTACTTCGTGGTAGCCCACTTCCACTACGTAATGGTCAGTGGTGGCTTGCTGGCATTTCTGGGCGGGCTGCACTACTGGTGGCCCAAGATGTTCGGGCGGCTTTATAACGAGAAGCTGGCGCAACTGGCGGCGTTGCTGATTTTTGTGGGCTTCAATGTGACGTTCTTCCCACAGTTCATCTTGGGAACGCAGGGCATGCCGCGTCGCTACTTCGACTACGTGCCGGAGTTCACCCTGCTGCACCAGCTGTCGACAGTGGGTTCCTGGATACTGGGAGCTGGATTGCTGCTGGTTGCTGCTTACCTGCTCCATTCCTTGGTTAAGGGACAGCCAGCGCCGGCCAATCCGTGGGGTGCCGGTACGCTGGAATGGACGCATACGGGACGTATCCCGTCGCCGCATAACTTCGAGCGGATTCCTGTGGTCACGCGCGGTCCCTACGACTACCATCTGGCCGAAGAGATCTTTGGCAATGGTCATCAGGGCCAGGAAGCTGCTGTAACCCCGGCACAGGGACAGGCCCCGCAACCTGAATCGACGCGCTGAACGGAGTGTACGACTGACCAACGCAGGAGATTACAATGGCAGGAGCTTCGGAAGCTGTACCCGGTCAGGCGGAAGCCCACGTGCACCATCCGCCATATCTGCAACACCATTTTGTGTCGGCCGAGCAACAGTTTGATGCGGCCAAGCTCGGCATGTGGATCTTTCTGGCCACGGAAATTCTGTTGTTTAGTGGCATGTTCGTGGCCTATGCGATCTATCGCGTCTGGCATCCGGAAGTGTTTCAGGCGGCCAGCAAGCTGCTCGACTGGCGGCTGGGTGGTCTGAATACGCTGGTGCTACTGGCCTCTTCCTACACAGTCGCCCTGGCCGTGCATTACGCGCAACTGGGCGATCAGAAACGCCTGGTTCGCAACCTATGGCTAACAGTGGTGCTGGCTGGGGTATTCATGGTGGTGAAGTACTTCGAGTACTCGGAGAAATTTCACCACCACATTTTCCCCGGCGGGAATTATGCTTATGAAGGGCTCCAGATTCCCTATGTGGGGCAATTCTTCAGCATCTATTTTGTAATGACGGGTATCCATGGCCTGCACGTGCTGGTGGGGATGGGGATCCTGGCCTGGATAGCTATGCGGGCGCAACGCGGGCACTTCAGCCCCGAATACTATACACCAGTGGAAATTTCGGCCCTGTACTGGCACCTGGTAGATATTATCTGGATTTTCCTGTTCCCCTTGCTGTACCTGATTCACTGATGCGGATGGAGGCAGCATCATGGCGCACGCAACACACCACATTATACCCCGACCGCTACTGCTTAAAGTGTTTCTGGCACTGGTGGCGCTGACGATTATCACAGCGTTGACCGGTCAGGCGGATCTGGGCGCGTTCAATTTTATGCATGTGCCGCTGGCTATTGGAATCGCTGTGATCAAGGCCACGCTGGTCGTGCTGTTTTTTATGGGGCTTAAGTACGACCGGCCTATCAATGCGCTGGCCTTTATCATCGGACTGTTGATGGTGGGGGTCTTCCTGACCTTCACGTTACTGGATATGCTCTATCGGGGTGACATTGGCAACCTGGATGCGCAGCCGATTCGAGGGCCACAGATAGAGCAGGTAGAGGCGCCATCGGGTAGCCCCTGAAGATGGCTTCTGTTGCGCAAGAAGCAAAGGCGTCGGATCTGCAACCGACGCCTTTGCTTGTAAACGACCCTTACCTGAAGGCCATCTTCTTCTGCGTCCTGTCGCCATGGATCCCGGCTGGAGGTAGGGGCGTGTCTATACGAGAATAAGCGCAAGCATGCCATGACGCTACTTCCGGTATTAGTCTTTGGGCCCGTCCTCTTTTTGATGCTGGTATGGGCTCTGGTGACGGCCGGACGGATTCTTTTTCCGGAGCGACCGTTACCATTTGACCGGGAGTTTTCCCTGCGGGGGTGGACGATGCGTCCGCGTCATCGGGCACCGATCCATGCGGAGGCGCTACGGGCCGGGAGCCTGCAGCATGACCACCAGGCTTCGTATCACTTTGAGGCGGGCCAGTCCGACGGATTGCCGGAGACCTGGGTAGATGACCTCTGGCTTCGCCGAAATTGAAGTCTGGATTTCATTAGACGCTTCCTTGAATCCTGAAGGGGCGAGCGCGGTAGAAAGCGACGTTTGTAGAGCCCGGCCGTTTGCCTATGAAAGTGATCGAAATTCTGGAGCAGGCGACTGGACCACTGATTTCCTATGAAATCATTCCACCGCGCCGAGGGGGCTCGCTGGAGGAGGTGCTGGCCGTAGTCGAAGCGTTAATACCGTTCGATCCCCCGTTTATTGATGTGACCAGTCATGCTGCCGAAGTTGAATACGAGCAGCTGCCGGACGGCACATTGCGCCCTCGGGTCAAGCGTAAGCGTCCGGGAACGATTGGCATCTGTGCAGCCATCAAGAGTCGCTTCGGCGTTGAAACCGTACCGCATTTGCTCTGCCGGGGGTTTACGCGAGAGGAAACCGAAGATGCGCTGATCGAGCTGCATTACTTGGGTATCCAGAACGTCATGGCGCTGCAGGGCGACTCGCCCAACTACCGAAAGCCCATTCCACCAGATCGGACGGTCAACGAGTACGCCGTTGATCTGGTACAACAGATAGCCAACATGAACCGCGGCATTTATCTGGAACCGCTTGAGGATGCTGTCCCTACTGACTTCTGCATTGGCGTGGCGGGCTATCCCGAAAAGCACTTTGAAGCGCCCAACCTGACCTGGGATATTTTAAACCTTAAGCGTAAGATTGAAGCAGGAGCCCACTATGTGACCACGCAGATGTTTTTTGACAACCGACACTATTTTCGGTTTGTCAAGCGGTGTCGGGAGATGGGCATTAATGTGCCCATCATTCCTGGGTTGAAAATTCTGACCAGCAAACGCCACCTTCAGCTTTTGCCCAGTCGGTTTCATGTAGAGATTCCAGAGGCGCTTGCGGCTGAGGTGGAGGCCGCGCGGCCGGAGCATGTCCCTGAAATCGGAATAGCCTGGGCACGCCGGCAGGCCGAAGAGCTATTGGAAGCGGGCGTGCCCTGCATCCATTTCTATATCATGTTACGGGCTGATCATGTGCGGGCGGTAGTGGAGTATCTGCGCAAGATAGCGTAGATCTGCTGACGCCAAAAGACCGTGACCCGCTGCGCTTTTCACGCAAAGTTGCGACGCCCATTGCTTGCGTAAGACATTCTGTGTAGAATAAGTAAAGATTGACAACCGAGGAGGAGGCGACTATCTTATTGGTAAGCAGTGACTTGTGCCTGTAGTCCCCGGGCATCTCGGCTGTCGAGAGACGGGGAGGCCAAGCTTTTGATGGAGCATTACGTTGGGCGTAGCATTGAGGAGGCCTCCCATGGCAGCACGTCGTGGCGTCGTTAAGTGGTTTGACGCAAAGAAAGGATACGGTTTCATCGTGCATCCGGACGGAGGAGCCGACATTTTCGTTCACTACTCACAGATCATCAGCGAGCGGCGGTTTAAAACGCTCCGAACCGGCCAGGTGGTTGAGTTTGAGTTGCATGAGGGGCCGAAAGGACTGCATGCTCGCAATGTCGTTCCGCTCAACGAAGTGAGGCGGAAGGCAGCTTCCGGTGAACGTGCCTCAGGTTCGCAGCACTCCCACCCTCATGCGGTAGATCGTTCCTGAAAAGAGGTAGGGGCATTGTTTTTCGTCCGGTATGCCGCTATCTTGCAGCAGCTCTGGGCTGCAAGATGGCAGAAGACCTATGGGTTTTACATTTACCGACGAGGATATTCAGCGGATCGCTGAGGCGTTAGGGGGAACGCCACACATTGAAGGGACGACAGCGCGGTTTGCCTTATCTGATCCGGAGAGTGGAAGACGACTGACGCTTGAAATCCAGTGGAAACTGGCGTTGCCCGCTGCGCTGCAGGAGGTGATGCCGTCTAATCTGGTTTCAGTTTATACGCCCAGCTCGTTTCTACAACTTCAGGGTTGTACAGGCTATCTGGCCAGTCGGGAGCTGGGGGAGGTGATCTTTTTTGGACGACAGCAGGGGTGCGTCAGTGGCCTGGTGGTCGAACGTGAAGTGGGTTGCTCGCTTTATGCCAATGTGCATGAACGGTTGCTTTCGGCTGATTTTATGCAACTGCCGCCCGAAATGGTCATGAGCAGCGTAGCCCTTTCGATGAGCGAGACCCTTTTTAACGATCTGAACGACAACGCCTTATGAAGGCCGCCGAGACAGAGGCGCTGGAGATCATGCAGGTACATCCATCGCGGCGGTTACCTAATGCACTGCTTCGACGGTTGGTACAGGTAGTACTGGACGGTGAGCAGGCACATCTGCGCTATCTGAGTCTGGTGCTGGCCGATCACGCCACGGTGCGTGCCCTTAATCGGGTTTACCTGGGACACGACTACGATACCGATGTTCTTTCTTTTCCCCTGTCCGAAGAGCCCGGGGTGGTAGAGGGCGAGATTTACGTTGACCTGGACACGGCAGCCGAGCGACATGCCGAGTTCGGGGCCACGTTTACCCAGGAAGCCTGCCGCTACGTGGTGCATGGGCTACTACACCTGATCGGCTACGACGATGCGACGCCCGAAGCCCGGGCGCGTATGCATCAACGTGAAGATCACTATCTACAAACGGTGGGGCTGCGCTGACGGCTACGGGTTCGTAGTGGTGTCGTCCGGGGCACCCAGGAACTGCTGCATTTCCTGGCGGAGCTCTTCTGGGGTCTTGCGAAAGCTGTCGTCTCCCAGCACTTCAGCCAGCCGATTGCTGAAGGCTGCCGCCGCGTCGTAGTCGCCGGCCATCATATAGGTGAAGCGAATGATCCGTACGAATTGAGCAGCCAGATCAGCTTCCCGCTGGGAGCGAGCCGTACGCAGGGTAAAGAGCACAAGCGGTTCTGCTTTTTTCCAGATTGCTACGGCTTTTTCCAGAGCGCCTACCTGCTGATAGGCCTGGGTCAGGAAGTAGTACGAACGCAGGTCAGCCGGGATGGTCTCCAGGGGTATTCGGACCATCAGCGTATCGAGCAGGGCCTCGCCTTCGCTGGCCATCCCTTGCTCGGCCAACTGTGTGGCGATATGTGCATAGATGCTCCGGTAGTTGTCTACCATACGACGGATGTTTTCGTCAAAGTATACGTCCGGGTTGTCTAAGTTGGTGAATCGGAAGTTCCGGAGCCGTTCCAGCGTAATTGAGGGCACGACCCGTCCAAGTGTTACGTTGTGCCGAATAGGGACTACCCGGTAGGCCTGGCCTTCGAGCTGGAAGAAGTTTTGCAGGTTGAGCTGACCATCCGGACTGACCGTAACAGCAAAATAGATAGGGCGCTCCCAGTTGCGCTCGGCATTGGTTCGCAGCATATCGAGTACGGCAATGTCGGCCGCATAAAGCAGGTGCAAATCGCGGGTGTAAGGCCGACCTTCCAGGCGCCAGCGCATTGGCCGCATAACGCGGCTGCTGTCTTCTGGAGCAATGCCCAGCCGCTCGTAGTCGGTGGCAGGATTGAGCCGAACCGGCAGCTCAAGCTCGCGCGGCTCCCAGGCGACCACGCTGAGACGGTCAATTTCAGCATCGCTCAACGAGATGGGCAGCGGTGCCGACTTACGAGCCCACTGATGCTTGAGCTGTTTGATATACCACGAGGTGTTCAAGAGCGACAGGTTGGCTACGCGGACGTCCTGACGCACGCCTTCTACTTCCTGCAGATACCAGAGGGGATAGGTATCGTTGTCGCCGTTGGTAAAGACAATGGCGTTATCGTCAAGGCTCATCAGCAGATTCCAGGCGTAGTCGCGAGCCACATAGCGACCGGAGCGATCGTGATCATCGTAATTCTGTAATACCATGTGCAGTGGCACGGCCGCAAAGATCACCACAGCGGTTCCCCAGAGCAAAGCACGTTGCAAGGTGGCTGCGCGATCTTTCAGACGGTCGCGGACGATTTCCAGCAGACCTGCCGCTCCAATACCTACCCACAGGCTGAAAGCAAAGAAACTGCCCACGTAGGAGTAGTCACGTTCGCGAGGTTGCAGGGGCGTCTGGTTCAGATAAATGATAATTCCCACCCCGGTTACCAGAAACAGAATGAGCACGCTGAAGGCCCGCCGCCAGTCATGGTTGAAGTGAAAAAGCAGGCCCAGCAGGCCCAGCAGGAGCGGCAGGGCGTAGTAGACATTGCGGGCAGCACGTTCACTGGGCGTCTGGAAGAAATACAGGTCTTTTTCGCCGGGTAGAAAGCCCGTGATAGCCGGGGCATCCTGCACGTCGCTGGCCTTGCCAACAAAGTTCCACAGGAAGTAACGTATGTACATGTGGCCGAGCTGGTAACGCAAAAAGAAGTCCAGATCCGAGTCATACTGGGCATAGACGCGCAGGTGGTTAGGGTCCGGTGACCAGCGACGAGGAAAGAGCACCTGACGCGTCTGGTCGATCTGTCCTGTCCGGTTGTTGTAGGTGGCCCCGCGCAGCAGCGGGGTCTCACCGTACTGTTCACGCTTCAGATAAGAGACAAAAGTTTGGGGGGTTTCGGGGTCGTTCAAGTCGATGGGCGGATCGACACTGCTGCGGATAATGATGAGCGCATAGCTCGAATAGCCCAGCAGGATCATGGCCAGGAAGAGCATGGCCAGATTGGCCGCTGGCTTTTGCTGCCGATGGGTATAGTAAACCCCAGCGACTACCAGGACCAACACCGTCAGCCCGAACAGGAGCGGATCGCCACTTTTGCCTGCCCAGTCGGGTAGTTCCTGGATGATGCCCGGATAGATGATCAGAAAGATAAGTGCAGAGGTGGCCAGGGCGCCTGCAATGCGTAGCCCGCGTTGGGTGGGGGTCCATTCAGGTCGGTCAAATTCTGTAAAAAAGACCAGGAGCGCCACGAAAAACAGAGCCAACAGGCTGAGCAGGTGCACCCCGATGGCCAGTCCAAACAGGTAAGCGATGAGCACCAGGTAGCGGTTAGCCGCCAGGCCGGAGAGTGTGCCGCCGCGCCGCAAGGTAGCGACTTCGGCCGCTGCCTGTTCGCTCCACCGCAAGCTCAGCCAGACGACCAGTGCGGTAAAAAGCATGGACATGGCGTAAACTTCGGCTTCGACGGCATTGAACCAGAATGAGTCAGTTACAGCAAATGTGCAGGCACCGACCACACCACCCGTCAGTGCAACGAAATCGTCTGTCCACGACCGCTGTTCGGCTGGCGGTTGCCAGTGGCGAATCAGGCGGACGATAATCAGGAACGTCAGCAGCACGGTAAAGGCGCTGGAGAGGGCCGAGACCCAGTTGACAGCCAGCGCGACCAGCTCGCGCGAGGGAGCCAGCATCGAGAAAAGCCGGGCTACCAGCATGTAAAACGGGGCCCCGGGTGGATGCATGACCTCCAGGCCGAAGACGCTCGCAATAAATTCGCCCGAGTCCCAGAAGGAAACCGTTGGCGCAATGGTCAGGCCATAAAGAATCAGCGCGTACAGAAAAACGGCGGTAGCTACCAGACGCTCAATTAACGTGCGACGCATCGGGGTAAGGATTAAACTTTCCCGGAAAAACGCCTTTCTAACGCCGGCCTGCATGGCGGGTTGCCCTTCAAGGTCACGGCGCTGATCGATCCGGCATGAGGCAGATGCTCAGGGAGCCGGCAGTGAGGTGGACCAATCAACGGGCAGTCGTCGTGCAGTGCCTTCAACCCGCAGCGTGCGTTCCTGAAGCGTCACGACCACCCCCAGAAACTGCTCCACCAGCCAGCAGCTTGAAGCCATATGGTCGGTGATTGCAGGGACGCGATACATTGAGGTACTCTCGGCCAGTGCGACGTAGGGCAGCAGTTGATCGGCCAGATGGCGATCGACAGTGGCGCCGCTTTGCAGGTCTTCAAGCAGCATACGGGCCACGTTATCGGCGATTGCTTCGGAGGGGCGTCCGGGGGCACCGGCCTGATCAGCTCCCAGCAATGCGCCTGTGTCGGTTTCGACAAAGACAGCCAGCGCAGCCCCTGGCTGAGAGGCAAGGGTGTCATTAATCGTTTCAATATGTGGCTCCGGAAGCCCGGCTTCGATCAAGCGCTGACGGCAGCGGTTGGCCAGGCGTCGGGCTACCCGGCGTTGCTTCAGGTGGGAGGCCAGCGCGAACCCGAAGATTTGCACTGGACGTCCTTGTTGCTCCAGGCGTAACGGCTGCAACGGGGTACGAAGCGGGATTACTTCTAAGAGAAGCTCGCCTCCACCGCGAGGCACGTAACCCGGCCGCCGCATCTCCAGGTGCGCTTTCAGCCCCATTCGATGCAACAGCGGCAGCAGGGCATAGCGCAGATGAAAATAGGTTGGCGCAAAATCCTGAAATAACCCACCACGGATAATGGCTCGGGTTGGGCTATCGGCAAAAGCCAGCACAGGCAAGACCGTTTGCACCAGCAATGTGGCCGAGCCGGCTGTGCCAATGTCCCACTGGTACAGGCCACCGCGGGGTTGCGTGCGGGGCACAAACGTCAGGCGCTGGCTACCGACCTCGGCACCTTCCAACCGAGCATCAACCAGCTCGGCGACGGCCTCAACGGCTTTCAGGTGCTGAGGACGAAGGCCCGGTGGTCGCCGGCGTGCCCGTACGTTGTAGAGACGCAGGGGGCGACCCAGCAAGGCCGCCAGGGCTACAGCCTGCCGTACCAGCGTCCCGCTTCCGGAATGCCGGCTGCCGTCGAGTGTAAGCGGTGCGGGCATGCTCACGAGGTTTCTTCTGAAGCGTAGGACGAAACGATAACCGCCTGATCACGGGGCCAGTTGGGATCAGGCCGGTAAGAAGTACCGGCCACGATGAGCACGATCTCACCTCGAATGCGCGGCTGTGCTGCATAGTACGCGTGAAGTGTACGCAGCGTGCCGCGCGCGAACGTTTCAAACACCTTGGTCAGCTCGCGGGCTACAACAGCCGGCCGATCGTCTCCCAACGCCTGCGCCAGCTCGTCGAGCGTGCGGACCAACCGGTGGGGGGCCTCGTACAGTACGATGGTGCGAGGCTCGGCCGCCAGCTCGGCCAGCCGCTTCCGGCGTCCCTTTTTGGACGGTAGAAACCCCTCGAACACAAACCGATCGGCAGGAAGTCCACTGGCGGCCAGGGCCGGTATGAAGGCGGTCGGACCTGGCAGCGCTACGACCGGAATATGTCGGTGCAGACACGCCCGCACCAGGTAGAAGCCGGGGTCGCTGATACCAGGCATGCCGGCATCGGTAATCAGAGCGATTCGTGCGCCAGCTTCCAGGCGGGCGACAAGCTGCGCTGCCTTGCGGGCTTCATTGTGTGCATGGTAACTGGTCGTGGGGGTTGTAATGCCGTAGTGCTGCAGCAGCTTGGCCGAGGTACGGGTGTCTTCGCAGGCGATCAGGTCCACCTCGCGCAGAACGCGCAGGGCGCGCAACGTGAGGTCCTCCAGATTACCGATGGGCGTGGGTACGAGATACAGCATAGCGTAGCACATGCAGTTGTCGGGTTAGCCATTCCAGCGGGCGCGTGACGCGCAGGTCGAGCGAGACGTATAGGATCAACACCACTCCGAGCAGGCCCATAACCAGGTTAGGTAGCCACATACCGACCCATGGAGCCAGATAGCCACGGTCGGCCAGTTTCTCGCCTTGGACAAGGGTCACCCAGTAAAACAGAAAAATCCCCAGAGCCAGCCCGCCAGCCAGTCCCAGCCCCCCTCGGCGCACGCTCAGTCCCAGCGGCATTCCGATCAACACAAAAATCAGGCAGGCAACGGCAATGGAAAACTTCTTGTGGATTTCGACGCGGTAGCGATCGGCTCGTTGTTCAGTCCAATGGATTGACCGTTGCAGGTCTTCGACTTCGGTCTGGAGCCGACGGGCCTGCTGGAGGGCCAGATCGTACAACGTAGTCCATTCCGGACGGCCGCGAACCGCCAGGCGCGCAGGTGGACGTAGCGTGTCGCCATGGATCTGGGGAAGCTGCTCCTCAGGTGAAGGGTTTGCGTCGGCCACATCCCCCAGGAGGCGCATCAGAAGCTGACGCACACGCACGCGGTTTTGCCGGATTTCGGCCTCCATGGAGTCGACCAGCGCCAGCATCTGAGGTGTTGGAGTGGTACGATCGGTACGGTAGCCTTCTTCCTGGCTACGAGTGAACACGAAGTCCGACAGATCGAGCCGTAATCGATACCGCGCGAATATCAGCCGTTCGTAACGTTCCTGCCCTTCAAGGCGACGCAGCCGGTGAAACTCCCCATTTTCCAGAATTAAATCAATGAAACGTCCGCCAGCGATAGGTTGCAGTAGCCCCCGCTGGGCTTTCAGGACTGCATGTTCGCCACTGCGCCGGTAGTCATAGATGGTGATATCATGTAGGGAGTCAGTCTCTGCATCGCGATGCTGCACCAGGATGCTGTAGCCTTCGATGCCGTCGTAAAACACGCCGGGTTGTAGCTGAAAGCCGGGTTTTTTTCGCTGAATATCGATCCACAGGTTACGGGCGCGATGATTGGCTTCGGGCAGGATCAGGTTGTTGAAATACATCATGCCACCTGTCAGCAGCAGGCCTACGATCAGGAGCGGCCAGGTTAGCTGAGGTAGTGAGATCCCCGCGCTTTTGATCACCTGATAGGCATTCGATTCGGCCAGCCGCCCGAATGCCATGATCATGGCTATCAGCGTGGCCATGGGCACGGCCAGCACCACCATGTAGGCGAGGTTATAGCTGATAAGCTCCAGGATAATACCGAGCGGGAGTCCTTTGCCGACCAGATCCGGCAGATACTTGATCAGAAACTGCATGACGAGCAAAAACATGAGCGTGCCAAACCAGCCTATAAACGGGCCGGGGAGCATGCTGAGCGTCATGCGATGGAGATGCTTCATGGTGGGGCTTCAAGCGCGACGTAGCGTAATCAGGGTAATTTCTGGACGAATGCCCAGCCGAAGTGGTGGGCCGATCGTCCCCACGCCCCGGTTGACGTAAAGGTACTGACGGCCACGCGGTGATGGAGCAGGTTCCACATAGAGGCCGGCCCAGCGCTCATAGACGATACGGGCCAACCCCCAGCGGAGGGGGCCCAGCTCGATGCCGATCTGTCCGCCATGGGTATGGCCACAGAGCATCAGGTCAATGTCGGGATAACCGGGGCGTACTTCCAGATCCCAGAATGAAGGATCGTGGGCCAGCAGTAGCCGAAGTTCTTCGCCGTGCGGATCAGGTTCCAGCCCCTTCAAGGCGCCGGGCAGATCGGCAAAGCGCTGTCGGAATCCTGTGTTATCAGTACCGATCAGGTGCAGCCGAGCCCCATCGATGCGGAAGGTGTGGTGGGCGTTGATCAGCAGACGCAGTGGGGTCTGCTCGTGTAGTCGTCGTACGACGTCGGGAGTGTGGGCGTAGTGGTCGTGATTGCCCAGGCAGCCCCAGACGCCCAGCTCGGCCTTCAGTTTGCGCAGCGCGGGCAGAATGAGGGGCAGTTCGTCGGCATCGTGATTGACGTAGTCGCCGGTGATGACGATCAGGTCGGGCTTAAGCGCCAGCAGAAGTTCGACGGCTTCGTGGACCGGTCGCTCGTCCAGGAACGAACCGGCATGCAGGTCGGAGAGCTGACCGATGGTCAGCCCGTCAAGCGCTCGGGGTAGATGGGGAATGGGGATCGTTACGCGGTACACGGTAAAGTCGTAAAGCGTACGCAGCAAGCCCTGTCCGACGGTCAGAAAAGGCAGCGCAGCGGCCGACCATCCCAGCTTCTGAATGAATTCAGCACGACTCATGCGGCGAGTGGTACCCGATTCGGTTGTGGAAGGTGCAGGCGACCTCGGACGCAGATGGGCCAGCAGCTGAGTGATCAGGCGCGTACCGTCTTTGATCAACAGGACCAGCGCGATGGGGATTTTGGGCACATAGTAGAGAGCCCAGCCTCCAAAGAACAAGGCCCGGGCCAGCTTGGGCTCTACTTCCCACCAGCGAAACACCAGAAAATAGCCCGGCAGAGCCAGCGGCATGATCCATAGCAGCACCCGATAGACAGCGAGCGTCCAACGCACCGTCGGTCGGGACCTGGCAAAACGGCGCCAGTTAACGTACACGTATCCATCAATGGCCAGCGTCAGCAACGCGAGTCCGACCGAAAACAGCGCAAAACGCCCCATACGTATGACTTCACAGGTTTCCTTTCGGCCAGTGGCCTAAGCAGCACGGAAACTTGCGGGAGATGTTCCATCCGTCCAAGCCGGTACGTGAAAAACCGATCAGGACTTTTAAAAGCACGGGGCTGCGTGATAAGTTTGCCCCAAACCGACGGGCGGCCTACCATGACGATTCATCGATTTACCTTCAATCCGTTTCAGACGAATTGCTACATTTGCCACGATGGAAACGAAGCCGTGCTGGTCGATCCGTCCTGTCACACCCGGGCCGAGCAGCAGGCCGTGGTGGAGTATCTGGAGCGCAATGGGCTCCGACTGCGTCACCTGCTGTTGACGCATGGCCATATTGATCATATCTTCGGATGCCGATTTTTCAGCGAGTATGCCGGAAAGGGATTCTGGATGCATCGAGCCGATGCACCTTTCCTGGAGCAGGCAGAAGTGCAGGGGCAATTCTTTGGTGTGCCGGTCGAGCCTCCTCCGCCCCCTGAAGGTTTTCTGGACGAGGGCGATACCATCACGTTTGGACAAACCACTTGGAAGGTGCTGCACACGCCGGGTCATTCACCGGGGTCGATCAGCTTCTATGATGCGCAGCACCGACTGGTAATCGTAGGCGACGTGCTCTTTCAGGGATCAATCGGGCGGACCGATCTGCCCGGAGGGAGCCTGCCTGTGCTTATGCAGTCGATCTTTCAGAAACTCATTCCGCTGGGCGACGACACACGTGTCTATCCCGGACATGGTCCCGAAACCACTATCGGTCGGGAGCGTCAGCACAATCCGTTTCTCACCGGCGCCTTTCCGCTGTAGCTCACGGATTGCCCATGACGGCACGCAGGTAGAAAGCTACCGCAGCCGGACGGCTGCGCTCCAGCACAATTTGCGTGGAGCACCACACCAGCTCTCCCATTGTCAGGCAGCGCTCAAAGCGGGCGTCTCCGTAATGCTCGGCCAGTTGAGCTCCCAGCCGACGCACATTCTCTTCGGGCGCAATCAGGTCTTCCTGCATCACTTCCATGAGGGCCTGAAAGCGCCCGTGTGAAACGCGCATGCGATTGGCAATCAGTGCCCGCTCTTCCTTCTGATACTGGATGATGGTTTCTTCGGGCAGATACTCGGCCACCAGTTCCACGAAGGGGCCATTCTGTGGAAAACATTCTGGCAGATAGACTTCCTTGCGCCAGTGATGGCTCTGCTGGTCAAAGTCGATCGGACGGATGCGATAGTGCCATTTTTCGAGATCCGGCGTGCCATCGATGACGAAGTTGCCGGCATGCATGTCGCCCAGCAGACGTACGAAACAGCGTTCGTTGAATTTGACAAACTCCTTGGCCAGGCGAACCTCATCGAAGCGGTTGGTGGGCATGTGGTCTTTTAAAAAGTCATCGCCAGGGATGCCGATGATGTGCTCTTCAATGATCGTGTCGCCCCAGACAAAGTAGTTGATGCGGTTAGGGGACAGAATGTGTTCCAGTTCAAGGCCATAGATGCGGTTGGCATCGACGCGCTTGACGTAAAAGTAGTCGAAGTTGTCATTGAGTGCATTGACGATCCGTACGCGAAACGGTGATGTGTTTCCATAGAGGCACAGATCGATGCGGTCGATGTAGAGATGGTCGGCAATGGAAAGATCTCCGTCGGCCTTCAGCAGGGCGTACGTAAGCCGCAGACGGTCGTGGATTTCGCGTTGTTCGAGTTCTGGATAAAAGACGGTGGACCAGAGGGTGTCACGGCCCTGTTCATCATAAAAAGGGATTGCATTGTTGTAGCGGAGCAGGTCGTCGTAGCGGATGCCTCCCTCATAGATGCGACCGTAGCGTTCCAGGTAAGAGCGCAGAAAGTCGCTGATTGGATAGATGGGTTTTTTGCGACTGATCAAATGCGTCATAACGGTCAGATCATGCGTGGGATGGCCTGGGCCAGCACCTGCTCGTAATAAGCTTCGTAGCGGGGAACGATGCGCTCGGTGTCGAAATGTTCCACGGCGCGTTGGCGTGCCGCCTGGCTCATGCCCTCCCAGAGCGCCTCGTCGGTCAGGAGGCGGTAAGTGCGTTCCGTGAAGGTGTCCAGGTCACCCAGCGGACATAGAAACCCCGTCTCACCATCGATGATCAGCTCGGGAAGGCCACCGATGTTGCTGGCCACGACGGGCACGCCACAGGCCATGGCTTCAAGTGCGGCCAGGCCAAACGTTTCTGAGCCGCTGGGCATCAGAAAAACGTCGGCAATGGACAGGATTTCTTCGACAGGGTCCTGCTTTCCCAGAAAGCGAATGTCGTCGTAGACGTCCAGCTCGCGGGCCAGATGCTCAGTCGGGACGCGGTCGGGGCCGTCGCCCACCAGCAGCAATTTGACCGCCAGGCCTTCCTGACGCAACCGATGAAAGACGCGCACTACCTCTGGCACGCGTTTGACCGGG
>Ga0256839_1000839_pt1 | contig 39240 bp, 41 predicted proteins | sample 354166metaG_FD_185968 | JGI IMG/M metagenome (GOLD analysis project Ga0256839, IMG submission 185968) | Hydrothermal vent microbial communities from Mid Atlantic Ridge, Atlantic Ocean - 354-166 | ecosystem: Environmental > Aquatic > Marine > Hydrothermal vents | place: Atlantic Ocean: Mid...
CGCAGGCGTCCGGGAAAGGCCCCACGACAGAGGCCGGATACATTGACGCAGCCGCAATCCTCGCGCCGACCGCCGAGCCGCGCGCGCTTGCAGCTGGGGGGCGGACCATACATTGTGAGACAGCTTCTAATCAGGTGGCCGGCGGTTCCGCTTCGTGCAGCCGCAGGGAGCCGACGAGCTCGGCCACCGAACCGAGGTCGTGGCGGCGCAGGTACTCCGCGATGCCTTCGACCACCCGCCGCGCGAGCAGCGGATCGTAGAACAGGCCCGTGCCCAGCCCCACGGCGCTGGCGCCGGCGATGAGGAACTCGATCGCGTCCTCGGGGCTGGCGATGCCCCCTTGCCCGATGATGGGAATGCCGTGCGGCCGGCACACCTGGTGCACCTGATGCACCTTGAGGAGCGCGATCGGCTTGATGGCCGGCCCCGAGAGACCTCCCTGGTCGTTGCCGATCACGGGTCGGCGTGTCTCGATGTCGATGGCCATGCCCATCAGGGTGTTGATGACGGCGAAGGCGTCGGCGCCGGCCTCGATGCAGCGGCGCGCGTTCGCGGCGATGTCGGTCTGGTTGGGCGAGAGCTTGACGATGAGGGGCTTCGTGGTGGCGGCGCGGCAGGCCTCGGTCACGCGCGCGGACATGTCCGGGTCGTTGCCGAACTGCACGCCGCCCGCCTTGACGTTGGGGCAGGAGATGTTGACCTCGATGGCGTCGATGGGCGAGTCGTCGAAGCGGCGCGTGACCTCCGCGTACTCCTCGACGGTCGAGCCCGAGACGTTGGCGATCCAGCGCGTGGCCGAGAAGTCCAGGCGCGGCAGGATCTCGCGCACCACGTGATCGACGCCCGGGTTCTGCAGGCCGATGGCGTTGAGCATGCCGGCCGGGGTCTCGCAGACGCGGTGCGGCGGGTTGCCGAGGCGCGGGGCGAGCGTGGTGCCCTTCAGGCACACGGCGCCCACGTCGGCGAGGTCGAAGCCTTCCACGCGCGTGTACTCCTCGCCGAAGCCCACGCAGCCCGAGAGCAGCACCACCGGTGTGCGCAGGCTGAGCCCCGCGAGCGCCACGGCGAGCCCGGGGCCGCCGCCCGCCCGCACGTCACCCCGCGCGCCCGTGTCCGCGCCGCCCGTCTCGTGCGAGGCCCCGCTCACGGGATCTCCGCCTTGGGCTCGCGCGCGAGCAGCGCCCGGGCCGCCTCGGCGGGCGTGCATTCGCCTGCCAGCACCCGCCGCACCTGCTCGCAGATGGGCATCTCGACGCCGACCTGCCGTGCCAGACCCGTCACCTCGCGCGCCGTGTGCACCCCTTCCACCACCGCGCCCGCCTCTGCAAGCGCCGCCTCCAGGGGCAGCCCCCGCCCGAGGGCGAGGCCGAGGCGGCGGTTGCGCGACTGGTCGTCGGTGCAGGTGAGGACGAGGTCGCCGAGGCCCGCCAGCCCCATGAAGGTCTCGCGCCGGCCGCCGAGGGCGCAGCCGAGGCGGCTCATCTCGGCGAGCCCCCGCGTGATGAGGGCAGCGCGTGTGTTGGCCCCGAGCCCCAGCCCGTCGCCGATGCCGGCGGCGATGGCGAGCACGTTCTTGACCGCCCCGCCGACCTCCACGCCCACCAGGTCGTTGCTGGTGTAGGCGCGCAGGGTGGCGCCATGGAGTGCGCCCGCCACCTCGCGCGCGAAGGCCGGGTCGGGCGAGGCCACGGTGAGCGCGGTGGGCAGCCCCGCCGCGACCTCGCGCGCGAAGGTCGGCCCCGACACCGCCGCGCCCACCGCTCCGGGCAGCACGGCCTCGAGCACCTCGTGCAGGAGCCTCCCCGTGCCGGGCTCGAAGCCCTTGGTGGCCCAGGCGACCCGGGGTCTGCGGCCGAGCAGGGGCGCGAAGCGGCCGAGAGCCTGATGGAAGGCGGCGCTGGGCACCGCCACCAGCACCACCGCCTCCCCGGCCACCGCGGCGGCGGGCTCGGCCGTGGCCTCGAGCGAGGGCGGGAAGGTGGCCTCGGGCAGGTGACGCGCGTTGCGCCGCTCGCGCGCGAGCGCGGCGGCATGCTCCGGGTCGTGCGTCCACAGGCGCACCGGACGGCCCGAGCGCGCGAGCTGCATGGCGAGCGCCGTGCCCCAGGCGCCGGCGCCCAGGACGGCGAAGGGCTGCAGCGCGAAAGCTTCCTCCGGCATGGGCGCACAGCTTAGCCGAGCCGGGACGGCCGGGCCACGCGCCTCCGCAGGACTTCCCTCCCCCCGCGCGCGGGGGGAGGGGCACAGGGAGGGGGGTCAATGGGGCTGGGCCGCGCCCGGCTCCTCGCCGCCCGCCGCCTGCTGCTGGCGCTGGCGCAGGCTCTCCTGGTAGACGGCGTCGAAGTTGATGGGCGCGAGCAGCATCTGCGGGAAGCCGCCGCGCGTGACGAGGTCGGAGATCGCCTCGCGCGCGTAGGGGAAGAGGATCGCGGGACAGTGGGCGCCCAGCACCGCGCCGAGATCCGGTCCCTCGATGCCGGCGATGTGGAAGATGCCCGCCTGCTGGAGCTCGACGAGGTAGACCGTCTTGCCGTCCTGGCTCGCGGTCAGGGTGAGCGTCATCACCACCTCGTACAGGGGCCCCTCCAGCCGGCGCGCCTCGGAGTTGAGCTGGAGGTTGATCTCGGGCTCCCAGCGGGGGCTGCGGAAGATCTCCGGCGCGGCAGGGGCCTCGAAGGAGAGGTCCTTGACGTAGATCTTCTGGATGGCGAACTGGACCTCGCCTTCGGGCGCGGCGGCGCCGTTGGCCTCGCCGTCGCCGCGGGGCGGGTTCTGCTCCTCGGCCATGCGCTGCTTCCTCCGGAAGGTGCGGGGTTCAGAGATGCTGCTCGACCCAGGCGAGCAGGCGCCCGAGGTCCATGGCGCCGCTCGTCCGCGCCACCTCGCGCCCCTCCCGGAACAGGATCAGGGTGGGGATGCCGCGGATCCCGAGGCGGCCCGCCACCTGCGGGGCGGCGTCGGTGTCGAGCTTGGCGAGCCGCACCCGCGGCTCCAGGCGGCGGGCGGCCTCCTCGAACACGGGCGCCATCATCTGGCACGGCCCGCACCAGGCGGCCCAGAAGTCCACCAGCACGGGCACGTCGCTGCGGCCCACGTGCGTGTCGAAGTTCCCGGCGGTGAGCGCCACGGGGCGGCCCTCGAAGAGCGGCTTGTGGCATCGTCCGCAGCGGCCGCCCTCATCTGCGGCGAGCTTCTCCGCGGGAGCGCGGTTGACGGTGTCGCAATGCGGGCAGACCACGTGCAGCGCCTTGCTCATCGGACCGTTCCTTCCTTTCCGCTGGTCTTCCGCTGGGTGCCCGGGCTCAGTCGCGCCCGCGGCTGACGGGAAGCCCCGCCTCCTGCCAGGCCCGGATGCCGCCGGCCAGGCTGTAGGCCTGCTCGAAGCCGGCCCGGCGCAGGATGCGGCATGCGGCGAGCGAGCGGTTGCCCGTTCGGCAGTAGGCGATGATGGGGCGGCTGCGCAGCCTTTCAAGCTCTTTGAGACGGCCGTCGAGCTCCTTGAGGGGGATGAGGCGTGCGCCGGGGAGATGGCCTTCAGCATACTCCTGCTCGCTGCGCACGTCCACGAAGACGGCCTCGGTGTCGTTGCGCAGGCGGGTGGCCTCGACCGGGCCCACCTCCCGGCCGCGGCGGCGCCAGCGCTGGATCTCGTAGCCGGCGATCATCCCCAGCACGGCGAGGATGGCCGCGCTCAGGAGCGGATGGTTGGCGGCGAACTCGAGCAGCCTCTGCATGGGTCGGGAGCGGGATACCGGGCGGGAGACGGCCTGCCCGCCGGGAGCGGGCGGGGCATCCACCCTTCGCGCCTCAGCCGTGGTGGCCGGAGCAGAAGACCTCGCGCATCATGCTGATGAGCCGCAGGGTGCGGGGGTCGCCCACCCGGTAGTAGACACGGTTGGCGTCCTTGCGCGAGGTCAGGATCCCCTTGTCGCGGAGGATGGCCAGATGCTGCGAAATGTTGCTCTGGGAGGTGCCCACGTGCTCGACGATCTCCTGCACGCTCACCTCACGGTCGCCCAGCGTGCACAGGATCTTGAGCCGCAGCGGGTGGGACATGGCCTTGAGGGCGCGCGAGGCCCGCTCGACGTCCTCGTCCCGGGTGATGAGCAGATCTTCCGCCATGGTGTGGTGCCCCGTCTGGTCGGGTGAGATCCCTCTCAGACAGCAGGTCCTTTCCAGTCGCATGCGGTCTCCCCGCGTTGGGTTTTATTAGCAAGCCATTATAAAATCACATGCTCAGCGGGAGCGCAAATGCGCATCTGCGCCGCCCCGGACCAGGGAGGGCATTCCCCGGAATGGCCTCGATGCACGGCTGGCCAGGCCGGCCGAGCGAGAGGGGGCAGCGTTGCGTTCGCTTCGCGCTGATAGAATGCGTCCAATTCCGTTTTTGATCCAGTCCGGAGGCTGAGAGCCGAGATGCCGCGCCGACCGAGGCCCGTCGCCCTCGTCGTGCTCGACGGGTGGGGCCACAGCGAGGCCGCCGACCACAACGCCATCCGCCGGGCGCGCACCCCCGTCTGGGATGCGCTGCTGGCGCGCCACCCCCATACCCTGATCCGCGCCTCGGGCGCCGACGTGGGCCTGCCGGCCGATCAGATGGGCAACTCCGAGGTGGGCCACCTCAACCTGGGTGCGGGCCGCGTGGTCTACCAGGAGTTCACGCGGGTCAGCCGCGCCATCCGCACAGGCTCCTTCTTCACCAACCGCACGCTCACCGATGCCGTGGACCGCGCGGTGGCGGCCGGGCGGGCCGTGCATGTGCTGGGGCTGCTCTCGCCCGGCGGGGTCCACAGCCACGAGGACCACATCCACGCGATGGTCGAGCTGGCCGCCGGGCGCGGCGCCGAGCGCCTCTACGTCCACGCCTTCCTCGACGGGCGCGACACCGCCCCGCGCAGCGCCGAGGGCTCCCTGCGGCGCATGGAGGAGAAGCTCGCCGCCCTCGGCCGCGGGCGCATCGCCTCCATCGTGGGCCGCTACTACGCCATGGACCGCGACCACCGCTGGCCGCGCATCCGCGCCGCCTACGAGCTCATCACCGAGGGACGGGCCGCGCACGAGGCGCCGGATGCGCTCGCCGGCCTGCGCATGGCCTACGCGCGCGGCGAGGGCGACGAGTTCGTGGAGGCCACGCGCATCGTGCCGCCCGGCGCCGCGCCCGTCACCGTCGAGGACGGCGATGCGGTCGTGTTCATGAACTACCGCTCAGACCGCGCGCGCCAGATCACGCGCGCCTTCATCGACGCGGACTTCGACGGCTTCGCGCGCCGGCGCGTGCCGCGGCTCGGCGCCTTCGTCACGCTGACCGAGTACCACAAGGACTTCGCCGTCCCCGTGGCCTTCCCGCCCGAGCGCCTGCCCAACGTGCTGGGCGAGCACCTCGCCAGGCACGGGCTGCGCCAGCTGCGCATCGCCGAGACCGAGAAGTACGCCCACGTCACCTTCTTCTTCAACGGCGGGGTGGAGACGCCCTTCGAGGGCGAGGACCGCATCCTCGTGCCCTCGCCCCTGGTCGCCACCTACGACCAGCAGCCCGAGATGAGCGCGCCCGAGGTCACCGACCGTCTGGTCGAGGCCATCGGCTCCGGCCGCTACGACGTCATCGTCTGCAACTACGCCAACCCGGACATGGTGGGCCACACGGGCAATCTCGAGGCCGCCGTGCGCGCCATCGAGGCCGTGGACGCCTGCCTCGGGCGCGTGTGGGAGGCGCTGCAGGCGGCGGGCGGCGAGATGATCGTCACCGCCGACCACGGCAACGCCGAGAAGATGCGCGGCGACGGCACGGGCCAGCCCCACACCGCGCACACCACCAACCGCGTGCCGCTCGTCTACGCCGGCCGCCCCGCCACCCTCGCCCCCACCGGCGCGCTGTGCGACGTCGCGCCCACCCTGCTGCACGTGATGGGCCTGGAGCCGCCGCCGGAGATGACGGGCCGCTCGCTGCTGCGCTTCGCCTGAGCCGCCGCGCGGCGGTGGACGGTGGGCGGTGGACGGTATACCGTGGGCGCCCGTGGCGGCGCACGACAGCCTGCGGCACGCCCCGGCGGCCGGCCCCGGCCTGCGCTCCACGTCGCGCCGGCGGCTGCTCCGGGCGCTCGCGCCGCTGCTGGCGGTGGCGGCCGCGGCCGCGGCCGCGCCGCGCCAGCCCGACCCCGCCGAGCTCGAGCGGCTCAGGGCGCGCATCACCGCGCTGGGCCGTGAGCTCGCCGCCATGCGCGGCGCCCATGCCGCGGCCCAGCGTGCCCTGCGCGAGGCCGAGCGGGCCATCGGGCGCATCGAGCGCGAGCTCCGGCGCATCGAGACGGGCCTCGCCGAGACCCGCCGCGCACTGGCGCACCTGCGCGCGCAGCGGCGCGGGCTCGAGGCGCGGCTCGCGCACCAGCGCACCGCGCTCGCCCGCACCGTGCGCGCCGCCTACCTGATGGGCCGCCAGCAGCGCCTCAAGCTCCTGCTCAGCCAGGAGGACCCCTGGCGCCTCGGGCGCGTGCTCGCCTACCACCGCTATCTCGTGCGTGCGCGGCTCGAGCGCATCGAGGCCGTGCGTGCAAGCCTCGCCGCCCTGCGCGCGGTCGAGGCGCGCATCGCCGCGGAGGAGGCCCGGCAGTCGGCGCTGCGCGAGGCGCGCCGCCGCGAGCGCGAGCGGCTGGCGGCGCGCCGGGCCGAGCGGGCCCGGGCGGTCGCGCGGCTGGCGGCGCGGCTGCGCGCCGGCACCTCGGAGCTCCAGCGCCTCGAGCGCGACCGCGCCGCCCTGGAGCGCCTGCTCGCCGAGGTGCAGCGCGCCATCGAGACACTGCCTCAGCCCGAGGACCTGCGCCCCTTCCCGGAGCTGCGCGGGCACCTGCCCTGGCCCGCCCCGGGCCGGCTGCTCGCGCGCTACGGCGCGCGCCGCGCCGCCGGCGGCCTGCGCTGGCGCGGGGTGCTCATCGGTGCGCGCGCGGGCCAGCCCGTGCGCGCCGTCTCCCACGGGCGCGTGGTCTTCGCCGACTGGCTGCGGGGGCTTGGCCTGCTCATCATCCTCGACCACGGCGACGGCTGGATGACCCTCTACGGCCACAACGCCAGCCTCTACAAGGAGGTCGGCGACTGGGTGCGCGCCGGCGAGGTCATCGCCAGCGTCGGCGACAGCGGCGGGCGCGAGCGCGCCGCGCTCTACTTCGAGATCCGCCATCAGGGGCGGCCGGTCGATCCGGTGCGCTGGTGCCGCGGCCTTCCCGGCAGCCCCCGCGGCTGAAGGGAACCCCTTCCCGGGGCGTCCGGGGGCCAGCCTCCGGTCGCCGTGCCTTCTGCCCGCCGCCGCGCGTTCGCTGTCCGCTGCGTCGCGGCCGCGGGGCAGCCTGTGCTAAGGTTCGGCACACCACGACCGGGAGCGGAATGGGGCCGGAATGAGCGCGAAAGGGAGAAATCTGCTGCTGCTGGGTGCAGGCGCCTGCCTGGGCGTGCTGCTCGCGCTGGCGCACGGGGTCATGGCCGGACGCGGGGCCGGCGAAGGGGCCACGGCCGAGGTGCCGCTCGAGGAGCTGCGGGTCTTCACGGACGTCTTCGCCCGCGTCAAGAGCGACTACGTCGAGCCGGTCGAGGACCGCACCCTCATCGAGAGCGCCATCCGCGGGATGCTCTCCGGCCTCGATCCCCATTCGGCCTATCTGGGCCCGGACGAGTTCAAGGAGCTGCAGATCGGCACGCGCGGGGAGTTCGGCGGCCTCGGGATCGAGGTCAGCATGGAGGACGGCTTCGTCAAGGTCGTCGCCCCCATCGACGACACGCCCGCGCAGCGCGCCGGCATCCGGGCGGGCGACCTCATCATCCGCATCGACGACACGCCGGTGAAGGGCATGACGCTCAACGAGGCGGTCAAGCTCATGCGGGGCAAGCCGGGCACGAAGGTGACGCTCACCATCGTGCGCGAGGGCCAGGAGAGGCCGCTCAAGATCACCATCACGCGCGCCGTCATCAAGGTCAAGAGCGTCAAGACGCGCCTCTACGACGGCTCCTTCGGCTACGTGCGCATCACGCACTTCCAGGCCAAGACCGCCAAGGGGCTCGCCGACGCGGTCGACAGGCTGCGCAGGAAGGCGGGTGGGCCCCTCAAGGGGCTGGTGCTGGACCTGCGCAACAATCCCGGGGGCGTGCTGAACGCGGCCGTGGACGTGGCCGACCTCTTCCTCGAGCAGGGTCTGATCGTCTACACCGAGGGGCGCGTGGCCGACGCGCGCCTGCGCTTCTCGGCCACACCCGGCGACATCCTCGAGGGCGCGCCCATCGTGGTGCTGGTCAACGGCGGCTCGGCCTCGGCCTCGGAGATCGTGGCCGGCGCGCTCCAGGACCAGCGCCGCGCGGTGGTGGTCGGGCGCAAGACCTTCGGCAAGGGATCGGTCCAGACCATCCTCCCGCTCAAGAACGGCGCCGCGCTCAAGCTCACCACGGCGCGCTACTTCACCCCCTCGGGCCGCTCCATCCAGGCCGAGGGGATCGTGCCCGACATCGAGCTCTCGCGCCTGCGGGTGGCGAAGGTCGAGGACGAGATCGAGCCCCTGAAGGAGCGCCACCTCAAGCGCCATCTGGACAACGGCGGCAGGGAAGGCGAAGGCGCACGCCGTTCCGGCGGCGAGCGCCACGAGGGCGACGTGGCCGCGCTCGCCTCCCGCGACTACGAGCTGTTCGAGGCCCTGAACATCCTCAAGGGCCTCGCCATCCTGCAGGCCCGTGCGGCCCAGGCGCGGAAGGGCTGAGGCGGGAGTCCACCGCCGCTGGGTACGGGCACCGGTCCTCGCATCCCGCGCTGACCGCCTGCCCGCCCCATCAGACGCCCCGCGCGCGCGCCGGCTCGCGGCGCTCGCCGCGGGCGCGCTGCTGGCCGCGGCGGCCGGCCCTGCGGCCGCCGGTGAGCTCGCCCTGATCGTGGACGACCTCGGCAACGACCGCGCCGCCGGCCTGCGCGCCGCGGCGCTCCCCGGCCCGGTCGCCTGCGCCATCCTCCCCCACACGCCCCACGCGCGCCTGATCGCCCGGGCCGCGCGTGCGCATGGCAAGGAGGTGCTGCTGCACCTGCCCATGGCGGCGGTGGACGCGCGCCCGCCGGGACCCGGCGCCATCGGGCTGCACATGACCCGCGCCGAGCTCGAGCGCACGCTCGCCGCGGCCCTGGCCTCGGTGCCGGGCGCGGTCGGCGTCAACAACCACATGGGCAGCCTCATCACCCGCCACCCCGGCCACATGGCCTGGCTGATGGCGGCGCTCGCCAGGCGCGGGCTCTTCTTCGTCGACAGCCGCACCACCGCGGCCACCGTCGCCGAGCGCCTCGCGGCCGAGCACGGCGTCCCGCACGCGCGCAGGCATGTGTTCCTCGATGCCGAGCCGGGTGCGGCGGGCCTGCGCGCGGGGCTTGCGCGGCTGCGTGCGCGGCTGGCGCGCCGGGGCCGGGCGGTGGCCATCGTCCACCCGAGCCCCGCCGCGCTGGCCCTGCTCGAGCGCGAGCTCCCGCGGCTGGCGCGCGAGCACCGCCTCGTGCCCGTCTCCGCGCTGGTGGAGCGCTCGGGGCGGGGCGGGGCCCGCCTCGCCGTCCGCGCGCCGTCACGGATCGCGCCCGCCCCCTGACGGCCCCGTGGCGCGCCTGCCGCCCGCGACGCTCCTCTTCCTGCCGGCCGCGGCCTGGGGCGGTGCGGCGATACCCCTGTGGGCCGGAGGCCTCTGCCCGGAGGCCCCGGGCTGGCACGCCTACGGGATGCTGCAGGGCTACGCGCTCGCCGTGGTGGCGGGCTTTCTCGCCACGCGCGCCGGGCGCGGCGAGACCCTGGGGGCCCTCGCCGGCTGGCTCGCCGCCCGGATCGGCCTCTGCCTGGGCGGCGCCTCGCCGCCCGCGTGGGCGCTGGCCGCGGACGCCGCCTTCGCCCTGTGGGTGGTCGCGCGCGGGGCCTGGCCCCTGGCGGCGGGCGCCAAGCGGGCGCGCAACCGGCTCCTCGGGCTGGGCGCCGTGGCGGTCTGCCTCTCGGGCCCGGCGCTCGCCGCCGCGCTCGCCTTCGGCGGCGCCGGCGCGGGCACGGCCGCCGTGCGCGCGGTGCTGGCCGCCTACGCCTTCCTGCTGGCCGGCATGGGCGGCCGCGCGCTGGCGCCGGCGCTGGCCGGTGAGCGGATCGGCGGCATGTCCGGGCCGGCGCTGCGCAACGTCGTCCAGCCGCGCCTGGAGGCGGGGGTGCTGGCGGCGCTGGCCGCCGCCACGGCGCTGCTCCCTTGGCCGGCGACGCGTCCGGCGGGTGGTGCCGCGCTCGTCGCGGCGGGGCTGCTCACGGCCGCGCGGCTGGCGCGCTGGCGGCCGTGGCGCGCCCGCCGCGCGCCGGTGGCGGCACTGGCCGCCGCCTACGCCTGGCTCGCCGTGGCGCTCGCGGCCTGGGGTGCGGCCGAGCTCGCCGGCCTCGTGCCGTGGGCGGCGGCGCACCTCCTCACCGTGGGCGCGCTCGGCGGCCTCACCGTGGTCATGATGGCGCGCACCGTGTCGCTGCGTCTCGGTGCCGGCCCGGAGGGCTTCGGTGACATGGCCGTCGCCCTGGCCGCCGTGAGCGTCGCGGCCCTCCTGCGGGCGGCGGGCCTGGAGATGGCGGCGGCGGCCTTCTGGAGCGGGGGCCAGCTCCTGCTCCTGCGCCGGCTCGCGCACGCCGTCCGGGGGGCTGCGCTACGATAGGGACTGCGCTAAAGGCAGCGAGGGAGGAGAGGCCATGGCCCGCGTGCTCGTCCCCCTGGCCGAGGGCTGCGAGGAGCTCGAGGCCGTCACCATCATCGATCTGCTGCGCCGCGCCGGCATCGAGGTCGTCACGGCCGGGCTCGAGCCCGGCCCCGTGAAGGCCTCGCGCGGCGTGGTGCTGGTGCCGGACACCACGCTGGATGCGGTGCAGGGCGAGGACTTCGACATGGTCGTGCTGCCCGGCGGCGGGCCCGGCACCGAACGCCTGGCGCAGGACGGGCGCGTGCGCGGGATCCTGCGCCGCCATGCCGAGCGGGGCCGCTGGACCGCGGCCATCTGCGCCGCGCCGAAGGTGCTGGCGGAGGCGGGGCTGCTGGAGGGCCGGCGCGCCACCAGCTATCCGGGCTGCCTCGATGCCGCGACCGTGCCCGGCCTGCGCTACGAGGAGGCGCCGGTGGTGCGCGACGGCAAAGTCGTCACCAGCCGCGGGCCCGGCACCGCCATGGACTTCGCCCTCGAGCTCATCGAGCTCCTCGAGGGCCGGGCGAAGCGTGAGGAGGTGGAGGCGGCCCTGCAGCGGCCGGCCGCCGCACCGGCGGCGTGAGCCGGGCCTGGGCTGGAGCGGCGGGGCCCGGCAGGCGCCGGCATGGTCTTTCCGCGCGCCGCCCGTGCGCTCAGGGCTTCTTGTGGGAGCCGTCGCAGAAGGGGGGGTCGGCCGTGCGCTTGCAGCCGCACAGCCACACCTTGCGCTTGTCCTTGAGGGTGAACTCCAGCGGCGAGAATTCCGTGCCCTTGTGGGAGCCGTCGCAGAAGGGCTGCGTCCTGGAGCGGCCGCAGGCGCACCACCAGTAGGTGCCGGGCTCGAGCTCCACCTCATAGGGCGCCTTCTGGGGGCATTCGGGTTCGGCCATGATCCGTTCCTCCATCGTCGGCGGGGCCACGCTCGCGGCCGCTCAGCGCATGGGATGACTTTAGCGCCGGGAGGTTCGGGGTGCCAGAGGCGAAGCTGGAGGCGCGAGGGCTCAGCGTGCGTCACGTGGGCCCGATCGGCCTGCGCGTGCCCGACGGACGCTGCGTGGGGCTCACCGGGCCCTCGGGTGCGGGCAAGACGCTGCTGCTGCGCGCGCTGGCGGACCTGGAGCCGCATACGGGCGAGGTGCTGCTCGACGGCCGGCGGGCCTGCGCCTTCCGCCCCCACGAGTGGCGCCGGCGCGTGATGTGGGTGCCGGCCGAGGCGGGCTGGTGGGCCGAGACCGTGGGCGAGCATCTCGAGGGGGCCGACGACGCCCTGCTCGCGCGCCTCGGCTTCGGGCCCGAGGTGCGCGGCTGGCAGGTGCGCCGCCTCTCCACGGGAGAGCGCCAGCGCCTGGCGCTCGCCCGGGCGCTGGCGCGCAGGCCGGAGGTGCTTCTGCTGGACGAGCCCACGGCAGGCCTGGATGCGGCCGCACGTGCGGCCGTGGAATCGCTGCTCGCCGGTTGGCTCGCGCCGGGCCGGGCGATCCTGTGGGTGAGCCATGACCTCGACCAGCTCGGGCGCGTCGCCGCCGCGGCCTGGGCGCTCGAGGGCGGGCGGCTCGCGCCGCTCACGGGGGCGGTGGCGTGGGCGTGATCCCGCTCTCGCCCCTGGATCTCGCGCTCGCCGCGGCGCTGGTGCTCGCGCTCGCCGCGGTGGCCTGGGCGGGGCGGCTGGGCGTGGCGCGGGGGCTGCTGGTCGCCGCCGCGCGCACCGCCGTGCAGCTCCTGCTGGTGGGGCTGGTGCTCAAGGTGGTCTTCGCCCAGGCCGGCCTCGGCTGGGTGGCGGCGCTCGCGGCGCTGATGCTGCTCCTTGCCGGGCGCGAGGTCATGGCCCGCCAGGGGCGCCGCTTCCGCGGCCCCTGGGGCTATGCCCTCGGCACGCTCTCCATGTTCCTCTCGGCCTTCACGGTCACGGTGTTCGCGCTCACGGTGATCATCGGCAGCGTCCCGTGGTACGAGCCGCGCTACGCCATCCCGCTGCTGGGGATGCTGCTCGGCAACACCATGAACGGCGTGGCCCTGGGCCTGGATCGGGTGACCGCGGGCGCCATGGCCGCGCGTGCCGCCATCGAGGCCCGGCTCGCGCTCGGCGCGCGAGCCGCCGAGGCCGTCGCCCCCCTGCGGCGCGAGGCCGTGCGCGCCGGCCTCATCCCCATCGTCAACGCCATGTCGGCAGCCGGTATCGTGAGCCTGCCGGGCATGATGACCGGCCAGATCCTTGCGGGCACGCCGCCCATGGAGGCGGTGCGCTACCAGGTGCTGATCATGTTCCTGATCGCGGCGGGCACGGGCTTCGGCACGCTGGCCGCCGTGTGGCTCGCCTCGCGCCGGCTCTTCGACGGGCGCGAGCGCCTGCGGCTGGAGCGGCTGCGATAGCGCGGGTGCCTTGCGCGCGCGGCCGCGCTCGTGCACAGTCGGCCCACGGGCCCCACGGAACAGGAGGTCGCAGCGATGGACGGCCGGCTCAAGGCGGCGCTGGCGCTCGCGGTGACGGTCGCGGCCCTGGGACTCTATGCCGCCTTCGGCGCGCTCGGCGGCGGTGGCGCCGAGACTGCGGCGGCCGCCGCCGCAAGGTCCGGCGGCTGGCGCTTCCCGCTCGGGCCGGGCCGCGCGCTGGTGCTGGACGTGCCCCAGGGCTGGGAGGTCACGGTGCGCCGCCCGGTGGCCGGGCCGCCCACCATCCTCGCCGGTCCCGCCGAGGGACGCGGCTTCCGCTTCCTGGTGACGCCGCTTCCGGCCGGCGGCGCCGGGCCGGCACCGGCCGACGGCGACCTGCGCGAGTACCTGCGGCGCATCGGCTCGCGCCTGGCCCAGCGCTCGGTGGAGGGGCGGATCGAGCTGGAGCCCGTGCCAGGCGCGCCCGGGGCCTGGTTCTACCGGCTCACCGACCGCGATCCCGGCGAGGGCTTCCGCCACCTCGCCCAGGGGGCGCGGCGGCTGGACGGGATCATCCTCACCTTCACCTTCCTGAGCCACGTGCCCGACCCGCCCGCGCTGCGCGCGGCGCTGCGGGTGGTGGCCACGGCGCGGGCGGAGTGAGCGGGATGGCTGGGCGCCGGCGGCTCGTGGCGGGAACGGCGCTCGTCGCGGCGCTCGCCCTCGCGCCGGGCGCCAGCGGGGGCGCCACGGTCTACCGCTGGGTCGACGAGCACGGGCGCGCGCACTTCTCCGACCGCCCGCCGCCGGGCAAAGGGGAGCGGGTGGATGTGCGGCCGGCCCCACCGCCGGGCGGCGTCGAGGGCGAGGGCGCGGCCCAGGGGGCCGGCGGGAAGGACCGGGTGGGGCGACAGCGCCGTCTGCTGCGCGCCTTCGAGGCCGAGCGGCGCGAGCGCGAGGCCGCGCGCCGGGCCGCCGAGGCCCGCCGGCGCCAGCGCACCGCCCGCTGCCGCCACGCGCGCCGGCGGCTCGCCATCTACGAGCGCGTGAACGTGGTCTACGAGACCGACGCCGAGGGCCGGCGCCGCGCCCTGAGCGATGCCGAGCGCGCGGCGCGCATGGCGGCCCTGCGCGAGGAGATCGCGCGCTGGTGCGACTGAGGCCGCCGCCCGGCCGGACCGCTCCTGGCGCCCGCTACAGCGCCAGGATCGCCTTGCGGAAGAACTCCGGCGCGGCCAGCGCCGCCCGGTGCACGGCGCTGTTGTAGTAGCGCGTCTCGAAGGGGCGGCTCTCCACCGCGCCCTCGCGGAAGCCCGCGATGGGCATGTCCTTGCAGGCCATGGTGGCGGTCCACCAGCCCGAGGGATATGTGGGCTGGGGGAAATGGAGCGTCGCCACGTCCAGGAAGCCCGCCGCGCGCAGGGCCCGGTGCATCCCGGTGAGGATGTCCATGTGGTACATGGGCGACTCGCTTTGCTGCACGATGAGCCCGTGGGGGCCCAGCGCCCGCAGGCAGTCGCGGTAGAAGGGCTCGGAGAACAGCCCCTCGGCCGGCCCGATGGGGTCGGTGCTGTCGACGATGATGACGTCGTAGCTCGCGGGCCCGGCGTCCTTCACCCACTGGATGCCGTCGGCGAACTCGAGCCGCGCGCGCGGGTCGCCGTTGGAGGCGGTGAGCTCCGGGAAGTAGCGCTCGGCCAGGCGCGTGACGCGCTCGTCGATCTCCACCTGCGTGGCCGAGGCCACCTCGGGGTGCTTGAGCACCTCGCGGAGCGTCCCGCAGTCGCCGCCGCCGATGATGAGCACGCGCCTGGGGTCCGGGTGGGTGTAGAGGACCGGGTGCGCGAGCATCTCGTGGTAGATGAAGTTGTCCCGGTCCGTGAGCATGACGAAGCCGTCGATCACCATGAGGGTGCCGAAGAACTCCGTCTCGTAGATCTCGATGCGCTGGAAGGGGGTCTGCTCCTCGTGGAGCTTCTCCGCCCGGGCGAGCCTGAGCGAGAGGGCGGAGCCGCCCTCCTCGCAGACCTCGGTGAACCACGGACCCTCGAGCGTGCGCATGGGGGCGGAAGGGTACGGCGTGGTGCCCGTGGGCGCAAGCCGGCGTGCGCGGTGGGGCTCGAGAGGCGGGAGGGTCTCCCGCCGCACCGTGGGCGCCGCACCGGGATCGGCCGGCGGGGCGGCCCTTCGGAGCGGTCCACCGCCTTCCCCGCCCTCTGCTACGCTTTCGCCTCCATGGACGCGGCGCGGCTGTACAACGTGGATCGCTGGGGCGAGGGCTATTTCGCCGTGGGTGCCGGCGGCACGCTCGAGGTGCGCCCGCGCGGGCCGCGGGGTCCTGCGCTGGAGCTGGCCGCCGTCGCCCGGGCCGCCCGCGAGGCGGGGCTCGGGTGGCCCGTGCTGCTGCGCTTCACCGACATCCTGCGCGACCGTGTCGCCGCGCTGGTGGCCGCCTTCGACCGGGCGCGGGCCGGCGACGGCTACCGTGGCGGCTACACGGCCGTCTACCCCATCAAGGTCAACCAGCAGCGCAGCGTGGTCGAGGCCATCGTCGGCGCCGATGCCGGGCGGGTGGGTCTGGAGGCCGGCAGCAAGCCCGAGCTCATGGCCGTGCTGGCGCTGACCCCGCCGGGCGGGGTCATCGTCTGCAACGGCTACAAGGACCGCGAGTACGTGGAGCTCGCGCTCACCGGCCGGGCGCTGGGCCACCGCATCTACCTGGTCGTCGAGAAGGCCTCCGAGGTCGCGCTGGTGGTGGAGGCCGCCCGCCGGCTCGGCATCGAGCCGCTGCTCGGCGTGCGCGTGCGGCTCGCCTCCATCGGTGCGGGCCTGTGGCAGAACACGGGCGGCGAGAAGTCGAAGTTCGGGCTGGCCGCGCGCGAGCTGCCGGGCATGGTGGCGGCCCTGCGCGCGGCGGGGCTGCTCGGGGCGCTTCGCATGCTGCACTTCCACCTCGGCTCGCAGGTGGCCAACATCCGCGACATCCAGCGCGGCGTGCGCGAGGCGGCGCGCTTCTACGCCGAGCTGCGCCGGCTCGGGGCGCCGCTCGACACGGTGGACGTGGGCGGGGGCCTGGGCGTGGACTACGAGGGCACGCGCTCGCGCAGCTTCTGCTCCATGAACTACACCCTCGACGAGTACGCCTTCAACATCGTCCACACCCTGTGGGAGGTGTGCGCCGAGGCGGGGCTGCCCCACCCGGACATCCTGAGCGAGTCCGGCCGGGCGCTGACCGCCCACCACGCGGTGCTGGTGACCAACGTCACCGGTGTGGAGCCCGCCCCGCACGAGCCGCCGCCCGACCCCCCCGGCGAGGACGACCCGCTCGTGCTGCGCGACCTGTGGCAGGCCTGGGAGCGCTTCGAGTCGCGCTCGCCGCTGGAGATCTACCACGAGGCCGTGCACTGGCTCGGTGAGGCCCAGTCCATGTTCAACCACGGCCTGCTGGACCTCGCCCAGCGCGCCCGCGCCGAGGCCCTCTACCACGCGCTGTGCCGGCGCGTGCGGCGCGCCCTCGATCCCCAGGTGCCGGCCCACCGCGAGGTGCTGGACGAGCTCAACGAGCGCCTCGCCGACAAGTATTTCTGCAACCTCTCCATCTTCCAGTCCATGCCGGACGTGTGGGCCATCGGGCAGATCTTCCCCATCGTGCCGCTCGTGCGCCTCGACGAGCCGCCCGCGCGGCGCGCGGTGGTGGTGGACCTCACCTGCGATTCCGACGGGCGCATCGACCGCTATGTGGGCCGCGACGGGGTCGAGGCCACCCTCCCCCTGCACCCCGTGCGCCCCGGCGAGACCTACCTGCTGGGGTTCTTCCTGGTGGGGGCCTACCAGGAGATCCTCGGCGACATGCACAACCTCTTCGGCGACACCGACTCGGTGAACGTGGTGCTCGACGGCGACGGCTGGCGCCTGGCCGAGCCCCTGCGTGGCGACACCGTCGACCGCCTTCTGCGCTACGTGCACTTCGACCCCGAGCGCCTGCGCGCGGCCTACGCGGCGAAGCTCGCCTCGGCGGGGCTCCCGCCCGCGAGGCGGGAGGCGCTCGGCCGCATCCTCGAGGCCGGGCTCGAGGGCTATACCTACCTGGAGGACTGAGTCGGGCGCGGGGCCGTGGCCAGCATCTACCGGCTCAAGCCACGCTTCCAGTCCCTGCTGCGGCCGCTCGTGCGCCGGCTCGCCGCGGCGGGCTGCACGCCCAACGCGGTGACCTGGGCGGCGACGGCGCTGTCGGCCGCGGCGGGGGCGGCGATCGCGCTCGCGCCGGGCGCCGCCGGGGCGCTGCTCGCGCTGCCGGCGGTGCTGCTCGCACGCATGGCGCTCAACGCCATCGACGGGATGCTCGCGCGCGAGCACGACATGCGCTCGCGCCTCGGGGCCATGCTGAACGAGATCGGTGACGTCGCGAGCGATCTCGCGCTCTACCTCCCGCTCGCCCTCGTTCCCGGCGTGCCGGCGGTGCCGCTGGTGGCGGCGGTCGCGGCCGGCGTGGTGGCGGAGGTCGCGGGGCTGGCCGCTCCGCTCGCCGGGGGCTCGCGCCGCTACGACGGTCCCCTCGGCAAGAGCGACCGCGCCTTCGCCTTCGGAACGCTGGGGCTCGCGCTCGGCGCCGGCTGGGGTGGGGCCTGGGTCGGGCCCTTCCTGTGGACGCTCGCCGCGCTGGGCCTCGCCACCGCGGCGAACCGCGTGCGCGCGGCCCTGCGGGAGGCGGGCGGGCCGTGAGCCTGTTGCCCGCGCATCTCGCGCCCGCGGCGGCGGGAGTCATTGCCGGGGTGCTGGCCCTGCTCGCCGCGGCCACGATGGTGGCGCGGCTTCGCCTGCGGCGCGATCCCGAAGGCGCGCGCGAGCTGTGGCTGCGGGTGCGATCGTGGTGGGTGATGGTCGCCGTCTTCGCCGGGGCGGTGCTCCTCGGGACGGGCGCCTCCATCGTCTTCCTCGCCTTCGTGAGCTACCTCGCCCTCAAGGAGTACCTCTCGCTCATCCCCACGCGCCGGGCCGACCGCCGCGTGCTCTTCTGGGCCTATCTCGCCATCCCCGTCCAGTACCTGTGGGTGGCGCAGGCCTGGTACGGGATGTTCATCATCTTCGTGCCGGTCTACATGTTCCTCCTGCTGCCCCTGCGGATGGTGCTCGCCGGCGAGACGGCGGGCTTCCTGCGCGCGGCGGGGACCCTGCATTGGGGTCTGATGAGCACCGTCTTCGCCCTCAGCCACACGGCCTACCTGCTCGCGCTGCCGCCCGAGGCCAACCCCGCCGGCGGTCGCGCGGGGCTGCTCCTCTACCTCGTGCTGCTCACCGAGCTCAACGACGTGGCCCAGTACGTCTGGGGCCGGCTGCTGGGGCGCCGGCCCGTGGTGCCGAAGGTGAGCCCGCGCAAGACGGTGGAGGGGCTGGCCGGCGGGATGCTCACCACGACGGCCCTGGCGCTGGCGCTCGCGCCGTTGCTCACGCCGCTCACCCCGCTCGAGGCCCTCGGCGCCGGGCTGCTCGTGGGGCTCGGGGGCTTCGCGGGCGATGTCACGCTCTCGGCCGTCAAGCGCGACATCGGCGTCAAGGACAGCGGCACCCTCATCCCGGGCCACGGCGGCATCCTCGACCGCATCGACAGCCTCACCTATACCGCGCCCCTCTTCTTCCACTACGTCTTCTACCTGCACTACTAGAGGGCCGTGAAGCGCCGCCTGCTCCAGACCCTCTTTTTCGCCCTGCTGGTGCGGCCGCTGGTGCTCGTGGCGCTGGGGCTCCACGTGCGCGGGCGCGAGCGCCTGCCGCGGCGCGGTCCCGCGGTCATCGTCGCCAACCACAACAGCCACCTTGACACGCTCATCCTCATGAGCCTCTACCCCCTGCGCGAGCTGGCCCGGGTGCGGCCGGTGGCCGCGGCCGACTACTTCCTGCGCCGGCGCTGGCTCGCCTGGGCGGCGCTCACGCTCATCGGCATCGTGCCGGTGCGGCGCGGGGCCGCGCGCGGCGAGGACCCGCTGGCGGGCGCGGCCGCGGCGCTCGAGCGCGGCGACATCCTCATCCTCTATCCCGAGGGCACGCGGGGCGAGCCCGAGCGGCTGGCGCGTTTCAAGGGCGGCGTGGCGCGGCTGGCCGAGCGCTTCCCGCAGGTGCCCTTCCATCCGGTCTACATCCACGGCGCGGGCAAGGCCCTGCCCAAGGGCGAGGCGCTGCTCGTGCCCTTCTTCTGCGACGTGCTGGTCGATGAGGTGCCGCTGCGCTGGAGCGGCTCCCGCCGCGGCTTCCTCGAGGCGCTCGAGGCGCGCATGCGCGTGCTGGCCGACTCGGGAGGCTTCCCGCCGTGGGAATGATCCGGCCGCGGACGGCGGAGGCGGTGGCCGCCCTCTGGGGGCTCGCCGAGGCCACGCTCTTCTTCGTCGTGCCGGACGTGTGGCTGTCGCTGGTGGCGGCCGCATCGCGGCGGCGGGCCCTGCGCGCCTGCCTGTGGGCGGCCGCCGGGGCGCTGGCCGGGGGGCTTGCCATGCATGCCTGGGGCGCGGCGGACCCGGCCTGGGCGCTCGCCGCGGTCGAGCGCGTGCCGGCGGTCTCGTCCGCGATGGTCGAGCGCGTCGCGGCGCAGCTCGGCGAGCATGGCCTGTGGGCGCTGTTCGTCGGCCCCTGGACCGGCACGCCCTACAAGCTCTACGCCGTCCAGGCCGGCGCCCTGGGCGTGCCGGCCTGGCAGTTCGCGCTGGCGAGCGTGCCGGCGCGGCTCGCGCGCTTCCTCGTGCTAAGCTGGATGCTCGGGAGGCTTGCCGGGCGGCTGCCCGCGCGCTGGCGCGCGCCGGCGCTGCTTGCTGGTTGGGCCGTCTTCTACGCCGGGTTCTTCGCCCTGATGCCCGGCTGAGGCCGCGGGGAGGAGACACGATGTCCGAGATCCGCATCGAGCGCGACCCGCCGCGGGAGCGCCTCGAGGCCCTGGGGGTGGAGGGCTGGCCCATCTGGACCTGCGCGCCCTCCACCTTCCCCTGGACCTACGACGCCGAGGAGACCTGCTACCTGCTGGAGGGCGAGGTGGTGGTCACGCCGGACGGGGGCGAGCCGGTCACCATCCGCGCGGGCGACCTGGTCACCTTCCCCAAGGGGCTCTCATGCACCTGGGAGGTGCGCCGCGCCGTGCGCAAGCACTACCGCTTCGGCGAGTGAGCGTCGTGCCGGACCGCTTCGTCCTCGACACCAGCGTCTTCACCAACCCCGAGGTCTCCGGACAGTTCGACGCCGAGCCGCTGGAGGCGATCCGTGTCTTCCTGGGGCTCGCCGCGCGCACGCGCGCCGAGTTCTACATGCCCACCTCCGTCTACGAGGAGCTGCAGCGCATGCGCGAGCTGGACGCGCTCGCCGGCGATTTCGAGACGGTGGTGCGCATCCGCTCGCCGCGCAAGGCGGGGCTGACGCTGCCGGGCGAGATCCTCTACGAGTTCATCGAGGAGGTGCGCCGGCGCATCGACAAGGGGCTGCGCGTGGCCGAGGAGGCGGCCCGGCGCGCGGCCCAGGCGCCGGAGGGCGCCGACGTGGGCCGGCTCATCAACCACCTGCGTGAGCGCTACCGCGAGGCCCTGCGCCAGGGCATCCTCGACAGCAAGGAGGACGCCGATGTGCTGCTGCTCGCCTACGAGCTCGACGGTGTGCTGGTCTCGGGCGACGAGGGCCTGCGCAAGTGGGCCGACAAGGTGGGCGTGCGCATCGTCAACGCCCGCCACCTGCGGCGCATCCTCGAGAATCTGGTAACGGGCGGCGAGTAGCATGACAGGGGGGGGCGCAGAGCGCCCTCTCTCCCCGCCACTTCAGGCTTGCTGCCCGCCACGCCCCTCCAGCAGCCGCGCGCGTGCGCGGCGCACGGCCGCGCGCACCTGGCGCGGGGCGGTGCCGCCGAGGTGGTCGCGCGCGGCCACCGAGCCCTCCAGCGTGAGCACCTCGTAGACGTCGGCCTCGATGCGGTCGCAGAAGCCGCGCAGCGTCTCCAGCGGCAGCTCGGCCAGGTCGCAGCCGCGCTCGACGCAGTGGCGTACGGCGCGGCCCACCACCTCGTGCGCGTCGCGGAAGGGCACCCCCTTGCGTACCAGGTAGTCGGCGAGGTCCGTGGCGGTGGCGAAGCCCTGGCGCGCGGCCGCGCGCATGCGCTCGCGGTCGAGCTCGAGGTGCGGGAGCATGTCGGCGAAGGCGCGCACGCAGTCGAGGGCGGTGTCGGCCGCGTCGAAGAGCGGCTCCTTGTCCTCCTGGTTGTCCTTGTTGTAGGCCAGCGGCTGCGCCTTCATGAGCGTGAGCAGGGCCTGCAGGTGACCGAAGACGCGCCCCGCCTTGCCGCGCACCAGCTCGGGCACGTCCGGGTTCTTCTTCTGCGGCATGATGGAGGAGCCCGTGCAGAAGCGGTCCGGCAGCGCCACGAAGCCGAACTGGGCCGAGGACCACAGCACCAGCTCCTCGGCCATGCGCGAAAGATGCATCATGAGCGTGGCGGCGCAGGCGGTGAACTCGATGGCGAAGTCGCGGTCGCTGACGGCGTCCAGCGAGTTCTCCGCCACGGCCTCGAAGCCGAGCTGCTCGGCCACCCAGGCGCGGTCGATGGGGAAGCTGGTGCCGGCGAGCGCCGCCGCCCCCAGCGGCAGCACGTTCACGCGGCGGCGGCAGTCGGCCAGCCGCGCGCGGTCGCGCTCGAGCATCTCGAACCAGGCGAGCATGTGGTGGCCGAAGGTGACGGGCTGGGCCACCTGCAGGTGGGTGAAGCCCGGCATCACGGTCTCGGCCTCGCGCTCGGCGAGATCCGCCAGCACGCCCTGCAGGCGCACGATCTCGGCGCGCAGGGCGTCGATGGCCTCGCGCAGCCACAGGCGCACGTCGGTCGCCACCTGGTCGTTGCGCGAGCGGCCCGTGTGCAGCTTCTTGCCCGCCTCGCCGATGCGCTCGGTGAGCCGCGCCTCGATGTTCATGTGCACGTCCTCGAGGGCCTCGGACCACTCGAAGCGTCCGGCCTCGATGTCGGCGCGGATCGCCTCCAGCCCCCGGACGATGGCCTCGGCCTCCCCGGCCGTGAGCACGCCCGCGCGCGCCAGCATGCGCGCATGCGCGATGGAGCCGGCGATGTCGTGGCGCCAGAGGCGGCGGTCGAAGCCCACCGAGGCGGTGAAACGCTCGACAAAGGCGTCGGTGGCCTCGGCGAAGCGCCCGCCCCAGGGCTTGCGCTGGCTGTGCTGCTCGTCGTCGGCCATGGCGTGCTCCCCCGCCGGCGGGAGGCGCGGACACGGGCGCGCGAAGCGCGTGGTAGCGGGAAGCGCCGCAGCGCACGCAGACGGCGGCGCAGAACCCGTCCCCTGCCCCCGACCCTCCCCACCCGGGGGCGGAGCCCCGGCACGGCGGGCGGTGCGGAAGACGGGCGGAGTATAAGGGAAAGCGCCGCGCACGCGCAGCGTGATGGGCGTGCTTCCCAGATTTCCGGATGAGCCGTCGAAGGGGTGGCGGGTGGGCGTACGGAGCCGCCGGTGCTGGGCCTGCGAGGCGGTGGTGAGCTTGTCGTCGTGTCGGGGAAGGGGCTTGCAGGCCTTGATGCGGCCTTTCCCGAGGGCGATGGGCCGCAGCGGAGGCAAGCCGCCCTGGGCCGTGTGCCCATCGTCCTGGCCGCAAGGGCAGCACGCGGCGGGAGGCGCTATTCGAGCTGGCAGACGGCGTGGCAGAGCCGGTCGAGGCGGAAGGCGCTCTTGGGGAAGTCCGGCCGCCAGCGGCGCCCGCCGAGCCGGGGTGCCGCTGTGGTGGCGATGGCTGGCGGCCGTGCCGGAGGGCACGGCGTCGCCGCCTGCGGGCGCGCGCCGACGGGCCGCGACTGACGGATCCGCCGCCCCGTGCCCGCGGCGCCGCTTCCCGTGGCTGGGCGCTTCGCGCCCCCGTGTCAGCGCCGCCCGGGCAGGGGGATGGCGAGCGCCTCCCACATGGCGTCCACACGGCGCCTGACGTCCTCGCTCATGACGATGGGCCGGCCCCAGGTGCGGCGGGTCTCGCCCGGGAGCTTGTTCGTGGCGTCGATGCCCATCTTGGCCCCGAGGCCGCTCTCGGGGGAGGCGAAGTCGAGGTAGTCGATGGGCGTGCCCTCGACGATGACGGTGTCGCGCGCGGGGTCGCAGCGGGTGACGAGCGCCCAGATGACGTCGCGCCAGTCGCGCACGTCGATGTCGTCGTCGGTGACGATGACGAGCTTGGTGTACATGAACTGCCGCAGGAAGCCCCAGACGCCCATCATGATGCGCCGCGCGTGCCCCGGATAGGCCTTGCGGATGCTCACCACCGCGAGCCGGTAGGAGCAGCCCTCGGGCGGGAGGTAGAAGTCCACGATCTCCGGGAACTGGCGCTGGAGGATGGGCACGAAGACCTCGTTCAGCGCCATGCCGAGGATGGCGGGCTCGTCCGGGGGCCGGCCGGTGTAGGTCGAGTGGTAGATGGGCGCGTCGCGGTGGGTGATGCGCTCGATGGTGAGCACGGGGAAGGTCTCGACCTCGTTGTAGTAGCCGGTGTGGTCGCCGAAGGGCCCTTCCGGGGCCTCGTCGCCCGGGTGGATGCGGCCCTCGAGGACGATCTCGGCCGTGGCCGGCACCAGCAGGTCGGAGCCGATGCAGCGCACGAGCTCGGTGCGCGCCCCGCGCAGCAGCCCGGCGAAGGCGTGCTCGGAGAGCGTGTCCGGGATGGGCGTGACGGCGGCGAGCGTGGTGGCCGGGTCGCAGCCGATGGCCACCGCCACCGGGAAGGGCTCGCCGGGGCGGGCCCGCTGCCAGGCGCGGAAGTCCTGGGCGCCGCCGCGGTGGGCGAGCCAGCGCATGATGACGCGGTCGGGGCCGATCACCTGCTGGCGGTAGATGCCCATGTTCTGGCGCCCGCCCCCGGGCCCGCGGGTGATCACCAGGCCCCAGGTGATGAGGGGCCCGGCGTCGGCGGGCCAGCAGGTCTGGATGGGCCAGCGGCCGAGGTCCACCGCATCGCCCTCGAGCACATGCGCCTGGCAGGGGGCGCGGCGCACCGTGCGCGGGGCCATGTCCAGGATCTTGCGGAAGATGGGGAGCTTGCCCCAGGCGTCGCGCAGGCCCCTGGGCGGCTCGGGCTCGCGCAGGAAGGCCAGCAGCCTTCCGACCTCGCGCAGCGCCTCGACGGAGTCGGCACCCATGGCGCGGGCGACGCGCCCGACCGTGCCGAAGAGATTCCCGAGCACGGGGACCGAATGCCCCTTGGGGCGCTCGAAGAGCAGCGCCGGGCCCCCGGCGCGCAGGGTGCGGTCGCAGACCTCGGTCATCTCGAGGCGGGGGTCCACCTCGGCCTGGATGCGGTGCAGCTCGCCGCGGGCCTCGAGATCGGCGAGGAAGCCGCGCAGGTCGCGGTAGCGCACCGCGGGGGTGAAGGGATCGGGCAGGGGCTCGCTCACGCCGCAGGCCTCGTCCACGGTGGAGGTGCGATTATAGAAGGCTCTCTCTTCTGCTGTTCTCGTGGGCTGCCCTGCCCTGTCAGGGCTGTTTCCCATGACCCTTTCGGTTCGTGGGCGCAGGTGGAGGCAGGGCGGGCCGCGTCCGCTCGGGACGCGAGGACCGTCCCTGGCGCTCGTCCGCGGCCCTCCCTGGCCGCGGACGCCTTCGCGGACGCGCCCCACCCCGCCCCCCGCCCGCGCCTGGCTTGCCCCCTGAGATGCCCAGGGGGCGGGGGCGGCGGGGTCCGCGGGGTGGCGGTCGGCGGCCAGGGACGGCCGTCATGCCCATGTAGGAATTCGCCTACACGGGATGGTGCGGCGTCCTTACATGGGGGCGTGACCGGGTTCACGCAGGCGGCGCGGAGGCTTTCCTATCCTGCAGCGCGTTCCGGCCCGGGGGAGCCGGCGAGGCCCGCTCAGGGGGAGATGCGCAGTCCGTCCGCGAAACCCTGCACACCTGCGGCACCGTCCGCCGCGGGGCCGCGCGAGCTGCTCTATGTGGCAACCACGCCGGATGCGCGGGCGCCCCGGCCTGCCCTGGAGGCGCTGCGCGCGGCCGGCTGGCGCGTGCATCGCGTGACCAGCCCCGAAGGGGCGCGCGCCCTGCTCGTGCGGCGGCCCGTGCGCGTGGGCCTGCTGCACCTGCCGCGCTTCGACCTCGGGCTCGCGCAGTCCGTGCAGGCCGTGGTGGAGGCCGCCCCCGGGACGGCGTGGGTGGCGCTGCTCGATCGCCGCATGCTGGGGATGGAGCCCTGCCGGCGCCTCATCCGCCGCGCCTGCTTCGACTTCCACACCCTGCCGGTCGACGCGCGCCGGCTGGCCGCCACCGTGGGACATGCCCACGGCATGGCCGCGCTCCACCCCGCCGCCGAGGGCACGGCCCTGCGCGGTCTCCTGGTGGGCGACAGCGAGGCCATCCACCGCCTGCGCGCCTGGACCTTGGAGGCCGCCGAGCGCGCCGAGCCGGTGCTCGTCGCGGGCGAGGCGGGGGTGGGCAAGGCGCGTCTCGGCTATGCCCTGCACATGCTCTCGCGCCGGCGCGCGCACCGCCTGGTGGAGGTGGAGGGCGCGCAGCTCGCCCGCCTCGGGGAGGCCGCCCCGCGGGCCCTGGAGCGCGCGCGGCTGGAGGCCGGAGGCGGCACCCTGCTGCTGCGCCGCATCGAGCGGCTGCCCGAAGCGGCCCAGCGGGAGCTGGTGCGGTGGCTCCGCGGCGAGGTGCAGGTGGCCGCGCGCCTGGTGTGCACCACGCGCGTGGTGCTGCGCGAGCGTGCCCTCGAGCATGCCTTCAGCGCGGAGCTGTGCCTGCTGCTGCAGGGCCGTGCGGTGGAGGTCCCGCCGCTGCGCGCGCGCACGGCCGACGTGCGGCCGCTGGCGCTGCACTTCCTGGAGCTCGCCCGCCCCGTGGGGCTCGCCGGGCCGCTCGGCTACACCCGCCGCGCCATGGACGCGCTGCGCGCCCACGACTGGCCGGGCAACGTGCGCGAGCTCGAGGGGAGGGTGCGCGCCGCCGTGCGGGCCGCGGCCGGGCGCGTCATCCAGGTGGAGGCCCTGGGGCTGCGTGGGCCCGGCCGGCTGCCCACGCTGGCCCAGGCGCGGATCGCCGCCGAGCGCGCCGCCATCCGCGAGGCGCTGGCCGTGGCGGGCGGCAACGTCACGCGCGCCGCCCACATGCTGGGGATCTCCCGCGCGAGCCTCTACCGCCTCATGGCCCGCCACGGCATCGAGTAGCGAAGGCCGCTGCTCCTGGGGGCGGCGTGGCGTATGCAGGAATCGGCCGCCTGGAGGCAAACGGCCGATGCGTCTACACTCCGGTGACCGGGTCGCTGCTGTTGCTGCTCCGGCATGCCGCGTGGCTCGGCAGGCTGCAGGGAGAGGAGAAGCCGGCTTGGCAGGCCCAGCAGTGAGGCGATACGACCACCGACTGGAGAGGCAGAATCCTATGGCAGGAGCGAAGCACGCAAAGAGATGTGCGCTCGGCATGGCCTGCCGGGTCCTCGCCGTGGCATCCGTCCTGGGGCTGCCGGCCGTGGCGGACGCGGGCGATATCGCAGGCAGCAAGGACCATCCGCTGGTCGGGCGCTTCCAGGGCGCATCGATCGTCGCCTACGGCGCGCCGCGCTTCGAGGAGACCGGGATCGTCCTGGGCCAGGTGCGCTTGAAGGGCGGCCGCCCCGTCCCGGACCGCTCGGAGGTGATCGAAGGGAAGGTGACGCGCATCGTCTACACCCATCCCAAGGGCAAGTCGGCATACGAGGTCTATCGCAACTTCCGCGAGGCGCTCAGGGAGAAGGGCTTCGAGCTCCGCTTCGAATGCGGTGGCCGCCGCAACCCGTGCGTGAGGGGCTTCACGAGCCCGATCGCGCAGCTGGTACAGCGGCGGGTGGGCTCGCTGCGCCAGCTCTCAGACACGAAATTTCTGTTCGAGAGCCTGTGGGGCAGGGGCGAGCGCTTCCTGACCGCGCGGCTTCGCCGGGAGGGGGCTCCCGAGACCCATGTGATGGTCTATGTCCATGACGTGGCCGGCAACGCATCGCCGGCCTGGGGCGCGGGGCGGGCGCTGGCCTACGTGGAGGTGGTCGAAAGCGGAAGGACCCCGACGGGCCAGATCGTCACCCCCGAGCAGATGGCGCAGGCGATCGCGCGCACCGGGCGCGTGGCGCTCTACAACATCTACTTCGACCACGACAGCGCGCGGCTCAAGCCGGAGTCCGACGCCGCGCTCGAGGCCATCGCGACACTGCTGCGGCGCGATCCGGACCTGCGGCTGTTCGTGGTGGGCCACACCGACGCCACAGGCGACCTGCGCTACAACCTGGCGCTGTCGCGGCGCCGCGCCCAGGCGGTGGTGGAGGCGCTCGTCGGCCGCCACGGCATCGAGCGCGCACGCCTGCATCCGGAGGGCGTGGGACCGCTCGCGCCGGTGGCGCCCAACACGGACGAGGCGGGACGCGCGAAGAACCGGCGCGTGGAGCTTGTCAGGCAGGGCACCGGCTGAGAAGGGCGGGCGCGACGGGTGCCCGAATCCGCCGCCATCCGCGAGGCGCTGGCCGTGGCGGGCGGCAACGTCAGCCGCGCCGCCCACCTGCTGGGGATCTCCCGCGCGAGCCTCTACCGCCTCATGGCCCGCCACGGCATCGAGTAGCAGAAGCTCACGGCGTCAGGTCGACGCGGCGGGCGTGGCCGGGGTGAAGGCTCAGGCTGCGTGGAGCCATCGCACCCTGGGGCACCTGCCCTGCCTTTCCAGCTTCCAGAGGTCTAACGGGCCTGATGGTTCTGCCAGACCTCGGGCGAGGTCCCGAACGCCATGGAAAGGCGTACGGCCATCTCGGGACGGATGCCGGCGCGGCCGTTGAGGATGCCCGAAAGCGTCTTGCGGCTGACGCCGAGCGCCTCGGCGGCCTCCGTGACGGTCAGCCCGAGCGGCTCGATGCAGAGCGCGCGCAGGATCTCACCGGGGTGCGGTGGCTCGTGCATGCGCATGTGCGTGTGCATGTGCATGTGCGTCACCTCAGTGGTGATCCTCGCAGCCGCCGTCCACCTCGTCCTTGCCTTCGAAACGGAAGGTGATGCGCGGAAACGCTGATCAATCCGCTGCGCGGATTGATCAGCGCGATGGCGCTTCGCGGTCCATTCTGATTTTCCTTGAGTCGTCATGCACTTCCCTGTGCATGGGCCGTCCCGCGGCCGTCCCTGGCCGCGGGGAAGCCCTGAAAAATCGGATTTTTCAGAGCTTCCGCGCCAGCTTCCGCTGACCTGCACCGCCCGGGTTCCCTTCCGCCGGCCGGGGAGCTCGTGCAGGCGCGGCCCCGGAAGCGCCATGTCGCCGGGTCCGGTGGCGGCGTCCAGATGGGCGAGGATGAGCCGGAGCCGCTCCACATGCCTCGCCTGGATGCCTGCCTTCGTCCCGCGGGTGAAAAATCTTTCGGGCCCCTTGTGCCGGAAGCTTCGGATCGCTGCCCAGTGCGACCGATGAGGTTGCGCCGGGAAAGGCGCGGCGGTCGGCGCCGTCAGGTGGGGAGGTCGAAGTCGGCGACGACGGGGGCGTGGTCGGAGGGGCGCTCCCGGCCGCGCGGCGCCCTGTCGATGCGGCAGGCGGTGCAGCGCTCGCACAGGGCAGGGCTGGCCAGGATGTGGTCGATGCGCAGGCCGAGGTTGCGCTGGAAGGCGCGCATGCGGTAGTCCCACCAGGAGTAGCTCCCCTCGGGCTGGTCGAAGCGGCGAAAGGTGTCGCACAGGCCGAGCGCGAGCAGCGCCCTGAAGGCCGCGCGCTCGGGCTCGCTGTAGAGCACGCGGCCTTCCCACAGCTCGGGGTCGTGCACGTCGCGCGGCTCGGGCGCCACGTTGAAGTCGCCCACGACCGCGAGCAGAGGGTGGCGGGCGAGCTCCTCGCGCAGCCAGCCGCGCAGGGCCTCCATCCAGCGCAGCTTGTAGCCGTACTTGTCGGAGCCCACGGCCTCGCCGTTGGGCACGTACACGCATACCACGCGCACGCCGCCCACGGTGGCGGCGAGCACGCGCGCCTGGTCGTCATGGAGGCCCGGGATGCCGGTGGCGACGTCCTCGAGGGGGGCTCGGGCGAGGATGGCGACGCCGTTGTAGGCGCGCTGGCCGTGGCAGGCCACGTGCCAGCCGGCAGCCTCCAGGGGCGCGCGCGGAAAGCGCTCGTCCGGGACCTTGGTCTCCTGCAGGGCGAGCACGTCGGGGCGGGCGGCCTCGCTCCAGGCGAGCACCTGCGCGAGACGCACGTTGATCGAGTTCACGTTCCAGGTGGCGATGCGCATGTGCTCGAGGCGGGAGCCTGGCGTCGCGTGGCGCGGGGACCTTTCCCGCCTCCTTTCTCCCGTAGGCACTGATCGATCCACGCAGCGGATCGATCAGTGCTGAGGTGCTTGGCGGCCCATTTTCGATTTCCCGTATCGTCATGCACTTCCCTGTGCATGGGCCCTCCCGCGGCCATCCCGGGCCGCGGGAGGGCCTGAAAAAATCGCGATTTTTCCAGGCCCTCCTTCTGTTCTTCCGCTCCTACCAGATGCGATAGCCGCCATAGCGGCGGCGGATGCGCCGGTCGAGCAGCCACCAGCCGGCGGCGAGCCCCAGCGCCAGCGCCCCGCCCACGCCGAGCAGCGCCGCGCCCAGCGGCACGCGCGGCCCGCCCGTCTCCAGGGTGGCACGCAGCGCCTCGGCCTCCTGGCGTGCGGCCGCGCGCCGGGCATCGGCCTCGCGCCGGGCTGCCTGCGCGGCCTCGAGCTCGCGCCGCAGGCGCGCCGCCTCCTCGCGGGCGGCCTCGAGATCGGCCTGCGCGGCCTTGAGGCGGGCCTGGAGCCGGGCATGCGCTTCCTTGAGGGCGGGCATGGTGACCCGCGCCGGCGGCTCGGGCACGAGGTAGGCCGAGCGCACCCAGCCTTCCCGGCCCCGGGGCGTGCGCACGCGCGCCCAGTTGCGCGTGCGCCCGAGCACCTCCAGCGGCGTGCCGGTCTCCAGGCTGCGCATGGGCTTGCCGGCACCCGGCTCGGCATAGAGCCCGAGGAAGACTCGGTCGGTCACGTAGGCCGTCTCGGCCTGGGCGGCGCCGGCCGCCGCGGCGAGCAGGGCGGCGGCAAGGAGCGGGTGCGTTCCCTGGCGCATGGGCTCTCCCCTCCCCTGTGCGCGTCAGTCCGCAGCCTCTCCGCCGCCGGCGGGCAGGAGCCCGGCCTGGCGCAGCAGGGCCTCGACGGCGGGCGGGCGGCCGCGGAAGGCCACGAAGCTCGCCATCGCAGGCCGTGCGCCGCCCACCTCGAGCACCTCGCGCCGGAAGCGCAGCCCCGTGGCGCGGTCGAGCACGCCGGCCTCGGCGAAGGCCTCGAAGGCGTCGGCCGAGAGCACCTCGGCCCACTTGTAGCTGTAGTAGCCGGCCGCGTAGCCGCCGGCGAAGATGTGCGAGAAGCCGTGGGCGAAACGGTTCCACGCGGGATAGGGCACCACGGCCACCGCGCGCCGCACCTCATCGAGCGTCTCGGCGATGCGCGCCCCGCGGGCGGGGTCGTATTCGGCGTGGAGCCGCAGGTCGAAGAGGGCGAACTCGAGCTGGCGCACCGTCTGCATGGCGGCATGGAAGGTGCGCGAGGCGCGCAGCCGGCGGTAGAGCTCGTCGGGCAGCGGCTCGCCCGTGCGCCAGTGCCGGGCGAGGAGGTCGAGCGCCTCGCGCTCCCAGGCGAAGCTTTCGAGGAACTGGGAGGGGAGCTCGACCGCATCCCATTCGACGCCGTTGATGCCGGCCACGCTCGGGCAGTCCACGCGCGTGAGCATGTGGTGCAGGCCGTGGCCGAACTCGTGGAGGAGCGTCTGCACCTCGTCGTGGGTGAACAGCGCCGGCGCCTCGGCCGTGGGCGGCGAGAGGTTGCAGGTGAGGTAGGCCACGGGCCACTCGCCGGGCGTGCGGTTGCGGTACTCGTCCATCCAGGCGCCGCCGCGCTTGTGGGGGCGGGCATAGAGGTCGAGGTAGAAGCCGCCGCGCACGGCGCCGTCCTCGTCCACCAGCTCGTAGAAGCGCACGTCCGGGTGCCAGACGTCCACGCCCCGGCGCTCGCGCACCCGCACGCCGAAGAGCCGCTCGGTCAGCGCGAAGAGGCCCTCCAGCACGCGCTCGGCCGGGAAGTAGGGGCGCAGGTCCTCGTCGGAGAGCCGGAAGCGCTCGCGCCGCAGGCGCTCGGCGTAGTAGGCCACGTCCCAGGCCTCGAGCCGCTCGAGGCCGTCGAGCGCGCGGGCGAAGGCCTCGAGCTCGGCGAACTCGCGCCGTGCCGCCGGCACGGCGTGGGCGGCGAGCTCGTCGAGGAAGCGGCGGACCTCGTCCACCGAGCCCGCCATGCGGGTGGCGAGCGCGTACTCGGCGTAGCTCGCAAAGCCCAGGAGCCGCGCCTGCTCGTGGCGCAGGGCGAGGATGCGCTCCATGAGGGGTCCGTTGTCCCAGCGGCCGGCGTGCGGGCCCTGGTCGGAAGCGCGGGTGACGTAGGCCTCGTAGACGGCCCGCCGCAGCGCGCGGTCCTCGGCGTAGGTGACGACCGCATGGTAGATGGGGAACTCCAGGTTGAGGAGCCAACCCTCGAGACCCTCGCGCGCGGCCGCCGCGCGCGCCATGGCCAGCGCCGTCTCGGGCAGGCCCCGCAGGGCTTGCGGGTCGGTGACGTGGCGCTTCCAGGCCTGGGTGGCGTCGAGCAGGTTCTGCTCGAAGCGTGCCTGCAGTTCGGAGAGCTCGCGGGCGATCTCGCGGAAGCGGGCCTTCCGCGCAGGCGGCAGCGCGACGCCGGCGAGACGGAAGTCCCGCAGCGCCAGCTCCACCGCGCGCCGGCGGGCGGCGTCCAGCCCGGCGAAGTCCGGCGCCGCCCGCAGGGCCTCGTAGGCGCGGTAGAGGGTCTCGTTCTGGCTGAGCTCGGTGTGGTAGTCGCTCAGCTTCGGCAGGCAGGCGTTGTAGGCCGCGCGCAGGGGCTCGGAGTCGCGCACGGCGTGCAGGTGGCGCACCACCGACCACACCCGCCCGAGCCGCTCCTCCATGCGCTCCAGCGGCTCGCCGACGCGCGCCCATGCGGGCGCGCGGCCGGCCTCGGCGAGGATGGCCTCCAGCCGTGCGCGGTTCTCGGCGAGCACCGCGTCCACGGCGGGCTCCACGTGCTCCGGGCGCACGCGCGAGAAGGCCGGCAGATCCTCGGTGCGAAGCAGGGGATTTTCCTGGAGCTGGTTCGCGGGTCTCGCCATCGTGCCTTCGCGCCCGGTTCGCGGGAGAAGCGTAAGATAGCACGCGCGAGGCGAGCCGGTGGCAAGGAGGGACAGGCGCGCGAGCGTGAATGGCCCGCCTGCTCCGCCGCCCACTACGTCGAGCTCGCCCGCGCCCACCGCGAGGGTCGCCGGGCGCGCCCCCAAACTGCGTCCGCGGTCACAAAAGGCCCGCGCCGGCGGGGCTAGCATGGATCGGGCGCGGATGGGGAAGCGCGCCGCACGGGAGGGGCGACGGCCCGAGGAGGAGCGCGATGGCAATGGAGGTCTTCGTCGGCAACCTGCCCCTCGACACCACGGCCCACGACCTGCGCACGCTCGTGGGCTACACCGAGCAGCCGGTCTACTTCCGGGTGGTGCGCAAGCGCGCCCGCAACGGCGAGATCATCTGCTACGGGGTGGCATCGGCCCCCAGCGAGGAGATGGGCCGTCGCCTCATCGAGCGGCTGTCGCACATGACGGTGGGCGGCCGCAGGCTCGTGGCCCGCGAGTACGTGCGCCGCAACTACGGCAACGAGCGCCGCGCGGTGGACTGGCGCTCGAGGCCTTGGCACGGCCCGGAGCGGCGCCGCGGCGAGCGCCGCAGCACCTGACCGGGGCGGCGGCGGGCGGCGCGGACACGGCCCGTGGCGGCATGCGGGTGGCGAGTCGGTCTGCGCGGGACGCGAGGACCGTCCCTGGCGCTCGTCGGCGGCCTTCCCTGGCCGCCGACGCCCGCGCATCCCGCCTCCCCACCCGCATGGAGATGAGGTGAAGGGGAGCTGCAAGAGGCGCCGCAGCGCCCGCAGGAGACGGCGCCGGGCCTCGCCCCGGAAAGCCGGTCCGTCCGCCCCTGCCGTGGGCGAGGCCCCGGCGGGCGGCGCGTGCGAGCATCCGCGCCGGGTCCGGGCCGGCAGGATGCCGGCCCTACGGGGACGTGGGTCCCCGATGGATGCCGACCCCGCCCCTGCCATCCCCCGACCCACGTGGGCGCGCCTTCCAGGCGCGCCGGCACCGCCGCCCGCCTGGCGGGGCCGGGCCTGCTGCCGTGGGGCTCGGACACGACGCCGGGGTCCGGCACGCCCGCCTGCGGGCGCTGCGCCGATGGGCCGCGACTACGCTCCGCTGCGCTTCGCGCCCGTGCCCACGGCGCCTCCATCATTCGCGCAGGGCGGCGATGACGGGGCGCGTGGCGGGGCGCACGCCCCGCCACAGGTAGAAGGATTCGGCGGCCTGCTCCACCAGCATCCCGAGCCCGTCCAGCGCGTGCGCCGCACCCTGCTCGCGCGCCCAGGCGACGAAGGGCGTCTCGCCCCGCTCGCCGTAGGCGAGGTCGTAGCAGACGGTGTCCGGGCGCACCACGTCGGGCGGCAGCGGCGGCACCTCGCCGGCGAGGCTGGCGGCCGTGGCGTTGAGGATGAGGTCGAAGGTGCGGCCGGCCAGCGCCTCGAAGCCGCAGGCGGTGACCGGGCCCAGGTCGGCGAAGGCGGCGGCCAGGTGCTCGGCGCGCGCCACGGTGCGGTTGGCGAGCGTCACGGTCGCCGGCCGCGCCTCCAGCAGGGGGCCGAGGATGCCGCGGGCCGCGCCGCCCGCACCCACCAGCAGGATGCGCGCGCCGGCGAGCACGAGCCCGAGGTTGTCGCGCAGGTCGCGCACCAGGCCCACGCCGTCGGTGTTGTCGCCGTAGCGGGTGCCGTCCGGGCCGAGCACGAGCGTGTTGACGGCGCCGGCGCGCTCGGCGCGGGCGCTGCGCGCATCGGCGATCGCATAGGCCTCCTCCTTGAAGGGGACGGTGACGTTGAGGCCCTTGCCGCCCGCCGCCTGGAAGGCGGCCACCGCCTCGGGAAAGCGTCCCCGCTCGACGAGGATGGCCTCGTAGACGATGTCCTGCCCCGTCTGCGCGGCGAAGAGCGCGTGGATGCGGGGCGACTTGCTGTGGGCGATGGGGTTGCCCATCACCGCGTAGCGGTCGGCGGGGCTCATGGCGTCGCGGGGCCGGCAGGCCTCAGGCGTCGTCCTCGGCGAGCCAGGCGGCCGCGCGCGGGGCGAAGTAGGTGAGGATGGCGTCGGCACCGGCACGCTTGAAGCACAGCAGCGCCTCCAGCGCGCAGGCGCGCTCGTCGAGCCAGCCGCGCTGGGCGGCGGCGGCCAGCATGGCGTACTCCCCGCTCACCTGGTAGGCGAAGGTGGGCACCCCGAAGCGGGCCTTCACCCGGCGCACCACGTCGAGATAGGGCATCCCGGGCTTGACCATGACCATGTCGGCCCCCTCGGCCAGGTCGAGGGCCACCTCGTGCAGGGCCTCGTCGCCGTTGGCGGGGTCCATCTGGTAGGTCTCCTTGCCGGCGCCGCCCAGGTTGGCCGCCGAGCCCACCGCGTCGCGGAAGGGGCCGTAGAAGCTCGAGGCATACTTGGCCGCGTAGGCGAGGATGCGCGTGTCGCGGAAGCCGGCCGTCTCGAGCGCATCGCGGATGGCGCCGATGCGCCCGTCCATCATGTCCGAGGGGGCCACCACGTCGGCTCCGGCCTCGGCGTGGGAGAGGGCCTGGCGCACCAGCGCCTCGACGGTCTCGTCGTTGAGGACGCGGCCGGCGGCGTCCACGATCCCGTCCTGGCCGTGGGTGGTGAAGGGGTCGAGGGCCACGTCCGTGATGACGCCGAGCTCCGGGAAGGCGCCCTTGAGGGCGCGCACGGCGCGCTGGGCGAGCCCCTGCGGGTTCCAGGCCTCGCGCCCGTCCTCGGTCTTGAGCGCCTGGGGCGTGACCGGGAACAGCGCGATGGCCGGGATGCCGAGCGCCAGCGCGCGCTCGGCCTCGCGCAGGAGCTGGTCGATGCTGAGGCGCTCCACGCCGGGCATGGAGGGCACGGGCTCGCGCCGCCCCTCGCCGTCCAGCACGAAGACCGGCCAGATGAGGTCGTCCGCGCGGAGGCTGTGCTCGCGCACCAGGCGGCGCGAGAAGGCGTCCGCGCGCAGGCGGCGCATGCGGGTGCGGGGCCAGGGTCCGCGGGGCGTCTCGATCATGGCGCAGGCTGTGGGCGGCGCGCCCCCGCCGGGCGCAAGGGGCATTATCCGCGCGCGGGGCCCTCTGTTTCCACCGCCTCACGCTCCGCCTCCACCGGCAGGCCCGCGAGCCGCCACTCCGGCAGCCCGCCCTCGAGCCGGCGCGCGGGGATGCCCTTCTCGCGCAGCCGCGCCGCCGCCTCCCAGGCCAGGACGCAGTAGGGGCCGCGGCAGTAGGCCACCACCTCGCGGTCCTTCGGCAGCTCTCCGAGCCGGCGCTCCAGCTCCTCGAGCGGGATGTTCACGGCGCCAGGCAGGTGGCCCGCGGCGTACTCCTCGGGCGGGCGCACATCCAGCACCGTGACCTCGCCCCGGCGGATGCGCTCGAGCAGGTCGGTGGCCGGGACCGGCTCCAGGGTGTCGCGGGCGGCGAGGTAGGCCTGCACGATGCGGTCCACCTCGGCCAGGTGCCGCCGTGCCACCTCCCGCAGCGCCGCCATGAGGGCGACCACGTCGTCGTCGGCGAGGCGGTAGCGGACGTGCTGCCCGGTCTTGCGGCTCGTCACGAGCCCGGCCTGCTTGAGCTGCTGCAGGTGCTGGGAGGCGTTGGCCACGCTCAGGCCCGCCGCCCGGGCGAGCGCCTCCACCGTGCGCTCGCCCTGGGCCAGGAACTCGAGCAGCTCCAAGCGGTTGGGGTGCGACAGGGCCTTCGCCACGCGGGCGAACTGGGCCAGGAGCTCGCGCTTTCCCGGTCCTTCGCTTGACACCGGCGCCCGCCCTCCTATACTTGCATTCAATCGAACAATTGAATATTAGATTCCTTGGATATTGTAGCCCGGAGCGGAGGCAATGGCCATGACGGTGGAAGCTTTCCTGCTGGAGCACGAGCCGGCCGTGCGGCTGGGAGCGTTCATCGGGGTGTTCGCGGCCGTGGCGCTGGCCGAGGCATGGGTGCCGAGGCGCGCCCGCGCCCTGCCCCGCCGCCGCCGCTGGCCGGCCAACCTGGGGCTGGTGGCCATCGACACGGTGCTGGTGCGGCTCCTCTTCCCGCTGGCGGCCGCCGGCTTCGCCGCCTGGGCCGGCGAGCGCGGCTGGGGCCTGCTCAACGTGGTCGGGGTGCCCGGCTGGGCTGCCTTCGTGGCCTCGGTGGTGCTGCTGGATCTCGCCATCTACCTCCAGCACGTCATGTTCCACGCCGTGCCCGCCCTGTGGCGGCTGCATCGGGTGCATCACGCCGACCTGGACTTCGACGTCACCACGGGCGCGCGCTTCCACCCCATCGAGATCGTGCTCTCCATGGGCATCAAGATCGGCGTGATCGCGGCGCTCGGCCCGCCCGTGGCCGCCGTGATCGTCTTCGAGATTCTTCTGAACGCCACGGCCATGTTCAACCACGGCAACGTGCGCCTGCCGCGCGGCCTCGACCGGGTGCTGCGCTGGCTCGTGGTCACGCCCGACATGCACCGCGTGCACCACTCGGTGGAGGACGACGAGGCCAACAGCAACTTCGGCTTCAACCTGCCCTGGTGGGACCGGCTCTTCGGCACCTACCGCGACCAGCCGCGCGCGGGCCATGAGGGCATGACCATCGGCATCCGCCGCTTCCGCGAGCCCCGGCAGGTGGACGCCCTGCCGGGGATGCTGCTGCTGCCCTTCACCGGCGGGGTGCAGGGCTACGCCATCAACCGCCGGAGCTGGGAGGGGTCGGGCGATGCGGCCTAAGGCGCTCCGGTTCCTGATCGCCGCCGTCCTCGTGGCGGGCATCGCCGCCATGGTGCTCCAGCGCGAGCGCATCGACGCCGCCGCGGTGGCGGCCTGGGTGCAGGGCGCGGGCGCGGCCGCGCCGCTCGCCTTCGTGGCGCTCTACGCCCTCGGCACGGTGCTCTTCCTGCCCGGATCGGTGCTGACGCTGGCGGGCGGGGCCCTGTTCGGCCCCGTGTGGGGGACGCTCTACAACCTCACCGGCGCCACCCTGGGCGCCACTCTGGCCTTCCTGGCCTCGCGCTATCTGGCCTCGGACTGGGTGGCACGCCGGGCCGGCCCGCGGCTCAGGCGCCTCATGGACGGGGTGGAGGCCGAGGGGTGGCGTTTCGTGGCCTTCGTCCGCCTGGTGCCGCTCTTTCCCTTCAACCTGCTCAACTACGCGCTCGGGCTCACGCGCATCCGCCTCGTCCACTACGTGCTCGCCTCCTGGGTGTTCATGCTCCCGGGTGCGATGGCCTACACCTGGCTCGGCTACGCCGGGCGCGAGGCGATGGCCGGCGGCGAGGGGCTGGTCCAGAAGGCGCTGGTGGGGCTGGCGCTGCTCGCGGCCGTGGCCTTCCTGCCGCGGCTCGCGGCCCGCTGGCGCCTGGGGCCGACCCTCACGGTGGGCGAGCTCAAGGCCATGCTCGATGCCGGCCGGCAGGTGCTCGTGCTGGACGTGCGCGGGCGCGACGAGTTCGAGGGCGAGCTCGGCCATGTGCCGGGCGCGCGCAACGTGCCGCTGGACGAGCTGCCCCGGCGGCTCGACGAGCTCGCCGAGCGAAGCGGTGGGCCCATTGCGGTGGTCTGCCGCACGGACCGGCGCTCGGCCAAGGCGGCGCGCGTGCTCGCCGCCGCAGGCTTCGGGGACGTGCGCGTGGTGCGCGGCGGCATGGAAGCCTGGCGCCGCGCCGGCTACGGGACGGGCGCCGGCGGCCGTGAGGCCGGGGTCGGTGCCCGCGCGGAGGAGGTCTCGCCATGAGCGCAGCGATCGTCGCGGCCGGCTTGCTGACGGGCGTCCTGCTGGGGCTGTTCGGCAGCGGCGGCTCCATCGTCACGCTGCCGGCGCTGGTCTACCTGATGGGCGTCGAGCCCAAGTCCGCCATCGCCATGAGCCTCGGGATCGTCGCGCTCACGGCCACCCTCTCGGCCGTGCAGCACTGGCGGCAGGGCCAAGTGAACGTGCGGGCGGCGGCGGTCTTCGGCCTGTTCGGCATCGCCGGCACCTACGCCGGGGCGCGGCTCGGGATCGTGACCCCCACCGTCGTGCAGCTTGTCCTCTTCGCGCTGGTCATGTACGCCGCCGCCTGGCGCATGCTGCGTCCGCGGCCGCGCTCGGTGGGCGCGGCCGCCGTCGGCGAGTGCGCCGGCGGGGATTGCGAGCGGCTGCGCTACGGGCACGTGGCGCTGCACGGGATCGGCGTGGGCGTGCTGACGGGGCTCGTCGGGGTCGGGGGCGGCTTCCTCATCGTGCCGGCGCTGGTGCTGCTCTCGGGGCTTTCGATGCGGCGCGCGGTGGGCACCTCGCTCGCCATCGTGGCGGCCAAGTCCTACGCCGGCTTCGCAGGCTATCTCGGCGCGGTGGCGGTGGACTGGGGCCAGATGGCCGGCTTCACGGCTATCGCCATCGCCGGCAGCCTCGCCGGCGAGCGCCTGGCGCGGCGGCTGCCCGCCGAGCGCCTCAGGCGCGCCTTCGGCGGCTTCCTCGTGGTGGTGGCCACCTACATCCTGGCGCGCGAGATCGCCGCGCTGCTGTGAGGGCCGTGGGATGGGCACGCTCACGATCGTCCTGCGCCATCCCCCCTACGTCGCGGGCAGCCCCGTGGGCGAGGCGCTGCGGCTCGCCGGAGCGGCGCTCGCCGAGGACCTGCGGGTTCGGCTCCATCTCCTCGATGCGGCCGTCGAGCTCGCGCGCCGCGGCCACCGCGTGCCCGAGGGCGCGCAGGACCTGGAGGCGCTGCTCGAGGAGCTCATGGCATGCGGCCTCGAGGTGCAGGCCTGCGGCCTCGCCCTCGACGCGCTCGGCCTGGACGAGGCGGAGCTGATCCCGGGCGTGGCGCGCGGCTCCATGCGCGCGCTCGTGGCCTGGCTGCGGGAGAGCGACCAGGTGCTGAGCTTCTGATAACCGGCGGGAGAGTCCCATGTCGAGCGCGCGGCAGGCCGGCGCGCCGGTCCTCGCCCACGAGCCGCGGACCCTGGCAGCCGGGGAGCAGGGGCTCTATCCGGGCCGCTACGGTCGTGTGGTGCGCCTGCTCAGCATGG
>Ga0256839_1000840_pt1 | contig 39209 bp, 35 predicted proteins | sample 354166metaG_FD_185968 | JGI IMG/M metagenome (GOLD analysis project Ga0256839, IMG submission 185968) | Hydrothermal vent microbial communities from Mid Atlantic Ridge, Atlantic Ocean - 354-166 | ecosystem: Environmental > Aquatic > Marine > Hydrothermal vents | place: Atlantic Ocean: Mid...
GGATTGTTTCTTTGAATTCTATCAGGATACGGGTGCTCGAAAATGGGGGCGGCCCTATCTAAACCGCATATTCTATTCGATGATTGGCGAGCGCTTGGCCAAAGATATAGTGCTGATCATGGCCAAACGCGACGGGCAATATGTAGCTGGTGCGATTAATTTCATCGGTTCTGACACACTTTTTGGACGGCATTGGGGTTGCAGGGAACATCACCCCTTTCTGCATTTTGAAATCTGCTATTATCAGGCTATCGAATGGGCAATTGCCCATAAGAAAATGCGCATTGAGGCCGGCGCACAAGGGGAGCATAAGTTGGCGCGCGGGTATTTACCACAAATCACCTATTCAGCCCATTATATCGCCAACCCAAGCTTTCGTGATGCGATTGAAGACTACCTTACGCGGGAACGGCGTGCGGTTGAGTATGAAAATAAATTATTGGCTGAACACAGCCCGTTCAAAAAAGACTTGTAATAAATGGAGTGACAATGACCGACCGGACCTATGACCCAGACAATATTTTTGCGAAAATCTTACGTCGAGAAATTCCCTCAACCAAATTGTATGAGGATGAAAAGACCATTGTGATTATGGATATTATGCCGCGTGCCAATGGTCACTGTCTGGTTTTACCAAAAGCCCCTGCCCGCAATATTTTTGATATTGGGCTGGATGATCTTGCCGCAGTCATGGCCACAACACAAAAGCTCGCCCATGCGGTTACCAGTGCTTTTGGTGCGGACGGTGTAACCATACAGCAATTTAACGAACCTGCCGGTGGACAGGTTGTCTTTCACTTGCACGTACATGTTATTCCACGTATTGCTGGCGAAAGGTTGGGTCCGCATACGGGTAGAATGGAAGACCAGGATGTCCTGTCTGCCAATGCAGAGAAGATAATCGCGGCATTATAATTTCGCGGCCTTTCATTAATAGAAAGAATCGCTTGTTTTTTTTCGCTCACGGAAGTTTGAGGCTAGACTACGTCATGTTTACATGGAAGCAGTCTAGAGGTCAGAATTAACAAATTTAGTCAAAATGGCAGTTCCAATATCTTTAGGGTCATTGTGGCGGTAACCATTGATTGTATCGCTAACTTGCGCCTGGTGCTTTCGCAATAAACGCTTCAGCTTTCCTTGTCTGCTCCTGCCTGCCTGATGAGCGGCAATAGCCTGCTTAACATTGTTTGCATTTTCCGGATTTGCGGCCATTTCCTGAGTCCATGATGTATTTGTTTTCTTGAAATATGCCCCGGTTGTATCTTTTGATCGTTCGGCAGATTGTTTACATTCTTCTAAACCAGCCAGTCCACATACTGCACGCAATGTCCACGGGCTGTAATTAAATATATGGCCCCAATGGAACATATTGCCTTTTGATTTGCTGGCGGCATAGGAAAAAATATTGGGCACTTCGATATATAAAGTTCCATTGTGTTTTAACCAGCCAGCAAGAATGGAAATATATCGAACCGGGTCATTCAAGTGCTCGAGAACATGGCTTAGGTTGATGAAATCAAAGGATCCCTGTTGGTAATTAGCAGTAAGTATTTCACCGGTTTTAACATTAATTGACAGGTGCTCACGGCAATACTGAGCGTAGTCCTGATTGGGTTCAATGCCTTCTGCGCTTTTACCAAGCAATTGCATTGCATAGAGAAATTCGCCACTTCCAGCGCCCACATCCAGAACATTTTCGGCTTTCATATACATATCTTGATACTGTGTCAGAATGTCAGACATTCTGCGGAAGTTACGCATTATTTGGCGCTTTCGCGGTTTAGTGCTGCCCTTATATTCTTTACGGTAATTCAATGCGTAAAACTCGGCCAGTTCTTCATCATCTGGTATCGGGTTATTAAATACCTGACCACAACCATTGCATACTCGCGTTTCCAATGGATTTCCATGACGATCGTGACTGGAGACGACTTCAGAACTTTCAGCCCTGCAAAGATGGCATTTAATCATTGATTTCCTTAACTTTTCGCACGCTAATTACTATTATTCAAATCGGTCCCGGCGATTCGAAATTTAAGTTATATGCCCATTGTTGTTTCAATGTGGCTAGAAAACGCCCATCCACAATGAACCGCCAATCAGGATCGATTCTGCCACCAAAATACCAATAAATACCCGCTTGCCGGAAATGATAAACGATGCAAAACCAAGGCTTGCGGCGAAAACACGCAGTTCAATTGGAGCAATTGCAAGATTGCCGGCGGGAAACAGGATCAATTTGGAAATTACTGCCGCAACCAAAGCGGTTGCCACGGCGCGCACAAACACCAACATTTCAGAATTTTCATCGATTCCGCCCGACAACAATACGCCGAGCGCCCGCCAGATGTCGGTTGGTAACCAGCCAATCAGCAGAATGAATAGGTATGGCCACCACCAGGCATCAATATAGGCAAACCCATCAATCATCAGGATGCCTTTTGCCGCTTGAGCACCATCCGGTGAATGGCATAGGCAGCAAAGCCGCCAATCCCTCCGGCGAGCAGAATATCCACCTCAGGCACAATCAGGTGAAAAAGCGGTCCGAGAACCAGGCCAAACCCCATCGCCCATTTATCTGAAATCAAATAGGCCGCGCGCCATATGGATGTGAGAAAATATACTGGGGTCAGAAAAAATAATGCTGCGGCCAGAATGGGTGGAAAAGTACCGGCCAGCACATAGGTAATGCCCACAAGTACGGTGCAAACCGTTGATATGGTGATAGCGAAACCGGCAAAGAAAACTGCGCGTGCATCTTGCGGCACCTGTTTATAACGCTCTTGCAAAAATACCCAAGAGGTGATGGCGATAAAGTGAGAAAGAAAAAGCATTGTCCCGCGCGAGGTGTTTTTGCCCTTGAGCAATGGTAGTTGCGCCATGACCATTGGCATCAGGCGCACGGATGCCAGCAGTACTGCGATCAATGTGGTAAGCACGGAGGCATCGGCAATCACACTGCCCACCAGCACCAGATGCGAGGGCAATGCCCAGATTGTGCCGACCATAAACACGGTTTCACCAAGCGAAAACCCTGCCTCACGGGCAAAACCGGCAAAGCCTACAAATGAACTCATCAGTATTAAGGCTGGAATGGAAAACAACCCGCGCGCGCCGGTGAGGAACCAGTTGAATTTGTTGATTTCGCCATTTGAATGAATTGGTTCATCGGGAGGAATATTCATGCCCCATGCTTAAACCTGGCAACAAAAAAGGCAATAGAGCGTTTCATCATTTAATCGTATCGCTCTGACTGCTTTCGCTCTCGGCTAATCGGGCTTCCGCCCGGCCTCCGCGAGGGCGGTGCATAAGCACCGGGCCACTTTTCGTGACCAGTCTGCTTCCATGTAAGCATGAAAGAGTCTAGTTTATTGTTGGGCCGCCCATATTCAATATGCAGGTGCATTGGTTCCTCACTCGCGCTCAAAAAAAAGCCCCGGAGCATTTCCGGGGCTTTGGTATTCAATGAAATTAAATATCAGCGATTAGGAATAACGGTATGGAATACCGGCCTCTTCCATAACCTTTTTATAGCGACGGAAAATTTCGATCACTTTCGCAGAACGCGGATTTCTTGAGGCTAACTCATCCCAGAAACCTTCAGCATCAGCGACAACTGTATCCCATTCTTCCGTGGAAATCGTGGTTTTTTCAAGTTTGCCGCCATTAACGCGAAGATCAGCTTCACCACCCCAATACCATACCTGACGGTAATAATGCGATTGATCCATCGACATTCTAAACAGTTCTTGCAGATGTTCAGGAATAGCGGCCCAGCTTTTGGAGTTGGCGAAATATGAGCCACACCATGCACCGGTTACGTTGTTGAGCAGTACATATTTACAAATATCGGCCCAACCCACTTCATAGGCTTCGGTAAATCCACACCATGCAACGCCGTCGAGTTCGCCGGTTTGCAGGGCAACATCAACATCTTCCCAAGGCACAGTTACCGGAATGAGGCCATATTTGGCCAGGAAGCGGCCTGCAGTTGGCACACCAAAGACCCGAAGGCCACGCATATCTTCCAGAGAGCGGATTGCTTTCTTGGTGGTAAATATATGCAGCGGATCCCACGCACCGGCACCCAGCCATTCAACGCCTTCAATTTCGTCATAGGCTTCTTTCCAGATTTTGTTGAGTCCGTAGCGTTCAAACAAAACCGGCATATCAAGGCTATAACGTGTTGAAAATGGAAAATAACCGCCGAAGTCAGAAATATCAGCCGGTGAAGACATTGTTGCGTCATCTGATTGAACCGCATCAAGTGTACCGCTTTGCAGGGCGCGGAACAGTTCGTTTGTCGGTACGAGCTGATCTGAATAGAACAGTTCAATTTCCATTTCGCCGTTTGCAGCTTTATTGAAAGCTTCGATCTGCGGCTTGATGACGTGGGCACCCAATGGCGCACCGGAATAGGTTTGCATACGCCATTTTATTGTTGATTGGGCTCTAATGGTGGCAGGAGCCGCTAAAACTGCTGCACCTCCCAAGCCCGCAGTTGTTAAAAACTTACGTCTATTAGTCATGAAATTTCTCCCTTTCACAATGGGTCCAGGACCCGATTTGGCGGTTTTTTCCGCCGTTTTTATAGCCCAATCGGGCCATTATTTTCCGTAAATGTAGTTTGGTAACCACATCGCTATATCCGGAAAAATCATTATCAAGGCCAATGCGCCGATCATCACAAATACGAATGGAATAATTGATACATATATATCTGTAATCGTAATTTCCTTGGGTGCCATCGCCCGCATTAAAAATAAATTGTAACCAAATGGCGGTGTCATATAAGCTACCTGGGTGGTAATTGTGTAGAGTACGCCATACCAGATTAAATCAAAACCAAGAGCAGCAACCAATGGCACATAAAGCGGGGCGACGATAACCAGCATAGCCGTATCATCCAGGAAAGTTCCCATGATCAGGAATGAAAGCTGCATCAATATCAATATTGTCCAGGGGCTAAGGCCCATCTGTTCGGTGAACAGACTATCGATTGCTTTTACCGCGCCAAGACCGTCAAATACGGCCCCAAATCCAAGGGCTGCCAAAACAATCCACATGAACATGCAAGAGATTGCCAAGGTCTGACGCACCGACACCTCAAAAACTTCGCGGTTCATTCGGCCTTTTACGACTGCCGCAATAAATGCAGTCATGGCACCGATTGCCGAACTTTCAACCAGACTGGTCCAGCCTTTGATAAACGGGATCATCATGGCAAAGAAAATTACCAATGGCAAAAGGCCAGCCAGCAATAGTTTTCGTTTTTCAGATTTCGAGATGTCTCCCAGCTCTTCCTTAGATAATGCAGGCCCAAGATGGGGTTGGAATTTACAACGGACAGCGATGTAGATGATAAACATCGCTGCCATCATCAAGCCCGGCACTACACCTGCCAACCATAATTGGCCCACCGGTTGGCGTGCGATCATCGCGTAAAGCACCAGCACGACCGAAGGCGGCACAAGAATCCCTAGTGATGAGCCTGCCTGAATAACTCCGGTGACCATTCGTTTGTCGTATCCGCGCCGCAATAATTCCGGCAAAGCAATGGTTGCGCCGATTGCCATGCCTGCGACTGAAAGACCATTCATGGCAGAAACCAACACCATCAGGCCGATAGTGCCTATGGCCAAACCGCCACTTATCGGCCCCATCCAGACATGAAACATCTTGTATAGATCTTCAGCAATCTTACTTTCTGAAAGTATATAGCCCATGAAAATGAACATCGGCAGTGTCAGCATTGGATACCATTTCATGACCTTCATTGTGGCTGAAAATGGTATGTTGGAGCCTCCAACCCCCCAAAGGGCGAGAGCCGATATAGCTGCGATTGCGCCAATAGCCCCAAATACCCGCTGACCGGTCATCAACATCAGCAGCATCGAGGTAAACATGAATAATGCGATATATTCCTGCGACATTAGATTTTTACTCCGCGCAAACGGGCAATATCCTTGATCAATTCAGAAATTGACTGCAGTAACATCAGGAAAATACCGGTACACATGATTGATTTAATTGGCCACATCACCGGTCGCCAAAGGCTGGGACTTCGCTCACTGTATTTTATCGAATACAATGTGGAATCAATGCCGCCATAAAGCAGCACACCCAGAAAAAATATCAGGAAAAGAATTGTAAAGCTGTCAATCAGAGACTTTCGACGGTCTGACCAACCGCCATAAAACAGGTCCATTCGAACATTCGAGCCAAGTTGAATTGAATAGGCCCCGCCAACAAGATAATAGGTAACCAATACAAATTGTGCCACTTCCAGGGTCCAGAATGCAGGAACAACAAACAACTGCTTGGAAATAGTCGACCACATTAGAATGGCCATCAAAACAAAAATCCCATACATTACGATACGACCAACCCTGTAATTCAGGCGATCAATCAAATTTGAAATAGTCAGCAAATATTTGGGCATGGGTTATTATCCGCGATTTGTTTCGACAGTTGTCACGGGCCTCAACCATACAAATGTTGAAGTTCTCAGTTGTGATATTGAACTACAGAGAAGAACAAAAGCCATCATGCTGGTTTGAAAAACTTCAGGGGGCCACAATGTCGATGAAAACACCAACACGCCAAACATTGCAAAAATTATATACATGGCATTGATACCGACACTTCGACGGACCAATTCCACATACTTTACATATAATTTAATAGCCTCAGGCAATTCTGATCTCGGTTCCCGATTATTCTTTTTATGAATCGATGACCGCAGGTTGTACCGCGCTGACCAATTGGTCAAGTCGGTATTATCAAAACTATGATACCTGGCTCAACAACCTCCTAATACAAATAACAGGGAGCCCAAGTTGATTGGCCGTTAAAACAACCCTTGGATCAAGCCATCCTGGTCCAGATGAATGGCTTCCGCTGATGGAACGCGCGGCAGGCCCGGCATTGTCATTATATCGCCGGCAATGGCAACGATAAAGCCTGCTCCGGCTGAAAGCCTTACCTCGCGTATATTGACAGAATGGTTATCAGGCGCGCCTTTTAATGCAGGATCAGTGGAAAAAGAATATTGGGTTTTTGCCATGCATATTGGAAAATGCCCATAACCGGCTTTTTCCCAGTCCTTTAGTTGATTGCGCACTTTGCTGTCGGCCGTAACCTCGCTGGCCCGATAAATCTCAGTTGCGATCGTTTCAATTTTTTGAAACAGCGGCATGTCATCGGGATAAATTGGTGCAAAGTGGCTTTCCCCATCGCATAGGGTCACGACATATTTTGCAAGTTCTTCGGTCCCTGCCCCACCATCTGCCCAGTGAGATGCCAGTATGGCGCGTGCGCCGAGATTTTCAACGGCGGCCGTAACCGCTTCCACTTCCGCATCCGTATCGGCGCTAAACTGATTGATTGCAACCACCACCGGTACACCAAATTTTTTCAGATTTTGCACATGGCGAGCAAGGTTGGTGCACCCCTCAACCACGGCCTTGACATTTTCTGTGGTTAAGTCGTCCTTTGCGACCCCCCCGTGCATTTTAAGCGCCCTGATTGTTGCAACTAACACGACGGCAGCAGGTTCTAGCCATGCTTTTCTGCATTTAATATTGAAGAATTTTTCGGCCCCCAGGTCTGCGCCAAACCCTGCCTCAGTCACCACATAGTCGGCCAGCTTCAAGGCGGTTGTAGTTGCTGTTACTGAATTGCAACCGTGGGCGATATTGGCAAATGGTCCACCGTGGATAAACGCCGGATTATTCTCCAGAGTCTGCACCAGATTGGGCATAAGGGCGTCTTTTAACAAAACGGTCATTGCCGGGCTGGCCTTGAGGTCTCTGGCGCAAATTGGTTCGCGGTCGCGCGTATAGGCAACAACTATATCACCGATGCGGCGCTCCAGATCTTCTAAGTTTAAGGCCAGACAGAAGATTGCCATGATTTCAGAGGCAACGGTGATGTCAAACCCGTCTTCGCGGGTAAAGCCATTGGCAATACCACCAAGCGAGGATGCGATCTGGCGAAGCGAGCGATCATTCATATCCACTACACGGCGCCAGGTAACGCGCCTCGTGTCTATGCCCAGCTTATTGCCCCAATAGATATGATTATCAATCATCGCGGATAGCAGGTTATGGGCAATGCCGATGGCATGAAAATCACCAGTAAAATGCAGGTTGATGTCTTCCATCGGAACAACTTGAGCCTTGCCGCCACCGGCGGCGCCACCCTTCATACCAAAGCAAGGCCCAAGTGAGGGTTCGCGAATACAAATGGTTGCTTTCTTGCCTATCCGGTTCAGACCATCGCCTAACCCCACTGTGGTTGTGGTTTTGCCTTCACCCGCTGGCGTTGGGGTAATCGCCGTTACCAATATCAATTTGCCATCGGGCTTGCCATCGAGCGACTTGATAAAATCGTAGGATATTTTTGCTTTATGTTGGCCGTAATTCATCAATTGATCGGACGGTATTTCCAGACGTTCTCCAATTTTTGCAATTGGCAACATGTTTGCTTCACGGGCAATTTCAATATCCGATTTTATAACCATTTCGATGGATCCTCGTTGGGGTGTGTTTGGTTGGTCAACTCTCAATTAGCACTCGGGCAGACAATTGATTTTGAAATATAGATCGTAACATTGCCTCCGGCGCAATCAATAACCTGTCATTGAAACGACCTGAAAAGCAGGAATTGCGACTTCGATTAGATTGATGCTTTTGCTCAATATTTAGTGTCCATGTCCAAATAGGCTATTTTTGAGTTGAAAGGCCTGTTAAATGCAATATACGCTATTAATTTACAACGCGCATGACGTAGACCACAACCTGGTACAACTGATTCTGGTGAATTGATGCAGGGTTATATGGAATTAAATTTAAAAGTGAGGATAGCCAGAGAACTTGAGGCCGGAAAACCCTTACAAGGTGAATCCGTAGCAACCACACTTAGGCTACGAAACGGCCGTATGGAGACAACCTCTGGACTACTTGCTGAAACCAAAAAACCCTAGGTGGATATTATTTGTTAAATTGCTCAGTTCTCGATGAGTCTCTTGATTGGGCCATAAAAATGCCAACTTCAGAATATGGTTCGATAGAAATTCGGCTAGTTATGGAACATTCGTTTTGATGATTTTTTCTCTCGAAGTATTGCCATGAAGGATATTCCCAGCGCTTATATTGTTGTCGAAAATATCATTCGTAAGGAATGGGGTCGTGTTCTCGCAACCCTTATCAAACAATTTCAAGATTTCGAATTATCTGAAGACGCACTCCAGGATGCATTGCTTGCAGCTTTGTCGACCTGGCAAAAAAACGGAATTCCAGATTCCCCATCGACGTGGTTGCTGACCACCGCAAAACGCAATGCTATTGATCGATTGCGGCGGGCACGTACAGAGCGGGGAAAGCAGGCCGCAGTTTTATCCGATACGGAACAGGAACATTACATTGCGGATGAAACTGATGACCAATTGGATGTTGTAATTCAGGATGAACGTCTGATGCTGATTTTTGCATGTTGTCACCCTGCATTGCCAGAACAGGAACGGGTCGCACTGACATTGAAATCCATTGCCGGAATGAAGACGTCTGAAATTGCGAGGGCATATTTGGTAAGCGAAGAGACGATAGCACAGCGGATTGTTCGGGCAAAGCGAAAAATCAAGGCAACCAATATTTCTTATAAAGTGCCCGAAGATGATCAGCTGGACGAAAGGCTGCTGTCGGTTTTGACCGTCATATATCTTATTTTCAACGAAGGTTATTCTGCTACCCACGGCGAAGCATTCATCAGAAAAGATTTATGCAACGAGGCCATTCGATTGACCGAACTATTGTTGGAACTCATGGATGATGAAAGAGAAGTTCGGGGGTTACTGGCACTTTTGTTGCTGCATTCATCAAGACTTCAGGCGCGCTGTAGCGTTAATGGCAAACTGATAGCGCTTGAGCAACAGGACCGCACATTGTGGGATCGGGAGCTTATTAAACGCGGGTTGAGCATTCTGATTACAACGCTGACAGGCGGCAAAAAAGGTAAGATGGGCGCCTTTCAAATACAGGCGGCTATCAGTGCTGCCCATACCGCTGCTGCTACCTATGAGCAAACAAATTGGCGCGAAATATCAAAGTTGTATGAAGAGCTCTATAAATACCAACCAACACCGGTGGTAATGCTTAATGGTGCTGTCGCGCTTTCCTTTGCCCATGGTCCGAATGCCGGGTTGGCCGCGATTCAGCAGATTGAACAGGATGGCGATCTTCGAATATATCAACCATTTTACGCGGCAAAGGCAGATATGTTGCGGCGTGCTGGGCGTATTAAAGATGCACTCACAAATTATCGCAAAGCGGTTGAGCTTTCAGGCAATAAAACCGAAAGAAAATATTTAAGAGAACGGTTGGAACGGCTCGCCAGTAAACTGGAGAAGTAATGGTTAGTGGGAAACACCGCTATTTGTTTTCAAAATAGGCGGCAATAGTTTCGAGCAATCGTTGAATAGCATAATCATCAATATCCATATGGGTGACAAATCGAAATGACGGATCACCGCCATCCACCAAAATAGCATTGTTAATAAAATGGGTGATCAGGGCTTGTTGATCGGCCGGTTCAACACTTGCAAACACCATGTTGGTTTGAACTTCATTCAAATCAACATTAATGCCGTTAATCTGAGCAAGACCTTCTGCCAGTTTTTTCGCGCGTTGGTGATCCTCAGCCAGCCGTTCGACATTGTTGGAAATTGCATAATGGCCACCGGCTGCAATTATACCGGCCTGCCGCATGCCACCGCCCACCAGTTTTCTGTTGTATCGAGCACGGTCGATAAAACCTTGCGGCCCACATAGTATAGAGCCAACGGGTGCGCCCAAGCCCTTGGACAGACAAATTGAAACGCTATCTGCGGGCTCAGCTAATTCCTTGGCAGGCTTATCTGTTGCCACAACCGCATTCATCAGCCGAGCACCATCTAAATGGACTGACAGTCCGTGATTATGCGCAAGGTCGGAAATCTTACAAATTTCCTGTTGGTCCTGCACCATACCATTGACGGTATTTTCCAAACATACCAGCCTTGTTTTGGCAAAATGAAAATCATCAGGATTGATTGCAGCTTTAACCTGTTCAACCTTCAAGCCACCATTATTATCTGTGGTAAGATGCTTGGGAGATATGCCGCCGAGAACAGCGGCGCCCCCCGCTTCATAGTGGGATATATGGTAAACATCGCCACCAATATATTCCTCACCGCGACCACAATGGGTTAAAAGAGCAATCAGATTGCTTTGGGTTCCAGACGCGACATAGAGCGCTGCTTCTTTGCCTACGAGGTCGGCGACAGTTTCTTCCAGTATTTTTACATTTGGATCATCGCCGTAAACGTCATCGCCGACTTCAGCATCGGCCATGACAGCGCGCATTTTATTTGATGGGCGGGTTACCGTATCACTGCGAAAATCAATAATTGAATTTGGCTCGGCTTTACTGACATCCGATTCACTGCGCATATTTTGATAGTTTACCATCACATCTCAACTTTTTTGGAACAGATAAACACAACCTTTAGAGAATTGTTTGCCAATTTCAAAGCTCCGGCGCATAAAGAGGCAAATATATATTCCAGTCAAACAATCATACTGTCATTGGAAACTAGATAGGGATATGCATCCCTAAATTGGAGAAATAAATGAACGCCGCACCCAATAATTCTAACAATTATTCGCGTCCAAAACCCTGGATGGAAATGGCCGCAATTCTGGTTGATGTTGCAACCGGTAGAAAGCCTGCTGACACCATTATTCGCAACGGTAAATGGGTGAACGTATATTCTGGAGAGATAATTGCTGGAACAGATATTGCCATTGTCGATGGTCGAATTGCGTATGTGGGCGAAAACGCAGACCATTGTGTTGGAAATGATACAGAGCTTGTAAACGCCGATGGTCGTTATCTGGTGCCGGGTCTTTGCGATGCGCATATGCATGTGGAATCCGGCATGGTTACGGTAACAGAATTTACTCGTGCTGTTATCCCTCATGGAACGACCTCGATGTTTATTGACCCGCACGAAATCGCCAATGTTTTAGGAATGCCTGGGGTTCGGCTGATGCATGATGAGGCAGCGGCAATGCCGATCAATGTCCATGTGCAAATGCCGTCGTGTATTCCTTCAGCGCCGGGGCTGGAGGTTGGTGGTGCGGAACTTGGGCCTGAAGATATTGCAGAGGCTATGACCTGGCCCAATATTATCGGGCTTGGAGAAGTGATGGATTTTCCTGGTGTTGCTGGTAATACACCACGCATGCTTGGAGAGATTGCAGCGACAATGGCAACCGGCAAAACGGTTGGGGGGCATTATGCATCGCCTGATCTTGGGCCTGAATTTCACGGTTACGTCGCGGGAGGCCCGGAAGACGATCATGAGGGTACTCGCGTCATTGATGCCATATCGAGAGTAAGGCAGGGCATGCGCTCGATGTTGAGGCTTGGTTCTGCCTGGTATGATGTGGCCGAACAGGTAAAAGCTATAACTGAACACGGGCTGGACCCACGCAACTTCATTTTATGTACCGATGATAGTCACTCAGGCACACTTGTGCATGATGGGCATATGAACCGGGTGGTTCGCCATGCCATTCAGCAAGGGTTGAAGCCAATTACCGCAATTCAAATGGCAACACTGAACACTGCTCAACATTTCAGGCTGGAACGTGAACTTGGCTCTATTGCGCCGGGCAGAATTGCTGATATTCTGATTGTTTCAGATCTGCCAACAATGGCAATTGACAAGGTGTTTGGGCGCGGCAAACTGATTGCTGAGAATGGCAATCTTAGCATTGATATTCCCGCATGGTCCTATCCGGACAGTGCGAAGAATACCGTGAAACTGGGCAAGAAACTTGCCGCCGCAGACTTTGATATTGCAGCACCAGCCGGGGCAAATAAAGTCAAAGCCAATGTGATAGGGGTTGTTGAAAATCAGGCCCCTACCCGCGCGTTGATCAGCGAACTTGCTGTACGCGATGGATTGGTCGAAATGGATAACACCAATGATGTTTGCCAGATTGCCCTTGTGGAGAGGCATCGCGCAACCGGCGATGTGGTAAACGGTTTTGTTTCCGGGTTTGGCTATAATGTGCCCTGTGCAATGGCATCATCTGTAGCTCATGATTGCCATCATATGATTGTGGTCGGCACTTCGAAAGAAGATATGGCACTTGCAGCCAACAGGCTTGGGGAAGTTGGTGGCGGAGTAGTGATGTTTGCCGGGGGCAAAGAATTGGCAATGGTAGAGATGTCAATTGCCGGGCTGATGTCGGAGGAGCGTGCCGAAGTGGTTGCGGCGAAAGCCGACAAATTGGTTGCCGCTATGGCCGATTGTGGCTGTACGTTGAATAACGCCTATATGCAGCATTCACTTTTGGCTTTGGTGGTTATTCCTGAAATCAGAATTTCCGATCAGGGTATTATTGATGTTCGAAAGTTTAAAAAGATCGACCTACTGATTTAAATTTGTAATCTCATCAGCTCCGATTGGGACAGTTCAACGGGCCCCAATCGGATATTTGATACATGCTTCAATGTTGAGGCCCCTGCCCGGGCCGCAACTGAAGCTGTATCAAAACATTGAAATTAGTCTTTCTTTTTACGAAAATCCGCATGGCAGGCAGAACAGGTTTTTGCAGTTTGCCCAAACGCGACTTTGATCATTTTCAAATCACCGCCAGAAGCAACTGTTTTGAGGATTTCAGCCTTTTCTTCCAAGGATTTTGCCAGGGCTAAAAACTCATCATTTTTTTCCCACACCACAGGTAGGGCAGCTGAATATTTGCCAAGACGACTTTCTTCGGTGTCGGGGAACAGGCTTCCCATGGTCTTACTGTGCTGAATGAGGACATCACCTGTTTGCGATACAACACCGGCATCAAAGTCTCGTTTTCCCTTCAACATATCCGCAACTGCACCAAGTGCCTTGCCCATGATGACCATATTGTCCATGCGTTCTTTGATTATGCCCATTGCACCGGTATGGCTGGTAGCTGTTTGCGCAAAACCACCAATCATTATAGCAGCACTTAACGTCGTTATTTTGAGAAATTTGAATTTCATTCTTCGTTCCTTTGACAAATAAATCGCTGTTCAGGTCAGTGCCCAAACACAGAGTGTTCCTGCCTTGTGGGAGTAAAGGCAGCATTTCTAAATGGATTTATTTTTAGGATCGAGGAGGTGGTGGGTCCATTGCATTCGACCAACTTGCATGCAGCAAATCCGGCAATGGTTTTATTGTATCATCAAGTTCGGTCGAATAGCACAATGCTAGACTGTTGGGCTGAAGTACCGGCGCGCCACAATGAACTGTGAGTTCAGTTTCCTGTGCTTTTTGATTGGATTGCTCGATATGTTTGTGTGGCGATGATATTGGTGTGGGGTTATCGTCATCAATTTTCAAATGATGATCTGATGGAGAGCCGCTGGACAGGTGATGCAATTGATCCCCATGCGAATAATTCGCGCCGCCCAGCATGAACAATGTGCAAAGCAGAAGCCTGGCCCATAGTTTAAATTTCCCACTGGTGATCGAAAAATATTTTCGCAATAATCCAAACCAAATAACTAAATCTTGAGGCCAAATATGGGGTTGCTGCCGAGAATTTCAAGACTCAGCGACCAAATTCACCATCAATATTTATGACTAATATTTTATTAACAGCCCTAACTTCTAGAAAATTCCATTAGCCTTTTGCAATTCACGTACATAGGCGACAATTCTGACCAATTCAAAATCCTTGACATGTGATTGTGGTGGCATATTGCCGAACTTCCAGTGATGGGCGCGTACACCGCGATTGGCTGCCAGTTTGAATGCAGCGTCCGCATGGTGATTTGGCTCGTAAATTCGGTGGACTAAAGGTGGCCCCTTGCTAGAGCCGGCTGCATTTTTACCGTGGCATGCCGCACAATTTGCATTGAAATCCCCCTCGCCCAGCTTGGCAATTTGGCCAAGTTCTGGAACAACGACTTTCACCGTTGGCAAACTGTCAACTTTAACCATTTTATTACCTGATTGTGGAAACAAACCGGCAAAATACATGGCTCCAACAGCGGCGACAATTATCGCTCCGGATATTAGCAGAACATTTTTATTCATAAAACAGACCTTTCTAGTTTGATAAATTTTTGCCGGAGATGTCATCTAAAATTGGGCAATCTGGGCGATCTGTTCCGTGGCACTTTTCTACGAGGTCCGATAAAGTGCGCTTCATCGAATTCAATTCATTCAGTTTGCGGTCAATATCGGCAAGTTTGGATTTTGCCAATGCTTTTACGTCACGGCTGGCGCGCGTCCGGTCATTGTACAGGGCCATCAATTGACGACATTCATCTATGGAGAAACCCAGGCTGCGCGACCGTTGTATGAACCGCAACTTGTGTATATCGGCATCACCATAATCACGATAACCATTCATCGCGCGATCCGGCGACACCAGGCCGATCTCCTCATAATACCGAATGGTTTTGGCGGGTAAATCAGACTGGATACTGGCTGTCCCAATATTCATTTATACTCTCCTTTCAATTACTTATTTACTTTAATTAATCTAGTTTCACACTGCGCAAGCGAAGCGCATTGGAAATGACCGATACGGATGACAGGCTCATGGCTGCAGCCGCGATCATTGGTGACAACAGCGTTCCTGTGAAAGGGTAGAGAACGCCAGCGGCAATTGGCACGCCTGCCGCGTTATAGGCAAATGCAAAGAACAGGTTCAATTTAATATTACTGATCGTAGCGGTTGCCAGTTTGCGGGCACGAATAATGCCGGTAAGGTCACCTTTGACCAGCGTAATACCAGCACTTTCCACCGCTACATCGGCGCCGGTTCCCATTGCGATACCAACATCAGCCGAAGCCAGAGCGGGGGCATCATTGACCCCGTCACCTGCCATTGCAACCGATGCGCCGCTGGCTTGCAACTCGTCAACCAGCGCCTTTTTATCAGCCGGCAGAACACCTGCACGCACTTCATCAATGCCCAACTCTTTGGCCACGGCAAGAGCGGTGATTTCATTATCTCCGGTTGCCATGATGATTTTGAGGCCTTCTGCGTGCAGCTTATCAATTGCGCTGCGAGCTGATGCCTTGATTGGATCTGAGACTGCGATTATACCTGCCAGATTGCCGTCGATTGCAAGATACATCGCTGTTTTACCAGCTTTGCTAAGTGCGTCGGCGTCTGACTGCGCATCGCTGATTGCAGCACCCTCGCCTTCCATCATCAATGCATTGCCGAGTGCGATGTGTTCTTTTCCAATTTTACCAGTAATACCTTTTCCGGTAATCGCTGCAAAATCAGCAACTTTAGCCAGCTTGATATCCTGGGCTTCGGCGCCCGCGACAATTGCCTCAGCCAATGGATGTTCGGAACTAAGCTCCAAGGCAGCTGCAAGTTTGAGAATATCCTCATCCTTGTTTTTGCCGTAGCTGATTATGTCAGTTAAAACCGGCTTGCCTTCAGTCAGAGTTCCGGTTTTATCAACTACCAGCGTATCAACACTGGCCAGCCGCTCCAGCGCTTCTGCATCGCGAACCAGAACACCGGCTTGTGCACCCCGTCCTGCTGCTGTGGTTATCGACATTGGTGTTGCCAGGCCCAAAGCACATGGGCAGGCAATAATCAGCGCCGAAACAGCTGCAACAATAGCATAAACCATCGAAGGGTCAGGTCCGTAAATAGACCAAATCACAAAGGCTACGAGGGCAATTATCACCACGGCGGGTACAAAATAGCTTGATACCCGGTCGGCCATTCCCTGAATGGGTGCACGCGAACGCTGGGCTGAGGCAACCATCTCGACAATCTTGGCCAACATTGTATCGCTGCCAACTTTTTCAGCTCTTATGATCAAGCCTCCTGTGCCATTGATTGTGCCGCCGGTAATTTTATCTCCTTCAGTTTTTTCAACCGGAATGGATTCACCGCTGATCATGCTTTCATCCATTGAAGAATGACCCTCAAGGACTATACCATCAACAGCTGCACTTTCGCCGGGACGAATGCGGATCTTGTCGCCTTCGAGAATGTTCTCAACCGGCGCATCATATTCGCTGCCATCATCATTAATGCGACGGGCGGTTTTTGGTGCAAGATCGAGCAGCGCCCGAATGGCAGAGCCGGTTCGCTCACGCGCTTTCAGTTCCATGATCTGGCCCAGAAATACCAGGGTGATAATAACCGCTGCGGCTTCAAAATAGACCGGCACCGTACCTTCAGGCGTTACAAATGCAGGCGGAAATGAACCCGGTATCAATGTGGCGATCACACTGAACCCGTAGGCGGCACCTACACCGAGCATCAACAATGTCCACATGTTCAGGTTCCAGGTTTTTACCGAACTCCAACCACGCTTGAATATTGGCTGTGCTGCCCATAATACAACCGGTGTCGCCAAAACCAGTTCAATCCAAACGGTAAGTTTCTCGCCAATCATTTCCCGTATTGGCAGGCCGATCAATGGCCCCATAGTCACAATGAGCAGCGGTATTGACAATACCAGACTTACCCAGAAGCGTTTGGTGAAATCCACCAGTTCCGGATTAGGACCTTCGACTACAGCACCCATTGGTTCAAGTGCCATGCCGCATATCGGGCAATCTCCCGGTTCATCGGTAATGATTTCCGGGTCCATTGGGCAAGTATATTTTACGCCTTTTGCTGCAACCACTTTTTTGCGCTTGTTGGCACCTGATATATAATAATAGGGATCAGCCTCAAATTTGTGATGGCACTTCGGATTGCAGAAATGATAGGCCTTGCCCTCATGATCAAACGTAGGCTTGCCTTTTCCAAGCGTCACATTCATGCCGCAAACCGGATCTGTTACGGTGTTTTCCGCACTATAGGCTTCAGGGTCCGCTTCAAATTTGTCACGGCATTTTGGGTTGCAAAAATGGTACGTTTCTCCCTTATGCTCGAAAGTCGGCTTGCCGATATTATGTTTAACGGTCATGCCGCATACGGGATCGATGCTCGTTTCGTTATCATCACCATTGGAATGATCATGGTCGCAACTGCTGGAGTGAGTATGTAAATTCATGGCTTTAAAACCTGTTCATCAACTGTCATTGATCAACAGATAGACCTTCCAGTCAATGTAAGGTCAAGTAGTATTGTTCACTCTGTTCGGTAATCCCTTCTACAGGATTGAAATTCTTGCTGAATAATGTCAGGAGCAGCACATATATTGCTTCCACAACAAGGCCCGGCAACTATGGCACCATTCAAAACCATTGCAATTGTTCGCGAAATTGAATCGCCGGAAAATCCAGGCGGGTTGGAAAAACGTGTTTCAGTAATTCCTGGCGATATTGCCAAATTGACCAATGCTGGGCATGATGCCGGAGACTGCCATTGTTTATTCCGGCCAGATTGTCGATGTGCTGACGGGCCGCAAAAACCTGATTTCAGGGCTTGATGATCTTGCGCCCGGGGTAGCGCGCGCACTGGTATGCAGACCTTTTGATATCGGGTGATACTACGCGCGCTCTATCGTCATTTCGACCAAGCAAAGCGCAAGCCGAAACCATTGCCATTTTCAATCAGTTCACAATCACAATGGGTCCCGGATATTCCTGGCGAATTTACGGGATGACGGTGGGTAGCTGTGAATGTTATTCTCTCAATCGTCATCTTTGGGCTTGGCCCGAGGACCCATACCATGATCTGAAAATTCATTTATCAATTAATTGGTGGCTCGATCTTGGCGAACCCAAATGGCTCGACAAGCTCACTATGTGCATTGAGCATTATCACCCGGAACTCAAACCAATCTATTCTGCTCCACGGCCGCTGCAATAAAGCTTGCGAAAAGCGGATGCGGGTCAAACGGTCGTGATTTCAGTTCCGGGTGATATTGCACTCCAATGAACCATGGGTGGTCCTCATATTCGATGGTTTCCGGTAATACCCCGTCAGGAGAAAGGCCGGAAAATCTCAAGCCAGCCGCCTCAAGCCGTTCCATATAGTCGATATTGACCTCATAACGGTGGCGGTGGCGTTCTGAGATTGTGGTGCTGCCGTAGATTTCAGCGATCTTTGAACCTTCAATCAGCTTTGCCTCATAGGCACCAAGTCGCATGGTGCCGCCCATATCTCCGCTGGATTGGCGTTTTTCCAGCGCATTGCCCTTGAGCCATTCGGTCATAAGGCCAACCACCGGTTCCGGCGTTTCACCAAATTCGGTGGAGCCTGCATTTTCAATGCCTGCGAGATTGCGTGCCGCTTCCAGCACTGCCATCTGCATTCCAAAACAAATGCCGAAATAGGGAATTTTGTTTTCCCGCGCATAGGTAACGGCCTTAATTTTGCCTTCGCTACCACGCTCGCCAAACCCGCCAGGTACGATGATACCATCAACCTGTCCCAGATGGGCAGCCGGGTCTTCATTGTCGAAAATTTCTGATTCTATCCAGCGAAGTTTTACCTTCACATTATTGGCAATGCCGCCATGTTGCAGTGATTCGATCAGCGATTTATAGGCATCTTTCAACACCGTGTATTTGCCAACAATAGCAATCACCACCTCACCTTCCGGATTGTGGATTTTACGCGAAATTTCTTCCCATACTTCCATCCGTGGCTTGGGTGCCGGGTCAATGCCAAAGGCGTTCAGCACCTGCTGGTCCAAACCTTCCTTGTGATAGGTCATTGGAACGTCATAGATGGATTGAGCGTCCAGCCCCTGTATCACCGCTTCCTCGCGCACGTTACAAAACAGTGAAAGTTTGCGGCGTTCTTCCTGCGGAATTTCACGGTCGGCCCGCACCAGCAGAATATCCGGCTGAATGCCGATTGAGCGAAGCTCTTTGACTGAATGCTGGGTTGGTTTGGTTTTCAATTCACCCGCCGTTGGTATCCACGGCATAAGGGTTAAATGTACATATATGCAGCCACCGCGCGGCAATTCGTTGCCAAGCTGGCGAATCGATTCGAAAAATGGCAGCGCCTCAATGTCGCCCACCGTGCCGCCAATTTCGCACAAAACAAAATCATAGTCCTCATTACCATCCAGCACGAAATCCTTGATCGCATTGGTTACATGCGGGATGACCTGCACGGTCGCACCAAGATAATCGCCGCGCCGTTCCTTGGCGATGATATTCTGGTAAATCCGGCCAGTGGTAATATTGTCCTGCTGGTTGGCTGGTCTGCCGGTAAATCGTTCGTAATGGCCAAGGTCGAGATCAGTCTCGGCCCCGTCATCTGTGACAAAACATTCCCCATGCTGATAAGGCGACATCGTGCCCGGATCGACATTCAAATAGGGGTCAAGTTTTCTAAGGCGTACCTTGTAGCCACGCGCTTGTAACAGAGCACCAAGTGCTGCTGAAGCAAGCCCTTTACCAAGAGAGGAGACCACACCGCCAGTTATAAATATGTATCGCGCCATGGGCTTAGATAATATCTTGTTTTATATGAGTTGCGCCAGTTATTTTTTATGTTTTCACATATTTTATTATACTTATTCCGCTCAACCCTCCGGTTTCGCGCTCATTCACCGGTTTGCACAATGCTTCACTGTCGTTTGCATTGCTTACCCTGCCACGGAGGGGGATTTATTACCTTGGCCTTCCAAGCTGGCATGCCATTCTGGTGCTTGCATTTTTATCCGCAGTTACAGGCTTTGCCTGTTTCCCCGGAACCCCCGCCATGCTTTCAAATCCGCCGTCACAGGCTTTGCCTGTTTCCCCGGAACCCCCGCCATGCTTTCAAATCCGCCGTCACAGGCTTTGCCTGTTTCCCCGGATCCCCCGCCATGCTTTCAAATCCGCCGTCACAGGCTTTGCCTGTTTCCCCGGAACCCCCGCCATGCTTTCAAATCCGCCGTCACAGGCTTTGCCTGTTTCCCCGGAACCCCCGCCATGCTTTCAAATCCGCCGTCACAGGCTTTGCCTGTTTCCCCGCAACCCCCGCCATGCTTTCAAATCCGCCGTCACAGGCTTTGCCTGTTTCCCCGGAACCCCCGCCATGCTTTCAAATCCGCCGTCACAGGCTTTGCCTGTTTCCCCGGAACCCCCGCCATGCCACGTGCGATTTGAATTAACCCTCCAACTGAACCGATAGGTGAAGCGCAAAGCGCGCACGCGCAGGCTGTGCGCAGCACAAATAGCCGCGAGCGAGTTAAATATCGCGCGAACGGACGAACTGCCGGAGGCAGGTCGGCACCCAATAAACTTCTAATTACTATCAGGTACGTTGCTTTTTGGCGCTTCAGGTGATGATGGCAAGAGGTCTGGTACAACACTGATCGGTGCAGAACCATCAGTGGGCTGGGTCTGGTTGGTTGGGATATTGTCCAGAATATCGCCGGGATTGCCGTCTAGCTTGGCCAATATACCCAGTGTCAACGAGGTTACAAAAAATGCAGCGGCAAGAATACCTGTTGTTCGCGTAAGTGCATTGGCCGCACCACGAGCCGACATCATACCGCCGCCACCGCCACCGCCCATACCAAGAGCGCCGCCCTCAGAGCGTTGCAGCAATACAATAACGACTAGAGCCAGCACCACCATTAAATGGATAACGATTACAACCGTTGATATATTTTCCATGAGTATTTTCCGTAATGCCAATCTGGTGCATACGCCAAACTGAATTTCTCATAAATTTTAAAGACGTGGCTTCATACACCATCGACTATTAATGTCCAGTATTAGTTGCCAAAAACTCGGCAGTCCATGCCTGCTATATGTATTTTGCACGGCCTATTTTCAAGCCATTGTGCGATAGGCCTCGCAAATGCCTAGAAAATCCGTTGATTTTAAACTTGCGCCGCCAACAAGTGCGCCATCGACATTGTTGATTGCCATCAGTTCGCCCGCATTGCCGGGTTTTACCGAACCACCATAGAGAATGCGCATTTTGCCCCCCTCATCGCCAAACCGTTCAACCAGCGTTTTACGAATAAATGCATGCGCTTCTTCAACATCAGATGTTTCAGGCACCAGGCCGGTTCCAATTGCCCATACCGGCTCGTATGCGACAATAGTATTTGCAGATGTTGCGCCTCCGGGAACAGAACCCGCTAATTGCTTTCCCAATACATCAAGCGTTTCTCCCGAACGACGCTGAGCTTCCAATTCTCCAATGCAAATGACAGATACAAGCCCTGCCCGCCATGCGGCTTCAGATTTTGCCGCGACGTCGGCATCGCTCTCATTGTGGTCAACCCGGCGCTCGGAATGTCCCGCCAAAACCATTGTACCTTCGGCATCGGCAATCATTTCAGCAGCAGTATCGCCTGTATGGGCACCACTTTCATTGGCATGGCAATCCTGCGTGCCAACCGCAATCGCGCTGCCCTTCGTCCATGATGCAACGAGTGCCATCAATATGGCAGGTGGAAAAATTGCCATATCCAGCTTACTTTGCAGTTGCTCGTCAAATCCGGACACCAATTCACGAACCATTGATTCAGAACCGCTAGAACCATTCATTTTCCAGTTTCCTGCAACAATAGGCTTGATATCCGGGGTCATAATTACAATCTCTTTCCTTAAATGAACAAGTTTCTCTCTGAGTAGTTAGCTTTAGGCAACAAATCAATCCTTCAACGCTTGCGGCAGAGGGGCGCACTGACTAAGAGTACATTTGAAAAACAAGTCGAATTCGACAGAATAATCGAATAGCCGAGCAGGATGCACCTGCAATAAGAAGGTAGAAAAATATGCTTGAACAATTACGCGGAAGTGTGAGCGGTTGGGTTGCCAAAATTTTTATTGGCCTCTTGGTGTTGAGCTTTGGTGTTTGGGGTATTGCCGATGTATTTCGCACAGATGCTGGAAGTGCCGTGGTCACCGTTGGCGAAACACAGGTAACAGTTGGTGACTATAGCCAAATTTATCGACGCAATCTCAATACACTATCACAGCGCTTTGGCACCCAGCTCACAAGGGAACAGGCACGCAGATTAGGCATTGAAGTAACCGTTATGGGCGAAATTGTATCTGGTGCAGTATTGGATGAAAATGCACGGATACTCAATCTTGGTCTTTCTGACAAAACCCTTGCCGGACTGATTGGCAAAGACCCTGCATTTGCAGGGTTCGATGGCAATTTTAGCCGGGACAGGTTTCAGCAGGCGATCAGAAACGCACAAATGCGTGAAGACGAGTATATCAATGGCCGCAACAGGGTTGCAGTACGTAACCAGATATTCGAAGCAACTGCGCGTGGAGATATTCTACCGAAATTATTCTATCAGGCGGCTGCCAACTATACGGAAGAAGCTCGAAAATTCGATTTCATATTATTGACTGCTGAGAGCTTAAAAATTGATCCAAAACCGGAAGTTGGTGATTTGGAAAATTACTTCAAATTGAACAAAGTAGCTTATGCAGCACCGGAATATCGCAAACTCTCAATTTTGAAAGTCGAGCCGGAAGATATTTTCAATACTATCGAGATTGATGATGAGGTCATTAAAGCTGATTACGAATCTCGTAAGGACAGATATGGAAATCCTGAACGCCGCCGGATTCAACAGATCGTGTTTAAAGATCGGGCGAAGGCTGAGGAAGCAGCAAAATCTCTTGCGGAAGGCGCGTTGTTTGAAACGCTGGTATCTGATTTGAAATTGAAAATGTCAGATGTTGATCTGGGCGTTATGAAAAAATCAGATTTGCCGGACAAAAAAATTGCAGAAGCCGCGTTCAAACTTGAACTCAATACAGTCAGCGAAATCATTGATGGCATCTTTGGCCCGGTTATCGTTCGGACAACGGCAATTGAACCTGCTGCAATAACTCCCTTTGAGAAAGTAAAAGATGAGATCAAAAAAGACCTGGTTTTGCGTAAAGCTATAGATGAGATAATTTCGCTTCAAGATTCAATTGAGGATATGCGCGCAGGTGGTGCAACTCTTGAAGAAGTCGCAGAAAAGAATGATCTAAAGTTGCGGATCGTTGATGCGGTGGATGCGACTGGGTCGACACCGGATGGAACAGTTCTCAGCGATTTACCAAATTCAGCCGATTTGCTGCGTTCAGCCTTTGCTGCAGAAGTTGGTGATGAAACTGATTATTTGAACGTTGGCGCAAATGGTTATGCATGGTTTGAAGTCAAGAAGATCATTCCTGCCCGCGACCGCACATTTGATGAGGTAAAGGAACGGGTGGCTGCTGATTGGCGTCGTTATGAAATTGACGGTGCTCTTGGTGCGAAAGCAACCGAATTGAAAAAGAGCCTGGAAGATGGAAAAAGTCTGATTGATGTGGCGTCGGAAATTGGTACCAGCGTACAATCCACCGGATTTTTGAAACGCTCCAGCAGCTCAAAATTGCTTAATGCCAACGCTATTCGCGCGGGATTTTCCGGGCCAGATGGTCATGTTGCAATTGCAAATGGCGAAACCAATGGTGTTCAAGTTCTGTTGCAGGTTGCAGGTATAAAAATTCCGGATTCTGCGACTTTGCCAGATCTTGACAGATCGCGTATTGATGAGGCGGCAGGCAATGATGTACTGGAACAATTGGTGGATCAGCTTCGTATTCGTTATGGTGTCTCGATCAATCAGCAATTGGTTCAGTTGGCACAAGGACAACAATAACAAAAAATCCCATTGGGTCTGACGGACGAAAACGAAAAGAATTGTTATGACCGATTTCAAGCAATTAATTGCCAAGGCTGCTAACGGTACTTCCCTCACTCAGGATGAAGCTGAAAGTGCATTCAGCGTTATGATGAGTGGCGAGGCAACGCCTTCTCAAATTGGCGGTTTCCTGATGGCGTTGCGCGTTCGCGGCGAAACGGTTGATGAGATCAGTGGCGCGGTTCGCTCAATGCGATCTCGCATGCTTAAGGTTGATGCGCCTGATAATGCGATTGATATCGTCGGCACCGGTGGCGATGCATCGGGTTCCTACAATATTTCAACCTGCACAGCAATTGTGGTGGCCGGTTGTGGGGTGCCAATCGCTAAACATGGCAACCGCGCACTTTCTTCCAAATCGGGTGCTGCTGATACTTTAATGGCACTTGGGGTTAATCTGGAGCTTTCCCCGGCTGAAATTTCCAAATGCATTAGTGAGGCCAGCCTTGGCTTTATGTTTGCACCGGCTCATCATGCGGCAATGCGCTATGTGGGGCCAACGCGCGTGGAGCTTGGCACAAGAACCATATTCAATTTGCTTGGCCCGCTTTCTAACCCTGCAGGGGTGAAAAGCCAGTTGGTTGGTGTATTTTCGCCGGAATGGGTGGAGCCATTGGCCCATGTGCTGAAAAACCTCGGATCGAATTCCGTATGGGTGGTACATGGCGATGGCATGGATGAAATGACGGTAACAGCCGATACTCAGGTTGCAGAACTCAAAGATGGGATTGTCCGCACATTCACCGTATCCCCGCAGGATGCGGGCGTCGGCACCTATGATTTTGAAGAACTCAAAGGTGGCGATGCCGAGCACAATGCGGCAGCGCTTCGTGAGGTTCTTGGTGGTAAAAAGAGCGCTTATCGCGACGTTGTTTTACTCAATGCGGCCGCGTCGTTGATGGTTGCCGGCATTACTGACAATCTGAAAGCCGGGGCTGAACTTGCGGCTCAATCTATCGACAATGGCATGGCCAGCATCGTGTTGGATAAACTCGTTGCAATCTCCAATGCGAATAAAGTGTAATGAGCGATATACTCAAAAAGATCGAAGCCTATAAGCGCAAGGAAATTGCTGCAGCTAAGGCCAGGATTTCGCCTGCAGATATTGTAGAACGTGCAAAAAATGCAAGCCCGCCGCGCGGTTTTGTGCAAGCACTGAGGGTAAAAAACTCCAGTAGTGAGTATGCTCTAATTGCCGAGATAAAGAAGGCCAGTCCTTCCAAAGGGTTGATCCGTGAGGATTTTGATCCACCCTTATTGGCGAAGGCTTATGAGACCGGTGGTGCTGCATGTCTTTCCGTTTTGACCGATACGCCATCTTTTCAAGGCTCGCCAGAATTTCTCATTTCGGCCCGTGCGGCGACAAGCCTTCCTGCACTTCGCAAAGATTTTATGTTTGAGCCCTATCAGGTTTGGGAAGCACGCGCTTGGTCAGCTGATTGTATATTGATCATTATGGCAGCACTTTTGGATGATGAGGCGCAGGTGCTGGAAGAAACCGCATTTGAAGCCGGAATGGACGTTTTGATTGAAGTGCATAATGAGCCGGAACTCGAGCGCGCATTAAAGCTCACCTCCCCTTTGATCGGCATCAACAATCGCAATCTCAAAACATTTGAGATGGATCTTGCGACCTCTGAACAATTGGCTGCTCAAGTGCCTGATGATCGATTACTGGTGAGCGAAAGCGGGTTGTTCACCCCCCATGATCTTGCCCGAATGAGCCGCATAGGCATCAACACATTCCTGATAGGTGAAAGCCTGATGCGCAAAAAAGATGTTGCATCCGCAACCAGGATTTTGCTTAATCGCGATATTGAAACTACGGATGCGTGATGGGTAATAATCTAACTCATATTGATGAAACCGGTGCCGCCAATATGGTGGATGTCGGCGATAAAACCCATACCAACCGTATCGCTGTTGCCGTTGGCACAATCATCATGAATGCATCCACTTTGGAAATAATTGTTCAGGGCAACGCCAAAAAAGGCGATGTAATTGGAACAGCCAGAATTGCCGGCATAATGGCTGCAAAAAAGACCCATGAACTCATCCCCCTTTGTCATCCGCTTATGTTGACCTCAGTCAAAGTGAGTATAGAGCCAGATGATAAACTGCCCGGATTGCGGATTGAAGCAATTGCCAAAGTTGGCGGTCAAACCGGCGTAGAAATGGAAGCTTTAACCGCTGTAAGTGTAGCCTGCCTAACCGTCTATGACATGGCCAAGGCCGTTGATCGCGGAATGGAGATTGGCCAAATCAAACTGGTGAAAAAATCCGGTGGCAAAAGTGGGTCATGGTCTGCGGATACTCAATAAGAATCGGTATTGATTTATGAAGCCACTATTGCCCGTTAGTGATGCACTTGCTGCTATTCTCGAAAATGCAAACCAGCTTGATGGTGAGTTTGTTCCATTAGAGAATGCTGCTGACCGCGTGCTTACCGGTGATCTTGCAGCACTTCGCACCCAACCGCCATTTTTTGCCTCAGCTATGGATGGCTATGCGGTTCGTCATACGGATCTTGGTGCTATTCCGGTTGCACTAAAAGTCGTTGGAGAGGCCGGTGCCGGCCACCCTTATATCGGTGAAATTAACAGCGGTGAGTGCATTCGCATATTCACTGGCGCGCCGGTACCCGAAAGTGCCGATACAATTATCATGCAGGAAAATACTGAACGCGAAAGCAATTCATCAACATTTGTAAAAATATTGCAATCAGCCCCCGAGGGAAAATTCATTCGCAAAAAGGGATTGGATTTTGAGGAGGGCAATATACTGCTGAAGGCAGGCTCACTGCTTAACCCGGCCTCCATTTCCCTTGCCGCTGCGATGAACCATGCGAAGCTTAATGTGGTTCGCAAGCCAAGGGTGGCAATCATTGCTACGGGTGATGAATTATTGCCACCGGGGTCAGAACTTGGGCCGGGACAAATTATTGCATCAAACAGCTTTGGCGTTGCTGCAATTGTTGAAAAATACGGCGGCGTCGCTCTTGATATTGGTATCGTCAAAGACACGATTGCGGCGCATGAAAACGCGTTTGCCAAGACTATTGAATTGGAAGCCGATATATTGGTCACACTTGGCGGCGCGTCGGTTGGTGAACATGATCTGGTGCAAAAAACCTTGCTTTCTATAGGGGCAAGAATGGATTTCTGGCGCATTGCGATGCGGCCGGGAAAACCACTAATGTTCGGTGCCCTGCCCCATTCGCGCGGCTCTATGCATTTTCTTGGCCTTCCAGGCAATCCTGTATCAAGTCTCATTTGTTCAACTCTATTTTTGATACCGCTGATTTCAGCCCTGGCTGGTCGGCCATATGAGCAGCTGACTGAAACGGCGATACTTGGCAATGACCTGCCGGAGAATGACCAACGGCAGGATTATCTGCGGGCATCTTTGAGCATAGATTCAGATGGGAAGTTGAGAGCCATGCCATTTGTGGCGCAGGACAGTTCCATGCTTTCATTGATGGCGCACGCCGATTGCTTGATCGTCCGCCCACCTTTTGCACCTGCTGCGAATGCTGGCGATGGCTGTAATTTTGTTAGGTTAAAAAGTTAGACACTGGTCAATTCAAGAAAATGGCAATAATCTTAATTGTTGCATTATGCTCTTTGGGAATAACTTATGAATTTAAATCGTGCCTCCATTTTGTTGCTGTTGATTTTGAGCAATCTTTCAATTTCAGCTGAAGCTGCGGATATGGAAAACCTGATAAATAAATATTCAGATGCTTGTTATGAACGAAGCTATACGCCTGACCATATGAAAAAACATCCGGAGCAAACTGTCACATTTATCCGCTTTGCCCATTTGCCATCTTTACTAAAACCCGAAATACGAAATAGCATTCAGGATTCCGCTAATATATTTCAGCCTATTGCCGATATTGAGGTGCGCTTTAAAGGCGATAGCAAACTTTATGGTAACAGTCTGATTTGCTACATGGATAACGGAAAACCACTATGCGGTGTTGAGTGCGATGGTGGTAGTTTCTATTTTCGTTTCAAAACTAATAATGACATGTTGATTGATTTCCGTGATACGGGTGAAATGGTACTGGAAAGCTCCTGTGGTGAAGGAAGTGAAACTAATCCTCGTCAACTGGCAGATAAAAAAGATGACAGAGTTTTCAGGTTAAGTCCTGTTGATCCCGCCCAATGTATTAGTACAATCAAAGCTCGGCATGATGCTTGGGCATCACAACAAAATTGATTTATCTATCATTATTCCTCAAACGGAACGATCTTGCCTTCTTTGATGGTCACGATACGGTCCATTTTAGCTGCAAGTTGGTGATTATGCGTGGCAATTAATGCTGCCAGTCCTGATGAACGCACGAGACGTGTTAATGCCTCAAACACATATGAAGCAGTTTCGGGATCGAGATTGCCGGTTGGTTCATCTGCAAGCAACAGTTTGGGCGCATTGGCAACTGCGCGCGCGATCGCGACACGTTGCTGTTCGCCACCGGACAACTCGCTTGGTCGATGGGTGGCACGTTGAGCGATATGCATATATTCCAACAATTGAGCCGCACGTTCGCTCGCTTCACTTTTGGTGAGGCCTGCGATCATCTGCGGTAAGGTTACATTTTCAAGGGCGGTGAATTCAGGCAACAGGTGATGAAACTGATAGATAAAACCAATATCAACGCGCCTGGTTTTTGTGCGCTCGTCATCATTCATAGTGCCGCAAGATTTGTCCCCGATAAATACCTCACCGCTTGAAGGACGTTCCAACAGGCCGGCTAAATGCAGCAGGGTTGATTTGCCGGCACCAGATGGAGCCACAAGGGCAACCATTTCGCTCGCATGAACTTCCAGATCAGCCCCATTTAGCACTTCAATTTTATTTGGCGCATCACCATAATGACGCGATACGGCTTCAAGGCGTAAAATGGCCCTGCTTGAATTGTTACTCATATCGAAGTGCCTCAACCGGGTCGAGTTTGGCAGCTCGCCAGGCGGGAAATAATGTTGCCAGGAATGAAAGTGCTAAAGCCATCAGCACAATCATCGTGGTTTCGGCCGGGTCCATGTCAGCTGGAAGTTGGCTTAAAAAATAGAGTTCGGGGTTGAATATTGTGGTTCCGCTAATCCATGAAAAGAACTGGCGGATGCTTTCAATATTCCAACAAACCACCACTCCAAGGATGACACCCGCCAAAGTGCCGACCAGACCAATGGCCGCGCCAGTGATAAAGAATATGCGCATTACCGCGCCTTTAGTGGCGCCCATTGTGCGTAAAATCGCGATGTCGTGGCCCTTGTCCTTGACCAGCATAAACAGCCCGGAGACCACATTGAGCGCTGCGACCAAAACAATCAAAGTCAAAATCAGGAACATGACATTGCGCTCAACTTCCAATGCTGAAAAGAAGGTCACATTGCGCTGTCGCCAGTCAACCAGATAGAGTTGCCGGGCAGCCGCTTTTTCGATAGGTTCGCGTATCTGGCCCACATTATCGGGATCATCGATAAATATTTCAATGACCGTGACCTTGCCTTCGCTGTTGAAATAAAGCTGGGCTTCTTTCATTGGCATGAATATAAATGATGCATCATATTCGGACATACCAAGCTCAAATACAGCAGCAACTTTGTAGGATTTGACCCGAGGCGTTACACCCAGCGGGGTAACATTTCCCTCTGGAGATATTAACGTAATGCGATCGCCAGCAGATAGACCGAGCGATTCCGCCAGCCGGATGCCGACGGCGACGCCCCTTTGATTGTCAAAATCTTTGATGCTGCCCTGGCGAATATTCTTTGCGACCGCGTCGATTTTTTGAAGGTCATCTCCCCTTACCCCACGCACAAGCGCGCCGGTGCCACCCTTGCCACCGGAGGCAAGTACCTGGCCTTCAACTAACGGAACCGTATAGGTTACCCCGTCAACCCCATCGACACGTTTTGCAACGGCTGAATAGTCGGTTAGATCTGAGCCGATCGGCTGAATGATCAAGTGCCCATTGATGCCAAGAATTCGGTCAAGCAACTCGCCTCGAAAACCGTTCATTACCGCCATGACGATAATCAGCGTTGCAACCCCCAGCATAATGCCTAAAAAGGAAAAGCCTGCAATAATTGAGATGAAGGTTTCCTTGCGCCGAGCCCGCAGGTAGCGCAAAGAAATCATCCATTCGAACGCAGAAAACGGCCTGGTATTGGTTGCCGGGTCATTGGTTGCTTCAGATGTTGCATCAACGCTCATATTTATTTGCCACCAAGCTGATTAATTGCTGCTTCGATTGAGAGAGACTGGCGCTCACCGGTTTTACGGTTTTTCAATTCAATTTCACCATTTGCAAGTCCGCGCGGGCCAACAATTAATTGATTGGGCAACCCAATCAGATCCATTCGAGCAAATTTCCCGCCCGCCCTTTGGTCTGTATCGTCGTACAGTACATCAAGTCCGGCATTTGTAAGGCTCGTGTAAATCTTTTCACAGGCCGCATCGGTATCCGCATCACCCGATTTAAGATTGATCAGGCCCAGATCGAACGGCGCAACACTTTCCGGCCAGATAATGCCGTTTTCATCGTGGCTAGCTTCAATGATTGCGCCAACCAACCGGCTTGGCCCAATACCATATGACCCCATATGAACGGGATGTTCAGCGCCATCGGGGCCTGCAACTTTTGCGTTCATCGCATCTGAATACTTTGTACCGAAATGGAAGATATGTCCGACTTCAATTCCGCGGGCGGCCAATTGATCGTCTTTTGCAACCGACTGCCATTCGCTCTCGTTGTGCATCTCATCGGTGGCTGCATAGGGGCCAGTCCAGGCAGATACAATTTCCTGCAATTGGTCAGCATTGTCAAAGTCCACATCACCGGAAGGTACGGGTAGGTTGAGATAGTCGCGATGGCAAAACACACCGCTTTCGCCGGTATCTGCCAATATCAAAAACTCATGGCTCATATCGCCACCAATTGGACCGGTATCTGCGCGCATGGGAATAGCTTTGACGCCCATGCGTTCAAAAGTTCGTAGATAGGAGACAAACATGCGATTATAGGCGACGCGCGCCTGGTCGGCATCAAGGTCAAAAGAATAGGCATCTTTCATCAAAAATTCACGGCCGCGCATAACGCCAAAACGGGGGCGCACTTCGTCGCGAAATTTCCATTGAATGTGGTAGAGATTTAGCGGCAGATCCTTGTAGGAACGAACATAGGAGCGGAAAATATCCGTCACCATTTCCTCATTGGTCGGGCCAAACAACATATCGCGTTTATGGCGATCTGTTATGCGCAGCATTTCCTTGCCATATACATCGTATCGACCGCTTTCACGCCAAAGATCTGCCGCTTGAATGGTTGGCATTAAAATTTCAACAGCGCCTGCCCTGTTTTGTTCTTCGCGTATGATGCCTTCAATTTTTCGCAAAACTTTCAGACCCAACGGCAACCACGAATAGATGCCAGCCGATTGCTGTCGCACCATGCCTGAACGCAGCATTAGGCGATGGGATACAATTTCCGCTTCCTTAGGTGTTTCCTTCAGGTTGGGAAGAAAATATTTGGACAAATACATCGGCTTGAATGCTCACTGATAAAGAATCGTTACAAAGGATTATAAAGGTTGTGTTACCGCAATAACATACCGCATCTCCTTATATAAAAAGGACGGAAATACATATTGAATAATTGGTAATCTGGGAATTTTAACAGCTGCTTTCAACCACATAAAAGCGATGTATGGTCGCTGCGTTTACCAAAAAAGCAGGAATATTTCCATATTCGTCACTTTTTGCGGGTTTTTGCGTAATTTTTCGTTTTTTTAGATGACATATAATTTTCACTCGTCTAGTGTCGGCTCAAACAACAAGAGACAGCAACAATGTCTCGGCTATCGCGGTCTATGTCTTGGGAGGATGTGGTCCAGGCGCGTTTATCGCAGCCGCTTTCCAGCGAGTGATCGTTGGTCAGATTTGGATCTGGGCGCGGAACTAATTCTACAGGGCTTTGGCCCTGTATTTTTTTGCCGTCAATTTTTCCTATTAATTATAGGGTTAGCTTTAATTCAGCTTCCCGCTCTTCATATTGACGCTGAACATCAACCGTATAATCTCGAACCAGAGGTGCCGCATCGCGATTGCGTGAAAGCTGGATATGGAAAACCATCTGGGCACCGGTACGAAACATCATTTCCGCACTGATCAGATAAAATTCCCACATGCGGGCAAATTTTTCATCAAACATTTCTTCGACTTCCGCCCGATTTTCCTGAAACCGCTTTTCCCAATGAGCAAGCGTTGTCGCGTAATGAGTGCGTAAAATTTCCAGATCAGTTACCCACAAATGGTTCTGCTCGACCACCGACAAGACTTCCGACATTGAAGGCGAATAGGCTCCGGGGAAAATATATTTTCGCAACCAGCTGCTGGCCATACCTGGCGGACTCATATGACCAATGGAATGAATGAGTGCCAAGCCATTATCCGGCATAAGGGTGTTTAGTTTTTTGAAGAACTCGTCATAGTGATGCACGCCCACATGTTCAAACATACCGACCGACACGATACGGTCAAATTGCTCATTAACCTCGCGATAGTCCATCAGTTTAAAGCGAACGCGGTCTGCAAGCCCCTCATCTTCAGCGCGCTTCGATGCAAGCGCCTGTTGTTCCTTGGATAAGGTGACACCGAGCACTTCGACGTCTGCCATTTTTGCAATATAGAGCGCGAGATCGCCCCAGCCGCAACCAATATCAAGCACTTTTTGACCCGGCTGCAGATTGAGTTTGGCGGTCAAAAGGCGCAATTTATTGCGCTGCGCCTGCTCCAGGCTTTCATTATCATTCATGAAATAGGCACATGAATAGAGCATGTTTTTATCAAGAAACAGTTTGTAAAACTCATTACCAATGTCGTAATGATGCGCCACATTTGCCTGGGCTTTACCAACCGGGTTTGCCTGTTGAAGTTTGCGAAACTTCATTGAAATCGCGCGCACTACTTTTTGAATTGGATAACTCGTGACATTGCCGCGATTGATCGAAAACAGGGTCAAAAATTCACGTAATGTTGACCCTTCGACAAAGCTCAACCGGCCATCCATATAAGCCTCACCCGCATGCAATTCCGGGTTTAGAACCAGCTTGCGATATAGCGAAGGATCGCTCAGTTTCATAGTGACTTCCGGGCCACCCGGTTCGCCAATAAATTTATGCGGTGCATCCTTGTGGTCAATAATGGTCAGTGAACCTTTTTTAATGAAGGCTTTCATCATATTGGAAAGTGGAAACATGGCCGGCTCTCTTGGAATGTTTAACGTATTACAGTTATAAAACTAAAGAAATTATATAAGCTGATAGTGCTGACTAAATATTGATAAATAGTCAAACCAGACTATAGAAATATCTGGCTGCCACCAGTAGCAGGAAAAATCCAAAGGCAATTTCCAGCTGTCGTTTTTCCATTGCATGAGCAATTTTAACACCCAGCGGGGCAATCAATACGGTTACTGGAATTACTAATAACACAGCTACAATATTAACATAGCCGATTGAGAATGGTGGCAGGTTTTCTGCGCCCCACCCAGCCCAGATAAAGCCGATAGTTGCCGGAATGGAAATCAACACTCCAACCCCCGAAGATGTTGCTACCGCTTGGTGCATGGGACGATTAAACAAAGTCATAAATGTGTTGGTTAAAACACCGCCACCAATACCCATCAGCGTTGAAAGAAACCCGATTACAAAACCAACAATTGCACGCACAGGATTTTTTGGCACATCGTCTCCCAAGCGCCAACTTTCTCGATTAAACAGCAATCGCAGCGCCACCATTATTGCGATAAGGGCAAATATTATCCGCAATCCCGCACTGGAAATTGAAGCCGCAACAAGTGATGCTAAAATCACGCCAGATGGAACTGCTATCACCCATTTTTTCAATAGTTCCACATCTACCGCGCCTTTTTTGAGATGGGCTGTGAAAGAACGCAATGAGGTTGGTATGATGATCGCCAAGGATGTGCCGACGCAGACATGCATGCGGATCACCTCATCAATGCCAAGCATTGTTAAAAACTGATAGAGCACTGGAACCAAAATGGCCCCGCCGCCGATGCCGAAAATTCCCGCCATTATACCGGCAATTGCGCTTGCGGTCAGCATTGCCAGTGCAAAAGGCAAAAGCTCCATAATAGTCAATGACTGGCTCAACACATGTCTCTTGTCTGCAATTAAAATCTGATTTGGAATTAATGGGGCCTGCCCCTAGGCTGATAACATCAAATCATTGTCTAGAACAGCGGCAAATGCCTGTTGGATTACTTGTTCATCAGCGTCTGGTTTACACGAATCAACTGTCATTACCTGACGGTAGCGCCTGGACCCTGCCCTGCCCTTGAACAGGCCCAACATATGGCGGGTTATATGATTAACCCTGCCACCGGCGGAAATATGCCGGGCAGTATAATCCATCATGGCGTTACACAATTCTTCGTAATCAATTGGATTTTTATCAGCGCCAAATAATTCATTGTCCACATAGCGCAGAATTTCTGGATTATGATAGGCGGCCCGTCCAAGCATGACACCATCAACGTACTGCAAATGGGTCTGGGCCTGATCTAGAGTTTCAATGCCGCCATTTATTCCAATAAATTTATCTGGAGATTTCTGTTTAAGCCGATAAACACGATTATAATCGAGTGGCGGAATATCACGATTTTGTTTTGGGCTTAAACCTTCAAGCCAGGCTTTTCGCGCGTGCACCCACAACGCATCACAGCCTTTTGAAAACACCGCATCCGCCAAATTATCAAGCGCTGGCTCTATATCCTGATCATCGACCCCAATACGGCATTTGACGGAAATTGGAATATTGACCACCTGTTTCATTGCATCAACGCACTCGCCAACCAATTCTGGCTCTTGCATCAAGCAGGCTCCAAATGAGCCGGATTGAACGCGGTCTGACGGGCAACCAACATTGAGGTTGATTTCGTCATAGCCCCATTTTTCACCCTCAATAGCTGATTTGATCAGTTTGTCAGGCTCACTTCCGCCGAGCTGTAAGGCAATTGGATGTTCTGCATTGGAAAACCCCAAATGGCGTTCAAGGTCACCGTGCAAAATTGCATCTGCAACCACCATTTCAGTATAAAGCAAAGCGCTATTGCTCATCAAGCGATGAAAATACCTGCAGTGCCGATCACTCCAGTCCATCATCGGTGCAACGGCGAATATTTTAGTGCGATTAATCGATATCATTGAGCTCAACTTGCAGAACGGCAATAGAAACAGCATACACAAATGCAATGAATTGCAGGCTATAACACCATTTCAGCGCAATTCAAATTTTGATGGAGCCAAATTGGCGGCAATTCTACCTGTGTGAAACCGGTTTCCAAGTGTCAAAACCAAGTTGCTCTATTCAACAACTAACCAAGGGATTTCCTTTTACGGCTGCCATTCTACCGAGATTTTACGTATCACGGATGAATGGCAAACATGAGGCGACCTTGCTAATCCAGCAGAAGCCCCGGAAGCCAGAGTGTGATCTGCGGCCAGTAAATCACCATGCCCAAACCGATGAGCTGCAGGCCAACAAATGGAATAATACCTTTGTATATTGACTGCATTTTCACCTCTGGTGGAGAGACACCCTTCATATAAAACAGCGCAAAACCGAATGGTGGCGTCAGGAACGAAGTTTGCAGGTTTATCGCCACCAATATGGCAAACCAATATATCACCTGCGCCTGCACGTTTCGTAAAGGTTCAGATTCATCAAACCCAAGATGATCGGCAAACTCCGGTGCCAGAAAGCGCACAATTGGGGTGAAAACAGGCAAAATAATCAAGATGATTTCGAGAAAATCAAAGAAAAAACCAAGAAGAAATATTACGCCCATTAGCAAGAACAACAATCCCCAGGGGGCAAGGTCCAGCCACTCGATAAACTCGATGATCAGGTCTTCTCCGTAAAGTGCACGGAAGAAATAGGAGAATGTTGTCGCTCCCAGGAATATCAGAAAAATCATCGACGTTGTGAGCGCCGTGCGATGGCACACATCTTTTAATACCTGAAGGTTCAGGGCATTATTAAACACAGCCAAAACAATCGCGCCAAAAGCGCCAATGCCTGCGGCTTCTGTTGGTGTTGCCCAGCCGCCGAAAATAGAACCCAGTACCACAACAATTAGAAATACTGGAGGAATAAATCCCTGAAGAACCAAACCAAACAGAGAATTACCTTCTTGTTTTCCAAATACCATAGAGAGCGCAAATATCGAGAAGAACCCGATCAGCCCCCAATTTATATATTCAGAAGAGCCGGTATATGACAGTCCATAGGCGACCACAACAATACCAACAGCATAAAGCAAAAACTTCTTTTTCCGTGCCTGATTGGTGTCCTTTATCTCAATCTGACCATCCTTTAAAGGCGGAGCCCAATGGGGGTATATCGTACTCATAACTAAAATATAGGCAAAATACAGTGCCGCCAACAACAATCCTGGTAGCACAGCTCCAAGGAACAGGTTTCCAACCGAAATCGCCATCAGGTTGGCCATTAGAACCAGCATGATGGAGGGCGGGATGAGAATACCAAGTGTTGCAGAGGCGGCTAATGTGCCGGTTGCCAACGGCTGGTTATAGCCTTGTTTCAACATCGTAGGCAGCGCCATCAAGGTCATCATCACAACCGATGCGCCGATAATGCCGGTTGTTGCCGCCATGATGGTGCCAAGAACAGTCACAGAAAGTGCTAACCCGCCAGGAACACGCTTCAACAATACCTGTAATATCTCAAGCAGACTGTCGGCTACTTTCGATTTCTCAAGCATTGTCCCCATGAATATGAAACAGGGTATCGCTACGAGAACTGTGTTGTGGGCTGCCCCACTACCTCCATCCCCACCCCAAATGCGGTTTGGTACGTTAAAAAATTCTCTGAAAGTGACGACCTCAAAGTAAATACCCAGAAAGCCGAAAATCATTGCAACACCGCCAACGGCAAGCGCGACGGGAAGCCCGGTAAATAGAATCAGTGCAAGGGCAAGAAACATATATCCGCCGATAAACTCGGCAAAATGGTCAAACATAAATTCAGGCATTTACTTACTCCCCCCATCGGACTTTTTGGCTTTTAACTTCTCCAATTCGCTTTCATCCAAGTCAAAAACTTCAGCCAGAACTTCGGGGTCAACCAGCAAATCGTCGGTAGCAAATACAGTTATCACCCCTGCAGCTTTGTCTCGAACATCATCATCACCGAACAAAAAGACGAACAACCGCATCCACGTGGAAAGCAAGGCGGCCAGGAGGCTTATAAAACCAAGTACCATTACTGATTTGATGATGTATCTCATACCGATTCCGGTCATTGATTCGGAACCTTCACCCTGGTGGAAGGACAAGGCGACAAAGACATATGCAAAATAGGTAATTATCAGCAGATAAGGAATGGCCATAAGGGTCAGGCCGATTAACTCAATCCATGCCTGTTTGCGTTTCACCAGTAGTTCGCGGAAAATATCCACTCGCACATGGGAATTCATCAAATAGCCGAAACCGAATGATGTAAACAACAAAATTGCATGCAAGTGCCATTCTGAATCTTGAAATATGTTTGGATTAAACCAAGCAATATTTGCTTCAGCGAGAGCGATACGAAAAAAATCAATTTTCCGGGTAATCACATCGAACATTATGATGCCGATTAATGGTAAAATAAACCAACTGCCTATCTTGCCAATTGCCCGCGACGGTCGATCAAGCATCTCCGCCACATTAAGGAGGCGTTCCATAGCCCTGGTTCCTTCCAGTGTTTTACGAGATTATCAGGAATTTTTGCGCAATTTCAGCACCAACTGCCCACAGTCAGTCACTCAGAAAACAGCAAAAATACCCAGTAAACAGAAGAAATGACCGGCTACACTAATATGCAGCCGGCCAGATATTAAGGTCTTATTTCAGGTAGCCGCGCTCACCCCAAACCTTATATTTTTCATGGAAATCATTGTAGGACTTCCAGACTTTTTGTGCATCAGGGTTGTCGGCGATTTCCTCGAGAACAACCTCATCCCAAGCAGCCCGGAACTTGCCGATTTGTTCATCGGTCCAGGTCATGTTTTTCACACCATTTTTCTCATTATCAATCATGGCCTGGAACTGAGATGCTTCACCATCGGCAATTTCCAGCGCAATGTTGGCAGCACATGCGGTTTCAAGCATCGCTTTATTTGCATCTGAAAGAGCGTTCCACTTATCCATGTTGATGAGCAGTTCATTGGAAGTCGCTTGTTGATGCCAACCGGGATAGTAATTGAACTTCGCTATCTGGTAGAAACCAAGCGAACGGTCAATTGCAGGCATGGAAAATTCGGTCGCGTCAATAGTACCAAGTTCTAAAGCCGGATAAATATCCGCTGCGGCCAACAATTGTGTAGACACACCAAACTTGTTCATCACCTTTGCGCCCATGCCGAAGAAACGCATTTTCATGCCTTTCAACTGATCAAGACTCTTGATTTCTTCACGGAACCAGCCAGATGTTTCCGGTGGAATCATACCGCAAAGAAGGAACTTAATATTGTCTCTAGC
>Ga0256839_1000841_pt1 | contig 39206 bp, 42 predicted proteins | sample 354166metaG_FD_185968 | JGI IMG/M metagenome (GOLD analysis project Ga0256839, IMG submission 185968) | Hydrothermal vent microbial communities from Mid Atlantic Ridge, Atlantic Ocean - 354-166 | ecosystem: Environmental > Aquatic > Marine > Hydrothermal vents | place: Atlantic Ocean: Mid...
CGCCGGTGTAGCTGCCGCTCAGCGTGAAGGTCACGGCATCGCCCACCAGCAGCGTGCCCGAGGGGCTGCGGCTCTTGCTGATTGCCAGGTCGGTGCCGCCGGTGACGGTTATGTTCCCGGTGTCGGTGTTGTTGCTGCTGACCGGATCGGCCGGGCTGGCGTTCTGCACGGCGCCGGCACCGGTGATGGTCGAGCCGCCGGCCGCCGAGATCTGCCCGTTGAACACGAACTGCGTCGAGCCGCCGTTGGCCAGCGCCCCGGCCGGGCAGGTGAAGACGGCGCCCGACAGCGAACAGCCCGCCGGTGGCGTCACGTTGGTGATCCCGGCAGGGATGGTAAATGTCAGGTCAAAGCCCGTGGCATCGTTCGACCCGTTGTTGGTGGCCGTGAAGGTGAAATCGACAAAACTGCCCGAGGCTGCCGTGGGCGGCACGCTCAGCGCCACGCCGATGTCGGAACCGGCGGTGATCGTCGTCTGCTCGGTCAGCGTGTTGTTGCCGGTCAGGATGTCGCTCACGCCGCCGGCGCTGTCGGGCACGGTTGCCGTCAGCGCGATCACCCCGGCCGCCGAGGTCTGCACGCTTGCCACTACCTGCGCATTGGCCAGCGAGGCCAGGGCCGGCACGTTGCAGGTGACCGTCGCAGGCCCGGCGACCGGCGCCGCCGGCGCACAGCCGGAGATCGTCCCCGAGGTGGCGACCAGCTGCGTTCCGCCCGGAATGTCGAGATCGACGGTGGTGGCCGGCGCGGCATCGAAACCGTTGTTGTCGATCCGCACGGTATAATCGACGATCCCGCCGGCCGGCGTCGGGTCGAACCCGGTATCGTCGATGTTCACCAGCCAGTCCACGTTCTGCGCCCGCGCCGGCGCGGTCTGGGCCAGAACCGCCGCGAACAGCAGGAAGACAGGCCGCAGGGAGAAAAGGGCGGCAGAGGCAGAGAGAGCGCCCGCGGAAAGCAGCACCCGAACACACCTCGCGGGAAAAGGCCACCCTCACCTTCGGCCCCCGCGCCCGAAACCCCTTCGGCATACTCGCACTCCCCGCCAGAAATCCGCTCTCGGCAATGCAACCGGGCATTTCGTATCGAGGGATCGCAAATTTCGCTGGTGATCAAGGCCCCACGCCACATCTATGGGGCCGTCATCGAAGATCATCAACTGATTGTTGTGCAAACGAAACACCTGTCGCCCCGGAAAGGCTTCCGGAAAGGCCGGAGAGCGCCGCGCACGCCCCGGGCCGCACCGCCTCTCCCGCCCGGGCTCTCTACCCGCCCGGGCTCTCCTGCCCGGGGATGCCGCTCAGGATCGCCTCGAACTCCCGCCATTCCCGCGGGCTCATGCCGGAGGTCTCGGCCGTCACCTCCTCGCCCTTCAGCATCCGGCGCAGGCAGTCGAGCGCCTGGGCGCTCAGCGTCACGCCGCCCATGCGGTAATCCTCGAAGGCACCCCAGGCGGCCGGCACCCAGTCGGCGACGATGCGGGCAATGGTCTCGGCATAGGCGCGGATCTCGTACTGGGCATGGGCATCGGCGCGCAGGCGCAGGAAGTGGAAGAGGTTGTGCAGGTCCACCTTCCAGTACCACTGGGTATAGATGTTGGCGGGCAGGTTCATGCGCGCCAGCTCGCGCGCCAGCCCCTGCTTGCCCTCGTCCGAGATCATCTCCTCGTAATGGTCATAGCAGCGCGCTGCGTCGGACTTGAGAATCTCCAGCACCCGTGCGGCTTCCTCATCGCCCAGAAGCGCGCCCCGGCCCTGGTTGTTGACGGTGGACTGGGCGGCGAGGTGCTCGCGCGCGGGAAGGTAGAACTCGCGGTCGAGGATGGAATAGCGGGCCGAGTATTCGTTGACGTTCGCGGTGCGGTGGCGGATCCACTGGCGCGCCACGAAGAGCGGCAGCTTCACGTGCAGCTTGATCTCGCACATCTCGAAGGGGGTGGAATGCCAGTGGCGCATCAGGTAGCGGATCAGCCCCCTGTCATCGCTCACCGATCTGGTTCCCTTGCCGTAGCTCACCCGCGCCGCCTGGCAGATGGCAGCATCGTCTCCCATGTAGTCGATGACACGCACGAAACCGTGGTCGAGCACCTCATGGGCCAGATAGAGGTGCCTTTCCATGCCCTCCGAGACGGCGCGCAGCGTCTGGCGCGGCCGGGCGCGCAGGCTTTCGATTTCGGCGCGCTGTTCCTCCGAGAGCGGCATGGCGAATCCTCCGGCAGGTTGCATGTTTGCCCATGTGGCATGTTCCCGCATACATCCACGGGAGGCGCGGAACAACACCGCCGGACGAATGCGCGGGAAAGGCCCCGAAGCCGGGGCAGGCGCCCCGCCACCCGTGTTGACTTGACCGCGCGGTTTCGTGCAATCCTTGCCGGACGTGCGATGCCGGTGCCGGAACCCGGAAGTGACGGAGCCGACGGAGAATGCCGGCAGCGGCCGAAGACAGGGAGACATCCGATGCAACCTGCCCCCCCCGCCCCGCCGCAGGCACCGCACCGCCTCCCGGAGCGGGAGCCGGACCCCGCCGGCGGAACGGCAGAGGCGGCAGGCTGCGCCATGCCGGCAACGAGGCGCCGTCACCCCTCCCATCACCCGGCCCGGCGCTTTCGGGCGATCACCCTGGCGCTGGCGCTGGCCGGGGCCCTGTCGGGCGGAATCACGGCCGCGGCGCAGGAGGCGCGGCCGCACCAGCAGGCGCGCCAGGTCACGCTGGAGATCGCCGAAGCCAGGCAGCTCGCCCGGGCGGCCAATGCCCGCGCCGATTACCCGCTGGCGCTGGAGGTGAGCCTGGCGCTTCTGCAACGCGACCCGAACGATCAGGATGCGCTGATCCAGGCGGCCTCTGCCCTGATCGGCCTCGGTCGATACGACGAAGCCGTGCGGATGGCCCGCCGAGCCCACGCCGCGACCCGGAACCCGGCGCAGCGGGTGCTGGCCGCCCGGCTGGCGGCCTCGGCCCATTTCCGGGCCGGGCGCCATGTCCGCTCCGAATTCTGGCTGCGCCGCGCTTTCAACGCGGCCGGCGACGCGCGGACGCGGACGCTCCTGCGCCAGGAATTCGCACGGGTCCGCCAGGAAAACCCCTTTACCGCCACGATCAGCCTGTCCATCGCGCCCAATGACAACATCAACAACGGCTCGGCGGCAGAAACCATCACGATCTGGAACCTGCCCTTCGTGCTCAGCCCCGACGCGCGGGCGCTGTCCGGCACCGAGGCGGCAGCCAGCATCGGCCTGAACCTCCGCCTGTCGCGCGGGCCACGCCATGAAACCGCCATCGCGCTGAATCTCTACGGGCGCAGCTACGAGCTGTCTTCCGAATCCCGGGCCGCGGCCCCCGATGTGGCGGGCAGCGACTACGCCTTTGCGATGGCGGAAATGTCGCTGACCCACGCCCGCCGCTTCGAGGGGCTGCCCGGCCCGACGGCATTCGGCATCACCCTGGGCAGATACTGGTATGGCGGCGCCCCCTACATCCGCTACGGGCGCGCGCAGATAACCCAGGGTTTCGAGCTTGCCGGCGGGATGTCGGCCAGCCTGCGCCTGGGACGGGAGCGGCAGCGCTCGGATCGCGCCGGGGGCGCGCTTTCGGACATCTCGACGCTGGGCGGCAGCCTCGGGCTGCCGCTGGCCGGCGGCGCACGCCTGAACTTCGACCTGCAGGCCGCACACACCGAATCGGACGACCCGACCGCCGATAACGATGCGCTGCGCGTGCAGATCGGCTATGCCCCGCAGGCGCGCCTTCTCGGGGCGAAGCTGGCCTTCAGCCTGGGGGTCGAACGGCGCGACTACCCGGTTTCCGTCTACGATCCTGACGGCCGGCACGATCTGACGCTCAGCGCCGGCGCCCGGATGATCTTCGACCGGATCGGCTATCTCGGATTTTCCCCGGTACTCAGCCTGGAAACCAGCCGCACCCGTTCGAACGTCGCCCTCTACGAGCGGCGCTCGACGGGGCTGCGCCTGTCGATCCAGTCCACCTTCTGAGGCCTTCCGGGGCACGCTGCCCGGGCACCGGCAGCGCGTCGCGCCACCGGCTCCGGCACCTCCGGCAAACGGTGGCGGCCCGCATCCGCCGCCTCTCGCATCCGCCGCCCCCCTTGCCCCGGCCGGCCGGCTCGGCTTTTCTGGATCCGCCCCGCAATCAGCGACGGCATGACCGCCAGGAGGACAAGACCGATGAAGATCCGCTACCTGCACACCATGGTCCGCGTGCTGGACCTGGAGAAATCCATGGCCTTCTACGAACTGCTCGGGCTGCGGGAAACGCGCCGCCGCGAAAGCGAGGCCGGACGCTTCACGCTTGTGTTCATGGCGCCGCCGGGGCAGGAAGACTGCCCGCTGGAACTGACCTGGAACTGGGATGGCGACGAGGGGCTGCCCTCGGACAGCCGCCACTTCGGCCATATCGCCTACGAGGTGGAGGACATCTATGCCATCTGCCGGCACCTGATGGACAACGGCGTGACCATCAACCGCCCACCGCGTGACGGACGGATGGCCTTCGTGCGCTCGCCCGACAATATCTCGATCGAGTTGCTGCAGGCAGGCGAGGCCCTCCCCCCGCAGGAACCCTGGGCCAGCATGGCAAATACCGGCCACTGGTAGGCGCTGCCAGGGAACCCGGCAGGAAGCGGCCGATGCGGATCATGGTCTATGGCGACAGCAACAGCTGGGGCTTCCCCCCGGACGGATCGGGGCTGCGCATGGGCCCGCACATCCGCTGGCCCCGGGTCATGGCCGGAAAACTCGGCTGCGAGGTGGTGGAGGAATGCCTTCCGGGGCGCACCACGGTGCACGACGACCCCGAACTTCTCGGCCCGGCGATGAACGGGCTGGCCCATCTTCCGGTGGCGCTGAAGAGCCACTGCCCGCTGGACATGGTGCTGATCATGCTGGGCACGAACGATCTGAAGGCCCGCTTCGCACCGACGGCGGAAAGCCTGGCCGGCAACCTGGAACGGCTGGTGGAGTGTATCCGCACGACCGGCGCCGGGGGCGGCCCCTGGGCCACGGCCGCACCGGCAGCCGTGGCCCTGATCGTACCGCCGCCGCTGGGGCCGCGGGCCGATGACCCGGGCTGGGAGAGATTCGCGGAATGGCGCGGCGGGCGCGCGGTTTCCCGCCGGCTGGCCGGAGCAGTCGCCGCAATGGGACGGCGGTGCGGTGTGCCTGTTCTGGATGCCGGAAAGCTGGTTGCCCCGTCCCGGGCCGATCCGATCCATCTTGCCCCCGAAAGCCATCCGGTTCTCGGAGAGGCGGTGGCCGACTGGCTGGCCCGGCAGATGCGGATCAGGCGGGTGCCCCGATAGCAACGGAAGGTTCAGCCTGCATCAGTAGATGTAGCGGATCTGCTCGGTCCAGTAGCGTTCCACCCGACGCAGGGCGGAATTGACATCCGCGATGCCGCTGATGTCGAGCAGGCCGCGCCCCTGCAGGCCCTCGGCATGGCGCGCGAACAGCGCACCGACCGCCTGCGAGACCTGACGGCCCTTGTCGGTGAGCCGCACGCGCACCGAACGGCGGTCGATCTCGCAGCGCTGGTGGTGCATGTAGCCCATTTCCACCAGCTTCTTCAGGTTGTAGCTGACATTCGAACCCTGGTAATAGCCGCGGGTCTTGAGCTCGCCCGCGGTAACCTCGTTGTCGCCCACGTTGAACAGAAGCAGCGCCTGCACGGCATTGACCTCGAGCATGCCGATCCGCTCGAACTCGTCCTTGATGACATCGAGCAGCAGCCGGTGCAGGCGTTCGACAAGGGACAGCGATTCCAGATACCGGGACATGAAATCCGGTTGCGCCGGGACAACGACCTTTTCGAGCTTGCTCATCGACCTCTCCGCCAGAATGTTCCGGGCCGAGACTGTGCGAGATTCCCCAATATTCGGTTAAACCGGGAAAAACCGCGTCAAATGCCGCTCACCCCGCCGCGGGCCGCGAATGCCGCGATCCGGCGCACGAGTCCGGCCCGCTCCGCCGGCGGCCGGGCGCGCCCCGAGATCCACATGTAGAGGTCATGATCGCTTTCGGCGAGCAGCGCCTCGTAGGCGTCGAGCTCATCCGGGCTCATCGAGCCCAGCGCCTGCGCCGCGAAGGGGCCGAGGATCAGGTCCATCTCGCGCATGCCGCGGCGTGCAGAGCGCATCTTCAGCCGCCGCAGCCGCCGCGCGGCGCTCTGCGTACTGGCCGGCTCCGCGCCGACCGGAATGCCGGCCGGGGTATCGTGTCGCTTCACGCTGCCATCCTGTCCGGCTGCCTCCTGCCCCTCCTGTCCGCGCCCGCCCCGCATCCGGCAGGCACGCGGGTTGCATCGCCGGCCGGCTGCGGGCATCTTCTAGCCGATCTCTGGGCCGCGTTCAAACCGGGGCATGATGCGATGGCATTTCTTTCCAGCGCACTGCGGCGGGTTCGCCCTTCGCCGACGATCGCGATTTCCGGCCGGGCCGCCGAGATGAGGGCGGCCGGGCACGACGTTATCGCCCTGAGCGCAGGGGAACCGGACTTCGACACCCCCGCGCATGTCCGGGAAGCTGCCTGCGCAGCGATCGAGGCCGGGCACACGCGCTATACCGCGGTGGACGGAATCGCCGAGCTGAAGGAGGCGGTCGCGGCCAAGTTCCTCCGCGACAACGCGCTGCACTACGGCCCCGGGCAGATCATCGCGGGCAGCGGCGGCAAGCAGGTGCTGTTCAACGCGCTCATGGCAACGCTGAATCCCGGCGACGAGGTGATCATCCCCGCCCCCTACTGGGTCAGCTACCCGGACATGGTGCAGCTGGCCGGCGGCAGGCCGGTGGTGGTGCGGACCACCGCCGAAAGCGGCTTCCGGATCACCCCGGAGCAGCTCGACCGCGCGATCACCCCGCGCAGCAAGTGGCTGATCCTGAACTCGCCGGCCAACCCCACCGGCGCCGGATACGGGCGCGTGCATCTCGAGGCGCTGGCCGAGGTGGTGCTGCGCTATCCGCATCTGTGGGTCCTGAGCGACGACATCTACGAGCATCTCGTTTTCGACGACTTCGTCTTTTCCACCCCCGCGCAGGCCGCGCCGGCGCTGTATCGGCGCACGCTTACCGTGAACGGCGTTTCCAAGGCCTATGCGATGACCGGCTGGCGGATCGGCTATGCCGGCGGCCCGGAAGAGCTGATCGGCGCGATGCGCAAGATCCAGTCGCAGAGCACCTCCAACCCCTGTTCCGTCGCCCAGTGGGCGGCGGTGGCGGCGCTGAACGGGCCGCAGGAATTCCTGGAGGGCTGGCGTGCCGACTTCCGTCGTCGGCGCGATCTCGTGGTCGCGGCGCTGAACGAGGCCGAAGGGGTGCGCTGCCCCCTGCCGCAGGGAGCGTTCTACGTCTACCCGTCGATCGCCGGCTGCATCGGGCGCACCAGCGCCGGCGGGCGCCGGATCGACGATGACGAAGCCTTCGCCACCGCGCTCCTGGAGGAAACCGGGGTGGCGGTGGTCCCCGGCGCGGCCTTCGGGGTTTCGCCGGCCTTCCGGGTCAGCTACGCTGCCGCAGAGGCGCAGCTGCGCGAGGCCTGCTCCCGGATTCAGGAATTCTGCGCCGGGCTGAGGTGATCCGGGCAAGAGGGGCGACAGGCGGGAGACGATGAGCACGATGCTGCCGGAATACTACTTCCGCATCAGGGAGAACGGCGCGCTGGTGTTCCGGGTGGACACCGAAAACCGCCAGCGCCGGATCGAGCTGGAACAGATCGCCGTCATCAACATGAAGAAGGGCGAGGTCCGGGCGCATGGCGGGCGCGAACTGAGCGCGGCCGAGCGGGCCGCCATAGACGAATGGATGGAACGGCGGCGCGCGGTGCTGGAAGGGCGGCGGCGCGACCTGGTGGCCGAAACGGTGGAACGGCTGAACCTGACCACGCAGTGGATCGGCACGGAAGCCTCCGAAAGCGAGATCGAAGCCGCCGCCGACCAGCTGCTGCTGGCGATGCACGACCTGCGCTCGGTGATCGTGCGCAAGCGCAGCCGCCCGGGCTGATCAGACGGACCGGCCGGCATCGCTGCCCGGGCGCGGCCTCACCCCCCGACCCGTGCCCCGGCCGCCAGCCAGCCGTCCTCCCGGCGCCAGAATCGCACCATCATCAGCACCGCCGCCGTGCCCAGCCCGACCACCAGCCCCAGCCAGACCCCCACATGCCCGAGCCCCAGGGCGAAGCCCAAAAGCCAGGCCGCGCCAAGGCCCAGCGGCCAGTAGGCCAGCGCGGCGATCAGCATCGGCACGCGGGTATCCTGCACCCCGCGCAGCAGCCCCAGCGCCAGCACCTGCCCGCCGTCGGCCAGCTGGAACAGCGCCGCCACCGCCAGCAGCTGCGCCCCGACCTCGATCACCTGCGCCCGCCGCGGATCGCCCGGGTCGAGAAACAGCGCGATCAGCCTTTCGGGGATGCTCAGGAACAGCGCGACGGCCGCCAGCGCGAAGATGGCCCCGATCGCGATCACCGCAAGCGCGCCGCGGCGCAGCCCGGCCGCATCGCCGCGCCCGAGCGCCTGCCCGGCCCGGATCGTCGCCACCTGCGACAACCCGACCTGCACCAGAAAGGTCAGCGCCGCCAGCTGCAGCGCCACCCCGTGCGCAGCAAGCTCCACCGTGCCGATCCAGCCCATCATGACCGCCACCGCCGAAAACAGCCCGGTCTCGGACAGCGTGGTCAGCCCGATCGGCCAGCCGAGCGCAAAGATGCGCGCGAACGCCTCCCGGTCCGGGAACCACAATCGCCGGAAAAGCGCGTGCTCGGGAGTCGAAAACGCGGCATGGAGCGCCAGCGCCGCGAAGGATGCCGCATGCATGATCACCGAAGCGATGGCCGCGCCGCGCAGCCCCATTTCCGGCGCCCCCCAGTTGCCGAAGATCAACGCATAGTTCAGCGCCCCGTTCAGCACCGCCGCCAGGATCGTCACCACCAGCAGCACCCGCGTGCGCTCCAGTGCCGACAGATAGGATTTCAGCACCATCACCTGCAGCGCCGGAAACAGCCCCCAGCCGGCGATCCCCAGGTAGCGCGCCGCATCGCGCGCCACGCCCGCCTCCTGCCCCAGCGCCAGAAACAGGAGTTCGGCGAACATGAAGGTCGCAACGCCGAAACCCGCCGCCAGCGCCGACAGCCACATCGCCATGCGGGTGACCCGCCGCACCTGCCTCTGCCGCCCCGCCGCCGCAGCCCCGGCCACCACCGGCATCACCGCCCAGGCAAAACCCGAGCCCACCAGCAGGAACAGCGAAAACGCCGCCCCGCCCAGCGTCACCGCCGCCAGTGCGTCAACCCCGTACCAGCCCAGCATCACCGTATCGATGATGACGACCGCAAACTGCGCCAGATGGCTGCCGATCAGCGGCAGCCCCAGCCGCAGAACGGCGCGCGCATGGGCGGATATGGACAGATCGCCGGAAACCACCAGACCGCTCTAGCCGCCCCTTAGATCGCGCGCAAGCGCCCCGACCGGCGCCCGCCGGCACCGCAGGCGGAGGTTCCGGGAGGCGCTCAGCCCGGCCGCGGCGTCGCGGCAAGAAGGTGATCTGCCCGGTGCACCACATGCTCGGCCCGCCCGACGATCAGCGGGTCGGGAGCATGCACGATATCCCCGTCCTTGCCGGGGTAGTCCAGGCTGTTCAGGAAATGCAACATCGTGTTGATCCGGGCCCGCTTCTTGTCGTTCGACTTGACGATCGTCCAGGGCGCATCGGCGGTATCGGTGTAGAAGAACATCGCTTCCTTGGCCTCGGTATAGGCATCCCACTTGCCCAGAGATGCCTTGTCGATCGGCGACAGCTTCCAGCGCTTGAGCGGATCGGTCTCGCGCGAAAGGAAGCGGCGCTTCTGCTCGTCGCGGGTGACCGAAAACCAGTATTTGTAGAGCCGTATGCCCGAACGCACCAGCATGCGCTCGAACTCCGGGGTCTGGCGCATGAACTCCAGATATTCGTTCGGGGTGCAGAAGCCCATCACCCGCTCGACACCTGCGCGATTGTACCAGGAACGGTCGTAGAAGACCATCTCGCCGGCAGTGGGCAGATGCTCGATGTAGCGCTGGAAGAACCACTGCCCGCGCTCGCGGTCGGTCGGCTTGGCCAGCGCGACGACCCGCGCGCTGCGCGGGTTCAGATGCTCCATGAACCGCTTGATCGTGCCGCCCTTGCCGGCGGCGTCGCGCCCCTCGAACAGCAGCACGAACTTCTGCCCGGTTTCCTGCGCCCAGTGCTGGACCTTGAGAAGCTCGGCCTGCAGCTGCGCCTTCTTCGTCTCGTATTCCTTGCGCGACATCTTTCTTTCATAGGGGTAGATGCCGTTCTCGAAGGCGGCGCGGATGTCGTCGGGAGAAACTTTCGGGAACCCGCCACCGGAAGGCGCGCTCGGAGCGGAAGGCGACGAGGCCGTTGCCGGGCGAGAAAATGCGGTGGCGGTATTTTCGGTAGCGGGGCTCTTTCTGCCCGTGGCACGTTTCGGCATGTCGTCTCCTGTCTGCGGAACGGCACGGTTCTGTCACGAAGCAACGCCGCAAACCTTGATCCGGATCAACCAAGCCGCATCGGAACGGGAAGAGGCCCGGGAGGCACGGCATGACGACATCCTGCACCGCCGGGCGCTTCCGGGCACGGAGTGAAGCCCCGGGGCCGGTCATCGAGCAGACCGGCATGGAGCCTTGCCGGGCCGGTTGCGGCATCCTCCCGCCCGGCGAATGCCCGGCCGGACAGCTTCTGCACAGCCTGCCCACGCCCGGCAACCAGAGCCGTAGGATGGATGGAAAAGGTGGATAGAAAATATACTTATGCCAGCATATCACTGACAATAAACGGATTTCTCGGAAATAATGGTGCCCGGGGGCGGATTTGAACCACCGACACGAGGATTTTCAGTCCACTGCTCTACCCCTGAGCTACCCGGGCACGGGCAAACGGCAGGGCCGTTCGGGTGGCGGATGTTCTAGACGGCACCCGGGCGGCTGTCCAGAGCAAAAAAGCCGCAAGACCGGGTGGGTTCCCCCCCCTCCCGCGACCGCCCGGAAATGGCAACCGGCGACAGGGGGCAAGAGACGGGCAAGAGGCCCGGCCGACATTCAGTGGGGCTTGCGGTTTTTCCCATCCTCCGGCGCAAGTGACGGTTCTCCGGGGGAGGCATCCTCCTCTTCGACGGGCAGCGCATAGGCTCCGCTCAGCCACTTCCCGAGGTCCACATCGGCGCAGCGGCGCGAACAGAAGGGGCGGTATTTCGCCACCGTATCCTTCCCGCAGATCGGGCAGCTCATCCTCCCGCAACCTCCCCGAGCGGCAGGCGCTCGCGCTTTCTGTGCAGTTCGAAATGGCCCAGCGGCGTCCAGCCGACGAGGGCCGTCTCTACCGGATCGGCGCGAAATGCGGCTCCGAGCCGCTGTTCCAGATGGCGCCGCTCCTTCCTGGGCATGGGCGCGAAATCGATGGTGATCTGCCCCCCAAGTCCGCGGCAGCGCAACTGGCGGGGCAGCTCGCGCGCCAGCGCAAGGTTGGCCTTGAGACCGGCCGCGGGCGAGGTATCGCCGCCGGTGTTCACATCGATGGCCACCAGCGCGCGGGTGGGCTCGATGAAGGCCTCCGCCCCGCCCGCCAGCGGCACCCGCGGGCGGCACATGGCCTCCAACATCTCGTGCACCCCGTGTTCCTCGAAGGCACGGGGGCCGTCGGCCAGGAGATCGGGCTCGCCCCATTCGCGCCAGGCCAGGAAATGGGCGTCCGGCCCGTCGAGCAGAAACTCGGGCTCTGCGCCCCCGGCCTCGGCGAGGACGGCGCCGGCCAGTTGCAGCCGGGCGGCGATGTCCCGGGCGATGTCGTGCGAATTGGCTCCCTGCGCGGCCGAGCGCAGGATCAGGCCGATGCCTTCGCCCGCCTGCCCCATCGCCTCCTCGGCCAGATCATGCAGGCGCAGCCGCTCCTCTTCGCCGCGGATGCTGCGCGAGATGTTGAGCCCCGGCGCACCGGGGGTGACAATGGCATAACGGCCCTTGAACAGGATCCGCGCGGTGACCGGCACCGCCTTGCCCGGCTCGGCATGGCCCGTCACCTGGACCAGCAGCGGCTGGCCCGGACGCAGCCCCCTGGCGGCGCGCAGGAACCCCGTGCCATCGCCAAGGCGCAGCATCATGGCCCCCTGCCCCTTCATCGGCCGGTCGCAGATGGCACGGTAGATGGCACCGGGTCTCGGCGGCCCGCCCTCGGGCGGGTCGATCAGGAAATCCTCCAGCCGTCCCCCCTCGATCAGGGCGGCGGCGGCACGCCCCTCCAGCTGCCCCAGGGCGATGACGCGCCCCTTCACCGCTTCGCTCCGAAAACCGGATAGCCGGCCGCCTCCAGAAGATGCGCCGTTTCGGCCACCGGCAGGCCCATGACCGCCGTAAACGATCCCTGGATCCACGGGATGAAGGCCCCGGCCAGGCCCTGGATGGCGTAGCCGCCGGCCTTGCCCTGCCACTCGCCCGAGGCGAGATAGGCGTCAAGCTCGACATCCGAAAGCCGTTTCATCTTCACCGCCGTCACCACCTCGCGCTGGAGGATGCGCGCGGGCGTGCGCACCGCCACCGCGGTGATCACGCTGTGCCGCCGCCCGGACAGGCGCAGCAGGAAGGCCGCCGCCTCGCCGGCACCCGCCGGCTTGCCCAGGATGCGCCGGCCCAGCGCCACGGTGGTATCGGCGCAAAGCACCACCTCGCCCTCGGCCGGGGCGAGGGCCTGCGCCTTTTCAAGCGCCATGCGCCGACAATAGGCGCGCGGCAGCTCTCCCTTGCGGGGGGTTTCATCGATATCGGCGGCGCGGATCTCGTCGGGCACGAGCCCCAGCTGCGCCAGCAGCTCCCTGCGGCGCGGGCTCGCGGAGCCGAGAATGAGGCGCAAGATCGCGCCTTACTTGAAACGGTAGTTGATCCGACCCTTGGTCAGATCATAGGGGGTCATCTCGACCTGAACCCGGTCGCCGGCCAGAACGCGGATGCGGTTCTTGCGCATCTTGCCTGCCGTATGCGCGATGATTTCATGGCCGTTCTCGAGCTCGACCCTGAATGTCGCATTCGGCAGGAGTTCCTTCACGACACCGGGAAATTCGAGCATTTCTTCCTTGGCCATGATCACTCCGCTATTGACTTCCCCGCCAGAACGCGGGCGAGGCCTAGATGCGCCCGATGGCGATATTTTTCAAGCGAATATTGCCGATTCGAGGCCCTGAGCGGGCTTTCCGGCCCGCGAAAGGGGCGCATGATGCGGCAAACGGGGGGGGCGCGCCGTCAGGGGGAGGGTGATTCGACCTCCACGCCCTCCGGCGGGGGGCCGAATCGCTGCCGCATGCGGGCGATGATCTGATCGCGCGCCTGACGATAGGCGGCCAGCCTGTCCTCGCGACTGCGCCCGATACCGGCCGGATCCAGGATCGGCCAGTATTCCACCTCCAGGCTGTAGTAGCGCGTCAGTTCCAGCGCCTGACGCTGCGAGGCGGGCGAGAGCGCCACGATCAGGTCGAAGCCGGAAAGGTCATCGCCCCACTCCTGCATCTCCTCGAAGGAACGCGAGCGGTGGCGCGACAGCTCGATCCCCAGCTCCTGGCAGACCGCAATCGCAAAACCGTCTATTTCCAGGTCGTTGCGCACCCCGGCCGACTGCACATAGGCGGCCTGGCCGTAGAACTTCTTCATCAGCCCTTCGGCCATCGGCGAGCGGATCGCATTGTGGTCGCAGCAGAACAGGACCGACGAGGGAAGCTCCGCCGCCATCCTCCTAACCCCCCCAGTGCAGCACGCAGATCAGCGTGAACAGGCGGCGCGCGGTGTCGATATCGATTTCGGCCTTGCCCTCCAGGCGCTCGCGCAGCACCCGGGCGCCCTCGTTGTGAATGCCGCGCCGGCCCATGTCTATGGCCTCGATCCGGCTGGGCGGCAGGCGTTTCACCGCATCGAAATAGCTTTCGCAGATCTGGAAGTAGTCCTTGACCACCTGCCGAAAGGGGCCGAGCGAAAGATGGAACTCGGCCGCCTTCTCACCCGCCTCGGTGGCGATGTCGAACACCAGCCGGCGGTCGCGGATCGAAAGGTTCAGCACATAGGGCCCCTCGGGAACGATCCGCTCGTCGCGCGGAGGCAGGACGAAGCTGTTCTCCTCCAGCAGGTCGAAGATCGCGACCCTGCGTTCCTGCTCGATTTCGGGGGTCGGCGGCGGCAGGTTGGAATCGTCGATCTCGACCCGGACCAGCCGCGACATCAGCCCTGCCCCGCATTCAGCCTGTCCAGCCGCGCCCGGATGCTGAGCCCGTGCGCCTGAAGCCCTTCGGAGCGGGCGAGCCTTTCCGCCGCCGGCCCGATCGCCTGCAGCGATTCCGGCGTCATCCGCGCCAGGGTGGTGCGCTTCATGAAGTCGAGCACCGACAGCCCCGAGGAAAACCGCGCCGAACGGGCAGTGGGCAGCACGTGGTTCGGCCCGCCGACGTAATCGCCGACCGCCTCGGGGGTGAAACCGCCCAGGAATATCGCCCCGGCGTGGCGGATGTTGTCGGCCAGAGGCTCCGGATACTGCACGCAGAGCTCCAGGTGCTCGGGTGCGATCCGGTCGGCCAGCGCCGCCGCCTCGCCCATGTCGCGCACCACGATCAGCGCGCCGAAGTCGCGCCAGCTCGCCGCCGCAATCTCGCGCCGTTCCAGCGTTTCGAGCCGCGCCTCGACCGCCGCCGCCACCTGCCGGGCATAGCCGGCCTCGTTCGTGATCAGGATCGCCTGGGCGCTTTCGTCGTGCTCGGCCTGGCTGAGCAGGTCGAGCGCGATCCAGTCCGGATCATTGTGCCGGTCGGCGATCACCAGAATCTCGGAAGGCCCGGCGATCATGTCGATGCCGACCTGCCCGAAGACCTGCCGCTTGGCCGCTGCCACCCAGGCATTGCCGGGGCCGGTTATCATGTCCACGCGGGGAATGGTGCCGGTACCATAGGCGAGCGCCGCGATCGCCTGGGCGCCGCCGATCCGGTAGATGGTATCGACCCCGGAAAGCCGCGCCGCCAGCAGCACCAGCGGATTCACCTGCCCGCCGGGGGTGGGCACGCAGATCACGAGCCGCCCGACCCCTGCGACCCGCGCCGGGATCGCGTTCATCAGGACCGAGCTCGGATAGGAGGCCAGCCCCCCCGGCACATAGAGCCCGGCCGCCGCGACCGGGCTCCAGCGCCAGCCGAGCGTGGCGCCGGTTTCGTCCGTCCAGCTTGCATCCTGCGGCAGCTGGCGCTCGTGATAGGCGCGGATACGCGCCGCAGCCAGTTCCAGCGCGGCCCGCTCCTCGGCGCCGACCCGGGCGCAGGCGGATTCGATCTCCTCCTGCGAGAAGGCCAGCTCCTCCGGACTCAGGCGCAGCCTGTCGAAGCGCTCGGTCAGATCGACCAGCGCCGCATCGCCGCGCCGGCGCACTTCGGCGATGATCCCGGCCACCGCCTCGTCAACCTCGGGCGAGTCCTCGCGCTTGGCCGCCAGAAGGGCGGAGAAGCGAGGCTCGAAATCGCCGTCACGGGTGGAAAGGAACTGCGCCATCTCTTACTCCTGTCATCCAAGACATAGCCGGCGCTCCTGGGGGTCTCAAGCGTTCGCGCCCCCGTCGGTTCCGGCCCTCGATCTCGGCCTCCGGCCCTCAACCGTGGTGCGGCCTGCGGCGCGAGGGAGCGAGATAGGGGCGGGTGACATCCTTCAGCCGGACCTCCAGCGCCTCCACCTCCAGTGCGATGTCGCCGTCGCCGGCCAGCCTCAGCAGCACCCGGCCGGTGCCGTCGGCGCCGGGCTCGAAGCCGATCGCCAGCAGCGACAGCACCAGATCCGGGTCGTGGCGGTCGATGCCGGTGCTGGATACCTTCATCACGTCCTCGACCGCAAGCACGGAGCGCACCCGCTCGCAGCCGCGCTCCGCACGCTCGCTCACCTCCCAGCGGAAACGGTTCAAAAGCACCGCGAAGCGGCGCGCCCGGCGGTCCCAGGCCATTTCGGTGGCCGGAAAGACGGCATCCTGCACCAGCGCCGAGATCACTTTCAGATCGTCCGCATCCAGGGCCAGAAGCCGCAGCGGGCCGTCATCGGCATCTTCGAAACGCGCATCTTCCATCAGCCCGGCACCCGCTCTATGTCGGCCCCGATGGCGCGGAACTTGCGCACCACCTGCTCGTAGCCCCGATCCAGGTGATAGACCCGGCTGACCCGGGTCTCTCCCTCGGCCGCCAGGGCGGCGAGGATCAGCGAGACCGAGGCGCGCAGATCGGTGGCCATCACCGGCGCGCCCTTCAGCCTGCTCACCCCGCGCACCGTGGCGGTGCCGCCCCGCACCTCGATGTCTGCCCCCATCCGCATCAGCTCGGGGGCATGCATGAAGCGGTTCTCGAAAACCGTTTCCTCCAGCACGCTGGTGCCGCGGGCCGTGCACAGCAGAGCCATCATCTGCGCCTGCAGATCGGTCGGAAACCCGGGGTAGACTCCGGTGCGCACGTCAACCGCCCGCACCGGCCCGTCGCCACGCGCCACCCGCAGCCCCGCGCCCGTCTCGCTGATCGAGACCCCGGCCTCGTCGAGCTTCTCGCAGAAGGCCCGCAGCAGATCGACCCGCCCGCCCGGAAACTCGACCGCACCGCCGGCGATCGCCGGGGCCAGCATGTAGGTGCCTAGCTCGATCCGGTCGCTCACCACCGGGTGGGTCGCGCCATGCAGGCGCTCCACCCCGTCGATGGTGATCGTTCCGCTTCCCTCGCCCTCGATCCGCGCCCCCATGCTGCGCAGGCAGCGGGCCAGGTCGACGATTTCCGGCTCGCGCGCGGCGTTGGAGATCACGGTCGTGCCGCGGGCCAGCACTGCGGCCATCAGGATGTTCTCCGTCGCCCCGACCGACGCGAAACGCAGCGTCAGCTGCGCGCCCCGCAGCCCCTTCGGCGCCCGGGCGTGCAGGTAGCCGTCGCGCAGTTCGATCTCGGCCCCCAGCGCCTGCAGCCCGGCAACGTGGATGTCCATCGGCCGCGCCCCGATCGCGCAGCCGCCGGGCAGCGAAACCTCGGCCCGGCCGTGCCTGGCCAGCAGCGGCCCGAGCACCAGATTCGAGGCCCGCATCCTGCGCACGATCTCGTAATCGGCCCGCGGGTTGTCGGCCCCGAGGCCGGAGAGGACCAGCACCCGCCCCTCCTGCAGCTCGGAAACCTCGGCCCCCAGCGACTGCAGCAGCCGCGTCATCGTCGCGATGTCGGACAGGCGCGGCACGTTGGTCAGCGTGAGCGGTTCGTCGGTCAGCAGCGTTGCCGGCATCAGGGCCAGGCAGGCGTTCTTCGCCCCGGCGATCGGCACCCTGCCGCTGAGGGGGCCACCGCCCCTGACGATGATCGAATCCATCAGCCGTCCCGGCCCTTTCCGGCGCCGGAATCTCGGCGCGCGCGCAGCTGGGCCTTGCGGCGGGCGATATTCGCCTTGAGAGCCGACTTGAGCCGCTCCCGGCGCGCCTCCGCCGCAGCCGTCCGGCCCGCGGTTCCTGCGGATTTCCTGTCCATGCGCACTCTGTAGCGCAGGGGGCGGACGGGGTCCAGTTTGCGCTTGCCACCGAGCCTGTTTGCGTCTAATCAGCCGCCCACGGTCGGGGCTGCTGTAGCTCAGTGGTAGAGCGCACCCTTGGTAAGGGTGAGGTCGGGAGTTCAATCCTCCCCAGCAGCACCATTTCTCCCCGTTCCGCCGCTTTCCCTCTCCGCAGGGCAGCTTTCCGCCGCCCGCGCTCCATCGCCGCCCGCCCCGAATTCCGGCGCCCCCGGCACACCGCCGCCAGGCAGGCAGCACCGGCAGAACGGAAGAACGGGAACGGCAGGAAAACCGCGGCGAGGCGGAGGCGGCAGTTTCATTCACGCGCCGGATTCACGCACCCGGGCGGGCCGGATGCTCAGGCCGGACGTTCGGGCCGAAAGTGTTCGGGCGGAGAGTGTTCAGGCCGAGAGCGTTCAGGCGGAGAGCGCCCCGCCGGGCTCCTTTGCCGCTGCGGCCCAGGCAGCCCTGTCGGCACGCGCCTCGCCGATGCGCCAGACGATCAGGATCACGGCCAGGGCACCGAAACTGCCGGTGACGGAATAGAGGGCAAGCGCCAGCAGCAGCGAAGCGCCGTGCCAGAGCGCCACCCCGGCGCCCAGCGCGCCGAAGACGATTCCGGCTATCAGGAACACAACCGCCATGATTCGTCGCTTCCCCGTTGTCCGCGCGCCTGTCCGCGCATCCCTCCCGTCGGAGTCCAGCAGGGAAATGGGGCACAAATGCGGCGAAGGCGGGCCGCAAAGGCGGCAATCCGCCCCCGGCAGCGGCATTGCGCCGCTCCGGCGGGGCGGGCGGCCGCGGTTCGCTTGCCCGTGCCCGGGTCAGTCGGCCCATTCCCAGGGGCGGGTGAATTCTCCCAGGACCTTTTTCACCGCGGCCTCGTCAGCCCCGGCGCCCCGTTCGAGCCTGGCCACCAGACCGCGCTTGCTGTCTTCCACCACCTCGCGCACGCGCACATCCAGCCCGGCCTTTTCCAGGGCCTCGTTGTAAACCCGCGTGATCGCCATGCGGCGCAGGTCGGGCTTGAACACCTTGCCGACGGCCGTCTTCGGAAGCTCGGGCAGGATTTCAAGGTATTTCGGATGCGCGGCGCGTTCGTGCACATGTTCGCGTGCGTGCTCCAGCAGCTCCTGCTCGCTGACCTCGGCACCCTCGACGAGCTCGACATAGACGCAGGGCAGCTCGCCCGCATGCGCATCCGGCTGGCCGATCGCACCGGCGAAGGCAACCGCCGGATGGCTGGCAAGCGCCTCTTCGATCTCGGCCGGATCGATATTGTGGCCGCCGCGGATGATCAGATCCTTCGCCCGGCCGGTGATCCAGAGGAAGCCGTCGGCGTCGATCCGCCCCAGATCGCCGGTGCGCAGATACCTGCCCTCGGCGAACAGGCCCCGGTTCTTGTCCGCATCGGTATAGGTGTGCCCGCTGAAGACGCCGGGGTTCCAGACGCAGATCTCGCCGACCTCGTCCACCCCCATCTCGCGCCGGACATTGCCCTCGGCGTCGCACTCGAAGATGCGCACCTCGCAATAGGGGAACGGGATGCCCACCGAACCGATCTTCTGCGTGCCCTCGACCGGGTTGCAGGACACGAGGCAGGTGGCCTCGGTCAGCCCGTAGCCTTCGACGATGGTGACCCCGGTCGCCCCGGTGAAACGGTTGAACAGTTCCACCGGCAGCGGGGCCGAACCGGAAAAGGCCGTCTTGACGGTGCTGATGTCGGCATCCACCGGGCGCTGCATCAGCTGCGCGATCGCCGTGGGCACGCTGATGATGAAGGTGACCTTCCAGCGCTCGACCAGTTTCCAGAAATTGTCGAACACGCCCTCGCCGCGGTAGCCGGCAGGCGTCGGGAAAACCACATGCGCGCCGGAAGCGATCATCGCCATGAAGACCACATGCACCGCGAACACGTGGAACAGCGGCAGCGGGCACATGATCACGTCCTTCTCGGTGAACAGGATCTTGGCTCCGAGCCAGCCGTTGTAGATCATCCCGGAATACCTGTGCTGCGCAACCTTGGGCATCCCGGTGGTGCCGCCGGTATGAAAATAGGCGGCCACCCTGTCACCGGCCGAATCCGCGAATTGCAGCGTCTTCGGCTGGCGGGCAAGCTCGGCGTTGAAATCGAGCACCTTCGCCTTGTGGCGCACCGGGTTCTTCGGCCGGAGCAGCGGCACGATCCAGGATTTCGGCGGGCTCAGATAGCGCAGCAGATCGACTTCCAGGACCGTATGCACCGCCGGCGCCTCGGCCACCGCCCGGGCCACCTTCTGGGCGACATCGCTCTTCGGAAAGGCCCGCAGCGTGACAACCACCTTCGCCCCGGTCTCGCGCAGGATCGCCGCGATCTGGTCGGGCTCCAGCAGCGGGTTGATCGGGTTCACGATCCCCGCGATCATGCCGCCGATCAGGGTGATCGTGGTCTCGTTCGAATTGGGCAGCACATAGGCCACCACGTCGCTCTCGCCTATCCCCAGTGCGCGGAACAGGTTGGCCGCCTGACAGCTCCGCTCGTGGAACTCCCGCCAGCTCAGCGTTTCCGCCTTCGAACCGGGATCGGACAGCAGCTGGAACGAAACCGCATCCCGCGCGCCGTGCTTCTGCGCAACCTGCGAGATGAACTGATACATCGTCGCCGGCAGATCGCGCTCCTCCCACGGCATTTCGGCTTCGATCGCGTCCCGGTCACTCACCCCGGCCCATCTGGTCATCTCTTTCCTCCCCGTCGCCCGCTGCCCGGGCTGCTTGCCATTCCCGCCAAGAATGATCGGAAAACGATGCCACATCAAGAATCACCTTGCGGCACTTCCCGGCGCGCCCGGCCGTGCCGGGCGGCAGCAGGAAGGCGGACCGGCCCGCGCGGCCGCGCAACAGGTGCAGCGGGGCGGGAAACCGGCGGGGCGGAAAAGACGGCGGGGGCGGCACGCCGCGAAAGGCGGCCGGCATTCCGGAGGGCTCAGGCCGCCTCGCTACCGGAGGCGAGCTGCAGCCGGGCAAGGCGGGCATACAGCCCCCCCTGGCGGATCAGCGCCTCATGGGTGCCCTCGGCAACGATCCTCCCCTGCTCGAAGACGAGGATGCGATCCGCCTTCTTCACCGTCGCCAGCCGGTGGGCGATGATCAGCGTGGTGCGCGTGGCCGACAGCGCCTCGACCGCCTCGCGCACCGCCTGCTCGCTTTCCGAATCCAGCGCCGAGGTGGCCTCGTCCAGCAGCAGGATCGGCGCGTCGCGCAAAATCGCCCGGGCGATCGCGATCCGCTGCCGCTGCCCGCCCGACAGCATCAGGCCGCGCTCGCCGACCCGGGTCGCATAACCTTCAGGCAGCGCCGAGATGAACCCGTGCGCATGCGCCGCACGCGCCGCCGCCTCGATCTCGGCATCGGTGGCACCGGGGCGCCCGAAGCCGATGTTCTCGCGCACCGTGGCGGCAAAGATCGCCGGATCCTGCGGCACCAGCGCGATCTCGCGGCGGAAATCGCCGCGGGCCATTTCCGGCAACGCCACCCCGTCGATGCTGACCTGCCCCGACTGCGGGTCGTAGAAACGCAGCAGCAGCTGGATCACCGTGGTCTTGCCCGCCCCTGACGGGCCGACCAGCGCCACCGTCTCGCCGGGGCGCACATGGAAGCAGATCCCGTCCAGCGCCGGCCGGTCGGGCCGGGAAGGGTAGCAGAAGCGCACCTCGTCGAAGCGGATCTCGCCGGCAACCGGGCGCGGCAGGGGGCGTGGCGCGGGCGGGTCGCGCACCGGGTCGCGGGCATTGAGCAGTTCCACGAGGCGCTCGGTGGCCCCGGCGGCGCGCTGCAGCTCGCCCCAGATCTCCGACAGCGCCCCCACCGCACCGGCGGTCATCACCGCATAGATCACGAACTGCACCAGCGCCCCCACGCTCATCCTGCCGGCGCGCACGTCGTTGGCTCCGATCCAGAGCACCCCGACGACCCCGGAAAAGACCAGGGCGATCACGATCACCGTCATCACGGCGCGGGTCAGGATCCGGGCCCGCGCCGAGGCGAAGCTCCGCTCCGTCACCTCGGAAAACTCGGAGCGGACCGTTTCTTCCTGGGTGAAGGCCTGCACGGTCTGGACCGACAGGAGCGCCTCGGAAGCGCTGCCGGAGGAGGCCGCGATCCAGTCCTGGTTCTCGCGCCCGAGCCGGCGCAGCCGCCGCCCCAGAACCACGATCGGCACGATCACCGCGGGCACGATCAGCAGCGCCAGCCCGCTCAGCTTGGCCGAGGTGAACAGCATCAGTACCAGCCCGCCGGCGAAGATCAGCATGTTGCGCAGCGCCACCGAGACGGAAGAGCTGAGCACCGACAGGATCAGCGTCGTGTCGGTGGTGATCCGGCTGAGCACCTCGCCGGTCATGATCCGCTCGTAGAACGCCGGGCTCATGCCGATCATCCGTTCGAACACCGCCTTGCGGATGTCGGCGACGACCCGTTCGCCGAGCCGGGTCACGAGGTAGTAGCGCAGCCCCGTGCCCAGTGCCAGAAGCCCCGCCACAAGAAGCGCGAGCAGGAAATAGCGGTCCAGAACCGCTCCGTCGGCGACATTGAACCCGTCGATGATCCGGCGCACCGCAAGCGGCAGCACCAGCGAGATCGCCGCCGTCAGAACCAGCGCCAGGAGCGCCAGGAACAGCAGCGCCCGATATGGTCTCAGGAACGGCCAGAGATGGGACAGCGCGCTGATCTGCCGGGACCTTTCGCGCTCTTCCGGGGACTGGAGTTCGATCTGCGCCATCCGGGCCTCCTGCAGGGTCTTCACCACATAGCCGCGCCGCCATCCTGCCGCAAGCCGCCGGATTCGCGGCAATTCGTCATCGATGCCCGATTCGCTGCACCGATGCCCGATTCGCTGCCGCCGGTTCCCGCGCCGATGCCTGCTCCTGAACCGGCTCCGGCGCGCGCTGCCGGATCGGCGGAGCGCAGGCGCCCCGGGCAGACGGCGCGGGCAGGCGGCGCGGGAAGCCGGGGAGAACCCGTCGGGGCGGCAGGCGCGGCGAGGAAGCGGATGCGACGGAAAGGACGCGGAAAGGCAGATACGGCAGGGGAGCCTGGAGCGAAGGAGCCTGGAGCGGGCGGCGGGAATCGAACCCGCGTCATCAGCTTGGAAGGCTGAGGTCTTACCACTACACAACGCCCGCTCGGGCATCACCGTGCATAGTCAAGGGGGGCCTTCCGGTCAAGGGCCGGAGGCGGCGGCGGTGCGCATCCCACGCATTCCACCATGTGACGGCGCGGAGCGGGGCGGCGGCACGGGCGGAGGCGCAACCTCCCGCCCGGGCCACCGCCGCCATGCCCGGCTACCGGCCGACGGTCCTGATCCGGCCCTCGACCCGCGCCGTCACCTTGCCCATGCTCTCGATGTAGGCCATCACGTCATTGGCAAGCAGGTTGCCGTTGCCGGCATCGACAAGCACCCGGCCGCCGCCCAGCGCACCGTAGCCGTCACCGCCGGCGAGGATGTAGTCGTTGGCCGCCACCTTGTAGAGCCTGTCGGGATCGAGCGCCTCGCCACCCACGGTGATCTCGACCACGCGTGCGCCGGCCGGCGCGGTCGGATCATAGACATAGCTCATTCCCGAAACCTGCGGGAACCTGCCCGATCCCTTTTCGACCTGGCTGACCCCGTTCTCGATCGCCGCCAGAAGCTGGCTGCCGGGAATCTCGACCATCACCGTCGAATTGCCGAAGGGCAGTTCGGTCAGGATGTCCTTGCGGGTCAGCACCGTGCCCGGCTCGTAGACCCGGTCGGCCCGGATCCCGCCGCCGTTGGCGATCGCCACATCCGCGCCCGTCGCCCAGCGCATGGCGTCGGCGATCAGGTTGCCCATCGCGCTTTCTTCGCCACGCACCACGTTGCGACGCGAATCCAGCGGCCCCTCGGTCGGACCGAGCGGCACGTTCAGGCTCTCGTCAAGCCTGGCCTGGAACTGGTCCACCAGCGCCTGGGTTTCCGGATCCGGCGTCACCGTGGCCGTGTCGATGAAGCGGAAGCTCGGCACCCAGCGCACCTTGCGCTTGCCGTCCTTCTCGGTGATCGTCACCTCGATATCCAGCGGCGAAAGATAATAGCCGTCGATCGAGGTTTCCACATAGGCCGTGCGCCCGTCGTAGAAGGTGCCGTAGGAGTGATCGTCACCCGAAACGATCACGTCGAACGCGCCGCTCCTGATCATGGCGCGGTCGTTGGAATTGTCGGTCTGCACCACCGCGATCACGAAATCCGCCCCGTCGGCACGGGCCTGGCGCGCCGCGGCAACCGCGCTGTCCACGGTCGGCAGGAACTTCAGGTCGCCCGAGCTGGACACTTCGGGCGTCGTGTCCTGGGCCACCGGGATCAGCGCCACCTTCAGCCCCTCGTATTCCTTCATCATCACCCCGCCGAGCCCCGGCACCGGGGAACCGTCGGCATTGGTGATGTTGATCGCCGCCCAGGGGTATTTGGAGGAGGCCATCTTCTCGAGGAAGTTCTCGACCCCGAAATCGAACTCGTGGTTGCCCGGCACGGCGATGTCGAAGGGCACGATATTGGTGAGATCGATCATGTTCTGCCCCTTGTCGAAGCCGGACAGGATCGAGGGCGACAGCATGTCGCCGTCCATCACGTAGATGGTGTTGGGGTTGGCGGCGCGCTCGGCCCTGGCCACGGCGTTCAGCCGGGCGACCCCGCCACGCCCCTTCTTGTCGGCGAATTCGTAGATGTCGCCGACCCCGAGAATCGTCAGCCTGACGGTCTCTGCTCCTGCGGAAAAGGCTGTCCCGACGGCCAGGATGCCGGCCCCAAGAAGCATGCCCGCCGCGCGGCGTCCGTAACGTTGCATGGAAAGTCCCTCTCTGTTGTCCGATCGGGGCAATGTTCACCGCATTCGGGACCGAAGTCAAAGCCCCGATCCCGGCCGGCGCGCGACCATTGACCGCAACGCCGCAAGAAGGCATCACGGCATCATGATCGTCTACAAGATCTTTCGCGCACAGGAATGGGAGGCCCTGCTCGACAGGGGCGTGACATTCGGCACGCCCGCGGACCTGGCCGACGGTTTCATCCACCTTTCCACCGCCGCGCAGCTCGCCGGCACCGCGGAGCGCCACTTCGCCGGCGAGGAAGGGCTGGTTCTGGCCGCAGTGGACGCCGAGGATTTCGGGGCCGCGATGCGCTGGGAACCCTCGCGCGGCGGCGCGCTGTTTCCCCACCTCTACCGGAAGCTGCGCCTGTGCGAGGTGATGTGGCACAAGCCGCTGCCGCTGGGACCTGACGGCAGGCACGTCTTTCCGGACGGCCTGCTGCCATGAGCAGGCTGGAGCGCGCCGGGCTGGCGCTGCTGCACCGGCTGGAGCCGGAAACGGCCCACCGCCTGGCGCTGGGCGCCCTGCGTCGCGGCCTGGCGCCGCTGCCCGGGCCCGTCACCTCGCCCCGGCTGGCCTGCACGCTGGCCGGGCTTTCCCTGCCCAACCCGGTGGGGCTGGCGGCCGGCTTCGACAAGAACGCCGAGGCCGTCGCCCCCCTGATGCGCGCGGGCTTCGGCTTCATCGAGCTGGGCGCGGCCACCCCGCTCCCGCAGCCGGGCAACCCCCGCCCGCGGCTGTTCCGTCTGCCCGAGGACAGGGCGGTGATCAACCGCTTCGGCTTCAACAACGACGGCGCGGACGTGATCGCCGACCGTCTTGCCGCCCGGCCCGACGGCATCCCCGTCGGGCTCAACCTCGGGGCCAACAGGGACAGCCCCGATCGCGCCGCCGATTACGCCCGGGTGCTGGAAACCTGCGGCCCCTTCATCGATTTCGCCACGGTCAACGTCTCCTCGCCCAACACCGAAAGGCTGCGCGAGTTGCAGGGCAGGGCGGCGCTTTCGGCGCTTCTGGCCGGCGTGATGGCGGCGCGCGCGACCCTGCCGCGCCCGGTGCCGGTGTTTCTCAAGATCTCGCCGGATCTCGACGCCCACGAGCTGGAGGAAATCGCCGAAGCGGCCATCGAGGGCGGCATCGACGCGATCATCGCCACCAACACCACGCTGTCGCGCGAAGGGTTGCGCAGCGGCGCGGCGCGGCAGGCCGGCGGGCTGTCCGGCGCGCCGCTGTTCGAACGCTCCACCCGGATTCTGGCCCGACTCTCGAAGCTTGCTGCGGGAAGGATCCCGCTGATCGGCGTGGGCGGGGTAAGCTCTGCCGAAGAGGCGCTGGCCAAGATCCGGGCCGGGGCCAGCGCGGTGCAGCTCTACACGGCGATGGTGTTCGAGGGACTCTCCCTTGCCGCCCGCATCGCCCGCGATCTGGATGCCGCCCTTGAACGCGCGGGCATTGCCGACATATCCCGGGTCGTGGGAACCGACAGGGAGAAATGGCTGTGAGCATCACCATCTGGCACAACCCGCGCTGCTCCAAGTCGCGCCAGACGCTGGCGCTTCTGCGGGAGCGCGGAATCGAACCGCAGATCAGGCTCTACCTGAAGGAGCCGCCGGACGAGGCGGAAATCCGCGCCGTGCAGAAGATGCTCGGCCTGCCAGCGATCGGGCTTGCCCGCACGAAGGAAAGGATCTTCCGGGAACTGGGACTGAGCAAGGACAGCCCCGAGGGAGAAATCGTCCGGGCCATGGCCGAACACCCGATCCTGATCGAACGCCCGATCGTGATTGCCGGGGCGCGCGCGGCACTGGGCCGCCCCCCGGAGGCGGTGCTGGAGATCCTGTAGCCGGGTCTGTCTGCCGCTGGGAAGCGTTTTCGCAAGGTGAAGGAGACGGGCCTTCTTCATCTTGCCTCAAATACTCCCCGAGCGGAGCGGAATGCCGCCCCGGCAGGGGCGGGCAAAAGATGTGCGCCGCAGGCGCTCAACCGGGCTCGGCGCCGGCCTCCAGCGCCGGGTAGTGCCAGCCGAGCGTCAGCGCACGGATGGCGTTGAACAGCACCAGCGCCAGCCACAGCCCGTGGTTTTCGAAAGCCGGCAGCAGGGGAGCCAGCAGCGCCAGATAGACCAGCCCCGAGAGGAGCATCGCGTTGCGCATCTCGCGGGTGCGCGTGGCACCGATGAAGATGCCGTCGAGCATCCAGGAGGGAAAGCCGGTCATCGCGCCCGACACCGCCCAGACCAGATAGAGCCGCCCCGCCTCGCGCACCTCGGGCGCGGTGGCCATCACGTCGATCAGCCAGGGCCCGGCCAGCCAGAAGAACGTCGCCAGCGGCAGCGCCACCGCCGCCCCCCATTGCGCAGAAAGCACGGCCGCCCGGCGCAGGGCGGCGCGGTTGCGCGCCCCCAGCGCGCCTCCCACCAGCGTCTCTGCGGCAAAGGCGAAACCGTCCAGCGCATAGGCCATGATATAGAGGAACTGCAGCAGCACCTGGTTGGCCGCGAGCGTCACGTCGCCGAATCGCGCGCCCAGGAACAGGAAGCTCATGAACACCGCCTGCAGCGTGACCGAACGCAGCATGATGTCGCCGTTGATCACCATCATCCGCCTCAGCCGCGCACGATCGAAGATGCGGGGCCAGTCGCACCACTGCCGGCCCGAGAACGCCTCCCGGCACAGCCACAGGCCCAGCGCCAGGCCGCTCCATTCGGCCAGCAGCGTGGCTACCGCCACGCCCCGCACACCCCAGCCCATTCCCAGCACGAACCACAGGTCGAGAACGATGTTCAGCCCGTTCATCCACAGCTGCAGCGCCAGCACGCCGCGGGTGCGCTCGGTGGCGATCAGCCAGCCGGTAACCGCGTAAAGCGAGATCGCCGCCGGCGCCCCCCAGATGCGGATCGCCAGATAGCTGCGCGCCAGATCTTCCACCTCGGCCGAGGCCGGGGCAAGCGCGAACGCGCCGGCGAACAGCACCGCCTGGGCCACCACGAAGAGGAAGCCCGCGCCGGCGCCGATCATCAATGCGCGCATCAGAACCGCGCCGGTTTCGGCAGGCTCGCCCGCACCGCGGGCCTGCGCCGCCAGCCCGGTGGTGCCCATCCGCAGAAAGCCGAACACCCAGTAGATCGCACCGAGAATCACCGCCCCGACCCCCACCGCGCCGATCGGCGCCGCCAGCCCCAGCTGGCCCACGACCCCGGTGTCCACCGCGCCGAGGATCGGCACCGTGGCGTTGGACAGCAGGATCGGCAGCGCAACCGCCAGAACCCGGCGGTGGGTGATCGCCCCCGTTTCAGCCATCGCGCGGCTCAGCCATCGCGCGGCGGCATCAGGAAATGCGCCGTCGCCTGAGCGAAGGGACGGGCGCGGTTGTCCTGCCAGCCTTCCACGTGCACGCTGGCATAGCGCCGCCCCGAGCGGTTCACCCGGGCCCGCGCATAGGCATCCCGCGGCAGGCCCGAACGCAGGTAGTCCACCGTGAAGTCGATCGTCTTGGGCAGGCGCGGCAGATACGTGCTGCGCACTTCCTCAGGGGCGACCCGCCCCGCTTCCAGATCTTCCCAGAGCAGCTTCCAGCTCAGTTCGATGATCGCCGTCACCTCCAGGAAGGCCGCCGTCGCGCCGCCATGCAGCGCCGGCAGGATCGGATTGCCGATCAGCTTTTCGTCGAACGGCATGGTGGCGGTCAGCTCGTCGCCCCGGCGGGTGAAGGTGATTCCGAGGAAGCGGATGTAGGGCACCCCCTCGACCAGCGCGCGCAAGGCGCCGTCGCGCCGCTCCTTCACCACCTGGACAGGCTCCGGACGGCGGCGGCCCATCAGCCGCGCTCCACGGTGAAGGCCCCGGTGGCGGCGGCCACCGGGCGGGCGCGGTCGTCATCGGTGGCGGTGGCGCGCACGAAGGCCACCGAGCGGGTCACGTGATAGCACTCCGCCCGCGCCAGGACCGCCTGCCCCGGGGTTGCCGGGCGCATGTAGTCGATCCGCAGGTCGAGCGTGGCCGTCACCGGCGAGCCCTGCGGATGCCCCATCACCGCCGCTCCGGCGCAGGTATCCATCAGCGCCGAAACCGCCCCGCCGTGGATCACCCCGCTTTCCGGATCGCCGATCAGCCTTTCGGAATAGGGCAGGCGCATCTCGACGATTCCCGCGTCGAATCTGACAAGCTCCATGCCCAGGGCCCGGGCATGCGGCAGCGCATCGATGAGCGCGCGGCCGATCTTCATGCGGGTGTCGTCCATCCTTTCCCCCGTCCGCCTGCTGCCCTGCTTATCCCCCCTCGGGGCGCCGGCCGCAAGTGGCTGGCTGCGGCGCAGGCCCCGCCCGCGGGGGAGACCGCCGCCGCAGGCGACGGCGGGCCGTCTTGCGGATCGCTCCGCTGCGGTGCATCGTCGGCAGGCGCGCCACGCCGGCGCGGATTCGCCACGCTCCGCGGCAACGCCACCGCGCCGGGCCGACGGAAGGGCAGCCCAAGCCGGCGCCGGCGCTTCCCCTGCCGCCACCGGAGATCGTGCGACATGAGTGACAACCGGCTGACATTCAAGGAGATGTGCGCGAAGTTCGACGTCACCCCGCGCACGTTGCGCTATTACGAGTACATCGAGCTCCTGCGTCCTGAAAAGGAGGGGCGCAGCCGTTTCTACACCCCGCGCGAGGTGGCGCGCATGACCCTGATCATGCGCGGGCGACGGTTCGGCTTTTCCCTGGAAGAGATCCGGCAATGGCTGGAGATGTATGACCGGAAGGGCACCGAAGCCCAGATGAAGGCCTGGATCGAGATGGCGGACCGCCAGCTAGAGGTGCTGAAGGAACAGCGCCGCAGGCTCGGCGAGACGATCGCGGAACTGCAGCGCCTGCGCGACGAAACCGCGCGGAACCTCGGCTGAGAGGCCACCACACCGCCGGCGAAGGGGCGGCTGCGGTCGGAGCGGCTGCGGTCGGAGCGGCGGAGAGCGGAAGTGACGCGACGTTACATTGACGTAAACGTAAGGCGGCCTTGCGCCGGCCGCCCTTCCGGCCCCATCTAGGGGCCGTGTCCGCAGTTGCCGGAGGGAGATCGGGGACATGTCCGATGACCTCATGACCATCCGCCAGATGTGCGAGACCTTCGGGGTCACCGCCCGCACGCTGCGATTCTACGAGGCGAAGGAGCTTCTGGCGCCGCGCCGCGACGGCCAGAAGCGGCTGTTCACCCGGCGCGACCGCGCCCGGCTGAAGCTGATCCTGCGCGGCAAGCGCTTCGGTTTCTCGCTGGAAGACATCCGCCAGCTGCTCGACCTCTACGACATCGGCGATCAGCAGCACACCCAGATGCTGCGCACCTGCGAACTGGCGCGCGAACGCCTGGCGGCGATGGAGCGCCAGCGCGCCGAGCTCGACGAGGCGATCGCCGAACTGCGGGAACAACTGGAATGGGGCGAGCGGGTGATCGCCTCGCAGGATCAGGAAAACGCGGCGGAATGACCGCCAGGGGAGAGACAGATGCCCGAATACACCGCCCCCGTCAGGGACATGCAGTTCCTGCTACACGACGTTCTCAAGGTCGGCGAAAGCGACATCCCCGGCTATGACGAGCTGGAACCGGATTTCACCGCCGCCGTCCTGGAGGAGGCCGGCAAGCTTGCCAGCGAGGTGCTGGCCCCGCTCAACCCGGTAGGCGACCGCGAGGGCTGCGTGCTGGAAAACGGCGTGGTGCGCACGCCTGCGGGATTCAGGGAAGCCTATGCAAAGCTGCGCGAAGGCGGCTGGATGGGGCTTGATTGCGACCCGGAATACGGTGGCCAGGGCATGCCCTACATACTGGGCACCGCGGTGGGCGAGATCTTCGTGTCGGCAAACATGGCCTTCAACATGTATCAGGGCCTGACCCACGGCGCCTATTCCACCATCAACGCGCATGGCACCGAGGAGCAGAAGGCCACCTTCCTGCCGAAGATGGTCGAGGGCATCTGGTCGGGCACCATGAACCTGACCGAACCCCATTGCGGCACCGACCTGGGGCTGATCCGCACCAGGGCCGAACCGCAGGATGACGGCACCTACAGGATAACCGGCACCAAGATCTTCATCTCCGCCGGCGATCAGGACATCACCGAGAACGTCATCCACCTGGTGCTGGCCCGGGCACCGGGCGGCGGGCCGGGCACCAAGGGGATCTCGCTGTTCATCGTGCCCAAGTTCCTGGTGAACGACGATGGCTCGCTTGGCGCGCGCAACGCGGTCTCGGTGGGCAATCTCGAAAAGAAGATGGGCATTCACGGCAACGCCACCTGCGTGATGAACTACGACGGGGCCACCGGCTATCTCGTGGGCGATCTGCACAAGGGCATGCGCAACATGTTCACCATGATGAACGAGGCGCGCATCGGCGTCGGCCTGCAGGGCTATGCCCAGGCCGAGGCCGCCTACCAGGCCGCCGTGGCCTATGCCCGCGAGCGCCTGCAGGGGCGCGCCGTCACGGGGCCGAAAAACCCCGACGGCCCCGCCGATCCGCTGATCGTGCACCCCGACGTGCGCCGGATGCTGATGGACCAGAAAGGCTTTGTCGAAGGGGCGCGTGCCTTCGTGCTCTGGGGAGCGCAGATGATCGACCGGCACATGCGCGCGGGCGACCAGGACGCACACGGGCTGATCTCGCTCATGACCCCGGTGATCAAGGGGTTCCTGACCGACAAGGGGTTCGAAAGCACGGTGCTGGCGCAGCAGGTCTTTGGCGGGCATGGCTATATCGAGGAGACCGGGATGAGCCAGTTCGTGCGCGACGCCCGGATCACGCAGATCTACGAAGGCGCCAACGGCATCCAGGCGCTTGACCTCGTCGGGCGCAAGCTGGGGCTTGACGGCGGCAGGCATGTGATGGCCTTCTTCGAGATGGTCAAGGATTTCATCAAGGAAAACAAGGACAACGACGCGCTGAACGCCGATTTCCTCGAGCCGCTCAAGGCCGCTTCCAAGGACTTGCAGGCAGCCGGCATGTTCTTCATGCAGCACGGGATGAAGAATCCCGATACGGCGCTGGCGGGCTCGCATGACTTCATGCACCTGTTCGGCCACACCTGCCTAGGGCTGATGTGGGCGCGGATGGCGAAATCGGCCCTGGCGGCGCTGGAGGCCGGAGAGGGCGACGCGGCGTTTTACCAAGCCAAGCTGGCCACCGGGCGCTACTACATGGCGCGCCAGCTGCCGGCCACCGCGCTGCATCTGCGGCGCATCGAAAGCGGCGCGGATCCGGTGATGGCGCTGGATGCGGAGGCGTTCTGAGGCAGGCCCCAGACGACAGGAGAGAGAGATGCCCAGACGCTTCCGCCTGACCCGCCGCTTTCCCGTCGCGATGACGGAAGACGGCTACCGGCGCCTGCGCGCCTTCGCCCGAGAGGCCGGGCTGGACGAGGGCGAGGCGCTCTCCTTCCTGTTCGAGAACTTCTCCAGCGTGATCGATCACGACAACCTCACCCACCGGCTGCGGCTGTTCAACTCGGAACTGGAGGCGAGGAAACGCTGATGGGCACGCCCGGCTGGATGACCGAAGAGCACCGGATGCTCGCGGAGATGACGGCGAAGTTCATCAACGAGGAATGGCGCCCGCATTTCGCCCGCTGGCGCCAGCAGGGGCAGATGGACCGCGAGACGTGGCGGCAGGCGGGAGAACTGGGCCTGCTCTGCCCCTCGATCCCCGAGGAATACGGCGGCGCGGGGGGCGATTTCGGCCACGAAGCCGTGATCCAGATGGAAGCGGCGCGCGCCAACCTGGCCAGCTGGGGCAATGGCATCCACTCGGGCATCGTGGCCCATTACATCCTGGCCTACGGCAGCGAGGAACAGAAAAGGCGGTGGCTGCCGAAGATGGTCACCGGCGAACTCGTCGGCGCCCTGGCCATGACCGAACCGGGCGCCGGCTCCGACCTGCAGGCGATGAAGACCCGCGCCCTGCGCGAGGGCAGCAGTTACCGTCTGAGCGGCCAGAAGACCTTCATCACCAACGGCCAGCACGCCAACCTGATCCTGGTCGCCGCCAAGACCGACCCGGCCGAGGGCGCCAGGGGCATTTCGCTGCTGGCGGTGGAAACCGAGGGCGCCCGGGGCTTCGAGCGCGGGCGCAACCTGGAAAAGGTCGGCTGCCACGCCGCCGACACCTCGGAACTGTTCTTCGAAGACGTTGAAATCCCGCCGGAAAACATCCTGGGCGGCGAAGAGGGCCAGGGCTTCGCCCAGATGATGCAGCAGCTTCCCCAGGAACGGCTGATCATCGGCTGCGGCGCGGTCGGGGCGATGGAAGGCGCACTGGAGCGCACCATCGCCTATTGCAGGGAGCGCGAGGCCTTCGGCGGGCCGATCATCCGGTTCCAGAACACCCGTTTCAAGCTGGCCGAATGCCAGACGAAAACCACCGTCGCGCGCGCCTTCCTCGACGCCTGTATCGTCGAACACCTGTCCGGCGGGCTGTCGGTGGAAAAGGCGGCCATGGCGAAATACTGGCTCACCGACACCCAGGGCGAGGTGCTGGACGACTGCGTGCAGCTGCACGGCGGATACGGCTACATGATCGAGTATGACGTCGCCGAAATGTGGGCCGACGCACGGGTTCAGCGCATCTACGGCGGCACCAACGAAATCATGAAGGAACTGATCGCGAGATCGCTGCAGGGAGACAGATTTGACCGCAGCAAGGGCCGATAGCCGGGGACGCCTCCGGCGGGAGTATTTCCGGCAAGATGAAGGAGCCGCCAAGGCGCCGACCGTCCGCGCTGCTGCTTCATCTTGCAGGAAATACTCCGCGGGGGTGCGGGGGCGCGAAGCCCCCGCCGCGAACATCAAGGGAGACGACAGATGACCATCAAACTCCACTGCTTCGGCGAAAGCGGCAACTCCTACAAGGCGGCGCTAGCGCTGGAACTCTCCGGCCTCGAGTGGGAGCCGGTCTTCGTCGATTTCTTCAACGGCGAAACCCGCACCGAAGAGTTCCGCAAGCTCAACCCGATGGGCGAGGCCCCGGTGATGGAGGACGGCGACATCGTGCTGTCGCAATCCGGGGCGATCCAGGACTACGTGTCGTCGAAATCCGGCAGGCTCGGGGGGCGTTCCGCCGCCGAGCGCCGCGAGATCCTGCGCTGGCAGTTCTGGGACAACCACAAGCTGTCCTCCCCCGCCGGCATGACCCGGTTCCTGATGAACTTCCTGCCGGAAGAAAAGCGCCCGCAGGAGGTGATCGCCTTCACCCAGGCCCGCCTGAAATCCGCCTACAGGGTGCTGGACGCGGCACTGGCCGGGCGCGCCTTCCTGATCGGCGACAGCGTGACCATCGCCGACCTGAGCTGCTGCGGCTATCTCTACTACCCCGAGCCTTTCGGGTTTGACCGCAAAGACTGGCCCAATATCGACGCCTGGCTGACCCGCATCAGCGAAACGCCCGGCTGGAAACACCCCTACGACCTGATGCCCGGCTCGCCCGCCGACCGGGCCTGAATGAGGAAGCGACCATGACAGACGCCTATATCTACGACGCGGTGCGCACCCCGCGCGGCAAGGGCCGCAAGGACGGATCCCTGCACGAAGTCACCAGCCTGCGCCTGAGCGCCCAGGTGCTGAATGCCCTGAAGGAGCGCAACAACCTGGATGGCCACGCCGTCGAGGACGTGATCTGGGGCAATGTCACCCAGGTGGGCGAACAGGGCGGCTGCCTGGCGCGCTCGGCCGTGCTGGCCTCGGATCTCGACGAATCGATCCCGGGCCTTTCGATCAACCGCTTCTGCGCCTCGGGCATGGAAGCGGTGAACCTGGCCGCCAACCAGGTGAAGGGCGGCGCGGGCGAGGCCTATATCGCCGGCGGGGTCGAGATGATGGGCCGCGTCGCGATGGGCTCGGACGGCGCCGCCATCGCCGTTGACCCCAGTCTCGCGATGAAGACCTATTTCGTGCCCCAGGGCATTTCCGCCGACATCATCGCCACCGAATTCGGCTTTTCGCGCGACGATGTGGACGCGCTGGCCGTCGAAAGCCAGAAACGTGCGAAAGCGGCCTGGGACGAGGGCCGCTTCGCCCGCTCGATCGTCACCGTGCGCGACATCAACGGCCTGCCGATCCTCGACCATGACGAGTTCATGCGCCCCGAGACCGACATGCAGGCGCTCGGCGCGCTCAAGCCCAGCTTCAAGGACATGGGCGAGAACATGCCCGGCTTCGACAAGGTGGCGATCATGAAATACCCGCATCTGGAGCGGATCGAGCATGTGCACCATGCCGGCAACTCCTCGGGCATCGTCGATGGCGCGGCCGGGGTGCTGGTGGGCAGCAGGGCCTTTGGCGAGAAATACGGGCTGACGCCGCGCGCCCGCATCCGCGCCACCGCCAAGATCGGCACCGACCCGACGATCATGCTCACCGGCCCGGTGCCGGTGACCGAAAAGATCCTGGCCGAAAACGGCATGAAGGTTTCCGACATCGACCTGTTCGAGGTGAACGAGGCCTTCGCCGCGGTGGTGCTGCGCTTCCAGCAGGCCTTCGATGTCGATCCGGGGATCGTCAACGTCAACGGCGGCTCGATCGCCATGGGCCACCCGCTGGGGGCCACCGGCGCGATCATCATCGGCACGCTGCTGGACGAGCTCGAACGCGCCGACAAGGAAATCGGACTTGCAACGCTGTGCATCGCCTCGGGCATGGGCGCGGCCACCATCATCGAGCGCGTCTGATGCCGGTCATCGAGATTGCGCAACTGCCGGTGAACCGCGGCGCCGATGGCGTCGGCTATCCGGCGCCGTTCGACAAGGGCTGCGACCTGTTCGAATCGGTCTCCCTCGGCGACGCGGTCGGGCTGACCCAGTTCGGCGTGAACATGGAAAAACTGCTGCCCGGGGGCATGTCCTCGCAGCGCCACTGGCACGAGAACGAGGACGAGTTCGTCTATGTGCTGGTCGGCGAGGTGGTGCTGGTGGAGGACGGCGAGGAACATGTGCTGAAAGAAGGCAGTGCTGCCGGCTGGAAGGCGGGCGCGCCCAGCGCGCATCACCTGATCAACCGCACCGATCAGCCGGCCTATCTGCTGATCGTCGGCACAAGGGCCGCGCGCGAGAAGGTGCATTTTCCCGACATCGACCTCGCCTATGAGCGGGAGGATGGCGAAAGCCGATACCTGCACAAGGACGGCACCCCCTACCCGGTGGAGGAACCGGACATGGAAACGCTGGAGCTGCCAAATGCCGAAGATTGACCTTTCGAAGGTGCCGCTCAGGACCGGCTCGATCTACCCGGCGCCCCATGACGCAGAGATGGAAGGGCGTGCCAGCCTGCGCGTCGGCGACGCCGGCGGGCTGACCCAGTTCGGCGCCAATATCGTGATCCTTGAGCCGGGCGCGAAATCATCCCTGCGCCACTGGCACGAGGAACAGGACGAATTCGTGGTGGTGCTCAGTGGCGAATGCACCCTGATCGACGACAGCGGCGAAACCCCGATGCGCCCGGGCGAGTGCGCCGCCTTTCCGGCGGGCGACGCCAACGGGCATCACTTCGTCAACCGCACCGATACCGAGGCGCGCTTTCTGGTGGTCGGCACCCGCACGCCCACCGAAACCGCCCATTACAGCGACATCGACATGATGGTGAAGATCGGCCCCGACGGGTTCGAGTTCACCCGCAAGGACGGAAGCCCGCTCCAGGGCTGAAACGACTGCAGGCGGCCCCGGGCCGCACAACCCGGATGGGAGAAAAGACAGATGACCGATTTCACGATGGAAACAGGCAGCGACGGGGTTGCCGTCATCACCTGGGACGTGCCCGAAAAATCCATGAACGTGATGAGCGAGGAAGGCTTTGCCGAGCTTGACGCGCTGCTGGATGCCGCCCTTGCGGATGAAGCCGTCAAGGGCATCGTCATCACCTCGGCCAAGCCGGATTTCGCCGGCGGGATGGACCTGAACGTGATCGCGAAGATGCGCGAAAGCGCCGGCGACGACCCGGCGCGCGGGCTGTTCGACGGGATCATGAAGATCCACCACATCCTGCGCAAGATCGAACTGGCCGGGATGGATCCGAAAACCAGGAAAGGCGGCAAGCCGATTGCCGCCGCGCTCCCCGGCACGGCGCTGGGCATCGGGCTGGAAATTCCGCTCGCCTGTCACCGCCGCTTTGTCGCCGACAACCCCAGGGCCAAGATCGGCCTGCCGGAGATCAAGGTCGGCATCTTTCCCGGCGCCGGCGGCACCACGCGGCTGGTGCGGATGATGGGCGCGATGGCGGCCTCGCCCTTCCTGTTGCAGGGCAAGCTGTCGGACCCCAGGGGCGCCAGGGCCGCCGGGCTGGTGGACGAGGTGGTGCCGGCCGATGAATTGCTTGGCAAGGCAAGGGCCTGGGTGCTGCAAGCAAAGGACGCCGACCTGGTGAAACCCTGGGACGCCAAGGGCTACAAGATGCCCGGCGGCACGCCCTATCACCCGGCGGGCTTCATGACCTTCGTGGGTGCTTCGGCCATGGTCAACCAGCAGACCCAGGGGGTCTACCCGGCGGCCAAGGCGCTGCTCTCGGCGGTCTACGAGGGCGCGCTGGTGCCCTTTGACACCGCGCTCAGGATCGAGGCGCGCTGGTTCACCAACGTGCTGATGAACCCCTCGTCGAGCGCGATGATCCGCTCGCTCTTCATCAACAAGGGGGCGCTGGAAAAGGGCGCGGTGCGCCCGAAGGAGGTGCCGCCGCAGCAGGTGCAAAAGCTCGGCGTGCTCGGCGCCGGCATGATGGGCGCGGGCATCGCGCTGGTGTCGGCGCTTGCGGGCATCGAGGTGGTGCTGATCGACCAGGAACAGGAAGCCGCCGACCGCGGCAAGGCCTATTGCGAAAGCTACATGGACAAGGGCATCAAGCGCGGCAAGGCGACGCCGGAGAAGAAGGAAAAGGTGCTCGGGCTGATCACCCCGACCACCGATTACGCGGCGCTGAAGGGTTGCGACCTGATCATCGAAGCGGTGTTCGAAGACCCGAAGATCAAGGCCGAGGTGACGGCGAAGGTCGAGGCCGTGGTCGGCGAGGACTGCATCTTCGCCACCAACACCTCGACGCTGCCGATCAGCGACCTGGCCAAGGCCAGCAAGCGGCCCGAACAGTTCATCGGCATCCACTTCTTTTCGCCGGTCGAAAAGATGCTGCTGGTCGAAATCATCAAGGGAAAACGGACCGGTGACCGCGCCGTGGCCAAGGCGCTGGATTACGTGCGCCAGATCCGAAAGACGCCGATCGTGGTCAATGACGCGCGTTTCTTCTTCGCCAACCGCTGCATCATCCCCTACATCAACGAAGGTATCCGCATGGTGAAGGAAGGCGTGGTGCCGCCGCTCGTTGAAAACGGCGCGCGCCTTGTCGGCATGCCGCTCGGCCCGCTGCAACTGGTGGACGAGACCTCGATCGACCTCGGCGTGAAGATCGCCAGGGCCACCAAGGCGGCGATGGGCGACGCCTACCCCGACGACGCGGTGGACGAGGTGCTGTTCTGGATGGCCGACGAGGGCCGGCTGGGGCGCAAGGCGAAGGCCGGGTTCTACAGCTACGACGAAAAGGGCAAGCGCCTTGGGCTGTGGGAAGGGCTGACGGCAAAATACCCGCCCGCCGACCCCCAGCCCGACGTGCACGAGGTGCAGCACCGGCTGCTGATGGCCCAGGTTCTGGAGGCGGTTCGCGCCTTCGAGGACGGCGTGCTGGAGGACATCCGCGAGGGCGACGTGGGCGCGATCCTCGGCTGGGGCTTTGCGCCCTGGTCCGGCGGGCCGTTTTCCTGGCTCGACATGATCGGCGCCGGCAAGGCGGTCGAGATCTGCGACCGGTTGAGCGAGGCCCACGGCGAACGGTTCAGCGCACCGGCGCTGCTGCGCGAAATGGCCGAGAAGGGCGAAAGCTTTTACGGGCGTTTCGGCGGCGAGGATGCGAAGGCCGCCTGACTTGTGAACCGGGCCGCCACCGCGGCCCGGTGCCTCCGGCGGGAGTATTTCGGGCAAGATGAAGCCGGGGCGTCAGAACCTGTAGTTGAAGCGCGCGATGTCTTCGGCGCAGGCCTCGGCGACGATGGCGGCAGCGGCATCGTCATAGCAGGCCCGGTAATCGGCAGGGCGCTCCGAAGCGTTCACCCGCTCCAGCGGCAGCAGGGAAAAGCCGAGATGTGCCTCGAAAGGGGCGAGATCCTCCCGCAACTGCTCCAGCCGCACGAAGGCGTTGCAGTGCTCGGTGCCGGCGCCATCGCGCATGTAGCGCCCGTAGGGCCAGGCGCGCATGGTGGCAACCGTCTGCGGGTGGGCGACGAAGGCGGCGAAATCCAGCTTTCCGGCGCGCCGCACCGCCGGGTGCTCGAAACGCTGCCCGCGCAGCCAGTGGTAGTAGCTCACCATCCGGTCCCAGGGGTTGCGCACCAGCGTAAGCGTGAAGAATTCGCGCATCTCGTCGCGGTTGATCACGCCTTCCACATCCGCCAGCGTCGAATGTTTCCACAGGCGCCCGGCGGGTTTCAGCCCTTTCAGCCGCCCGCGCCGGCGCCGCGCCTTGGGGGTGTCGCCGATCAGGATGTCGCCTTTCATCGCCCGCGCCTCAAGCGCCAGCGCCAGCGACGTGCCACCGGTTTTCGGGACATGCACAAAGATGTAGCGGCGGCCGCGCGAGATGATCATGGGCCGACCCTAGGTCACACACTCATAAAAGTGTAGCGTGATCTGGAGATTGCCGGTTCGCTCTTCGCGAAGCGGAGAGCAGCATGGCCGGGCGTCGCTACGAGAGCATGTCGCGTTTGATCGCTTTCGGCGCGGCACCGACAAGGGGCAGGCGACTGCCC